>Ga0335396_10002326_pt1 | contig 23144 bp, 17 predicted proteins | sample FRY02_FD_205743 | JGI IMG/M metagenome (GOLD analysis project Ga0335396, IMG submission 205743) | Freshwater microbial communities from Lake Fryxell liftoff mats and glacier meltwater in Antarctica - FRY-02 (spades assembly) (version 2) | ecosystem: Environmental > Aquatic > Freshwater > Ice >... | reverse complement strand
TGGCGGCAATGGCCGGGTCTAGCTGGCGCACCGCGCCTGCTGCGGCGTTACGTGGGTTGACGAAAGTTTTTTCGCCTTTCAGGCCTTGCGCAATTTTTTCGCGCTGCCGCTCATTAAGCGCTTCAAAATCGGCCCGCCGCATATAGACCTCGCCGCGCACTTCGAGCACAGCTGGAGCAAAAATGGCCCCCACGCTCGCCACTTCGTGTGCTTCACTGCCCCCCGAGGGGGCTAGCCTTGCTTGGGGCGGCCCATCGCTGCGGCTCGGTAAACGCAGTGGTATCTGGTTGACGGTACGCATGTTTTGCGTAACGTCTTCGCCCTCTTCGCCATCACCACGGGTTGCAGCCTGCACCAGCACGCCGTTTTCATAACGCAGGTTCATCGCCAAGCCATCGAACTTGAGCTCGGCCACGTATTCCACTGGCGCATCAGCATCGCCCAGGCCAAGCTCTTTTCGCACACGGGTGTCGAAATTTTCTGCGCCTGTGGCTTCGGTATCGGTTTCAGTACGAATACTCAGCATCGGCACCTTATGGCGCACGCTGGAAAATTTGGCTAGAGGCTTTCCACCCACGCGCTGCGTTGGAGAGTCGGCGCTTAGAAGCGAGGGATGAGCCGCTTCGAGCGCCTGCAACTCCTTGAAGAGTTTGTCGTATTCAGCGTCGGGGATTTGCGGCTCATCGCGCACGTAATACAAGTGGGCATGCTGGTTGAGCTGCTGCCTGAGCTGCGTAGCGCGTTCGCCATTGAGCGGTTCGGGTTGTGCGAATAAGTCGGTCATGGGCTAAGGGCTAAGATTAATCTTGAGGGTGCTTCTAGAAATTCAAATTTTCGGGATGAAGTGCAAGGCGGACGGAGGAGGGTTTTTGGGGTCAGAGTCCAAATTCATCGTGCCCTTGGCACGCCCTTCGGGTGCGATGCTTTGCATCGTAATGAAATTGGCGTCTGACCCCAATAACCCTCCGCGCAACGCCGCAATTCGCCCGAAAAATGAATTTATAGAAGTACCCTTACGAAAACAGCCGCCGCGCCAGCACCGACCCTGCCGACAAATCACGCTCGTCCAGCGTGTCATAGAGCTGCTCCAACTCCGAGGCAATCACGTCCATGGCCTCGGCGCGTATCAGCTTGCCGTTGTCGTCAATGATGGCACCGTCCATGCTGCGGGCCAGACTCAAGGCTGATTCGCACATGCGTGCAAATGGCTGTTCGCTGCGCGCTACCTGCGGCACGTCAAGTGAAAGGGTGATGTCGCGCAGCGCCGTCTGCTCGGGGTCTTCGGCCATCGCGGCCTGGGTATCAAACGCCAGTCCCAGTAGCGGTGCGCTGCCTGCAATGGAGGCGGGCAGCACCATGCGGCCAGGGATCCCACCTGCCACAAACCCCAGCCTGGCCGCGCTTTGCTGCACGTAGCCTGGGCTCCAGGCGGTGTTGATAGCGCGTAGCGTGAAGCTCAGTTGTGCGTCGTGCGCGCTTGCAAACTGATCCAGTTCACGGGCACGCGCCACCTCATCAAGCATTTCAGGAAACTCCGGCTCGCCGCCCATCGCATCGGCAAAAGCCTGCGCCTTCATGACAAATTCGGAGTACTCGATCTGACTCAGTGCACCGACGCGATTGGCCAGTTGCACGCCGCACTGAAACGCGGTGTAACGCTGGCCTGCAACGGGTAGCTCCCACTCGTCATTCGCCGCATTCAAGCCTTCAACGCCGAAGGGCTTGCTGCCTGCGCGGCGGGTAGCGGGCATCGCCGCAAGCGCCGCCTCACCCGACACCAATGAGTCAACCATGACAGGCGCGATAACGTCAATCAGGGCATCGAGACCTGGTTTTTTTTCAATCACCATCATCGTGCTTAGTGAAGCTAAATCGGCATCGCCAAAACCATCGCCTTCGAAACGTGGCTCCTGCCGTTCAGCAAGCAGACCCGTCCCGCTGCTTTCCGCTGCTTGGGCTTCTGGCGGGGTTTCCTGTGTGGCTCTTTTGGGCTGGTTTCTGCGTGCCGACCATGTGCTGTGCGCCACAACGCCCGCGAGGATGAGCCCCCCCGCGATTGCCAGACCAATTTGAAGCGTGCTCATCTAAAAAACTCTTTTTTTCATGGTTAAGTCACTGCCTCGGAAAAGCCAAGCGCAGCTTCCATGTCCACCGCCACGATGCGCGAAACGCCCTGCTCCTGCATGGTCACGCCGATCAACTGTTCGGCCATTTCCATAGCGATCTTGTTGTGGCTGATGAATAAAAACTGCGTCTCCCGGCTCATGCTGGTTACCAGCTTGGCGTAGCGCTCGGTGTTGGCATCGTCCAGCGGGGCATCGACCTCATCAAGCAGGCAAAACGGTGCCGGGTTGAGCTGGAATATGGCAAACACCAGCGCAATCGCTGTCAGGGCTTTTTCGCCGCCCGACAGCAAATGGATGGTCTGGTTTTTCTTGCCCGGTGGCTGGGCCATGACCTGCACACCGGCATCTAAAATCTCCTCGCCCGTCATCATCAGCCTGGCGTTGCCGCCGCCAAACAGCTTGGGGAACATCTTGCCGAAGTGCTCGTTAACGGTAGCAAAAGTACTGGCTAAAAGGTCGCGCGTTTCGGCATCAATCTTTTTGATGGCGTCTTCAAGCGTTGTCATGGCCTCATTAAGGTCAGCCAACTGCGCGTCCAGAAACTGTTTGCGTTCGCGCGCAGTGCTCAACTCTTCGAGCGCCGCCAGATTGACTGCGCCGAGCGAGGCAATCTCGCGGTTGATGCGGTCTATCTCGCCCTGCAAACCCGCCTGGCGTACATTGCCAGTCTGAATCGACAACTCCAACGCAACCAGGTCGGCTTGCACGCCCGCCAGTTGCTGCTCGTACTGCTCAAAACCAAGGCGTGCGGCCTGCTCTTTCAACTGGAACTCGGTGATGCGCTGGCGCAGCGGATCAAGCTCACGTTCTAGGCTCAAGCGTCGCTCGTCGCTGGCGCGCAGCTTGTTCGTCAGGTCGTCGTACTGGCTGCGCTTGGCCCCCAGATCCGCTTCGCGCTCCAGCTTCACGCTCAGGGCGGACTGCAAGCCCGCCTGTGCCGCGGCATCAGACAGGCGCGACAGCTCTTCTTTGGCGCGCTGCTCTTCTTCAGCGATGGTTTCGGCCTGCTGGGCTGCGATGGTGATGGATCGGGCCAGCTCTTCACGACGCGATGCCAAACTGCGCAGGGCAAACTGCGCTTCCTGCGCCTGACGCTCCAGTGCGCGCTGCTGCACGCGTGATTCACCCAGCTTGCGTTCGGCTTCAATCACGCGGTCATCCAGCTGGGCGTGGCGCTCCTGGCTGTCGGCCAGTTGCATGTCCAGTTCTTCAAAGCGGCCCTCGGCTGTGACCTTGCGCTCTTGCAGGTCGCCAAGCTGCGCATCCATCTCGCCCATGTCAGCCTGAATCTGCTGGCTGCGGGCTCTGGTTTGTTCGGCCAGTTGCGTCAAGCGCAGCACTTCAACCTGTAGCTCGTGGGTGCGGTTCTGGCCCTCAGCAGCCGCGCGCCGGGCGCTGCCCAGGCGCTGCGCAGCATCGGCATAAGCGGATTCGGCACGCACCGATGCAGCGCGGGCTTCGTCGCTGATGAGCGCCTGGGCCTTGAGCTGCTTGTCGAGGTTTTCAATTTCTTGCGCGCGAGCCAGCAAACCGGCCTGCTCGGAATCGGGTGCGTAAAAGCTCACGCTGTGCTTTGTCACAGCGTGGCCGCTTTTGACGTAAATCACTTCACCGACTTGCAGCTTGTCGCGTGCAGCAAGCGCATCGTCAAGCTTGTCTACGGTGTAGCTGCCGTGCAGCCAATCGCCCAACAGCGTCGACAAGCCGGCATCGTTCAAACGAAGCAGCTCTGCCAGGGGCTTGAGGTTGATGGTGGTAATCGAGCGGGCTGGCGCTACAGCGTTGGGGGGTGAATAAAACGACAGCTTGGCAGGTGGCGTGTCGCGTCCATCGGTACCGGCAAAGCCGCGCACTAGGTCGAGACGCGACACTTCAAGCGAGCCCATGCGCTCGCGCAAGGCGGCTTCAAGCGCACTCTCCCAACCCTGCTCAATGTGAATGTGCGTCCACAAACCTTGCAAGCCATCAAGCCCGTGCTTGGCCAGCCAGGGCTTTAGCTTGTCGTCGGTTTTGACTTTTTCTTGTAGCGCCTTGAGCGCCTCCGTGCGGGCCGACAGGTCTGCACGTTTGGCGGATTCAAGGTTGACAGCCTGCTGCCTGGTGCGGCGGTCTTCGTCGAGTTGCGGCACGCTTTCACTCAATTCGTCCAGTCGCGCTTGCGTTTCAAGCTGTGCCTCTTGCGCGCTGTTGAACTGGCTGGTGAGGTTGACCAGACGCGCTTCATCAGGCGCATTCAGCGCGTTGCGGTCGGCAGTCAAACGCTCAAGGCGAAGATTGAGCGAGCGCGACTGCTCTTCAATGTTGCGCTGGTCAGCCGCCAGCACCTGAATCTGCTGCTGCACCTGCGCCACGTCTGTACGCTGCTCGTTAGCTTTGGCCTGTGCGCTGCGCAGCAACTCTTCAAGCGCAGGCAACTGGCTTGCCTGCTCTTCGCTTTGTGCTGCCAGTAGAGCGGACTTTTCTTCCGCGTCAAGGGCTTGTGCGGACAGGCTCTCTGTTTCAAGAGCAGCCTCTTGCTTGCGCGTGGCCCACTGTGTCGTCTGCTCTTTAAGTTGCGTCAAGCGCTGTTCAACACGGATGCGGCCATCGACCACAAAGCGGATTTCAGCTTCCAGCCGCCCGACTTCAGCGCTGGCCTCGTACAGCTTGCCCTGCGCCTGGTTGACATGGTCGCCCGATGCGTAATGCGCCTGACGTATGGTTTCCAAATCAGCCTCAATGTGGCGTAAATCGGCCACACGGCTTTCCAGTTCATTGACGGCGCTTGAAGCTTCAACCTTGACTCTGGCCCGGTCGGCCTCGGCATCAGAGCATTTTAAAAACCACAACTGCTGCTGTTTGAGCGAGCCATCGGCCTGTAGCGCGTTGTAGCGCAGCGCAACCTCTGCCTGCTTTTCCAGCCGGTCCAGGTTGGCGTTCAGCTCGCGCAGGATGTCTTCAACGCGAGTCAGGTTTTCACGCGTGCCTGACAAGCGGTTGGCCGTCTCGCGGCGGCGCTCTTTGTACTTTGAAACGCCCGCCGCTTCTTCCAGAAACAGGCGCAGCTCTTCAGGCTTGGACTCAATGATGCGGCTGATCGTGCCTTGGCCAATGATGGCGTAAGCGCGTGGCCCGAGGCCAGTGCCCAGAAAAACGTCCTGCACGTCACGGCGGCGTACTGGCTGGTTGTTGATGTAATAGCTTGAAGTGCCGTCGCGCGTCAGCACGCGCTTGACAGCGATTTCAAGAAACTGGCCCCACTGGCCGCCCGCCCGGTGGTCAGCGTTGTCAAACACCAGCTCGACGCTGGAGCGGCTGGCCGCCTTGCGCGTCGTGGTGCCGTTAAAAATCACGTCCTGCATCGACTCGCCGCGCAGCTCCGATGCGCGGCTTTCACCCAGCACCCAGCGCACCGCGTCCATGATGTTGGACTTGCCGCAACCGTTAGGCCCGACCACACCCACGAGCTGGCCCGGCAGCACGAAGTGGGTCGGCTCGGCGAATGATTTGAAACCTGCTAGCTTGATTGAATTGAGACGCACGGCTTACCCTGGATTCTTTTGGCGCTAGGTTGTTGATTTGCATAGCGCTTTTCCGTGGCGCCAGGCTCGCTTCAAGCAATGCACAGTCTGCAATGTTACCCGAGCCGCAAGCGCTGGTCGCTGTAAGAAATGGTGTCTGCCCTCGGGGCGGCCAGGGCCAGGCTTGGTGGCGGCAACTGCCGCGGCGCCCAGGCTGGATAATCCAGCCTATGAACCCTCTGTTGAAACGCCTGCAACCCTACCCTTTTGAACGGCTGCGCCAGCTCCATGCCGACATCACGCCGAACCCGGCCTACCGCCCGATCAGCCTGGGCATAGGCGAGCCACGCCACGCTACGCCACAGCTCATCAAGGACGCGCTGACCAGCAGCCTGGCAGGGCTTGCAGGCTACCCTGGCACGCAGGGTGAACCGAAGCTGCGCCAGACCATCAGCGACTGGCTGGCCCGGCGCTACGCGCTCAAGGTTGACCCGGCAACGCAGATATTGCCCGTCAATGGCTCACGTGAGGCGCTGTTTGCATTAGCGCAAACGGTGATTGACCCGAACAAACCGGGCGTGACAGTCCTTTGTCCGAATCCGTTTTATCAAATCTACGAAGGCGCGGCGCTGCTGGCCGGTGCCCAGCCGTGGTTTGTGGCCAGCGACGCAAAACGCAACTTCGCGCTGGACTGGGCCAGCGTACCACCTGACGTTTGGGCCAAGACGCAACTGGTGTTTGTCTGCTCGCCCGGCAATCCGGCGGGCGCGGTGATGGATTTGGCCGAGTGGAAGATGCTGTTTGACTTGAGCGACCGCTATGGTTTTGTGATTGCCTCGGACGAGTGCTACAGCGAAATCTACTTTCGTGCAGAAGCACCGCTAGGCGGGCTGGAAGCTGCAGCCAAGCTCGGTCGCCATGACTTTAAAAACCTGATTGCCATGACCAGCCTGTCCAAGCGCAGCAACGTGCCCGGCCTGCGCAGCGGTTTTGTGGCCGGTGACGCAGCGCTTATCAAACCGTTTTTGCTCTACCGTACCTACCACGGCAGCGCCATGAGCCCCATCGTGCAGGCGGCCAGCGTGGCGGCCTGGGCTGATGAGGAGCACGTTGTGGCCAATCGCGCGCTGTACCGCGAAAAATTTGCAGCCGTCACGCCCATGCTGTCCGCTGTGATGGCGGTGGCCTTGCCTGATGCAGGCTTTTATTTGTGGGCGACTATCCCGGCTGCGTTCGAAGGTCTCGATGCCGACTTCTCGCGCGAACTCTTCGCTCTTTACAATGTGGTGGTTTTGCCGGGTAGCTACCTGGCCAGAGATGCCCGGGGTAGCAACCCCGGTGCGGGGCGAATCCGCATGGCGCTGGTGGCAGAAACCGCCGAATGTGTAGAGGCCGCAGCGCGTATCGTTCAATTCATCCAATCAAAATAATTTTTACTCTTTCAATTTCAATCTCATGACACAAGACAACGCAAACCCTCAAATCACCATAGATGCCGCTTGGGAAGACAGGGCCAAGCTCTCACCCGCCGCTGCACCCAAAGACATTCTGGATGCCGTTGAGCAGACCATCAGCCAGCTCAACAACGGCACGCTGCGTGTTGCCACACGTGAAAGCGTTGGGGTGTGGACGACCCACCAGTGGATCAAAAAGGCTGTGCTGCTGAGTTTTCGCCTGCATGACAACGAATTGATGCGGGCTGGTGACCTCAGCTTTTTCGACAAGGTTAAAACCAAATTCTCACACCTGAGCGAAGCCGAGATGCGCGCAACCGGCATCCGCGTGGTGCCGCCCGCCGTTGCGCGTCGTGGCAGCTTTATCGCCAAGGGTGCCATTCTGATGCCCAGCTACGTCAACATCGGTGCCTATGTGGACGAAGGCACGATGGTCGATACCTGGGCTGCGGTCGGCTCGTGTGCCCAGATCGGCAAGAACGTGCACCTGTCTGGTGGCGTCGGCATCGGCGGCGTGCTCGAGCCCATGCAGGCCATGCCGACCATCATCGAGGACAACTGCTTTATCGGCGCGCGCTCTGAAGTGGTTGAGGGCGTGATTGTTGAAGAAAATTCGGTGATTTCGATGGGCGTTTACATCGGCCAGAGCACACCGATTTATGACCGCGAGCTGGACACCGTGACGTATGGTCGCATTCCTGCCGGCTCGGTCGTTGTGTCGGGCAACCTGCCAAAAGCTGGTGGCAAGTACAGCATGTATTGCGCCGTCATCGTGAAAAAAGTTGACGCAAAAACCCGTGCGACAACCAGCCTGAACGACCTGCTCAGAGACTGAGATGCAGCCCCCATGCTCGTCACTGCGTGTGCCTACGGCGGTTCGCTGCCCCTGGAACATTAAACAGGGGCTTCGCTTGCTTGGGGCGGCCCGGCGCGGCGCGCGATCCGCTGCGATAAACATATCAACGAGGTAAGGAATTATGGGCACGATGGGAACGATGGAAAGGATTTTGCGTTTGATGGCCGATAAAAAGGCCTCGGACGTTTATCTGTCGGCCCACTCCCCGGTCCTGATAAAAATCAACGGACAGGCGCTGCCCATCAACAGCCAGGTGCTGCCCCCCGAAGCACCGCTTAATTTGCTGGCCGAAGTGTTGCCGCCAGAGCGCGTTGAAGAGCTGAAGAAATTTGGCGAACTGAACATGGCGCTGCCGATCTCGGGAGTTGGCAACTTTCGTATCAGCGGCTTCAGGCAGCGCGGCAGCTATGCCGCCGTCATACGCTTTGTGCCCAGCGAAATTCCACCACTTGAAAGCCTGAATGTGCCGCCCATTCTGGCGAGTCTGATCATGGAAAAGCGTGGCCTGCTGTTGATGGTGGGTGCAACGGGCGCTGGCAAAAGCACCACACTGGCCGCCATGATGGACCACCGCAACGCGACCACGCTGGGCCACATACTGACGATTGAAGACCCGATTGAATTCATCTTCAAGAATAAAAAATCAGTCGTCAACCAGCGCGAAGTGGGCACCGATACCGAGACGCTTGGAGTGGCGCTTAAAAACGCCCTGCATCAGGCTCCTGACGTGATACTGATTGGCGAAATCCGCGACCGCGACACCATGTCAGCCGCCATTGCCTATGCCCAGTCGGGCCATTTGTGCCTGGCCACCATGCACGCCAACAACAGCTACCAGGCGCTGAACCGCATCCTGAGTTTTTACCCGGTCGAAGTCCGCAGCACCATGCTGGGCGATCTGGCCGCCGCCATGAAGGCAATTGTGTCGCAGCGCCTGCTGCGCAACCAGACGGGCGGGCTCTCCCCGGCGGTGGAGGTCATGCTCAATACCAAACTGATTGCTGAGCTGATTGAAAAAGGTGACTTCTCAGGCGTCAAGGAAGCGATGGAAAAATCCATGGCCGAGGGCTCGCAAACCTTCGAGCAGGACATTGCCAAACTGATTGCCGACGGCACAGTCACTCGCAAAGAAGGCATTGCGCACGCCGACTCGCCCACCAATTTGATGTGGCGGCTTGAAAATGATTTCAATGTTGCTGCCAAAGCAGCAGAGCCGGAAGAAGACCCGGACGACGAACCTTCGTTTACCGAAATCACACTGGATGTGAAGCATTGAGTGCTGCTCCGCTACTAGACACCTCGCTGTCAGTCATTGAGCTGATCGAGCAAACCGCCCGCGCGCTTGAGCAGGCCGGCTTGAGCCTTTCAGACGGTTTTGGTCACGGCACACTCAACGCTTTTGACGAAGCGGCATGGCTGGTGCTGTGGAGCCTTCAATTACCGTTAGATGACCTTGATTCAGTAGCAAAAAGACCTGTAACGCCCGAAGAACAGTCGCGAGCAGCTACGCTTTTAGGGGCACGCATCAATACCCGCAAGCCGCTGGCCTACCTGACGAACGAGGCCTGGCTGCAAGGCGTTGCGTTTTATGTAGACGAGCGCAGCATCATTCCGCGCTCGTTCATTGCTGAATTGATAAGCGATGAAAGCATTGACCCGTGGCTGAACGAAGACACCCGCCATGTGCTCGATTTGTGTACCGGCAACGGCAGCCTAGCGGTACTGGCAGCGATGGCCTGGCCCGATGTCATTGTCGACGCGGCGGACATCAGCCTGGACGCGCTGGAGGTGGCGCGCATCAACGTAGATAAACATGCCCTTGACAGCCGCATCACGTTGCTGGAGTCCGATGGCCTGGCGGCCTGTACCGGACCTTATGACCTGATCATGTGCAACCCGCCCTATGTGAATGCCCAAACCATGGCCGCCCTGCCCGCAGAATTTCTGGCCGAACCGACACTCGCGCTGGCCGGCGGCGCGGACGGCATGGACTTTATCCGAAGCCTTTTTCTGACGGCTGCAAGCCACATGAGCGAAAATGCCGTATTGGTGCTAGAAATAGGCAATGGGCGCGCAAATTTTGAGCGCGCTTTCCCGGGCCTTAAACCCCTGTGGTTTGAGACCAGTGCCGGCCCTGACCAGGTTTTGCTTCTCACGCGCCAACAGCTCGTCTGAAGGGTTTTTGGGGTCAGACACCAATTTCGCTGCAGTGCAAGCACTGCGCCCTACAGGCGAGCCAAAGGCTCGGCGAATTTGGGCTCTGACCCCAAAAACCCTGGCCGAATAATTTTCCTGAGTTTGTCTGCATTAAATGATTACCCTTAAAAATGTGGTGCTGCGTCGCGGTGCCAAAGTGATTCTCGATAGCGCGTCTGTCACCATCAATCCCGGCGAAAACATTGGCTTGGTCGGGCGCAACGGCGCGGGCAAGTCTTCACTGTTTGCCATGCTCAACGGCACGCTGCATGAAGACGGTGGCGAATTCTCCCTCCCCACGCAATGGCGCATGGCCCAGGTTGCCCAGGACATGCCAGAGACCGAGCAAAGCGCGACCGACTACGTGATCGAAGGCGATGTGGTGCTGTTGGCGGCACAAACCGAGGTTGAAGCATCCGAGGCCAGCGGCGACGGCGACCGCATGGCGCACGCCTACATGGACCTCTACGACTGCGGCGCGCACGATGCGCAGGCACGCGCACAGGCGCTGATTTTGGGCCTCGGCTTCAAGGTCAGCGAGCTTGACAACCCGGTCAACAGTTTTTCAGGCGGCTGGCGTATGCGGCTGCAACTGGCGCGCGCGCTGATGTGCCCGTCGGATTTACTGCTGCTGGATGAACCTACCAATCACCTAGACTTGGACGCACTGGTCTGGCTGGAGGCCTGGCTCAAACGCTATCAGGGCACGATGCTGGTCATCAGCCATGACCGGGAGTTTTTAGATGCCGTGACCGATGTGACCGTGCATATCGAAAAAGCCAAGCTCACGCGCTACGGTGGCAACTACAGCAAGTTTGAAGACCTGCGCGCCGAGCAGATGGCACTACAGCAAGGCGCTTATTCCAAGCAGCAGGACAAGATTGCCCACCTGCAAAAATTCATCGCTCGCTTCAAGGCCAAAGCCAGTAAGGCCAAGCAGGCACAAAGCCGCGTCAAGGCGCTGGACCGCATGGAAAAAATTGCGCCATTGCTGGCCGAAGCCGACTTCACCTTCGAGTTCAAGGAACCGGCGAATCTACCCAACCCCATGCTTTCGATGCAGAACGTCTATTTTGGCTACCCGGCACCTGAAGATGCGCCCGAAGGCACGCCGCCCACCGTTATCGTGCAAAACGTCAGCAAGTCAGTGCTGGCCGGCCAGCGCATCGGCATACTCGGCGCCAACGGCCAGGGTAAATCCACAGTGGTCAAAACCATTGCGCGCGCGCTGGCACCGATCAGTGGCGAAATGATTGAAGGCAAGGGCCTGAACATCGGCTACTTTGCCCAGCAGGAACTCGACGTACTGCGCCCGGCGGACAACCCGCTGGAGCACATGATCCGGCTGGTGAAAGAAATCACCGCTGCCGGCAAGATGGGCAACCAGCCAACGCGCGAGCAGGACTTGCGCAGCTTTCTGGGCAACTTCAATTTCGGCGGCGACATGGTCAAGCAGTCCGTCGGCAGCATGAGCGGCGGGGAAAAAGCCCGCCTGGTGCTGTGCATGATCGTCTGGCAGCGCCCCAACTTGCTGCTGCTGGACGAGCCGACCAACCACCTAGACCTGGCCACGCGCGAGGCGCTGTCGATGGCGCTCAATGAGTTTGAAGGCACCGTCATGCTGGTCAGCCACGACCGCGCCCTGCTGCGCGCCGTGTGTGACGAGTTCTGGATGGTCTCGCAAGGTGGCGTTGCGCCGTTTGACGGCGACCTTGACGACTATCAAAAATATTTGCTGGATCATGCCAAACGCCAGCGCGAAGAAGCCAAGAAATCTGGCCAGACGGTTGCGCTACCGATCGTTGAATCAAAGGCGGATGCTATTAAACAACGCCGTCAGCAGCAATCGGAGGCCAGCAAGCCTTTGCGCAAAGAACTGGAAAAAATCGACCAAAAAATGCAGCTGCTCGGTAACGAAAAAAGCGGCCTGGAAACCCTGCTGACCAGAACAAAATCAGCCAACGAAATCGCCCAGACCGGCAAGCGCCTCAAAGCCATCGAAAACGAAATAGGCACACTGGAAGAACGTTGGCTGGAATTGACCGAGCAGCTTGAAACCACGACGGTGTAGAGAGTTTTTGGTGTCTGGCCCCAATAACTCTATGCGGCGATTCGCTACTTCGGCGAAGAGCACATGAAGGACTGCATCCGGGTGGCGCGCAGTGCACAGCTGGCGCTGCCGTTGCTGGAACAGCAGGCGTAAATCACCGCTGCTTCGTAAAGCTTTCTGGCGTGGTTCAAAATTGGGTAACACTTTTTCGGGTGGCCATCGGTTGAGTCATAGGCAAACCATCCAAAATTCAAATTATCCGTGTTACCTAAAAGCGGCACTTTTTGAACCACGCCGCCAACCCTTTTTCCGTGGTTTGGGCGGCCCATGAGGATTGCTTGGCTAAAAAAGTTGATCAGTTGCTGTTGATTCAGTAGCTGCTTGCACCTGTCCTGATTGGGCTAGAGGCCTTTTTTGTTCATAAGCCGGCTCTTCTCCGGCTTTCACCAGCGTGGCAGCGCGAACCCCCAGCAGGCGCAGCCGCTTGTCCAACGGCACCCGTTTCAGGCACAGGCCGGCAATTTTCCGGATGCTTTTCGCGTCGGCGATGAACTGCTCACACAACAAAGGGGCCAGGCTCGAATTACGAATTAAACTCTTGGGCCTGCCAGCGTCGTTGACCTGCTGGTCAGCGCCATCCATTGCGCCTGCAAAGGTCTGCCGTCTCCTGCGTTGCCTCCCATTCCTGGTTGGGTGAGGCGGGGGGGTGAATAGTTACAGCGCATCAGTTTTTGAAGCGATGGAGCAAGGGGGGTTTCCCTGGATCATCTATCCGTTATCATGACAACACTGAATATTTAAACAGTGGGTGTAAGAATGGAAAAACGCTTTTCAACAAAAAATAAGAGTATCAGGCTGGTCGCGTCTGAGCCCACCCCAAAACCTTATCGCACACCTCTTTCCAGTATTGATCTTTTTTGCGGCGCGGGCGGCATAACGCAGGGTTTTAAACAGGCAGGATATAACTGTCTCTACGCCAATGATTTAATGCCTGAGGCAATTGATACTTTTCGTCACAATCACCCGACGACGCATGCCGAATGCAAGCCGATTGAAGAAGTGGATGCGGCAGCGCTGAGAAAAACTTTAGGTATTCAAAAGGGCGAATTAGATGTATTGGTGGGTGGCCCACCATGCCAAGGTTTTTCGATCAATGCGCCCAGCAGGTTTCTGAATGACCCCAGGAACAGTCTGTTCAGGCACTACGCAAGATTTGTCGAAGAATTTTCACCCAAGGCATTTGTCTTCGAGAATGTGCCCGGATTGTTATCGATGGCAGATGGCGCGATCTTCGAAAAGATTGTCCAAGTGTTCAATGAGCTTGGCTATCACCTGTCTGTGAAAATTCTCTTTGGCCCACACTATGGGATTCCGCAGGAACGCTGGCGACTCATTTTGCTGGGTTCCCGGTACAGCGAAATCACCCATCCAGCACCCACACATTTCGCAAAAGGCCGAGCTAATTTTAGGGGTGGCGGTACGTTGACGATCCCGCTGGATTCCGCAGACGCAAAGCGCCTGTTGCCCACGGTGAATGTCGGCGATGCAATTCGAGACTTGCCTAGATTAGGCATGGGCGAGGGAGCTGAAGAAGTTGGTTACACCGCTGATCCTGCGAGCGCGTATGCGCTACGGTTGCGCAACCCCGACGGGGTTACGTTTAACCACTTCGCCGCGAAACTTGCGAAACAAAACATAGAGAGGATGCGCCACGTTCCGCCTGGTGGCTCTTGGCGCGATATTCCTCACGAACTGCTGCCGCGCGGAATGCAACAAGCCCGCAAGTCTGACCATACCAAGCGCTATGGCAGGCTGAGCTTTGAAGGTTTGTCTGGCACGGTGTTGACGAAGTGTGATCCGCATTGGGGCACTGTTTTCCTGCCCGACCAGGATCGAACACTTTCCGTGCGGGAAGCGGCACGGTTGCAATCTTTCCCCGATCAATATCGCTTTCTTGGCTCACGGGTCTCTCAATATGTTCAGGTGGGCAACGCGGTGCCGGTGCTCATGGCAATGGCAATCGCCAATGCGGTGAGAGGCCATTTGGCGGCAAACGTCAGTACCCACAATCTGGTAGCGCATGGCTAAAAAGATTTTGGAATTGTTCGGGTATGCGCCAGACGATAGTTCGGCCATTGCCAGTGCAGCGAGAGAGCTGCAGGCTTGTCCGATGATTGGGGGACTGTGCTCCAAGGAAATCGGCAGCGCCGAGAATCGCATTCGCTCTGGCGTTTGCACTATCGCGGACAAAGATGGCGGGCCAGTCATTATTTGCCCGATTCGTCTTTACGCAGACCAGTATGAACTTTTGTCGACGGTTGCGAAACTTGCGTTTAAGGTGGAGACCGTTACGCTGGTGGATGGACGCAAAGCTGTAGCGGCTTCATCCACGACGAAAAGCCAACTGGTGGCCGTATTCGGTAAGGGTTGGGGTGGCGAACTCAAAGTCCCAGGTCGCCCAGTGAGTGGGCGTAAAAGTAGCGGCTTCTTTGTTGACTGGATACTTGCTCGCCTCGACGTGAACAAAAATCTCGTGGAATTTGCTGCATTGGAAGTGCAAACCATGGACACCATCGGCAGCTATCGCGCAGAGCGTGAGGCTATCCTGAACGGGCATGCACACATTGGAAAGTCAGTTGGGCCGAACTGGGAGAACGTGAACAAGCGGATTCTTCCGCAACTCATCTACAAGGGCCATTTGCTGGAACGTGAAGCGCTTTGTCAAAGCGGTTTGTTCTTTGCTTGCCCTGAAGCTGTTTACAACAAAATCATGGATCGGCTTGGCAGCACGCTGGCTGATTATCCACTCAAGAACAACTCGCTAACCTTCGTGCCCATTCGTCTTCAGGCCTCGCAGGGCCTCGGTGTGCCGAGGTCTATAGAAGCACTTCCAGTCAAAATAACCACGATCCAGCAGGTGCAAATTGCGTTCAGTTCTCCAACAAATTTGCCTGAAGCAGGAGCGTATGAAAGAGCGATTCGAACAGCGCTTGGTGAGAAAAATAATTGAGGGATTCCTGCGTCATCTTTTCTCGGAAAATAATCCAAGCTTGCGTCCGCGATTTGCCCAAAGAGCACTTGAACCGATGAAGGGCTAGCGTTTTCTGTGTCGTGACGAAGCGTGAAGATTTGATAACGCTTGCAACGTTGCAAGACGTTAAGAGAATGTGACTCGCGGAGCGAAGCATGGCGTAAATTGGAAAGGTTTTTTCTGGTGGGATGCATCAGAGCCGTTGCGGTAACGGCTCTGATGCTGGTCAATGGATGCCAGGTGCGTTAGAAAAGTTGATCGTTAGCTATTGTTTTGATAGCTGCTTGCGACAGTCCTGATTGGGCTAGAGGCCTTTTTTGTTCATAAGCCGGCTCTTCTCCGGCTTTCACCAGCGTGGCAGCGCGAACCCCCAGCAGGCGCAGCCGCTTGTCCAACGGCACCCGTTTCAGGCACAGGCCGGCAATTTTCCGGATGCTTTTCGCGTCGGCGATGAACTGCTCAAGCGTCTGGTCGCGGGTCACGCTTTTGAAATCGTCATAGCGCAGCTTGATGCCAATGGTTTTGGCCAGATAGCCCTTGCGCTGCAGATCGGCCGCCACCTGCTCGCACAGCCGGGTAAAAATGGCGCTCAGCTCGGCCTTGTCGCGTACCGCATGCAGGTCGTGCTCAAACGTGGTTTCGCGGCTCATGCTGACGGGCTCGCTCTCGGTCACCACCGGGCGTTCATCGCGGCCCCAAGCGGCTTCATGCATCCAGGCGCCAGTGGCTTTACCGAAGTGCGCGATCAAAAACGCCGGGCCTTGCGCTGCCAGCTCGCCGATGCTGTGAACGTTCAGCTTGGCGAGCTTTTCGTCGGCCTTGGGGCCAATGCCGTTGATCTTGCGGCAGGGCAGCGGCCAGATGCTGGCTTGCAGGTCGTCCTCATGAACAATCGAAATGCCATTGGGTTTGTTGAATTCGCTGGCCATCTTGGCCAGCAGCTTGTTGGGCGCCACGCCGACCGAGCAGGTCAGGCCGGTCTTGTCGAAAATGCTTTTCTGGATCAGCCGTGCCAGCACCCGGCCGCCCTCGCGCTGACCGCCCGGCACCTCGGTGAAGTCGATGTACACCTCGTCCACACCCCGGTCCTGCATCAGCGGCGCGATCTCGGTGATGGTGCTTTTAAACAGCCGCGAGTATTTGCGTATCTCGTCAAAATCCACCGGCAAGACGATGGCTTGCGGGCACAGCTTGGCCGCCTTCATCATGCCCATCGCCGAACCCACGCCAAACTGCCGCGCCGCATAGGTCGCCGTGGTGATCACGCCGCGCCCCACGTAGTCCAAGAGCCGCGGAAAATCCGCCACCGGAATGAAGCGAAGCGCGCGCTCGCCCCCTTCGTCATGTCTCGCCAGTAACGCCTCGTCCACCGTGCGCCGCCCGCCGCCAATCACCACCGGCAAGCCCTTGAGTTGCGGATAGCGCAGCAGTTCAACCGACGCGAAAAACGCGTCCATATCGAGGTGGGCAATGCGGCGAAGTTTGGGCAAGGTTGAAGCGGGGGAAAGGATAGGAAATTCAACCGTATGAGGCCAAGTATCGCACCGTAAACCGCCCTGAAAACTTTGCGTAGCGCTGCCGCGGCGTTTCAGCGTTCGAGCCGCAGCACCTGCCCGTTGGCGCCGTCGGTCAGCACGTAGAGCCAGCCATCGGGGCCCTGGCGCAGGTCGCGGATGCGCGCTTTCAGATCCTCGAGCAAACGCTCTTCACCGACAATCCGGTTGCCGTCCAGCGTCAGACGGATCAGCACCTGGGCGCGCAGCGTGCCGATGAAAAGGCTGCCCTTCCAGCCGGGATAGCGATCGCTGGTCAGGAAGGTCATCCCGCTCGGTGCCACCGAGGTCGGTACCCAGTGCCGCAAGGGCGGCTCGAAGCCGGGCCTGGGGCCTTCTTCTCCAATGCGTGTGCCGGTGCCGTAGTTGACGCCGTAAGTCACCAGCGGCCAGCCGTAGTTGAGCCCGCCGAGCACACGGTTGATTTCGTCGCCGCCCTGCGGGCCATGCTCGCTGGCCCACAGCTCGGCGGTGACCGGGTGCAGCGCCGCGCCCTGGATGTTGCGGTGGCCGAGGCTGAAGACCTCGGGCGCGGCGCCTGAGCGTGTGGCAAACGGGTTGTCGGCCGGCGCGCGGCCGTCGGGCTCGATGCGCACGACCTTGCCGATGTGGTTGGCCGGGTTCTGCGCTTCGTCCTTGCCGCTGAAGCGGTCGCCCAGGCCCACCAGCAAGCGGCCGCTGCGATCGAAGACGATGCGGCTGCCGCAATGATGCTGGCTGCGCATCCTGGGGCGCTGGCTGAAGATCGTTCGCACGTCTTGCAGTTGATCGCCCACCAGACGCGCGCTGGCCACCGCGGTGCTGTTGCCGCCTTCGCCGGGCTCGGCAAAGGTGAAGAACAAGCGCTGATTGGTGGCGAACTGCGGGTCCAGGGCGAGGTCGAGCAGCCCGCATTGGCCGCCGACCGAGATCGTCGGCAGACCGGCCAGCGGCGCCGACAGTCGGCCGTCGGCCGCGGCCAGGCGCAGGGCACCGCCACGCTCGGTGATCAGCATGCGCCCGTCGGGCAGGAAGGCCAGCGCCCAAGCGTCCTGCAGGCCGCGCACCACGGGCACCGGCCGCAAAGCCTGGGCCTCGGCCTGGGTGCAAAGCCAGCTCGCGAGCAAGAGTGCCAAGACTGTTTTCATGGCCGTGAGCATGCCAGCAACACCGAACCCACGACAAACCGAGGGTTGGTCGGCCTCACGCCGCCACCTCGACCACCATCTGCACCCGCTGGTAGCCAGCCCGACGAGGTTGACGTTAGCGGTGCTGAGTACCGTGTCTGCGTGGTGGTGGCGCCCGCGCGCGTGATGACGTAGCTCGCACGCGCGACGCTTAGAGCCCAATACCGGACCCATCACATCCAGAACATGCCCTGCCATTGACCCTTTTGGAAGTCGAGCCTGACGCGCTTGGGCGTCAGGCTGCGGGTGGCGGCCGTGTCCAGTTCGGTTTCAGGTTGTCGGCCCAGACGTTCGGCCGCGTCCATCGTGCATGCCGTCGACGTCACCGCGTGAAAATACAAATGAAGCTCGTCAGTCACTTGTACCGTTGCCCGCTGCGGCGCAGCATCATGGAAGTGCACAAACTTTTTCACAAGGCAGGAGAAGTAGAGTTCGAGTTCGACGACCAGGGGCTGTGGCCGACCGGCGAGCTTGCGCGCGGCCGCACGGGTCCACTCGACAGCCAACGGTTTGCCGTTGACAGATACCGTAACCGTCGCATGGTCCAATGAGTTGGTGAGTTGCATGGCTGCTCGATTGATGTTTAAGGGCCGAACTAGCTGTGTGCAGGCCAGGCGACATTCACCCAGACCATACTACCGTCTCGCAGTGCAAACGCAATGCCCGGTTGCCCGTCGCGTGTCCATGCCTGCAATGTTACGGCGGGCGCGCTCAGATCAACCTCGCGCTCTCGCAGCGGCGCAGTACCCGCGCCGAGGTTCAAGATTAAATTTAGCAACCTGCTGAGCAGACTTGCAATCAGGGTTTCCCCGCAGTGCCGCGCTCTGGGGCTTCTGTGCCACGAATTCTTCTGACCGACCTCTCTCAAGAAAGCCTGCTGCCTCAAGAACATTGCCGTGAGCCAGGCAAAAACCTCACAAATATATGACTCAGAAAAATTGCTGATGCGGAACGTGTCACGCGCTTTGTCTTAACTTGGGGAGATTGGGTAAGCAGGGCAGACTAATCGAGTCTTTCTTCCAAAACCCGGAGACGATGCTCAACATGTTCAATTTCGTCCATATCCAGTGGCACAACCATTTTCATGGCCAGAAAAAATCCCTGAATTTGGCCAAACAGTTGGCGGTTGCTTTTGATATCGGTGCCATTGGTCATCACCTCCATCTTCAAGTGTGAGTAAAGATCTTCAAAACACTCAATCATTTCTTCTTTGTCTACCATTATTGACTCCGAACGGATTAAGGAATTCCAACCGCATGAGGTCAAGTATGACGCCAAAAAACAAAACGATGAAGCGGGACATGGTTGTTCCTGAAAATTGATTACTGGGTGCGAATCCAGGTTTGCGTGCGTCCGATGCCGAACACCGAGCCGCGCACTTCGAGCTTCTTGCCGTCTTCGATCGGGGTCAGGCGCAAGCTGTAGTTCTTGCCGTTCTCGGGGTCGAGAATCTTGCCGTCTTCCCACACCTCCTTGCCCTCGACTTTCTTCGCACCGCGAATGATTTCCAGCCCCAACATGGGCTTGTCCTTGCGGTCATCGGTGCATTCCTTGCAGACGCCCTTCTGATCGGCTTCCTTGCGCAGCAGCTTGTCGATACGGCCATTCAGACTGCCGTTGCTCTCGGTAATCTGGATCAGGCTTTTGAGCTCGCCGGTCTTATCGTCCATGCTGTGCCAGTTGCCCACCGGCGTCATCTGCGCCTGCGCGCCGACCACGGCACTCAGGACCACCAGGGCCAACGCGCCACGCATCACGAATTGAATGGATTTCATCAAGGGTCTCCAAAAGTTGGTGCTATCAGAATTCGTTCAGACCAGGGCGGCATCAAAGGATAGGAAATTCAACCGCATGGGGCCAAGTATGGCACCGAAAAGCGTCCTCAAGAGTCGTGCTTTCCCTAATGTGGCGATCTGAATTTCCAAGGTTTTTCCGCCCACCAGCACAAACGACATGCAAAGCTGGTCCGCCGCAGTGCGGGCAGATCACCCCTCAAAAAACCTCAACCAGCGCGCCCTGCCCGGTTAAAAAAGCTGCTTTCACGATTGCACCGGGGTAAATCTGCTCCACCGCCTTGCGATAGTTGCGCAACTGCTCCAGCAGGAGTGGTTGGCGTTGCGGCTCATTGGGAGACTTGTGGTCGAGCACCCACCAGTGGCCGCTGCCCCTAAGTTGCACCAAACGGTCGAGTCTTAGAGTCTGCATGCCTTGCATCAGCTCGACCTCATTGCCTTGCCAGGCTAACACCGCAGTGTCCCAGGCCCAGGCTGCATCGCCGTTGCGTATACGCTTGGCCATAGCGACGGCCTCTTCGAGTTGCTCGTTAGACAGGCTGAATTCACGCTGAACCACTTTGGCTAGCTTCGCCAAATCAATTGCAGGCGCATCTAGCAGGAAGTAGTCAGCGCCGCGCTCCAGCAAGCGGTGCATGGCTTTGCCGATTCTTGCCCGCACGGAGTCCTCATCAGCTGGAATGTCACTGGGGCTAATCTCGGTAAGCTTTTCCAAAAGCGGTGCTGCCGGCAAATCGGGCAGTTCAAATGTTGATGCCTTACGCATCGACATTTCTTTGTCAAGCGCATCATCCAGTGCGCTGGCAGGATCTGGCACCGCTACCTCGTCTGCCAGCGGGTGCAGGCGTTGCCACCAGCTATGCGGTGCCTCACGAAATGGCGCTATGGATGACACGGCCAGCGTACCTCTGGCTCTGCTCAAGGCGACATATAAGGCATTGAGCTCTTCGCGCTGACGTGCGGCCTGCTCTGCCGCCAGTGCCTCCTGCACACAGGCGGGCGGGCGGCTTTCGCTGACTAAAAACACAAATTTTTGCGGCGCAGGCGCTTGCCCCGGCCAGTCGATCAGCACGCTCATGCTGTCCGCATTGCGCTCTGCTGTGTCGGTGTCCAGCAACAGCACAGCCTCGGCCTCCAGGCCCTTGGCGCCGTGAATGGTCAGCAGGCGCACGGCGTTGGGATTGACGGCTGCGGGCGCTTGCAGGCCACCGGCTTTGAGGGCGCGTACAAAGGCATAGGGCGTGGCGTAACGACCGCCATCGAGTTGCAGCGATGCGCTTAGCAAGGCGCGCAAATTAGCCAGTACGGTGTTGCGGCTGGGCGCTGGCGCGGCGGCGGCAAACCTAGCGAGCACGTCGCCATGCTCGTAAATGGCTTGCAAGGCATCATGCGGTGGGAGAGTGTCCAGAAAGTGCTTGTAAAGGGCTAAATTAACTGCCAAATTAGGATCGACGGGCTGTAAGCCAATCGACACGGGCGTGACCAGATCCTGATTTTGTAGCAACCCTTGCACAATATCCCACCACGAAGATTTCGATTCACCCTTCGCCAGCGCTATCTGCATCAGCGCATCGTCACTCAAACCGAACAGCGGCGAACGCAACGCGCGGGCCAGCGACAAGTCATGCTGCGGCGACACCAGCGCATCGAGTAAGGCCACAACATCTAGCACCTCGCAGCAGTCGATCAGCTCGGTTTTTTCGCCGATTTGCGCGGGAATGTGCAAAGCGCGTAGCTCGTCCAGAAGCGGTAGCAAACCAGCGCGTTTGCGCGACAGGACCATGACCTGCTCAGGTTTCAGGCCGGGGACACCCGAAATGGCAAGCGAGGGGGCCAACAGCCCTTTTATCCATGCCGCCGCTTGCCGCGCTTCCAGCGTACGCAAGGTTTCCTCAGGCAGTTCACGCGGTGTGGTGAGGCTGTCGCGCCAGGCAGAATCTGCGGCGCTGTCGTCAGCGTCAGCTACGCTCGCTCGCGGAATCGGCGGCAGGCGAAGAACTTGCCCCGGCTCAATGGAGGCCGTGCTGTGCTCGCGAAAGCCGTCATAGCCATCCACATCGCGCGCCTGGCCCATGACGCTGTTGACAGCGACTATCACACCCAAGCTGTTGCGCCGGGTGTGATCGCATTCCAGCAGCTCGCCGCCAAGCCCGCCCAGCATAAACTCTTTGGCCGCGATAAACACTTGCGGCTCGGCGCGGCGAAAACGGTAAATGCTTTGTTTGGGATCACCGACGATGAAAACGCTGGGTGCATTGCCTGCGCCCGCATAGCCGCCCAGCCAGCTGGACAGTGCCTGCCATTGCAGCGGGTTGGTGTCTTGAAACTCGTCAATCAGCAGGTGCTTGATGCGTGCGTCCAGCCGCTCTTGCACCCAGCCCGACAGAACAGGGTCGGTCAGCATGACTTGCGCGGCACGCTCCACGTCGTTCATGTCGACCCAGCCGCGCTCGCGCTTCAAAGCCGTGAACTCTGCGAGCAAACATCTGGCAAGGCGCGCCATGCGTTGCTGGTAGACCCAAGCCTCGTGTTGCTGCTGGGCGCTAGATAAGCGCAGGGCGAGTTCTTGCGCTTCGCGGATCACGCCAATGCCGACGATTTTTTCACCGAACTTGCGGGCTGTGCCTTTTTCGGTCAGCAATGCCAACAAGGCAACCGGCAAGTCGTTCGCGGTGATGGCTTTTTCAAGCTCAACGCCCTTGGCTGAAAATGTGGACGCTGTGGCGGATCCTAAGTTTTTTGCTGCAGCGCTGAGTAGTTCGCGGCAGGCGTTTGAGGCGAAACTCTGATCGGGATGCTCCAGCCCGGCGTATTCGGGGAACTGCACGCTAAAGTGCGCAACCGATCTGTCAACCACGCCCGCCGCATCCGCCAGCGCAAATTCAGTGCGTTTGTCGAGCGCACCCTGCAAGGCTTTTTCAGTCTGGAAACGACCATGCTCCAACACCACCGTTTCAAAGTCGGCTCGCAAAGCTGCATCAGCAACCAGCACCGCATAAAAGCGCCGCCAGACCAGCGCCTTGGCCGGGCCATCGTCTTCCAGTAGTTCGTAGTTGACGGGCAGCCCAAGGCCTTGCAAGGTCGCCATGGGGGCACTGCGCAGCAAGGCTGCAAACCAGCTGTGGAAGGTTCGGATTTGCACCGGGCGGCCAGATTCGAGCACGCGAAGGTATAAATTTGATAGCTGCTCACGCATGTAAACAGGGGCTTGCAGGCTATTTTGACTTGAAACGCCACGTATGACCAGCTCATGGCGAAGCGTGTCGTCGTCTGCATGGGCGAATTGCTCCAGCCATTCATAAAGCCGCTCACGCATTTCGCCTGCGGCTTTTTTGGTGAAGGTGATCGCCAAAATTTCATGTGGCTGAACCGGGTTGCCCTGGCTGTCACCTTCCAGCAAGGCGCGCAGCATCCGCGAC
>Ga0335396_10002325_pt1 | contig 23151 bp, 19 predicted proteins | sample FRY02_FD_205743 | JGI IMG/M metagenome (GOLD analysis project Ga0335396, IMG submission 205743) | Freshwater microbial communities from Lake Fryxell liftoff mats and glacier meltwater in Antarctica - FRY-02 (spades assembly) (version 2) | ecosystem: Environmental > Aquatic > Freshwater > Ice >... | reverse complement strand
GGCTCACGGTGTTGTTACTAGCGCAGGCTGGCGTGCCGCTGACGAGCGGTTTCGTCGCCAAGTTCGGCGTAATTGCGTCGGCTGTCAATGTGGGCAGTTACGCGCTAGCCGTCGCGGCGATGGTCTCGGCTGTGATTGCGGCGTTCTTATACTTGCGGATCATGGTCAGCGTCTGGCTGCACGATCCGAACGATGCCTCGCCGTTGCCAGTACCGCTGGCTTCGACGCTGGCGATCGGTTTTGCTGTGGCGTTCACGCTGGCTATCGGGTTCTTCCCAGGATGGCTACTTGACACCGCCCGCGATCTCGCGCAATTCGCCAGCCTGTAACTAGCGCGTCCCCGGAGACGACAATCCTGGTCAGGTATCGTCCCGCAACTTGACGACTGCAACGATTGAGTTTCTGAACACGGTCGTTCCCCACGGAGCCCATGAACTCGGCAAGTCTGCGTCTAAAACCACATAGAGCCATGTAACTCCGAATCGCCTGAGTGTGTTCAATCGATCCTCCGATGGCATTCGAATGAAGCCGAGTGATGCGCTCACTTGTGGTTCGAGAAACGTTGGGTACTCTAAACCCTTGAACTGCGTAGGAAGAAGGAATCGTGGTCCCTCAATTAAGACTCTGCGTCGCGACATTGCCGATACTAGGTGTGAGGAACTATCGAATTCGTCGCACGTCACGGTGTTCGGACAAATACTGCGGTTTGTTGCTAAAACCGCATTTTCCGGAATATGGTTTCGAATCCAAGATAATGCTTTCAACTCTTCGTTCGGTACCGAGGCTTCTTTCCCTGTGAAATCATAAGATCTGAATGCCAATTGAGTGGAAAATGCTAACATGCTCACCGTAACTAGGGAAATAACCGCTCTGTATCCGATGTTGGTCCCTTTAATTCCGAAGCTACTCTTTGAGGCTGAGTAGCGATCATGTATGAATAGGGTCGAAATTGCGAGAACTGAACTGAGACAAGCAATTATTAACTTCAGTTGGTATTCCAGAATCTTAATAGCTCCAATTTGTTGTAGACCGATCGCCAGCATGACGCGCGAGGCGAAGAAGAAAAGTAGGGTCAAACAGATTACTTTGGTGACCTCTAGAATCGATATTTTTCGAGACTCGCTTTCGTATGTGGCAAGAGCAACCAGTGTTGCAATCGAGCCGGCGACGAGTCCTGCATTAATGAAGTATCTTTCGGCCTCGAAATTCTTCACCACGAATGCTAGGAACCCAGCAATGGATGCGCCAAGAATGAGCGCGTTGAAAGCATTCTGACCCGGGCGAGGGGTTAGTAGTTTCCATGCCCCAGCGAATCTCGTAAGTACGAAAATCAAAAGTACGACCAATCCCAAGACCAACCCACGCGTTCCTTCGGCGGTTGTATTCGGGAGTGGAAAAGGGAACAGCGCGATAAATTGCGGCCAATAGAAACTGTATCCGTACGAGGTTAACGGTGACACGATGAACACCAGGTATGCGATGACGGACGCCAATCCACTGATGCTCAGAGCGCTTATTGTGGAAAACCTTGTTGAAGATTTCGTAAAGAATACGACCACGGCGGCGGCTACGACGCCCACGCATAGGACAACACCGTACGGGCCTTTCGACAGGGTCGTTGCCACTGCAAGTGCCGGTAGCACGATCTGCGGAAAGCGCAGTTTCTCATGGAGGTGCTTATGGAACGCAACGAAAAAACCAATGAACCAGATGTGTGAAAGAAGGTTTGATGTATTCAGCTCAAAGAACCGTAGGGAGCGTCCATTGTTGTCTGTCGCGAGTAGAAGAAAGGGAGCCAAGTAGTAGAGCCATTGAGCTGACGTAAGGCGTTGCGCAATTGCTACCGCGAGACAAGCAATCACAATACATGCGACGATTGGGATCACATGAAGCGTCACGACAAATGGTTCTAAGTGTGCCGCTTTCGAAATCATCCCAGACCAGCCAAGCGATAGCCAGTGATACTTTATAGGCAGTCCCATCGCGGCGGAGTTGGTCGAAAGACCCCAATTGGCAATAGACCACGACATTTGCTCGCTGTAGATCCGGTCGTCCACCCCCACCGTCCCCGAGAACAGAGATCTTAGCAATTGATTTTCGAGTTTGGGATACCCGCTAATGAACCAGTAAACGACGATTGCAGTAAATATTCCGGCTATAGGAACTGAGTGAATAGCAATGCGTGATCGCCCAAACATTTTTCGTACAATGTGCGGCAAAATCAGAGATGATCCGAGAACTAACGCGGCGATTGTTGAGGCGTTGTTGTCAAGACCCTGGCCAATGAGACTAACGCACAGGATAAATGTAGCATCTTCAATGCTGAAGGCACTCAACGTATGTTGACTCATTTGAGTACGAACCCAGGGCACAAAGAATGCCAAGCCCACTACCGTTGAAGGAAGTAACCAAGATACGGTGCTCAGCAGGTTGAACCTGAATACTTGGTCCGAAATTGTAGCGAGCAAAAAACCAATTACACAACCCATCCCAACAAGTTCAAAGGGTGAGTCGTGTTTCTGGCGGCTTAACAAGATCCAAACAATCCCACCTGTAACTCCTTGAATGCTAAGCACAGAAACGATTGTCGCGGTTGCAATAATTGAGTTGTGACCCGCAAGCAGGAATCCTGAAAGTCCCAACAATAGAGCGAGCACACCACGAAGGGATGTGGACGAGTCAGTCGGAATGGAATGAAGATAAGCGAGGTCAGATTCGGTCATAATTTCCCAATACTTATAGAGTTCTGACACTATCAGAAAGGAAAAACTTCCGAAGTCTAGGTACTTGGTGTCAGATATTTAACGCAACGGACATGAGGATTGAATATCCATATGAAAACACAAAAGAAGTATCATCGGTTGACGTCTCTTGAGCGTGAGGAGATTTCCCGTGGTCTTGCCCAAGGGGAAAGCACGGCGAAGATTGGGGGTTGCCTCGGGCGAGAGACAAGCACAATCTCTCGTGAAGTGGCTCGCAACAGGCTAAACAGCGGATATCAGGTGTTTTCTGCGGATGGTCGAGCGATTGAGCGTGTCCCTACTCGCCAGCGTGGTAAGAATCGGCTTGCACGAGAGCATGATCTGCGCACCTGTGTGCAGCGGTGGCGACTGATCTGTCTGGCGATCACCACCAGCGCCTCGTCACGTCCGATCCCGGCGCGGATCTCTTCGCGTTCGGACAGGGTCAACGGTTCTGCTGGTATGGTAGGCACTCCACTGGTCGGTGCGTATGTTAACAGCGGGCATCGTGCCCGCCATCACGCTCCGACCTGTGAAACCCACGACCCTCACACTGCAGCCGTCACCCCTTGAACTCGCCCTGTCAGTTGAAGAACGTCCGGCCAAGGTTGCAGACCGTACAATTCCCGGTCATCGGGAAGGCGACCTGATCATCGGCAAACACAAACAGACAGCCATCGGCACCCTTGTGGAGCGAACAACTCGCTACACGATCCTTGTTGCGTTGAAAGCCAAAGATTCCGTGAGCGTCCGCAAGGCGTACGCCAAAGAACTCGGTGGCCTGCCCACAGAAATTGCTAAAACGCTGACCTACGACCAAGGAAAAGAAATGAGCGGGCACAAACAATTCACCATTGGCACCGGCATCCAAGTATACCTTGCACACCCCAGTTGCCCATGGGAGAGGGGCAACAACGAAAATACGAACGGTCTCATTCGCCAATACTTCCCCAAGGGCACCGACTTTTCCATTGTCTCGGTTCGCCAATTCAAACGTGTCCAACGCGAATTAAACGATCGTCCCCGTGCTGCGCTTAACTACAAGGAACCAGATGAAGTCATCAAGCAACTTGTTGCCCTAAGAGTTTGAAACCACACTAGTCTTGGCGAGTACTCGAAATGAAGAAAATGAAGAGGATAATCCGTTGTCGAATTTTTCAATTGTAATTCCATCACTCAATGAGCAAGACAATTTGCATGTCCTGCTTCCGGAAGTGCAACTCGTACTGCGCGAAATAGACGCGCGAATTGAAGTCGTCGTTGTAATTGGTCGCAACGATGACCCGAACTCGTATCCCCAAGACTTGGGTGCCGGATATCGGTACGTTAGGAGAGACCCGAGCGACAGTTTCGGCGACGCTATCCGTACTGGAATAGCAAGCAGCGATCCGAGTAGCGAATTTGTCATCTTTATGGACGCCGACGGATCACATTCTCCTCGATCCTTGGTCAAGCTCATCAACGCGCCAGAACAGGAGGACGTAGTTGTCGCCAGCCGATATACACGGGGAGGATCAACCGAGAACTCGCACCTACTGAGATTTATGAGTAGAGTTCTGAATTTTGCGTACCGAATCGTACTGGGAATACCTTGTAATGATATTTCGACTAATTTCAAGCGCTATCGGCGCGCAGATCTTGTTCAACTGAATTTGACCTGCAACAACTTCGACATAGTCGAGGAAATTGTGTTTAGAGTCAAATCATTGCGAGGCAAAGATTTCAGCATCCTTGAACTCCCTGATCATTTCGCGGAGCGTCGGTATGGTGTCAGCAAACGGCGGTTAGGCCCTTATATAGTTTCGTATTTACTAACTCTTGTGACGCTCCGCCGAAAAGTGGCGCGAGGCAAGGGGGCAAACGTCTCGCGCAAAGGCGTGGCTTCCTTGAGCGATCAAGTCACTTGAAGGTTCTAGTTATAGGTGCTGGAGGCTTTATCGGCTCCTCCTTACTCCGAAATTTGAGAAATAGCGGTATCGATGTAACCGCAACGAGCCTTTCAGGGCGTTGTGGTATGCGGTGGGATGTTATGGACACTGCTCGGGGATGTGAGGTATTTGGACGCGGCCCATTCGATGTGGTCGTCAACTTGGTTGCGGTTGGCGTTGGGTCGGAACCGGTGGACCCGATATCGGGGTGGAAAGCGAACACCGAGGCGCCGACAAATATAGCGAGGCTCGTCTCTGATCAACCAAACGAATCGCGAATGATTCATGTGTCGAGTTCGACTGAAAGCCGTGTGGTCAACGAACAAGGGGAGTCTGTATATAGTGCGACCAAGGCCGAAGGAACCCAAAGCCTCCTCGAGTTTGCAAAGCAGACAGAACTCCGATGTTCCATTGTGCGGATGCACAATGTGTACGGGCCAGGCCAGCCAAAGAGTCGATTTGTCGCCTATGTGATCGACCAAATATTGCTTGAGCAGCCCATCCAGCTGCGGTTTCCGAATCGAGTTCGGGACTTTGTCTTTTTAGATGATGTTGTCGAGCACTTAATTGAACTATTGACCGTCGAGGTAGATGGCATCGCCCAAGTTGAAATAGGTTCTGGTGTTGGATATAGCCTTAGTTCGGTAGTGCAACTGGTCGCTTCTCTTTGCGGGAAAGGTGACGTTGACGAGCAGCAGCCTTCAAATTCCCAACCCGATCCGTTTCTTTCAATCGTCGCCGATTTGAATTCGGCGTCATTACTCAGGTGCACGACATCGCTTATTGATGGACTTGGTCTTACGATTGGTGGTCGAACATGAAGTGGCTTGTCACCGGCGCGGCCGGATTCATCGGCACAAATCTTTGCAAGTACTTGACGGAGCAAGGGGCCACAGTCGTTGCCATCGACGATTTCTCCAGGGATGGAGTGCTCTCAAACGCGGCGTTTCTTAATAGCATTGGGGTGCAGGTTGACAAAGTGGATGTGTCAGACAAGGTTGCCCTTGAGGCGTACCTCTCCGACTCTCGATTTGATTCAATCGCGCACCTTGCCGGACAGGTCTCGCTTTTGCAGTCCATCACAGACCCGCGCAGAGACTTTGAAATCAATGTGCTTGGTACCTTAAACGTTCTTGAATACGTAAGACTCAAGAGCCCGGATGCCTCGTTGATCGGCATGAGTTCCAACAAGATCTATGGCGATCTTCAGAGCGTCGAAATTCTGGAACAGGATGTTCGATATTCTGCACCCAACTTTCCCAATGGTTTCGATGAATCTCTTCCGCTAAGTTTTCATGGGCCCTACGGTTGTTCAAAGGGCGCCGCCGATCAGTACTTGGCCGATTACTCAAGAATCTTCGGGCTTAAGAGCGCGAGCCTTCGACAATCGTCCGTATACGGCCCGTTTCAGCATCCACGAGCAGATCAAGGGTGGGTCGCTTTCCTGACGGCAGCGATTGTTCGAGGCGAGCACATTCACCTGAATGGTGTGGGCAAGCAAGTTCGCGACTTACTCCACGCCAGCGATTTGGCGCGCCTTATTGTCCGCTTATCCGAGGTGCTTAAGCCAGGCGGGGACAACCAATTTAATGTTGGCGGCGGCCCCGATAACGCAATTTCAATTCTTGAGTTGTTTTCATTGATTGAGGAAAATTATGGATGCCGCGCGTCGTATTCCACCGGAGCACTTAGGCCAAGCGATCAAATGATCTTCATTTCGAATAACAAAAAGGTTCATCAATTGACCGGGTGGACGCCGACGGTTTCCTATAAGCAAGGAATCGCGGCACTTGTAGAATTGGAGATGGACTCACTCAAATCCTGATCTAAGTCACCTGCGACTATCGACGAATTCGTGCACCGTGGCGATCATGAAATCGATCATTTCATCCGTAAGGCCCGGATACACGCCAATCCAAAAAGTGGAGTTGGCGATGATGTCGGCATTTTTTAGGTCGCCAACTACTCGCATTGGTAGGTTCAAATATGCTGGCTGGCGCAGAAGGTTGCCGCCAAATAGTTGTCGTGTACCGATCCGACGACTCTCGAGATGCTGCACCACCTCGAGTCGCTTGAATGGCGCTTCAACTCGAACAGACAACGCGAAGCCGAACCAGCTTGGTTCACTGTTCTTCGTGGCCATTGGAAGGATGAAAAACTCATCGAGCGTCTTGAGGCCATCACGCAAACGCTTCCAGTTGCGGTTACGTGCCTTGATGAATTCTGGCAGCTTGTCAAGTTGCGCGACCCCGACCGCAGCCTGCATGTCTGTCATCTTTAGGTTGTAGCCAATATGCGAGTAAATATATTTGTGGTCATATCCGTATGGGAGTTCGCCAAGTTGCCAATCGAATCGCCGGTTGCACGTGTTTTCCTCGCCGGTCGGGCACCAGCAATCGCGTCCCCAGTCGCGAAGAGACTCGACGATCTTCTTCATCGAAGCCGTCTTGGCAAGTACGCATCCACCCTCACCCATAGTGATGTGGTGGGCTGGGTAAAAGCTGGTCGTCGACAGATCGCCAAACGATCCCACCGGTTTGCCAGCGAACTTTGCCCCGACGGCGTCACAAGTGTCCTCGACTACCCACAACCTATGTTCCTCCGCGAGACGCATCACGCCTTCCACGTCAAATGGGTTACCGAGCGTGTGGGCCATGACAATTGCTTTCGTCTTTGGCCCGATCGCCGCCTCAATACTTTCCAGCGATGCGTCGTACGTTGCGAGTTCGGCATCAACAAAAACCGGAACAAGGCGATTCTGAATGATTGGATTGACGGTGGTCGGGAAGCCCGCCGCAACTGTTATAACCTCGTCGCCTTCCTTAAGGGCTCGTTTTCCGAGGCGAGGCGACATAAGTGCAGAAACCGCAAGCAGATTTGCAGACGAACCAGAGTTGCACAGCATCGCATGGCGCATTCCCATGACCTTCGCGAATTCCTTTTCAAACTGATCTGCGAATCTTCCAGTCGTTAGCCAAAAGTCCAGCGACGAGTCGACGAGATGTTGCAACTCGTTTTCGTCAAAGACTTTTCCAGAAACGGGAATCGTAGAGATACCGCCGAGAAACGGTCGTGGAGGAAACGCTTCCTTATAGTACTCCGTTACCAAATCTAGGATCTGATGGCGCAGTTCTTCTGCCTTCAAGTTATCCATTTCGTGAAAATCTTACCACTTGCCAATGGCTAGTGGCGGCGATGTTTACCAGTGAAACGTGCCAACTTAGTGAAACCTGTTTGCACACTTGTAAAATGAACGATCATAGTCAATGCTGGCCCGAACGTAAGATCTGTAGGGCATGGGTGAGGTTCCCATGAAAAGTGGGCGGTGTGGCGTGCTCTACTTTTTGTGTAGTCGTCATAGTGGATTTTGGGCGGTGTTTTGGTGGAGTGTTTCGTATTCGGTCATCGTTGTCGGCACGTTGGCGTTGTCAGCCTCGTCGCGGTCCCCGGCGATTCGGCGACATCTGTCGACAACATACGCGGCCTTGCTAAGCAACAACCCGCAATTGCTTTCGGGCTCACGCTGTTGTTGCTGGCGCAGGCCGGAGTGCCGTTGACGAGCGGTTTTGTTGCCAAGTTCGGCGTGATTCAGTCCGCTGTTAATTCCGGCAGTTATGTTCTGGCGATCGCCACGATGGGGCCCGCCGTCATTGCCGCATTTTTGTATCTACGGATCATGGTCAGCATGTGGCTTCAGGAGCCAGCAAATGACCTGGCAAACGATCCAGCATTACGGGTACCGATCGCGTCGGGGCTCGCCATCGGTTGTACGGTCGCGTTCACACTGGTTATCGGATTATTCCCAGAAAGGCTACTTGACACCGCCCGCGATCTCGCCCAGTTCGCCAGTCGCTCATTCGGACCTCAACTAGCGGCGCGCGGCCGCAATTAAGGCATTGAACAAACCCTGTTGCTGATTGTCGGTTGCGGCGTCGTCTTCGGGGTGCCACTGCACACCCACGATCCACTTGGCGGTGCGGTGTTCAACCGCCTCGATCACACCATCAATGCTGTGCGCCACGACCTGTAGGTCGGATGCGACCCGATCAATTGATTGGTGGTGGTACGAGTGCCCGCCAGTTGGCCTTAAAGTGCCCATGGCTTGGGCGACGCGCGATCCCGCAGTCACCTTAACCGGATGGTATGTATCCCAATGCGAATCGCTGTCGGCGATTGTGTCGATGAGATTCTGATGCAACGTACCGCCGAGGGACACATTGAGAACCTGAATACCTCGACAGATCGCCAGAACCGGCTTGTCCATCGCGATCGCGGCCCGCACAATGGCAAGCTCAACCGCATCGTGTTCAGAGACGATGCCATAGATCGCGTCGCTCGATTGTGTTTGGCCGTACCGCGTCGGGTCAAGATCGCCGCCGCCGTGAAGCAACACCGCATCTGCGCGCTCAACGAGCGAATATACGTGTGAAAGCGTTGACTCAAGTGGCGGGACGGTAAGAGCGACACCGCCGGCGCGGGCAACTCCTTCGGAGTATCGCCTGCCACTTGCAATCGCGGCCTCGCGCACACCCTTTGCTTCAGGCGAGAGTCGACCCGGAAGCAATACGAGAGGGACCATATGTCCACGCTAATCTTATGAAGTGCCAGAAGTGACGACGTCGTGCCGTGTGTGCGGAAACACCGAGTTGGTTCCCGTCCTTAATTTGGGAGAGCAGTATCTCACTGGTACCTTTCCACGAACAACCGACGGCAAAAACCTCACCAAAGGACCACTTCGTTTGGTGAAGTGCCACGGTGGTGAGTCTGCATGCGGCCTATTGCAGTTGGAGCACAGTTACGACCCCTCCGAGATGTACGGCGCAAATTATGGATATCGGTCGGGACTCAACTACAGGATGGTGCAGCACCTGAAAGGGAAGGTGGCTCGGATTCTTGACTCCATCGACCTTCAACCGGGTGATCTTGTTGTTGACATTGGCAGTAACGATGGAACTACCCTCGGCTTTTTCCCCGAGTCATTAACACTTGTTGGCGTCGATCCAACGGCTGGCAAGTTCGCCGACTTTTACGGGAAGCACATCCACGTCATTCCTGATTTCTTCAGTGGCAAGACGATCAACGATGCATTCCCAGGCAAAAGGGCCAAGGTCATTTCATCCTTTGCAATGTTTTACGACCTTGAGCGACCGGTCAATTTCGCATCCGAAATTCAACAGGCCCTGCACCCTGAAGGTATTTGGGTGTTTGAGCAGAGTTATTTACCATTGATGTTACAAACCACCGCCTACGACACGGTATGTCACGAACATGTGGAGTACTACGGACTTGCCCAGATTGAGTGGATACTGGACAAAGTCGGAATGCACGTCATCGATGTCGAACTCAACGACACTAACGGTGGCAGTTTTTCCGTTGTTGGGGCACAGAAAAATTCGTCACATAGGGTGAATGAAGTAAATATTGCGGCGGTTCGAAAATTTGAATCGGTTACAAAACTTGCATCACTCAACACCTACAGTGAATTTGGAAAGCGTGTAGAGCGCAACAAGGATGAACTCACTGAACTCATTTACAAGTACAAAAGCGAGGGTAAACGAGTTTGTGGTATTGGTGCATCAACAAAAGGCAACGTTATTCTTCAGTATTGCGGTTTTGGCGTGGCCGATATAGAAATGATTGGCGACATTAATTCCGACAAATTTGGCTCGTTTACTCCTGGCTCGTGGATCCCGATTCGGAGCGAATCAGAAGTTCTCGATTCGCGACCAGACGTCATGCTGATACTCCCGTGGCACTTCCGTGAGTTCTTTCTCATGAACTCGTCGTTTGCTAGCCGTCATTTACTCTTTCCGCTACCACAGATCGAGCTTGTGACTCCGTAATTGCCCACAGGTATTAGACCTAGTGGTGGATCATGTCCGCAATTTGATGATTGAGATTTGCCCGTTGCGGTATGCAATAGTTCCCCATGGTTCCCAGGTCGTCGAATCTTTGATTTCGCTTGCAGTGAACTGACCGTCGAAGTAGAACCACGTGACGCCGTATTCACGTAATCTGCCAAATAGTTGTTGACTTGGTAATTTTGCAAATGCCAAACTTAGATTGATACGTTCATTCACCCAGCTCGGATATGGACGACCACCGACGACGAATCGTGTACCTTCAATGAGCACTCGGCGATTGGCTACCGCAGAAATGAGGAAACTAGAATCATCAAACTCACAGGACGGCGGTAGTGCGCATAGGTACCTATTGGTGGCAATTATCTCATCTGGTTTCGAGTTGTGGCGAAGCCACGTGAGTGCCTCCAGGTCCTCTGTTGAAGCAACAGTAGTAGTGAACAAATACGGCAAGGGTTGTCGGGCCTGGTGAATGTACACCCCGACAGATGAGCCGAGGAGTGCGAGAGAAATTAGAGCCCATACCGCAGTGCCAATTTTCGGTTTGAGCGCGATCCTCATGATCGCCGCAGTTACCAAGATTGCGATTGCGGAAAGAGTTAGCGGAAGGAGCAGTTTCGCCCATTCGCTGTTGGCAATCCACTCGTTTGATTTGAAGATGTTCCGGTTGCTCAAAATCCACCACATGAATAGTGCGGGCACCACTCCCGCCCCTAGATACATTCGTGTTCGCAGTCGCATATCGGTAGGCAAGACGAGGTTGATTCCCCATGCTGAGGCGGCGGCACCCAAAATTAGCGCTGCATTGATGAAATACTGTTCGGCCGAGTTTCCATCAACTACGAAGCGAATAAGTCCGGCCACAATGGATCCCACCATAAATCCAATAATAATTAGTCGGTCTGTTTGCATAGACGCAGGCCTGATATTCCACACTCCCGCAAAACGTGCTGTGAAGATGACGCCGATCAACAAGAGTGACAGTGTCGAGCCGTACCCGAGATACGTTAAGTGCCGATTGATTGTGAATGAATTCTGTTCCCAGTCATGGGGCGATAAAAAAAACACATAGGTTGATGCCATTGCAATCCACGAACACCCGACATCAATCAAGAGATTTCGAGTGTTGCGTCGGTCTCGAACCAATGACACCGTAAGTGCCGCGACTGTTCCTGCAACCAGAACTGCCGCGTAGGGTGCCTTTGCCAATATTGCTGTTGCAGCCAGAGCGGATAGCACGATTCGCGGTGCGTAGATTTGCCCACGCAGGTGCAGTGAAAATGCCACCGCAAAGGCGAGCGTCCACACATGTGACACCACATTTGTGGTGTTCAAAACATAGAAGAATCTAATAGGTTCCGGAAAACTGTTTGTAGCAAAAAGTACGATCACTGCGAGAACGGCCAATGTGCGCGACTCTTTTATGGTTCGCGCAAGGGTCATTACCAGTGCGGCGATCGCCGCGAATGCAATTGCCGGAACCACATGCAGCGTCATCACAAAGGGCGCAATATGACCGACCCTGCCAACCATTCCTGCCCATGCGAGTGAAAACCAGTGGTATCGGATACTCGAATTGACCGCTGAAGCATTGTTATTTGGCCCAAAGTGGGAGAGGGAATATCCTCGACCCTCACTGAAAACAATGTCATCGGTACCCGTGTGCAGAGAATGGAGCATCCACGATCCGTATTCGATAGTTGGTTTCATCCAGGCAATGAGTATCACGCCAGATAGGGCGCACGCTCCGACCACGAGTACACGGAGCGAACCGCCTATCCGCGTGTAGGTCCATAGGGTCATGACGACACCTACGGTCATGACTACTGTTCCCCAAAGCCACCCGTCAATGAGTAGTCCTCGTCCAAGGAATATGCCCAACACCACAACTGCAATCAGTCCGATCTCATCTTCGGCGCTCTCGGTATTGCGTGGTGTCAACGCCAGTTGATGACGACGACTGCGCAACCACGCTGCACCTGAGGCAAGCAATGGGATCAACCATCCAATTGGTCGTGCCGGAGTGCTCAACAAAAGTTGATCGACGACCGTTGATGTCATGGTTCCGAGCGCAAAGCCCATGCCTAGTGACTCGCTAAGTCCAACCCGCCGATCACGTTGTAGTAGCGACCACAGTGCGGACCCACCTGCTATCTGGATACCAACAACGAGTATTGCTGCGACTGCGTCTCGAACAGGTACTCCATGGGCAATGAACCATGACGCAAAGAAAATCGACAGAATTGCCAACATGCTCACTCGAGTTAGTAATACGGAACGATCATGTGTCCTTGATCCTGCCGACTGCGGGTCCCTAACCATCACCGCTATAACTTATTGCCGTCAGTGACACGTATCGGGGATCAATCCGGCACATCCATTCATCCAGATTTTCGCCGAACAGACCTATGCCGAGAACTTCTGGCTGTTGCTGAGCCAACCGCACTGTGTATGGGAACGAATGATCTCGTAGTTTCATCTCAAGCATCCGATGCAACCGTGGTAAGAGCTTGGATTGATGTCGGCAATCAAGTCCCTAAATAGATCAACTAATTGCCCTATTCATCAAACTTGATGACTGCGTAGTTCTGATTCACAAATTTAACTTCACCAAAACCTTGCCAAGTCGAGGGATCAATCTGGTTTCTATATGCGAGGTACCACGAGACCCCAAATTTTCGAAGCCCGGCTAGTGAGTCTTTGTCTGGATGGCAAGCAAACAATAGCGATAGTTGAACGCGTTGGCTGGGATCTCTCGCGCTCCCAAGGAATCCGTATGACACGCCGGCTGCAATCAACCGACGTTTGATCAACACCGCAGTTGTAAAGTAATTCGTTCGTACTGCTTCTGACGTCACGATATTGGCGATTACGTCTGACGGAAAAGAGCACCGATCATCAGCCAGTTCGCCGAAAAAAGAATTTGAAGCGAAGATGTCGTTTTCATCTGTATTTTGTCGGATCCAATCCGACACTTCCTTGAGCGGCGGCTGACCGAGTTGTTCGGTTGCACCCACCTGGTTTATGGGTCGTGACGGGCCGATAACGGCCATGGTAATGAAAGTTGAGATCGAGAAAAGAGCGAGACACAGGGAGGCAAGAATGGTGTGGATTCGAAAAGGCTTTTTTTCTGTTGGTCTCCTGAAACTCCATAAAAGTACATAGAACGCCAAGACGCTGACAACAAGAAATGCAATCAGGTTGGATGCTCTCGAAAGATACTCATCACTGAATCCGCTCGCATCTCTCGCCTGAAAAACCATAAGTCCTAGCGGCATCGCAATCGAAGAGGCGACTAAGAGGATCATGGAAGATGTTCCACGAACGGTGATTCGCGTGGTTGGATCTGACAGTTCGTGGACCAACCAAGCAACCACAATCGGGATGGACAGCAAAACAGGGATCTGAACGAAATGCAGTTCGGTCGAAGATACTCGTTCAAACGAATTAGCTAGGACTATGCCTAGCAGCAGCCCAGCAAGTAGGAAAACGGATAGATGCCTTTGGACGTTTCGCACGAACATCGAAGCAGCACCCAGGATCGACAAAGAAGTCAAACCAACCATGATGCACGTAGCAATCAATGCCCGAAGGAGGATCCCGCTATTCAACGGAGATACACCAAAATTTTGTGTATACGACATAAATACTTGTGACAAGCCTGTACCGCTTGCGGACGGGAAGAAGAACACGGAGTAAATTGCCATGCTGGCAAGTGAAGTTGCGATCCCGATTAGTCGTGCGTGATCTCGTTGGCGCACGACTACGAATAGTGCCAGTGCCAACAATCCAGCACCCAAAGGCACAATATGTGCTGCCTTTGCGGATACCGCAGCGATTCCAACAAGAGCGAGCAAGAGTGACATCCGTGGCGACGGGTTGGAATACCAAAGTTGGAAGACATGCAGCCAGGCGAGAATAAGGACTACTGCATACGCTTGATAGTTAATGGGAATTAGCGTGTAACTCACCGGGTAAGATATTGAGGTGCTAATCAAGATTCCAATTAGAGTTGCAACAATCGCCTGTCGCTGACTGCGTGTTATGTGTTCTACGATGGAAAAGAACAAACAGATGACGGCGATTGCAGAAATTACGTAGGACGCGCGAGATACAAATACGAAATCTGATGCCTGTACGAAGTTTGAGACAAGCCCCATCCACGCGTATCCGAACCACTGGTAACCAACAGAAATGCCGGCAGACAGGGCGTCTCCTGCAGGTCCCCATTGATAAAAAGCATGTGCAAATAGTTCGTTTTCGTCGATTCCCCAACCCGGGAGCCACCAAAACTCTGGTCGTGATTTGATGGCGATTGTCGTTACAAGAGTCATTGCAGCACATACGGCAAATGTGTCACGGCTGCGCAGTCCAGTACCTGAATGGTGTCGGAACAATACAATTAGCACGGTCATCGCCAATCCAAGTGACATCAGGCGAGTCCAAGGCCAAATCTGATTAAGCACAACAAAGGGGACCAGGTAGAGAAATGAAAACACACGAACAAACGAGTAATCGGTGCTCTGACTTAATAATCTTTGACCGGTTATAGCGCTGTTTTTTCGAGATGCGACAAGGTATATCACTGCGATCAATGACGGAAGAACCCACCCGATCCCGCGGATACTCGTTGTTCGGAGCAGTTGGTCGCACACAACACTCAGTGTTGAGCCAAGTGCGAAACCCAACCCCAACAGTCGTGCAAGTTGCATGCTCTGTCGATCCGTACACCAAAAGACTGCGACCGCACCAGTGAACGTCTGAAGTCCAATTATGACCAGTATCAGAAGTGCTGTTCCGATCGGTACCTGCGAAACGATCAGAGAAACTAATAGCGCCAGCCCTGAAGAAACGAACATTGTCAGCGAGGAGAACGAGCGATCAATTTCATATGTTACATTTGACATGTTCATAAACTGGTTCTCTGGTCGTGATGATCAAAAGTTACGGCCGAGGCACCGAACTAAAGTCTGCGAGAAACCACCAACATCTCGCCGCTAATCACCAGTTTAACATGAACAAGTTGTAACTGTCTCGTACCGAGTAGTAATTGCAATGGTCGTGTAATCGGATATCTGGCAAGGCTTTGCGCGAGCGATTTTAATGAAAAGTACACGGGATGTAAACGGTGCTCAACAATTTCAAAACCGTATCGTTTCAACAGCGAGTCAAGCGAATTTCTTGAAAAATACTGGAGGTGCATACCCTGATACCACCACCACTTCTTTCGCAAGATGCGTGCGGCCAGTGACTTCACGTCACCGGTGTAAACGAAGAGGTATCCACCCGGCTTGAGAGCACGCTGCGCGGCTGCGATCTCTTCCGCCGGATTAGAAAAATGCTCGATGACGCCAAACATCGTAATTACATCAAAACGTGCGTCGAAATCGAGTTGGGATAGCGGCTTTCTATGAACGATGTGGTTCTTACTTGCTAGGGTTGCTGCCCATTTCGAAAGCTCAATCCCTTCAACTTCAAATTCGCTGGAAGCCACATCAAGAAAAAAACCCGCAGCACAACCCACGTCGAGTAACCGTGACCCTGCTGGCACGTATTTGCGAATAGTCAAAATACTGTTGTGTGCGGTGTGAATTCGTTGCTCGCGTGACTGGAGGTAGACGTTGTCCTCGGTAGCTGTGTAATCATCGAGAAGGTTGGGCATGGGGTTCACATAAATGTGACCGCATGACGAGCACTTGACGATACGAAATGTCTTCCGAGTGTGGGCAGAAAAATTGTAATCGACAGACGGCCGCTCGCCGTTCAACTCGTCACCGTACAGTTCGGTATTGTTCATGCTGTCACAGACGCAACATGGAATCAGTTCGGCATCAGCAATCATGTTTCAAACCATACCATTGGTATCCTCAGTCAGGTATCTTCCGCGCAACGACGATTTGGTGCGTAAAGAGATCGCGAATGCCGAACCTGAAAAGTTCGAGTGTTAGGCCTGCGTCCTTAAGCCATTTTTCGCATTGTTTACGGGATCGGATCAGATTCAACTCGGCGGGATGGAGATTTAGGTGCTTCCGGAAAACAACCCGAAAGATCTGGTGGATTGAATAAAGAACGATTACGGATAATCCCCACACCGGAGGCCAGAAGAGCACCACGCGACCGCCTGGTTTGAGAACTCGACGCATTTCAGTGAGTGTTGAAACGATTTCTTCCTCAGTAAAGTGCTCCATGACGCCGAGGTTGAAGATTCCGTCGAAAGACTCGGTCGCAAAAGGAAGTCTAAGTACATCCGCAAGGAGTAGTCGGCGCGAGATGGGATGGCACGTGGTGTAGGTAATGGCAGCTTCGTTAGAGAAGTCGATCGCGGTTAGGCACATTTCGTCACTTAGGTCAGTATCAACCTCACCGCTTCCGCACCCGGCATGCAGAAGCGCAGCACCAGTTGGAAACATGGTTCGAATGTAATAGTTGAGGGTTCGCTTGATGATCCATTTCCGATAGAAGCCGGCAATGACTCCATAGGCCCGTTGTGATGGAGCCTTAATTGACCAATAGGTATCCCAGTCTCCTGCCGTCGGAGTCGCAACAAGGCGCTGCTTCTTCATTGACGTTCGATGATGAAACATTGCCGACGAAACTTCGTCTCCAGTGATAGCCGCAACAAAAAGAGGACACTCTGGCGGATATCCTTTGGCTTCATTTTCGAGTGTCCGTAAGTTCGTGCTGGTAGGACGACTGGGACGTCAATAATCGAGATCTCATTCATGCTCAGAATCTTGAGGCTTTCGTAGAAGAATGAATATCCAGACGTTCGTACCAGATCGAAACATCCTTGTGGGATGGTCGTGAGTCGGTATGCCCTGAATGCCGACGATGCGTCAGATGGAAGCCCGAGGAGCACCCGCGTGAGTATGTGGCCCGCATGCGTCATTGCTTTTCGCTTGAAGTTCCAACCATCGAGTCCACCGTCGCGATGGAATCGAGATGCGGTAGCAACATCGGCACTTTCCAGCGCCTTGATCATCCCGTGAATGTCTTCGGGTGAGTGTGTGAGATCGGCGTCCAAAGTAATCACAATGGATATTCCTATCTTGTACGCGTACGCGAGTCCATCCAGATGTGCCGACCCGACTCCGAGTTTTCTTGGACGATGAGTAACAGCTATTTTTTGATCCTTGCTCGCAAGGTGGTCGAGAATGGCACCGGTGCCGTCGGGAGAATTGTCGTCGATGAAGAGAAGCTGTGCCTCAGGTATGGTCGCACGAATTCTTCCGGCAATGATCTCGACGTTCTCGCGCTCGTTGTACGTTGGAATAATTACGAGAGTGTGCTGATTCATGCTGGAGAGTCAACTGGGTGTAATCTCAAGAGTGGCGACGAAAACATCAGTTGAGGCCTGGCAGACTTTTCATACGACTCCAGTTGGATCACCACGACACCATCAAGAACTTGACTTCGGAGATGGGTAATTTTTAACTTGTGATGAGGATTTTCGCGTTTGTTGTCGATCTCAACTATTGTCGCCATCATATCTACCTGTAATCCTAGTGACGTTGTAGCCGTGAGATTGGCTTCAGGATCAGTGACATCTCGGCGACTCAGTCCAAAGTAGGTTATAGAATGGTGAGGTTATGATTCGACTAGCAAAGAATTGTGCTCGTTTGCTCTATCGAATTGGGGTTCCTTTGCCGCATGCTGTTGTGGAGCGTGTTGTGCGCATGGAGCGTTATGAGTCCTCGAAGCGCACGCTCACTTCAATATTCGAGGGTCGCAAGATGACGATGGATAAACGTGGTTTCTGGTCCGTTGAACCGATGCCGGCCTCCGATGAACTTGACAGGTACTATGCAGAATCGTATTGGGCTGTTCGCAACGATCAGCCGATCTGGCTACGTCACCGTGACATTGCTCATTTCCAACAGTTACAGCAATACCTCCAACAAATGGTGGGAGGAGCTCAGAAACCGGTCGCATTGAACTTCGGTGCTGGGCACGGGGGGATTTCATTCCTTCTCGTTGCAGCAGGTTTCGAGGTAGTCAACTTCGATCCATATCCGAGCGACTTACCGATATTTGGCTACGCGTCCGACATCGAGCAGGTTCCGTTTGGTTGTAGTTTGGTTTACGGCAGTCATAGTTTTGAGCACATAACTGATGTTGATGCAACGTTTACTGCAGTGATAGACCGGCTTCGCCCCGGTGGACTTCTTTTTGCTGAGGTTCCAAATGCCACGTATATGGGGTACTCGGAAGTCGGTAAAGAAGGACATCGGGAGCCGAAGATTCATCCACCTCACACCGTGTATTTCACATCCGACTTCTTCAGGTCGTTGCCAATGAGCACCATGGAACTGGATACCTTTGTATACGAAGGGAATCCCTGGGGGGTGGCTGCGTTGGGCGAGGGTGGGGAAGTCATCAGATTTATTGGGCGAAAACCCTTGCAAAATGCAGTAATCTAACTACTTTATTTCTCGAACCTAAGGACTTTTCGATGGCCACCAACGGAGACAACAAATTGGCCATTGGCACATTGAAGTCGCATCGATCTAGGTCATGGGAAAAATGAAGTAACCGCTTCAATAACTTGTGTTTGTTGCTCGGGTATCATCGACGAAAATAAGGGCAGTCGAACGAGACAGTCACCGGCGTGTTCGGTCACCGGAAACTGCCCGGGCCGCCCACCTAATTGCCGGCCCACAACGGAGAGATGTAGTGGTTGATAGTGAAAGACTGCGTTTACGCCACGGTCGGCGAGGTGTGCAATGAATCGACTACGTTGATCTCCCCGCTTAAAACGCAGATGGAACATGTGTGCAGTGTGTTCGCACCCGGATGGCACGAATGGAGTTCGAACCCCGTTTGCTGATGCCCAACTAGTGAGTTCACGATCGTATCGATCATAGATCGCCATTCGTACGCGGTAAATTTCCTCTCTTCGCTCAAGTTGCCCAAATAAAATTGCAGCCAAGATATCCGATAAAATCCATGATGAACCAATATCCACCCACGTGTACTTGTCGACCTGTCCACGCAAAAACTTGCTTCGATCTGTTCCTTTTTCACGCAGAATTTCCGCACGCTCTACAAGCGATTCGTCATTGATGATGAGTGCCCCACCCTCACCGCACGTGATGTTCTTGGTTTCGTGAAAACTCTGTGTGGCGAGTGCGCCGAAAGTACCTAAATACCGACCGTTATATTTGCCAAACAGGCCGTGCGCGTTGTCTTCCACAATCATAAGCCCATGTTTGGCGGCGAGCGACATGAGCAACTCCATCTCTGCGCCGACTCCGCCATAGTGCACAACGCAAATCGCCCTTGTACGTGGCGTAATCGCTGCGGCAACCTGGTCCAGATCGATGTTGAGGGTATCTGACCGCACATCGACGAACACGGGTCTGGCGCCGTGCAACATGAACGCGCTCGCCGACGTGACGAATGTGAATGCCGGCACGATGACTTCATCGCCAGGCCTGAGTCGCAACAGCAATGCGGCCATTTCAAGCGCGTGAGTACACGACGTCGTGAGGAGTGTCCTACGACATCCGATCGCCAACTCAATCAGGTTTTCAACTTTTTTGCCGAACGGGCCGTTCCCCGCCGTGTAGCCACCCTCGATGGCTTGGCGTATGTATTCGCGGTCAACATCGCGAATATCAGCCTTGTTGAATGGAACAGAGATCAATTGTGGCTACCTCAGACTAAACGTTCGTCAGTAGATTGCGCGATCGCGTAGGACGGTTTATTCATTGAACGAAAGTGGATCTTGCCAATGTACTCACCAAGGATCCCAAGCACCATAAGTTGAGTACCAGAAAAAATCGTAATTGCGGAAGCAAGTAAGGGAAACCCTGGTACTGAACTCCCTGTGACTATGCGACGCCCAACGATCCAACCCAATAGTAGGAAGCCGATGACCATAACAAACGATCCTATTAACGAAGCAAATCTCAACGGAAGGGTACTGTAACTAGTAGTTGTGTCCATCATGAACTTGATCAATTTTCGCAAATTGTAGTTCGACGTACCTTCGATGCGTTCATGATGCTCAACCTCGACTGTGACAAACCTAAATGTGGACCATGTCAGTAGAGCATCTATAGAGACGCTGGGACCAATCGGTTCGCTGAAGGAATCTCTCAATTTCGTTCTAAACGCTCGAAAGGAACTCATCTCAATCGAACTCTTGAATCCCAATGCGGATGAGAGAAATCTCCGAGCAGCCTTCGACAGCATTCGGCGCCAACTGGACTGCCTGATGTCAGCGCTGATGCCGTAGACGACATCGACGTCAGCCGTCAATGCGTCCAGTAATTTCCTTATTTCTGAGGGGGGATTCTGCAAGTCATCGTCAATCGTCACCACCACGCCGTGCTTTGCGGTTCGGATTCCGGCCAGTAGTGCAGCATGTTGACCGCAATTACGACCTAGCCTGACTCCTACGACGGAGGAGGTCTCGTGGGCCAACTTGGTGATTTCCAACCATGATGAGTCCGTGCTCCCATCGTCGATTAGGAGAATCTCAAATTCACGAAATCCTTCAAGTTCAGATTTGATTCGCTGCACCAATAGAGCAAGTCGATTTGCCGCGCAAAAGACAGGAACAACTACCGATACACCTTTATCTTCTAGCGAGCGCATAGGCTAGAGCTTAGTTGAGATGATCGAATCATTCCGCAGGATTGATAGCACTCCGCTCGCCGTTGAACGATCGGATGTCGAGTCGAGTAGGTATGGTCTTTCTGTTGCTCGGCTTAATGTGCCGTTATCATCTTCCGTCCAAGACGACGAAATTGTCCGTGTGTGCAAAGAGAATGTACACGATGTGGTGGTTGTAAGGTATCCAACGGAGAGGACAAGGATGGCGGGTCTTCTCGCACGGTGCGATGATTTCATTAGTTTTCACGCAGACACACTTGTCTACTTCTCGCTCAAGGTCGGTTCTCGACCCACATCGATTTTCCCATCGACAGATTATCGAATCTCATCCGCTGTTCTGGCCGATCGAGATGGTCTATCTGCTCTGGTCGGTGAGTCATTCACTAACTACACAAGCCATTATTCAGCAAATCCAATCTTTAAGGAACAAGATATACGTGATGGATACATAGAGTGGGCCACGTCGTACCTTGGACAGTCATCATTCGAAACGCTGCTTGCGCTGACCGACAGCGACGCCCTAATTGGATTCATCACAATGAAGGTCGACCATGACGCGGCAGAAATTATATTGAATGGCGTACATCCGACTTATCAAGGCCAGGGCGTCTATACAGGATTACTCAACCACATCTTGATTGTCGCGCAATTGCGCGGTGTAGACGAAGTAGTTATTTCTACACAAGTTTCGAACTTTCGAGTGATTCGCTCGTGGATCAGAGCTGGTTTCACGCTCGAGTGTTCGCTCAATACAATCCACGTCATGCGTAGACAGAGCCTTCCGTACAGTGATTCGGATTAGCCTTGGCAGTTATATTCCGAATCGTCATCGGCCCGTTATCGCCGAGATCTCGTAGCCCTCGGCCTTGGCCGCATTAAGAATCGAGTCGGCGTGCTCCGCGCCGCGAACCTCAACGGTAATTTGCACGCCGGTTTCGCGCACCGCAAAATCGAGCCCTTCGCGCACGTGCTGCACTTCGATCAAGTTGGCGTCCATGTTGGCGAAAATTGTTAATAGCCGAGCAAGACCACCTGGTCGGTCGGGCAGTCGCGTGAACACGATCAGGCGGCGGCCAGCCTCGGTCTCGTGGCGGCGAATCAGGTTGGGAATCAACCCAAGATCCACGTTTCCGCCAGAGAGCACGACGCAGGTGGTGCCAGTTTGTGCCGGGGTAACGCGCCCAGTCAAGAGCGCCGAGACGCCGACAGCTCCGCCCCCTTCCACGAACAATCGCGAGTGTTCCATCAGCAACATCATCGCGTCGGCGACGCTGCTCTCGTCAACTGCGACTATTTCATCGACCCATTTGTCGACTAGCGGGCGAGTGATGATTCCCGGCTTCTTCACAGCGATGCCGTCCGCCAGAGTAGGCACCGGCCCAGGTGCAACATCACCATTGATATAAGGCGCGCATGAAGAAATCTGCACGCCGATTACGCGGATGCCAGGCTTTTGCAACTTGAGCGCGATCGCCACGCCGCTAAGCAAGCCCCCGCCGCCGAGGGGCACAATAACTTGCTCGAGATCTTCGATGTCTTCCAGAAGTTCGAGCCCCAACGTCGCCTGGCCAGCGACGACATCGACGTCATCGAACGGGTGACAAAACGCCATTTTCGCTTCCGCACCGCGAGCAAGCGCCATAATGATCGCGCTGTCGACATTGTCGCCACCCTCGAGCACCGTGGCGCCGAACCTGCGACTCGCAGCAATTTTCGACAGCGACGCGCCTTTGGGAACAAAAATTTCGCACTTAACTCCAGCCAGCTGGGCCGCGAGCGCGAGCGCCTGGGCGTGATTACCGGCGCTGCCGGTCACGACACCGTTGCGCGCCGCGTCGCCAAGGCGCGAGACCTTGTTGAGCGCCCCGCGAATCTTAAACACGCCCGTGCGCTGCAGGTTCTCTGCCTTGAGCACGACCTTGCCGCCGAGCAACTCACTCAAATACGCCGAGCGCACGATGGGTGTGTGCTGCACGGTCGCAGCCCCCGCCGCCCGTGCGG
>Ga0335396_10002296_pt1 | contig 23364 bp, 27 predicted proteins | sample FRY02_FD_205743 | JGI IMG/M metagenome (GOLD analysis project Ga0335396, IMG submission 205743) | Freshwater microbial communities from Lake Fryxell liftoff mats and glacier meltwater in Antarctica - FRY-02 (spades assembly) (version 2) | ecosystem: Environmental > Aquatic > Freshwater > Ice >... | reverse complement strand
TGTTTTAGGATCAACCGATCTCAATTCAAACAGAGTATCTTTCATAAGACTATAGAAAGAATGGTAATAGCAAAACCTATATATCATAAAAATATAAAACGGATGCTAAGTGTGTAACTCAATAAAATTAAATTTTGTAAGAAATTTTGTTGACTTTATAGAGTTATAAAATATTAGGAATACTAAACACATTGTATTATGTATCTTTGTATAATTAAAACTCTATTTTGTGGAAAAGCAACCTAACAATCCTTTACATGGTATTACCCTCTCAACCATACTCCACCTTTTAGTTGAAAAATACGGTTGGGAAGAATTAGGAAGCCGTATTAATATTCGTTGTTTTACAACAAATCCTACAATGAATTCTAGTCTGGTATTTTTAAGAAAAACACCTTGGGCAAGAGAAAAAGTAGAGCATTTGTATTTGAAAAGTTTAAAATAGATTTTATATTAAAATAAGTAGTAAGAGTATGAATTACGAATTATAGAAATTTATTAACAATAAAGAAGAAATGTAAAATCTCATTATATTTTTACTGGTATTTTTAGGATTTTTAAATTTCACTTACTCCAAAGTCAACATTACCAATGCCAAACTATAAACCTACTCTGTTTATTTCCTTGTTCCATAGATACAGTGCGGTGTACTGCTTTTAGTTTGTCTAATTGCTTATAAATTTTTGAGAGGTTTTCTTTTTTGGAAACCAGTGATGTAAAAATGCCTATTTGGGTCTTGTATAAAATACTTTCCTTTATCATTCTCTTAATAAACAAGGCTTCGCCGCCATTGCACCAAAGTTCATTGGCCTGACCGCCAAAATTTTGCGTAAATCCAGTGAAATTGCCGAGGTTTTTTAATTTTCTATAAGTTGCTCTTGTTGCTTCTTCTTTAGAGGTATGAAATGGGGGATTACACATAGAAAAATTATAATACACCCCAGCGTCAACAATTCCTTTAAAGATATTACTAGGGTCAGTTTGATGCAGTATGGTGATGCGCTCTTCCAATCCGGGAGTTGCTTTTACATTTTCTTTTGCTGCTATTACTGCCGTCATATCCATATCAACACCTACCATTTCCCAACCAAATATCTGCGTTCCTAATATAGGATAGATACCATTGGCCCCGGTACCTATATCTAATCCTTTTATATTATTTATAATGCCTTTTTCTTCCAGTATATCTGCCAGATGTAAGATATAATCAACTCTGCCGGGTATTGGCGGACATAAGTAATTATCCGGAAGATTCCAGTCTTTAAGATGGTAATGGTTTTTTAATAGAGCTTTGTTTAAATGGAAAACAGCTTGCTTGTCTGAAAAATCAATGGTTTTCGTTTTATAATCATTCACAAACAAATAGGGTAGGAGTGCGGGATGACTTTTTGCAAGAATATCAAAATTATAGGTGGTATGCGGGTTTTTAGGGTGCAAAGGAAATGTTTTAGAATGAGAGGTAAAGGTAGGTATTTTAAAAGGGTTATTGCATAGAAGATTCCAAAGCCACTTGAAATTAAGTGGTTGCTAGGTATATATCCGATTAAATAGATTACTTTTGCGCCTGATTTAAAAAACACCATTGATGAAACGCATTCAGGAATACAAAAAATTATTTGAAGTTACTTCTGCAACAGATTTAAAAGAACTTAAAACAACTTATAGAAATCTGGTAAAAGAATGGCATCCTGATAAGTTTATGGAAGATGATATTATGCATGAACAAGCCAAACTTAAAAGCGTGCAAATTATTGATGCCTATCATTTTTTGGTAAGTATGGCTCCTGAAACAAAAGCTGCAAACCTGGAAGAATATAACATAACAACTTCTGAAACCGGTATTGCAGATTACCACCACAAAGGCAATGTTCTTGAAATCACGTTTCTTGACGGAACTACTTATGAATACTTTGGGGTTACCAAACCTTTATTTCAAAAATTTATCCAAGCAGATCGCCAATATCGTTTTGCTAAAAGAAATATATTCACTTCTTTTCCCTACAGAAAGTCTAAAAAGGATGCAGAAATGCAACCGGCTTAAAACTTACTTATAAAGTTTATAACTTATTTTTTGTTTTTTTAGAGAATAAAAGTTTTTAAAGCGGAGACACTTTTATTGTTTCTGCCTGTGAAAAAAAATCCTGTTTATTTCAGGAAATCCTTATCTTTATATTACAACCTAACAACCTGTATTATGTCAATTCATGAAATTAATCCATCCAACACGGATAAGGGAAACAAAAAGGTATTGGACAAACTAATTGTCTTTAATGAATTAGTGAACGAACTCAATAAAAAGGAAATACCTTTCCTTTTAGAAAAAGTTATCAATGAGGAAATTCTTTCATTAAATTTCTTTATAGATTCAGACAAAGAACTGATGCAAAAGCTAGGTAAAGTGCAATACCGCATTGTAACACTGGTAGAAAAAGAATTACAACTTGTCCCAAAAAATTACCATCGCAATCGGTGGATGGCTTTCGGTATGGGTGCTTTTGGAATTCCTTTTGGAATTGCATTTGGTTTTGCATTAGGCAATCTTGCTTTTTTAGGAATAGGTATCCCCATTGGTCTGGCCATTGGTATTGCTGTGGGAAGTGCAAAAGACAAAAAAGTACAGCAAGAAGGGAAACAATTAAACGTTGTATTGAAAAATTAAAAAGCCTTTTATTGCACCGTATACATTTTAAGAATTGTTTACCAATACTTTAACCTACTCACATCTGTTTAAATGGTACTTTTATATGGTACCAAACCGATATACACATGAAAAAAGTTCTTATCGCCATCGATTATAATCCTGTTTCAGAAAAAGTCGCAAAAGCAGGATACCAACTAGCGCAGCAACTAAATGCGGAAGTTTGTTTAATTCATGTAGTAGCTGACGCTTCTTATTATGAAATAAGCTATCCGGAATTTATGGGGTACACCCATATTAATGATGTCGCAGATCACACAAACATAAAAAATAATGCGCAAACAATCGGTGAGAATTACTTAAAACAGACCGTAACACATTTGGGTGATTCTTCCGTAAAAACACATTTGGCTGAAGGAGATACCGTTGATGCCATTCTGGAATACAGTGCCTCTTGGGGTGCAGATATTTTAGTTTTGGGAACTCATAGTCGCAATGTAATGGAAAAAATATTTTTAGGCAGTGTAGCTGCTTCTATTATTGAAAAAACCAAGGTGCCAACCTATCTTATTCCTGTTAAGAATTAGAGATTTAAAGCTCTAAAAGGTCCTCAATAGGAACCAAGTTGTTTTGTATGGCAAAAACAACAAGACCTGCCACATTCTTTACTCCCGTTTTAGTGAGTAGTTTAGTGCGGTGTACTTCAACAGTTCTTGGACTTATAAAAAGGCTCTTTGCAATTTCAGCACTACTTTGTTGTTTGCAGATGAGTTTAAGGACATCTCTTTCCCGATTAGATAAAAAATCTGTATCCAGAACACTTTTGGTTTTTATATCTGCGTTTTCTTCCTCTCTGATAATTGTTAGGGTGGTATTGTTGTAATAAAAACCTCGTGTCGCAACCCTATTGATAGTTTCGATCATTTCTTTGGGAGATGAATTTTTAATTATATAGGAAGAAGCACCTTCATGGATCATATTTGCTATGAAAGCTTTGGAATCATAGCTGGACATTGCGATGACATTTATCTTGGGATATTTTCTTTGGATTATTTTTGTGGTTTCCACACCATTAAGCGTTGGCATTTTTAAATCCATCATAATTATATCAGGATGGTTTGTATTTTCTTTTAAATAATCTAAAAGTTCTCTCCCATTAGATGCCTGAAAGAGTATTTCCATATTTGGCTCTCTTTGAATCATAAATGCGATACCACTTCTAAAAAGTTCTTCGTCATCCACCAGTATTAATTTAATCGCGTAACTCATATTCCTTAAAACTGTATTTTTACTTCAACTCCCTTATTGATTTCTGAAGAGATAGTATAGGTGCTATCTAGATAGGCAACCCTACTTTCTATATTCTTCATCCCAAGCCCTTTTTGATTTTCGTGTTTTTCTATGTCAAAACCAATGCCGTTATCTGTATATTCTAAGATTCTCATTGGATGTCTGAAACCCATTTCTATTTTTATTTCGGTTGCTTTGCCGTGGCGCATGGAGTTATTGATTAATTCCTGTAAGATGCGAAATATATGTAAGTGTTTACTTACTTCTAAAGTATTTAAATCTAAAGAGTTATTATATGTTATTTTTACCTTTTTAGTTTTGTTCAGCTCTTCTACAAGTTCTTTTATTCCGGCATCGAGACCAAATTTATCAATTATAGGCGGCAAGAGGTCATGGGCTATTCTTCTGGCATTTTCTAAAACCTTGTTTGTTAATGTAAGTATGGTATCTGTAAGTTGATGATGTTCTGTTTCCGTTAAACCCGGCGATTTTAATAAATGACAATTTAAAGAAACCACATTTAAACCGGAACTTATATCATCATGTAAATCCTGTGATATTCTGTTTCGTTCATTTTCCTGCGAAAGGATTTCTGCTTTGAGTAATTTTTTTTGGTGTTCTATTTGCATGTCCCGGTTAACAATCTCTTGTTGGATAATTTTTTTGCGGGAATAATAGACAAAAATCAAAATAGCAAGACTCATTAGAAAGAAAGCAGTAAAGATGTAAATTACCGCAGATACTATTTCTGAGTTTTCATATTCCATGGACTACTTTTTTAGGGTTGCTTTTTTTTTATTAAAATATAATTGAATCCATTCCATAGTAATGAACAAATGAAAAATGAAAAATAATATCCTGTTGATATCAAAATTAATTGCATTTAAATCTATTACCACAGAAAGGTTGCCCAACAAAAACAAAACAGTACTTCCGAAGAGATAAATAAATACCCCCATATTAAAATATAAAAATATTTTTTTTTCTGAAAGAAGGTTGTAAAAATGAAAAAGGGTAAAAATAATCAATAAGTAACAAGTTAAGAAGATTTCTAAATTATTGAATTTAAAATAAATTTCAGGAATAATTGCATATTGGATCCCTAAAATAAGTAAGCATACAAGTATGCTGTATTTAATAATTTTTTTCTGAAGGTTATTTACACAAATAGTATGATAAAAATACCCTAGCAGCAGCAATTGAAACACAAAGTAGTAATGGGAAATATGCAGATTATAATTTCCATTGAAGGCTACCCAAGCCGAATAAAATTGAACCCCCACAATAACTAGCAGATAAACAGTAATAATTTTATGTGTTTTCTGTTTTGTTTTAACGGCAAGCAAAATAAATAAAATTAGATTGATAAACAAAAATAGGTTAGGAAGGGAGAAGGCAAACACCAGAAATTCAATCATAAAATTGGGGATGAAATTTGGTTAAAAGGTATCCATTGGGGTTGAATAATTACACAAAATTTATCTTGAAATAAATGGGCCTTTTTTATTGCAGTTAGGAGGACAAGGGATTGTAAAATCATAAATATAAAACCCTTTTGAGTCATCAATCATATCGTTGCCGTCTGCATCAACGCCCACGATCATTAAGCGTTCTGTATTGGTTTCATCAATTCCTAAATAGGCCCTGACATCTATAACCTTATCTTCATTCATTACTTGGGTCACATCGATACCCGGTATTAAAAAAGCTGTAACGGGTGCTTCTGTACCTTTACTTTGTTCTTCTTTCCATCTGGCTGACCAGTTTTGTGCTTTTTCCAAGGTAATTGTGTTTTTACTCATAAGATTGGGTTTTTAGTTTGGTATAAATATACTCAGAAACTTAAAATATGCACATACTTTTGCAGATAATAAAAAAGAGGCCTAAATTAATAGACCTCTTTAACTAAAAATAACCAACTTTCAAATAAATAAATCAGAATCTAGTATTGGGATTCTCTCTTTTCCACGCTTCATATTTTCTGTACTGATCTTCTGAGAGGATGTCTTTTAAATTTTTATCCATTCTCATTTCTGTATCCATTTGAGATTCTGACAGGGTATTCTCAGACATCTGGTTGTTGTAATCCCGCTGGAAGGATTCCATTTGCTTAATTTGATCTTGCGACATACTTAAATGGGAATACAAAGTCCTTCTTGTGTTAGCAGCAGCGGTAGCTTGCACTTTATTGTCCTGAGTGGCATTATGAATGTCATCTCTCCTTTCCATTCTTTCTACTGTTTCTGTATTTTCATTTCTACGATTAATAGTAGCATTATTATCCAAGTGGTCTTTGGAAGTATGTTTTTCCTGCAAACGGTCTGTGGTCACAGCGTGCATTGGATCCGTCATAGGATCATTAGCCACCATGTTTTGGAAAGTATTATTAACCACGCGGTTAGAAGTAGCTGTATTGTTAGTAGGGTCTGATGCGGTGTTGTTTCTTCTCGAATCAGGAAGAGTAGTGGTATTTACCCGATTTGGAGTCCTAGTGGTGGTGGTATTTACTCTATTTGGTGTAGTGCTAGTATTTACTCTGTTTGAAGTGGTATTCATAGTGTCCCCTTGAGTTCTGCTCCTGTCTGCACTCGACCCGCATGAAACCAGCAAAAGAGAACAGAGTACCATAGACGCTAATGGTATAACCTGATTTTTCATAAATATATTTTTTATGTTCTTAGTAAAGGTATATTACTTAATTAGTAAGTGGTATCTCAATCCCTATGATTATTAACTCATAAGAATATGCTATTTTTCTTTTTTGTACTTTATCTTTTGAAGAATAAGAAGTTGTACTCGCTTATCTTAAGAGTTGAAGTGTATACTAAGATAAAACTGGTTATTGTAAATAAGATCTGCATGTTAATCCATAAAAGAGAGACTGTCTTTTTAAAATTCAGGTATCTGTATTTTAAGCAAACAGTCTCCACCAACCACCAGTAAAACTAATTCCACTCTAACGGCGGAATCAGTATTTTAAATTAGTTTCCAGAATTTGTATTTGTCCTTGTAGTACTATCCCGTTTCCATTGTTCATAGCGTTGGTATTGTTCATTGGTAAGTATTTCTTTTAAATACTGATCCCTTCTTCTGTCCACATCTGCTTGTGTTTGATTTTGTGCATTATTTTCGTCCATATTGTTTCTGTGCTCCCTCTCCCTGCGCTCAAAATCTTCAATTTGTACTTTACTCATATTCAAATCTGTATATAAACGGGTCATTTCGGGACCAGTTTGATATCCTTGGTTGGTAGTAGTTGTATTAGTAACAGTGCGGTCATCCCTGTCTGTGCGATCCAGAGTTGTGGTATTATCATCTAACCTGTCTTGTGTTGTCCCGTTTGTATTATCCTTACAAGAGCTGAAAGCAATAAGGCAAATGGCGATTGCAGTTATTTTTAAGATTTTCATAGTTGTAGTTTTTAAAAATTAATATGTATATTTTATATTATAGGTACGAAACTATGGCTTCCAAATAAAAAAAATTAATCCGTATGCCGTAAAGGGTGACCCATATGAACAAAATTCCTTTTAAAAGGTGGTTACCCCCTCAATGGGCTGATAGACATAGCTAAATGTAAAATACCTTCCTTCATTTATAAATGGATCCGGGTTTTCAGGGGCGTCTTTATAATAACTCAGGATTTCCACCTTTGCATATTTACCATCACGGGTTTGAAATACCAATATTCTTCCTGCTATCGGAGTAATTAAAAAAGTATCAGAATTATAGATATACCAGCTATTTCCGCTGCCACTGGGCAATGCATACCCGGTTTCTGAATCTTGCACAAAAAGTCCGGTATTCACTTCCGTTACTGATGCCATAGTGCCTGTGGCTATGTAAGCTGCTGCTTCCCCTGAACGGTTTGGTTCATCATTGGTTCCCAGGGATGTTCCCCCATTGACAATTATGGCTGTTCCCCTAAAAGCAATATCCCAGTCAGTCTCACTAGTGGTTATTGTTCCTGTTTCAAAATCAAATTTTGTGAATGCACCCGATATCGGCTCTCCTTGTCCGCCTTGTTGCGGAGCATGCAAGTTGGTAATTGTTTGTGATTCAATCTCCTGTAACGGCGGTGTGTTATCGTCATCACTACTGCAGGATGCCAGTAATGCAAATAAAAAAATGTAAGTAAATAATTGAATTGTTTTCATAAAAAGGTATTTAAAGATTAAAAAATAATTGTTAGTTTTCCATAATAAATGCTACCGGGTATGTTGCTGATGTTTTGGGTATCTGTAAAACCAAACACATTATCCACGCCCAATCCCAGTCTATAATTCTCAAATAAAGTTTTATTAACGGCAAAGTCAACGATGGCATACCCTTTTACAAAAGCATCATAGGTATCTAAATACCCATTGCTGTTACTGTCAAAAAGACCATATTTACTTCGGTATGTTGTTCTGAGGTTGGTGTCCATTTTCCATTGCTGCATTGCATAAAAAAGTTTGAGGTTTGCCATATGGCGTGAGCGGTTGTACAAACCAAAATAATCTTCTTTTTTAAGCTGGAATGCCGGTGATGCCGGTTGTTTTCGGGCAAATACCTCTCCGTTCTCAAAAGCTTCTTCCGCTGTTTTATCCTTGGCATAAAGCAATTGGTAGCCGCCTGCAATCGTGAGGTTGGTTAATGGTTTCCATTGGGTATTCAATTCCAGGCCTTGGGTATACACCTCATTCACATTAAAATAGCTGAACACATTCTGCCCGTTTGTTTTATTGGCAATAATGCGGGTATCAATCAGGTTACTGATGTTATTTCGGAACACGTTGAGGCAAAACTTGAGGTTGTTTGAAAATATATAATCTGTTCCAATATTGATGCTCAACGAACTTTCAGCTTTCAACTGTTCATTAAATTGGGATGCCGGCACTAGGATATTGGCAATTTGCCCTTGAGCTTCTAGCTGCGCCAATGCTTCCGGAACCGCATTATAGCCCAAAACAGTATAGCCCACTGTGCTGTTAGTAAAATCAAAATAGAGTTGTCTGAAATCAGGTGCTTTGAAACCATACCCCACAGATCCTTTTATGGAGAATTTACTAGTAAAAGCATAACGCAGCGCTGCTTTGGGGCTTAGTTGCGATTCATATGCACTGTGGCTGTCAAAACGGGCACCTAGTATAAAGTTTAGATTTTCGGAAGGGTTTGAGTCATATTGCACAAAAGCGTATGGCGAATTGAACTCCGGCGTTTCGGAAAAACTGGTTCTGTTCAAAGTTTCCCGGGTGAACCCAATGCCTCCGGTAAACTCATTGGTGGCGTTTGGTGTAAAAAGTACCCGCATTTCCGGTCGTAAAAATAACTGGTCATAGAAGCTTTCACTATCCCTTGTGCCCTCAGTTATATCGAGATATTCGGTTGCCTTGTAATTGGTAATATACATCTCCAGATAGGATTTCCAGTGGTCATTTAGTTTGTGGTTTGCCTTAAAATGGGTGTTCCACTCATTAATATCGCTTTCGCCGGCTAATGTTTCTGTGGCGACTACTATTTGATTCTGGTTGAAATACCTTCCGGAAAGGGAAATATCTGTTTTATCATTCAATGCATAACTCACTTTGGTGCTCAAAGTGTAGTTTTCAAAAGGCTCTACCGTATTTAAAATTTCACTATCTGAAATATTATATCCATCGCTACTATACCCGTTAATAAAACCGGTAATGGCAAGCTTATCCTTTTTATAGTTTAGCGAAGTACTAAAGTCTTGGGTATTGAAAGAACCCGGCCTGTATTCTGCTTTTCCGTTGAAGCCATATTTGGGATTTTCTGTAATGATGTTGATGACACCACCTAAAGCTTCATTGCCATATAATCCTGAGGAAGCCCCTTTCACAATTTCTATCTGACGAATATTTCCCATAGTAATCCTGTTTACATCCAAAGATCCTGCAGAACGACCCACCAGTGGTACACCGTCAATCAGGACTAAAATATATTGAGAATCCAGCCCCTGCATTTGTATGCCTTCACCACCACCAAAGTTCGGTACTGTAATTAAACCCGTCTGTTCATTTAATATGTCGCTTAGCCGCAATGAATTAGAACGTTCTATTTCTTGTTTTGAAATCAATTGGGCGGGGAGGGGCAATGAAGATATTTGCCGAAAGTTGCGCGTTGCTGTAACAATTAGCTCGTCTAGTTTATTTACAGGGATGCTATCTGTCTTAACTATTTCGTTTTCTTGCGAGTAACAAAATGCTAGGGAAAAAAGTAAAAAATAAAGTGCCAAAATATTTTTATTTAGAACCATTCTAATTTATATTTGCCGCAAATATATATTTATTTTTAATCAATCTAAATAAGAATAGATAAAATTTTCAATTATTTTTAACTAACGTCAATAACAATTTTAAAATGAAACAAGTAGCAATTTTAGTAGCAGCAGTGCTGGTAATCTCTTTAACGGGCAATGCACAAAATAAGAAACAACAAGATCAAAAAGCCATTAAAAGTATGTGTGGCTGTTATGAGGTAGGTTTCAACTTTGCGGAAACTTTTAAGTATACCGAAGATGAAAACTACAAACCTTCTGAAGTAAAACATGATACTGCTTTAGAGTGGGTAGAACTTGTGGAAGATTCCGAAAACAAAAAAGTAATGCAACATATCCTTATCACAGGTAGCCCAGATAACAAACGCATAGTAAAGCACTGGCGCCAGGATTGGTTATATGAAAATACCGCTTTGTATATGTATGACCACAACAATATGTGGACGTTTGTAAACAAGCCAAAAAGTGAAGTGAAAGGGCAGTGGACCCAAAAAGTATTTCAGGTAGATGACAGCCCGCGTTATGATGGTAATGCAACCTGGACACACGTGGATGGGGTCAGTAAATGGGAAAACACGACCACAGCACCGCTACCTAGAAGGGAATACACAAAAAGAAATGATTATAATGTTTCCGTAAGGGGAAATGCGCACATTATTACAGACAACGGTTGGGTTCACGATCAGGACAATGATAAGTTGATTCGCACTGCAGGAAAAGATGATGTGTTGCTTGCCCAAGAAAAAGGATACAATACTTATGTAAAAATAGCAGATGAAAAGTGCCAAATGGCCATTGACTGGTGGAAAGATAACCAAGCTAAATGGGCTTTGGTGAGAAGCAAATGGGACGAAGTTTTTGCAAAAAACCAAAACTTAAAATTACAGGAAGAAGTTGACGAAAAACCCTTATACCGTCATTTGTTTGATGAAACTTTCCCTGCTGAGAAAAAAGCTGTTGACACTCTTATAGAACGTTTTGTCATTAAATAAAGTTACCATTTTTATCAGCCTTAAAAACCACATCTTTATTGAAGGTGGTTTTTTTATGGGTTATACTCTTAAAACCCTTCTTCCTCCAGTTGTATGCGGTAATCATACTGCAAGTCTTCATGCAAGGTTGCCAATTTCTTTTTTAGCAATGCCAGTTGCCTGTCCAACAGGTTCGTTAAAGATTTATCCCTGCTTATGGAAGGGGAGAACCCTTTCAGTTGGATGCAGAAATACAGTAATAATTCCACCTCAGTTTCTTTTTTAAGCGAATAGCGTATGTATTTTTTGACTTCTTTTAGCAGTTTACGAATGCCTTTCCGTATCCAGTAATAGTTTTTGTTGTTAATATCTTCGAGGTGCGTATCAATTTGCTGTTTCACACCTTCTATATATTCTTGTTCGTTATCCGCCTCAAAAAGCAGGTAGGTGAGGAGCTCTTTGTTTTCTTTTTTAAACTTCGATAGCCGCAGGCAAAGTTCCAGCAGTTCTTCGGTAGAGCGGTATTGCAGTTCTTTTTTGAGTTGGGGTACGGTTGCTGTTTTCATAGCGCTAAATTAAATAAATCGTCTTAAATGCTTAATTTTTATTAGTATTTAATTCAGGTTTCCGCATAGACATTTCGTCTATGACCAAAAAGATTTCCTCCATAAGAGTAAGGTTGTATTTGCGGATTTTGACGCTACCATCGAGACCTATTAGCACCAGTTCGATACCGCTGTCTTTTGACTTGTATTTTTGGTATGAGGAATTTCCGGTAATCCAACCTTCCTTACCGGAATTGAATACTTTATAGGCCTCGGGAGTAGCACCGTAAAATAAAATATACCTTTCATTGGATTAAGATAGGGAATTATTTTAAAAATTCACAAATCAGTGTTCCAGTTGCCCACGTTTGCCCAAAATGGCAAGTTTTACAAGAGCCTACCATAATTGTTGACGTGTTAGTAGAAGATAAAATTCAGTGTTTGTAGTAGGCATAGGAGTTTCGAAAACAAGTGTATTTTTGGAAAATTTAATTTTGATGTAGTTTGATTCGTCAGGATTGAAATCGATGAGTACACTTGTGCAAGTTATTTCATTAGTCAAACATAGGTGTTTTCCCTCTTTATAAGTCTTATAATAAGTGCTTAATACTCTTTGGACTGATGATAATTAGAAGGGTTTTGTATAGAACGCTTTAGCAATGAAAGGCGTTAAGGGTTTTCTTTTACCGCTTTTAGTCCTATTCTCATAAGAATTTTTAGGCTGTTTTTGGATTTTGTCGAAATAATACGTATTTTGGTTTTCTGTTAAATGCATTTGTTAAATTTTTTGTGAAAAATTAGTTTACAAATGTAGTTGGATTTACCCCTGTAATGACTTACAGGGGTTTATCTTTTAAAAGTTTTATTTCTTGCTCTATAATTTATATTATGTAAAATAGGTTTATTGAAAACCCTAGCTATACAAGCATTCCTTATTATCAAACATACAACACCTACTCCAATCCATTCACCTCAATAGAAACCGTACCATCTATTTTAATAAAAGCCGCTATCGCACTATTGGTGAGTTGGATATTCTGAAATGCAATGTCTTGCAATGTGCCATTGACAAACACGCCGGGCATTGGTGAGTAATTGTTCAGGTAAGTGGCTATATTTTGTTTGCCTTCTTCCAGGTTTGATTTTATGGAATACCGGCAATTTTCTTGCAGCTGCAACAAAATGGTTTTAGATGCCAACCAGTTTGCTGTTTTTGCCAATACACTTTTGCTGTCCAGCACATAATCGAGTTGGTCCAGATAGATTTCCTGTGTGGTGGCATTATACTGCGGGTAACCGCTCAGATATATGCTTCCATTTACTGCGCCTTTCAAATCCAAACCTATGATGAGCTTTTTGTTGTTTTGCCAAATTTCCACATTAGTAACACTCACTTTCTTACTTCCGGAGCCAAATTCCTCGCCCTTAAAGTTATTGGTCATTAACCTGGAGGCATCTTCATAACTCACTAAAGCTACAATACCGGTGGTAACTTTATTAGGTATTTTGGTCACCGGTTTGAGGACTATCTTCTCACGGTCAAATTTGGATACAGGCTCCTTGCCAACTATAGTTTCCATAATACATTTCATACCCATGGTAAAGCGCACTTCTTCTTTATCTAAAACAGCATCTGTGGTATATAATTCCACCGGGACAATGCGCAGCCAACTTTCATACGTTTCACTCATTTGAAATGGCGCACACACGGTTTCCAAAGCATCGAGTACATTGGGTTTAAAGTTCAAGGACTCCCCTATTGCGGCATCAATGGTCTGTGCTATCCCCTTTTGGAACAAACCAATAGCAGGCGTAATAAGATTAGTTATCCGAATGTCCTGTCCCAATATTTTTATGGTAGGATGTTCTTTCCAAACCAGCGATTTTAAGGTGGTTTTGGTTTGCATATTCCAGTTTCGCAAGCCCACATCACTAAGCATAGTGACGGTGCCGCTCAGGTTAAATTCGCGGGTGTCAAACAAGTCAAAACCCAATTTTCTGGTCCCTATGCGATAAAACACCTGTGCTTTTAAAGGAAATACAGATTTTATCTTTCCATTTTCATAGCGTATTTCTATGGGTGCTTCTTTCCATACCTTCATTTTTATATCGTCGTCTTCTATGTCCATATCTTCATGCAAAAGTCCCTGTAACACATTGTTTGTAAAGGTTTCAATATCTTTCAATTGGATAGAAACGGGTATATTGATAAAGGAGTAAGCATTTTCTGTGACCAGTTCACCGGCATCCATTGTGCGTACCGGTTTAAGGGTTGCCAGTTTTTTAGACGACGAACAGGCGGAAAACAACATCATAGCAATACTGAACAGTACAAGAAGGTTTCTCATGGATTTTATGGGTGTATTACCGTGTGAAGAACGCATAACCGCACGATTTATTCTCTCTCCCTGTAGTCTGGGTTCGGTATTTTTTTGGGTTCGTCTTTCATCAGGTTTTTGATTATGGAAAATAAAATCCCGCCGGTGGTCATTCCAAGTATATAAACGAGGATAATGAATAGGGAATTGGGCAGAGTGACGTTCCAGTGGAAGAGTTCCACTGTGGTAGTATCCCTGTTTTGAACCGCAAAGATTATAACGAGTATAACAAAAAGAACCAGAATGATTTTTTTAAAGATTCGCATGGTTTTTATTTTATGCTTTTGTTGGTTTAAAGATAGTGAATTTAGAAAAAGGTAGCTAAAAAGGTGTTAACAGAATTTGCCGTCGTAAGATATTATTGTAATTTTAACATCTTCATTTAAAACTAATCAAAATGAAAGAAGACGACAAGATGGGAGTAATTTCTAAAAATGAAAATCAACTGAATCTCTATTATTATCCGGAACATAAATTAGCCAAAGAAGCTTTAGCATATGCAGAGTCGTCTGACGCAAAGCTAAACGCTGTAGATATTTCCAAAACTAAAGTAACCGGCACCCAGTGGGTCGAACTGGCAGAAATGCTAGGGGTCAAAGTAACCGACTTCCTTGAAAAAGACCATCCTACTTTTAAAGAAAAATTTGATAAAGACGCAGAAGTAGGGACAGAAGATGCCATAAAAATACTTCAAAACAACCCGGAATTACTAGTCTTCCCCATCGCAACCCGCGGTGAAAAAGCCATCTGCGTAAAAATGATGACTGATATATTGAAACTTACCAAAATGGATACAGGGTATAATAAGAATGAGTAGGTGTTGTTTGTTAATGGTATAATGGTTAATAGGAAATTAAGAAATTTAACATTCTTCCATCAAACCCCACCCTTTAGGGTTCGGGGCAAAGGGTTTGGAAATTAAGAAATTCAACATTCTTCCATCAAACCCCACCCTTTAGGGTTCGGGGCAAAGGGTTTGGAAATTAAGTAATTCAACATTCTTCCATCAAACCCCACCCTTTAGGGTCGGGGCAAAGGGTTTGGAAATTGAGGAATTCAATATTCTTCCATCAAACCCCACCCTTTAGGGTTCGGGGCAAAGGGTTTGGAAATTGAGAAATTCAACATTCTTCCATCAAACCCCACCCTTTAGGGTTCGGGGCAAAGGGTTTGGAAATTAAGGATCAATATTCTTCCATCGCCGAACACTGGGAGCGATGCACTGAACACTGACCACTGAGCACTAAAAAACCTACCCCCCAATAATCTCCCCGCCATTGATATGAATAAACTGCCCGGTGATGTAGCTGCTGTCTTCAGATGCAAGGAAAACGTAGGCAGGGCCTACCTCGCTGGGTTGTCCGGCGCGACCCAACGGGGTGTCCTGACCGAAATTGGTTATATCATCAAATGTTGCGGGGATGAGCGGTGTCCATATGGGTCCCGGTGCGATACCGTTAACACGGATGTTCTTTTCAGCAAGCATAAGTGAGAGGGATCTTGTAAAACTCACTATGGCTCCCTTGGTACTGGAATAATCCAGCAAGTGTTCGCTACCTCGATAAGCGGTTACCGAACTGGTATTGATAATAGTATCGCCGGCTTTCATATGCGACAATGCTTTGGAAACAATATAGAAAAATGGATAAATATTGGTTTCAAAAGATTCCTTAAGGTTTTTTTCTTTTATATCCTCTATCCTATCCTTCGGAAACTGCACTGCAGCGTTATTTACCAGAATATTGAGCTTCCCGAACTTCTTGATGCATTTATCCACTATAGTTTTGCAGGTGCGGGATTTTTTGATATCTGCTTTGATTAGCAGACAGGTTTGCCCTTCCTCTTCCACCATCTTTTTTGTGGCTTTAGCATCTTTTTCTTCAGAAAGGTATACAATGGCCACATCAGCGCCTTCCCGTGCAAAATGTACTGCCACACTCCTGCCTATACCGCTGTCGCCACCGGTGATTAGAGCGATTTTGCCTTTTAGTTTTTCACTGCCTTTGTAACCGGAACGAATGATCTCGGGCTCCGGTCTCATTTTATGTTCGTCGCCCGGCTGCGACTGCTTTTGCTTGGGAAAACTTTTGGGCTTCTTCATATTTTATTGCTTTAGGTTGTTAGTATAAAAATACATATAGAATGTGCACAAAAGCGTTAAGCTAATGGTAAGGAAACCTAACAGAACGTTAATTTATAATTGGTACATTGCAGAATGTTAACAACATATTTTTTGTAAATTTCTAATTTTAGAAATATTTAGAGGCAAATTATTTCATATCTTAGCGACCACTATGCGCATCAAAAAAAATAAACAATTATTAAGTTTCTTTTTTATCACGGCTTTCCTTCTTTTGAAGGCAGTGAATCTTCACGCATTTTCGCATGCTTTCGAGCAGGATAAACAAATACATGATTGTGAACTTTGTGAGTTTTATATTGCAAATTCAGAAAATAATCCGGTCACTTTCACTCCTAACATTCCGGAAATAACAATACCGGTGATATTTATTGCAGCACCTGTTTCTGTTACTTACAGTTCACCAAGTATTATAACTACCTATAGCGGTTATTATTTCAATAAACCGCCACCCATTATTTAGACATTCCCACAGCTTATCGCTGAACAAAAGCTTGTAAAATTCTTTTATAGGCTCATTACCTTTTATTTTATTAACTGCTGTTAAATAGTGTATTACAGCAAAAAACTTCAACTTATGATTCAAGTGCATCAAGTAACAAAAAGTTACAAGAATTTTATAGCATTAAATGATATAAACTTAAATATATCCAAGGGTGAAATCTACGCTTTACTGGGACCTAATGGGGCAGGTAAAACCACCACAATCAATTTGATACTGGGTTTTTTGGCCCCCGATTCCGGTAGCATTTCCGTTGCAGGTTTAAATCCTTCAAAAAATAAAACCGACGTCAGAAAAACGATGGCTTACATTCCTGAAAATGTGAGTCTCTACCCACACCTTTCTGGCATTGAAAACCTCGATTATTTTTGCAAGCTCACGGGATTAAAATATGGCAATAATGCATTAAGAGGCTTCTTAAATCAATGCGGACTCCAGGAAGAAGCACACCAAAAGAAAATCGCCGGTTATTCCAAAGGTATGCGCCAAAAAGTGGGTATTGCAATTGCATTGGCAAAAAACGCAAGTGTATTGCTATTAGATGAGCCTGCCAGTGGTCTGGATCCGTCTGCCAGCAGCGAGCTCTCTGCCTTACTAAAAAAACTTGCTACAGATGGTACAACCATATTGATGGCTTCTCATGACCTCTTTCGCGTACGCGAAACCGCAAACCGTATCGGAATTTTAAACCAAGGCAAACTCGTCAAGGAACTAGACGCCAAAAGTGTCTCTGCAAACGATCTGGAAAGTATTTATCTCAATTTCATGAAAAATTAAGAACCCAAATTATAGCAAGAGTCTTACGTCTATTGTCTCAAGTCTCCCATCTATACTCTAAAATATAAAATATGTACAATATTGTAAAAAATGAATGGCAGGCGCTCATTCACAACAAGCGGCTTACAGGCTTGCTCGGTGGTATCACGTTGTTATTGGTAGTAATTGCTTATTTTGGCGTTCAGGATGCCCGGATCGGGCAGGACAAAAAACAGCAGGCAAAAGAACAAATCCGGCAACAATGGGAAAGCATTGGGGATTATAATCCGCATGGTGCCGCTCATTTTGGCACTTATACCTTTAAACCTACTACTGCACTCACAGCACTCGATAACGGCATTAACAACACGGTGGGCACTGTATTGCAACTGGAAGGGCACCGTCAAAATGAAATCATTCACAGCCCAGATTCACAATCGCTCATGCAATCACGGTTTGGCACTTTAAAACCGGCTGTGGTCCTTCAGTTTATTATTCCACTATTGCTTATTTTCTTGGCGTTTGCTTCCGTGAGCAGTGAAAAGGAACAGGGGCGGTTAAAATTACTTGTTATGCAAGGAGTATCCACCAGAAAATTACTCTTTGCAAAAGCGATAAGTTACTGGATTATTGGTGTGGGAATACTCATCTTAGCATTAGGTATTCAACTCATGCTTTTTGCAGGGGATCTACATGCAGATATCGTTTACAGAATGCTCTTACTCTTTCTTTTCTATTCCCTTTTTTACTGGATTGTTTGTGCCGTAACAGTCTATCTCTCAGCCGCACTAAAAAATAATACGGCAGCTTTAACCTCCATGCTGGCATTATGGGTGATTTGGGCTATTTTTCTTCCAAAAATAGCGGGCGCTATTTCTGAAGAAACGCATCCTTTACCATCCAGACAAGCTTTTAGTACTGCCATGCAGGAAGATCGAAGCAAAGGCATTGACGGACACAACCCGTTAAGTGAACAGGAAGAAAAACTAAAGGATAGTATTTTGCAAGTCTACAACGTGGAAACGGTAGACGACCTACCCATCAACTTTGACGGACTTGTCATGCAAGCTGACGAAGATTTTGGGTCAAAAGTGTGGGACAAGCACTTTGGGGCTTTGGATGCCATCTTAGAACAACAAAAAAAGACTTTTCAATGGAGCGGGTTGATCAACCCTTTTGCTTCCCTTCAAAGCCTGAGTATGGGGCTGGCAGGGACAGACAACTGGCATCACACCCACTTTAAGCAAGAAGCTGAAACTTACAGACGGGTGTTTATCAAAACCCTAAATGATAAACACGCATATGGCGGAAGTAAAACCGGGGACTGGGGATGGACAACAGACCAAGAATTTTACAATAGTGTGGCCGATTTTGATTATGAAACCCCATATATCAAACACGCCCTGCCTGTTTACAAAACCGATATGGCACTTATGGGACTCTGGTTTTTCGGAAGTTTCTTTTTATTGCTTTTTGGCAAATCTAAAAACACACTGTCATGAATATTATAAACACTTTAAAATACGAAGCCCTGCACATAGGGCGCAGCACCTATAAATTAATTGCGATTTTATTGTTTCTTGTAGTTTCCGGCTATGGACTACACAATGGATATTCTTTGTACATAGAGCGATCCAACGAAATTGCTACTATTAAAGAAAAAAGCACCGAGCTTCAGAATGACACTTTAGAATGGTATAACACAGGACAAAAAGGTCCTGAAGAACGCCCCTGGGTGGATATTAACACACCCTTTTGGGCCATGTGGTATTCCAATCATTATGTGTTTGATACACCCAATCCGTTGATGACTTATTCCATTGGGCAGGCAGAACAGTTTGCTTATTATAAAAGGGTGAGTATGTGGTCTACGGGATATGATAAAGATCTTACCGCCGAAATATCTAATCCGGAGAGAGTGGCTATTGGTTCGCTTGACTTTAGTTTTGTTTGGTTGTTCTTAATGCCATTATTGCTTATTGTCCTCACCTACTCTATTCATGGTATGGAAAGGGATTTAGGCTTTACCAAGCTGTTATCTGTTCAAGAGCCCCATCTCAAATCTTGGCTTGCAAAACGTTTTGTAGCTATGGGAATTTTCAGCACCCTTATTTTAGTGTTCTTAGTTATTACTTCGGCTCTGTTGGGTGGTTATTTAGGAAGTCATTTTGGTGCCATCATGCTCTTAATTTTCTATAAATTTTTGTATCTCTTTTTTTGGCTTTTTCTTTTGGCGCTTATCAGTTTTTATAGTAAAGGGCAAACCGATGCCGCATTAAAGATGGTGGGACTTTGGCTGTTATTGACAATAGTGCTTCCCGGTCTGGTACATCAGTATGTAACCCTTAAGCATCCTCCCGGTTTTATGATGGAAGTCATCAATGCACAACGTGAAGACAGGGATAAAATTTATGATACAGATCTGGATACTATAAAACAAACCGTTTTTGAAACCCATCCCGCTTTACGCGAAAGCAAACTGGCACAAACAGATTCCCTAAACAATCCCCCTGCAAGAAACGGAATGTATAGAACGGCACTCAACCTGCACATGAATGAGGTAATGAATCGGGTGATGGAGAACCACGAAAACCGAAATGGCATGATAAAGAGAACCTACTTCCTCAATCCTGTAATGGCTTTTCAAAACCGCATCAATGCCATAACTAAAACCGATTTTGATACCAATCAAAATTATCGAAAGAGGATTCAGCAGGCAGCTACAAACATTAATAAACAATTGATCATCGATGAATGGAATACTTTACAAGTCGATGAAACCCATTTTAAGAAATACCAAAATCTACTCTCTACTGATGAATAAATTACCTGTAACAGTTCTAAGCGGCTTTTTGGGTGCCGGAAAAACCACCCTTCTCAACCACATTTTGCATAACAAAGAGGGTTTAAAAGTTGCTGTGATTGTCAACGATATGAGCGAGGTCAATATCGATGCACGGTTTATCGAAAATGAAAACACCCTCTCCAGAACAGATGAAAAGCTAGTGGAAATGAGCAACGGCTGCATCTGTTGCACCCTTCGAGAGGATTTAATGATCGAAGTGGAACGTCTGGCAAATGAAAACCGCTTTGATTACCTGCTTATTGAAAGCACCGGGATTTCTGAGCCCATACCTATAGCACAAACCTTTACTTTTGAAAGTGAGGACGGTGCTATTGACTTAAGTCGGTTTAGTTATATCGATACCATGGTTACTGTTGTGGATGCTTTTAATTTTTTAAAAGACTTTTCAAGTGCTGAGTATTTAAGCACACGCAACCTCACAGAAATGGAAGAAGACAATCGCACCATTGTAAATTTACTAACAGACCAGGTGGAGTTTGCAGATGTAATTATACTCAATAAAATAGACCTGGTTACTGAAAACCAACTCAAAGAGCTGTATGCCATACTCGGGAAGCTCAACAATGCTGCCCGAATCCTGCCAGCAAAAGATGCTTATGTGCCACTAAACGAAGTAATCAATACCGGCCTTTTTGATTATGCAAAAGCAGAAGCATCTGCCGGCTGGATTAAAGAACTGGAAAACGAGCACATTCCTGAGACGGAAGAATATGGCATTGGCTCTTTTGTTTTTAGATCGAAAAAACCTTTTCATCCGGAACGATTTTTAAATTATATAAACAATGAATTTCCGCCAAGCATTATAAGAAGTAAAGGCTTGTTTTGGTTGGCATCAAGACCTGACCAAGCATTGGTATGGAGTTCTGCCGGGGGGTCTTGCAAAGCAGATTATGCAGGTGTTTGGTGGGCATCTATGCCTTTTCAGGAACGTATTAATTATCCCGCCTTTATGGAAAATCAAGAATACATTGAAGTCGGTTGGGATCCAAATTTTGGTGACCGAAAAACAGAGCTCGTCTTTATTGGGCAATACCTCGATAAAGATAAAATTTATGACGAGCTGGAAAGCTGCTTGTTGACTGCTATAGAAACCAGATTCTGGAAACAAGGGCGATTGCAAATGACAGACACCTGGCCTTTGCCAGGGAAGTAACATTTAAAATGAGGCATATAATATTGTTTTTGGTTCTATTAGGTTATGGTTTTAAGACAGAAGCACAACAAGAAAACAATTATTTCCCTCCCCCGGTTATTCCGGTGGAAATTATTGCCTCCCGGGCATTTGGCACCATACAAATAGACGGTAAACTGGATGAAACTGATTGGGCTAATGCACCTGAAATTAGTGACTTCTACAGAGTGGAGCCCTTGCAGGGAGGTACTTATAACTACAAAACAACAGTAAAAATTCTCTTTGATGACAGGAATCTTTATGTAGGTGTTTTTTGTGAGGATTCCCTAGGAAGCAAGGGATACCAGGTGCAGGATTTGCGAAGGGATTTTCTCCCTAATGAAAACGAAGTTTTCGGAATTCAGATAGATGCTCAAAACACAAAACAATATGCGGTTTCTTTTCAAACCACGCCTTACAGTAACCAACTCGATCTTCAAAATTTCAATGACAATAATTCAGATTTTGACTGGAATGCCCTCTGGACGGTAAGGACACAAAGGGTAGAAAACGGATATTATGCAGAATTTGCTATTCCTTTTAAAACCATTCGCTATGACAAACCCGAAGCAGGTAAACATGTTAGTTGGGGAATTACCTTTTATCGGCTGGCACGCAGAGACTTTGAAAAAACCGTATTTCCGACAATACCACAATCTCTTTCTCAATACCGGATGACTTATGCCGCAAAATTGATTGGTCTTGAAGTACCCACTCCTGCTGCAAACATTCGCATAGAGCCTTATTCCCTCTATCAGTTTGATGAAAACAAATCCGGCAACAGCCTCACTGACAAAAACAACAATTTAAAAGTAGGTGGTGATGCTAAATGGGTCATTTCCCCAATGCTGTTTTAGATGTAACCGTGAATACTGATTTCGCTCAGGCAGATGTGGACCGGGCTTTGGTCAATCTGGAACGTTTCAATATTTTTTTCCCGGAAAGGAGGCAGTTTTTTCTGGAGAATTCCGGTATTTGGTCAGGTGGCGCTAACACCTTTTTCCGGCCTTTTTTTAGTCGTACCATTGGCCTGGAAGGGACATTTAATGCAACTCCGGCACCTATAGATGTTGGCACACGTTTTACAGATAAAAATAAAACAGGACAATCGCCGGCATGTATGTTAGACAAAGGGAAACAGAAAATAGCGCTCCAGCAAATTTTGGGGTAGCCAGATACATTCAGAATTACGGCAAAGAAAATAATGCTGGGATGATGGTAACCCACCGTCTGGATGAAAAAAAAATGCACTTTCTTTAACCCAAAAACAAAACACCACTTTCACACTGGATGGTCTAATAAGACCCAAAAGCGAACTAACCATAAGTTATATGGCGTCTTACTCTCATGATGACGAATTTCAGACCGATGGGATTGCAGGAAGGTTTTTTGTCGGTCTTACAACAAAAGATTATTACATGGGCTATGTTAATGGTTTTATAAGTGAAAATTACACGCCTGGTATGGGTTTTGTATTACAGAATAATGTGATGTATCACAGTCCCGGGGGCTATTATATCTGGCGACCTAAAAAGGAGAGTTCCATTATTAGAAGATGGGATATTGGTTCCTTTATGGAATATTACCATGATTTTTCTGATTTTTCCAATTTTCAGCAAGCAAACATTTATGTATTTCCCGTTTACATAATTTTTAAGGACAATGGGTTACTTAGATACGGAATCATCCCCACCTGGCAAAACATTAATTGAGTTACACACTTAGCATCCGTTTTATATTTTTATGATATATAGGTTTTGCTATTACCATTCTTTCTATAGTCTTATGAAAGATACTCTGTTTGAATTGAGATCGGTTGATCCTAAA
>Ga0335396_10002295_pt1 | contig 23366 bp, 15 predicted proteins | sample FRY02_FD_205743 | JGI IMG/M metagenome (GOLD analysis project Ga0335396, IMG submission 205743) | Freshwater microbial communities from Lake Fryxell liftoff mats and glacier meltwater in Antarctica - FRY-02 (spades assembly) (version 2) | ecosystem: Environmental > Aquatic > Freshwater > Ice >... | reverse complement strand
GTGACGCCATGACACGGTGGAATCAGTTTGGTGGAGGGTTGGTGGGTGGGGCGTCGCGTGCGTCATGCGCGTCGTTCGCGTCGTGCGCATTACTCGCGTTGCGCGCATTACTCGCGTCGCTCGCGTCACGCGGATCACACGCGTCGCTCGCATCGCTCGCATCGCTCGCATCACGCGCATCACGCGCATCACGCGCGTCGTTCACACTCGCATGTTCACTCGCCGCATGCGTTGCGTGCGTCGCTCGCGCCGATGCGCTTGACGATGTGTTGGCGCTTATCCCGCCCGATGTGGCGAGCATGGTTGTCGTGCCAAGTATTGCCAAGATTTCCAGTGATATTGATGCGTGCATCGCCTCGATGGACCGCAAAGAGACTGCGATCGCTGGTCGACCCGTTGATCAGTTGCGCAGCATGCTGGGCATTGGCGAAGGATTCGACGAGAAGGGATCGATGGCTGGGTGGTCGACGGCTGCGAAGGATGGCGATACGCGACCGTTTGTGCTGCTCGTGCCATGCGAAGATCCTGCGGCATTTGTGAAGGCGAATATTGCGCCAGCGGCCGACGGCGCGGGCAGTTTTCGCGGTGAGCGGGTTTATGCGCGAACACTCGCGAAGCATGTCATCGTTTCAAGTTCGAAGTCTGCGGTCGATGAATATGACGCGGCGGGTGGAATCGCCGCGGCGCTCGCACAGAAAGTTGGCGAGCGAGGAATGCTTCTTGCACACGGCGGCGACTTGATCGCGTGGGCCGGAGCGACAGCTCTCGCTGAATCTCAGAGCGCAGCTGTTGAGCGTGCGCAAGAGAGCGATCAAATGCCCAAGGGCACGATGGATCGCTTCGCAGAACCGATCGCGAAGATTCGCGCGCTGTTCACTGGTGTTCGCGACGGCCTTGTGGTGGTCGATGCGGATGCGCTTGGACTTTCGATTCGGACCTATGCGGTGTATGCACCCCAGAGCGAGTTGACCAAACTTGCCAGCGGTGCAAAGCCAGTCGATGGCAGCAGCGCCGCGACACTCAGCGCTTTGCCGAAAAATCCCTTCTATTTCGCTGCTGCAATGGATGCGCAAGCGCTCGGCGGCGCAGGAAAGTTCGATGCATTGACCACAGCGCTTGGAGTGTCCGACCTCGTGCCAGCGTGGCTTGCGCAGGCCAAGGAAGGCGTGCGCTCGATTCGATTCGCGTGTTATCCATCGAAGTTGGGCGTGATCGTGGGCGGTGTCTTGAATGATTGCGCATGTGTGATCGAAACTGATCAGCCGCAGGCGATTGCCGATTTGTTCAAGTCGTCGTTGATGGCGCAGGCAGGCAACGCCGAGGGAGTGAAGCGTGAGCCATCGTGGGAAGATGGTCGTGTGCTCAAGAGCGGCGAGAGTGTGGATGCATTTGAATTGAAGGAGACTCCACTGGGTGCCAGCGAAGCCGACGGCGCAGACTTGAGCGGCGTTACGATGCGACAACTCACGCGACAGGCAATCTTTGGTTCGCGTGGCATGCACGGATTCGTTAAGGTCTTGCCCACGACGGTCATCATCACATTCAGCCAGCGACCAGATGTCTTTGGCCGCGCGATGGCGGCGGTGGCCGGTGGAGAGTCGCTCAAAGACGAGAGCGTGATCGTTGCAATGCGCCCGTGGCTCGTGCCGGGCGCGCAGATCGAAGCGTTTATTGCAGTGGGACAAATTCTCAAAGTCGCGCGGCAAATGGCCGAGGCCTTTGGCGCTGGAGAGATTCCCATTCCAAAAATTCCAGCCCGCAGTGCGCCCATCGCATTGGCACTGCGATCCGACGAGCAATCTTCGGAAGCGGCGGTGATGATTCCAACTGCGGTGCTCGCGGCGGGGTATGACCAGATGATGTCGAGTTTTCTGCAAGGGCGCAGCGGTGGTCAAGCCGGCAAGCCAACGCCGGGCGCGGCAGAGTCAGCGACCGATGGCAAGACTGATGGATCGACGAGCGAGAGTCCATCCAAAGATTGATGGCGATGTCGCAGACTCGCGTTCATCATTTCTCGTGGGATCAGCGTTTCACTTGGAACGCCGCGCGTGCGAATGCGCTGGTGCTTGCCAGCGAGCGCACACTTGCCAGTCCATCTGCGCGACCCCACTGCAAGATCATGGCGATCATCAATGTGACCCCCGACTCATTTTCGGATGGTGGTCAACACAATGACATCGAGCGCGCATACGCATTTGCCAAGGCGTGCATCGAAAATGGCGCGGAGATCTTGGATGTCGGCGGTGAAAGCACGCGGCCCGGCGCAGAGTCTGTTTCCATCGCCGAACAAATTGCGCGAACGCAACCGGTCATCGCGGCGATCGCCAAGGATCTTCCACCCGGAGTCATGCTTTCAATCGACACCACGCGCGCGGAGGTCGCCGAGGCCGCGCTCGACGCTGGCGCAGTGATCGTCAATGATGTCAGTGCGGGCGATGATGATCCGCGGATGTTCGCGATGGTCGCGCGGCGTGCGTGCGGATATGTGCTGATGCATCGCTTGCGTGCGCCGCAAGCAGATTCATACAGCGATCAATATGTCAGCGCGCCGCGTTACAACGATGTCGTCGCGGAAGTCTCGCAGTGGTTGCTTGCGCGTGCGCAATCGATTGAACGCGCTGGCATCGCTCGCCATGCGATCGCCATCGATCCCGGACTTGGATTCGGCAAGACTGTCGAGCAGAACTTTGCGTTGATCGCGCGCATGAGCGAGATCGTCGCGCTCGGCTATCCCGTGCTGGCATCTGCAAGTCGCAAGTCTTTCCTTGGTTCTGCCACTGGCCAGTCGAGACCATCGGCGCGCGTTGCCGCAAGCGTGGCCGCAGCAGTGGAAATGGCGCGCGCTGGGGTGGCGGTGGTTCGAGCGCATGATGTTCGCGAACATTGCGACGCGCTGGCGGTTGGGCGGGCGATTCATGCCAAAATAAGCCTTGAAATCGCACAAATCCCCGCTGCGAAATCCGACCGTGCTTCGACGATCCGCCCTTGATACTATTTCCCCTCGCATTTCACTTCGCACTTCTTTGGAGACGCTTCCTATGGCTGGTCAGAACACACTCGAATTTACAGACGCAAACTTTAAGGCCGATGTCATGGATTCCAAGATTCCAGTCTTGGTCGACTTTTGGGCGGAGTGGTGTGGCCCATGCCGCGCGCTCGGTCCTGCCATCGATGAACTCGCCAACGATTACAAGGGCAAGGCGAAGGTCGGCAAGGTGAATGTGGACAACAGCCGCGAAGTTGCGCTGCAATTCGGCATTCAATCGATTCCAACTCTTGTGGTCATGAAGGATGGCAAGGTGCACAAGAAGATGGTCGGCCTCGTTTCCAAAACGGTGTTGGCTGGCGCTCTCGATTCCGCAATGTGATAGGCTTAATTTTTCAGGGCCTGTAGCTCAATTGGGAGAGCGCTTCCATGGCATGGAAGAGGTCGACGGTTCGAGCCCGTTCAGGTCCACTAGCAAGAATCCCCGTGTTTTTCGAAGTAATTCGAGAAGCGCGGTTTTTTTTGGAGTGAGCCGACGCAGGCGGGTGCATCTCCAGCGCGGACGGCAATTTCAAGTTGCAACTCGGATTGCTCGTACAAGCTCGATTCACTTGGAATGATCAACTCGCCAAGAATATTGCTGGCGCCACAGCGACAACTTCCAGCGCCGGCGATGGCGTCTCAACATGGGCATTCGAACATCGCCGCACTCAGATGGCGTTCTGGGGAAATGTTGTTGATCTAAGTTAGACATACAGGGCGCGATTGAATTATGGATCAAGCATTGATCCATAGACACCTGTGGCGGCGACGCCAGTTTTGCAAGATGCTTGGGTCGACAAAGAGTTCGGCAATGGATTGGGCGTGAAGGTGGGGCAGTTCAAGTCGCCGTTCATGCCGTCATGGCGTCATGTCGTCATGTCGTCATGTCGTCATAGCCGAGTCGATCCGCAACGATGGCACGCAATTCACCGCAGAACGATCGATCGTCGATTACTACTTCTCGCACGGTATACGCAGAGAATTATGGTTCGTTCTTCGCAAGAAAGGTTTCGTGCGATGGGTTCATCCAACAACGGCCCTTGTTCGCAGAACAGCAATTGGTCGACCGGCACCAACTTTGGTGGCGCGGGTTACCAAGCAGATGCCAATACAGATTCGGCCAATCAGATGAACATCATCTCGCAGTTGCAGATCCCGTTCTGATTTCGCGAGTTCCGCTTTAGACAGTCCAGCCCGCTAAGAGCGCTGCGAGGTCGGTGCCGCCGACGGTGCCGTCGTTGTCAATATCCGCACTGCCTGCCGTGCCCCACTGGCTGAGCAGTATGGTCAGGTCGGTTCCGTTGACGAATCCGTCGCAGTTGATATCCGCCGCAGCGCATGCAGGTGCTCCAGGTCCGGCCGATGCAAAGCTGATCGATGGGGAAGCGCCGGGTTTGAAAAGTCCAAGTACAGCAGTGGCTGCAACGGGTGGTTGGCTGGCGTCGAACCAGAAGTTGTATGTCGTTCCAAATCGCAGGGCGTTGCCATTTGCGCTTGTCGCATATGTGCCGCCGGTCCAAGTGATCGCTCCGGATGCAACTGAAATCGTCCAGTCCGTCGCAGAGAACGGATCGCCCGAGTGATAGTTGACATCTTTGAATCCAGCGTTGGTGATATTGGTTCCAGCAGGTACTTCGATGCGCAGCGAATTTCCACTGCGATCGCTGTTGATGTTCTGAATCGCATATTCATAACGCCATGTTCCATTGCCATTGTTCGTGACATTCCATCCCGCAGTGAATCGACCGTCGCTGGCAACATCAACATTCAGCAGTGTGACGGCGGGCACGATCGTCTTCCACGCGTCCATCGCCGACTTCTGTTGATTCGTTACGCCAGTCAGCGTGAGTGTGTATGCGCCACTCGAAATCGTTCCAACAGTAAACAGTCGCCACGACGCGTTGTTGTTGTCGTTACCAGCCGTGGCATCACCTGAATGGATGTACTGCGCTTCGACGAAATAGGTTGCGCCTGCATTGAGCGTTGGATTGAGATCGTTGCCATTCACTTGAATTCTGCGGCCAATCGTCGCTGCCGCGCCAGGCATTCCAGCGTTTATCGTTCCAGGAAAAACTCCGGTTGCTGCGTTGACTTCCGACCGGCATCCAAGTCCGCTCTGACTTCCATTCAAGCCTGCGCTGTATGGATCGGAGCATCCGACTCCAAGCCATGTGCCGCTCGACGATGGAATGCATGCACCGCAGAGCGTGCCTTGCAGTGCGGTAAATCCGTGCTTGCCCCATCCCATTCCCAGTTGCTCCACTCGTCCACTTTTCACGCGGTAGACATTTTGCGGGATGAACGGATGGCGATTGTCGGGTGATGCGAACCAGGCGAGCAGTGCGTCGCCGATGTTGCAACTCGTCGTGCCGATGGCATATGCCATGATGGTCTGACCGCTGACAACCACGCTTCCATATTTGGCGATGTCAGGAATCGATCCGACGATGACATCGGGGCCGATACCGCCGCCGCCGCCGCCAGAACTGAAACTCGTGGCGATGATGCCAGCGCCGCCATCGGCTGAGGCGTATCCACCGACCGCTACGCGATAGGTGACGCCCGTTGTCAATGAAACAGTGACTTGCGATTGCGTGCCACACGAATCATCGTTGCATCCGATTGGAACGAGGCTCGAACCGCACGCGGTGAAGACTGCAAGTCGGGTGTCCCAAGTGCTGGTCGAGCAGGTCGAGAAAATATGGTTGCCGGTTTGCGTGGGAGTGAACGAGAAATAGTTCACCTTATATATCGTGTGCGAACTGCATCCCGCGCCAGTGGCGACGGCGAGTGACACAGTCGCTGCGGAAGTGTTGAACGCATTGTTGCCGATGATCATCGCGGGTGCTGTCGCGCAGTTTGTGCCGCCTCCGGCAACGCCACCATCGCCCCCATCGCCTCGTAGCGCGCTGGCAGAATTCTCAAGCGATGCGGAGTAAGTTCCAATCGCAATTGCAGCCAATGCGAGGATGAGTCCGATGGTCGATTTTCGAGGAGTGCTCATGCATGCAGAGTAACCCAAACATGCGCTATCGCAAATGATTTCCACAATTCTGTAGTCATTTGGGCGTGACCGGTGGTGCGCCAGCCTGCAAATAAGCCACTAAATCTAGAATTTCTGCCTTCGATCGCGCATTGAGCAGTCCACTGGGCATGCTTGATGTCGTGACGAGCTGGATGGATTGGATGTCAACCTTGCTCACGCGCTGGCGCTCCTCGCTGAGCGGATTGGTGCGCACCTCGATTGCGGTGGCGGAATCCGACACGATGCGCCCGACGATGATCGTGCCGTCCTTTGTTTCGACGAGACTCTCGCGATATTGATCCGATACAACCGCTGATGGATCGAGTGTCGCAACGAGCAAGTCATGCGTGGTGAATCGTCCACCAGCGCCTGTGAGATCGGGGCCAGTGGTTGAGCCTTCGCCTGCAAATCGGTGGCAGAGAATGCAAGTCGACTCGCGGAAGATGCGTGCACCGCGCGCTATGTCGCGTGTTTGCGAATGAGCGGTCGCCTCGATCTCACTGGAAAATTCTGCGACTTTCCAGTCGTGCATCATCGCAGCGGTGGTGGTAAATGGGAGAGGGGGCTTCGCATTCGCATTCGGTTGATCGGCCGTCGCGCTTGGATCGTTCGTCGCGGTGGTCGTCGATGCACTCTGCGTGCTGATGGGTTCACCCACATTCGCTTGTGCATCGCGGCGAATGTTGGCGATGAATCCGCCGAGGCTGAATCCGCCTCCAGAGTCATTCGCCGCGCTGAGCCACTGCCAGTATCGCTGGCGCAGTTCGTCGGTCCATCCATCTTTGCTCAAACGCAAGAGCGATACAAAGCGCAGCGCGTCGCTTCGACTCGACGCTTGCTCGAGTGCGGCCATCGCCAGCGCCACGGTTTGCGGCTGATTGAGCGCAGCGCCGAGTTCGAGTGCGATCCATTTGGCTGGACCATCAGTCGTTGTTGGTTGCGCGGCGCGCGTGAGTCCAAGCTCTGCCACGCGCAAAACGCTTGCATGTGCGGCAAGTTCTCGATGGCGAGCGACCGCAATTTCCACGGTGCGCATTGCGGCGACCGCATCCAAATCTCCAGCAGGTGCAGCGGGAATCTTGGGCATGCATGCGGCGGCAAGTGCACAAGCTTGCTCTGCATCGTCGATCGTGCCAACGCGCACGAGAGCGATCGCTCCGGCGAGTTGAGCGCGCTGTGAAACAATCGTCGCGATTTGCGTGCGCCACGAATCGATTGGTTGATGCTCGAGCGCAACGCGCGCGGCGTTTTGCACGAATCGATCGGGATGATCGAGCCCCGCGATGAGCGCTGGCATTCGTTTGGCCAGAGCGGCAGCATCGAGTGCATGCTGATCGCGTTCAAATGAGTGACGCAGTTCCCGCAGTGCCGCACACGCCGAGTCGCGCGCATCAGCGGCTTTCGATGCTGGTGCACTTTGCGCTGCGGCTGATTTCGAAGCCGTCACTCGATAAAGTCCGCTTTGAGTGCCGCGACCGCCGGTCACGAAATACATCGCACCATCAGGACCCCATGCCATGTCAGCAACGGGCATCGGTCGACCCGTGATGAATGGCTGCCACTGCGCGCGGAAGGTCGATCCTTCCGCAACGATGCTCGCGCAGAGGATGCGACCGTATGTCCAATCTGCGCAGAAAATCGCATCGTTCCACGGCGCGGGGAATCCACCGTCCCATCCCGCAAGCATTCCGGTGGGCGATGCAGAATCTGTTTCGCACGCGGGAGGCAAACTATCTGGATACCAATCCGGCCAGACACCGCTTCCGCTGCGCCATCCATAATCGCCACCTTGCACGACATGCACAATGCGCGGGGCGCGATACCACGGCGCTCCAATATCCCATTCCATGTCGCTGTCGTATGTGAAGAGTTCGCCGCGTGCATCGAAGCAGTGGTCGTATGCGTTGCGAAATCCGTCCGCGAAAATAGTCGCGTGTTCGGTGGCTGGATCAACGCGCAGCACGATTCCGCCGGGTGAATAGACCCCAACCGCGTGACCTCGCGGGTCCCACATTCGTGCGTCGATTCGATCTTCGCCGAAGAAGTCGCAGGGAGAATTCGGCGCACGCCCCGGCTGTTCATCGGTGGAATATCGCGCGATCGACTCTGGCACACGGGTGTGATTGCCCAGCGCGACATAGAGCGCACCATCTGGACCACGCACCACGGCGTGCGGTCCGTGCTCGCCAGTGTCAGGGGAAAATGCGACGAGGCACTTCACATCATCGAACGACCCATCGTGATTGCTGTCGCGCAATCGCCAGAGTCCGACGCGATTGTCTGATCCAACGCCATTGGCATAGAACGCGTCGCCGAGAAAACACATTCCTTGCGAGTCGCGAATGGGCGCATCGAATGTTTTCACTTCGACCGCCGTTCCTTGCCACGCGCTCGCGTCGTCGTTTCGAGAGATGCCGGGAATCCATGCGGTAAACATGCCTCCACCTTGCGATGAAATCACGGCGCGTCCGTGAGGATCGAAGGCGATGCAGATCCAACTGCCTTGTCCCGGTTGCGCGCTGGCGAGAAGTTCCGCGGAAAATCCAGCGGGCAGCGTGAGTGTTTCGACCGGCGGCGCAGAGACAATCGGACGCACTTCAATATCTTTGAGTCGAGTCTCCATCGGTTGACCTTGATGGAGCTGCAACGCCAGCAATCCGTCGCTGCGAAAGCGCGATGCGTCGCCGTCGGTCACATCGGACATCAAGACATCGTTAATCCAGTGACGCACATGCGTACCGCGCGCCTCGATGCGATATTCATTCCACTGTCCAATGCGGATCGCCTTGCGGAGAATTTGATCGGGAGCGAATTGCGCAATCACGCGCTTGCCACTCGGCGAGAATTCGACTTGTTCGCCGCGCGCACTCATCAGTCCGCGACCGAGACCTTCATACAGCACGCCCGTGTAGTTGTTGTCGAAATCGAAGTCTGCTTGAAAGCCGGACAGATCTGATTGTCCATCGACGCGCGAACTGCGATAGTGAATTCCGCCATTGCCGCTGAGCACTTGAATCTTGCAGCGCAAATCGAAATCACGCGGCATGTCGCCAGACCATACGAGGTAGCAACTCTGTGTCAGTGGATGCGCCACTGTTGATTGACCGACGATGCAACCATCCGCGGCGGACCAGTACGACGAGTCGCCCTCCCAGCCTTCAAGCGATGTGCCGTTGAAGGGTCGAATGACATCATCGATGGCGAAGGCATGTGGCACCAGATTCAGGATGATTGCAGCGATGCAGGTGTGTTGAAATCTCAGCCAAGTTTTCAGAGCACAGCGCACGGTGAGAATGGGCTGGGTTTTCATGGTGTGGGTTTGCGAAACCAAAGAAGGTGTTGAGTGGGCAGGATCGAATCGTTGCGCTCGAAGACCAGTCCCGTCGCTTCGACTTCCAGACGCGCTTGCGCCTCGGTCATCTTATGAAGTGGCTTGATGGGCACATCCGGATCCTCGCCGCGATATTCAACCAGCGCTACGCGCCCGCCCTTTCGCAGTGCGCGCGCGATCGAACGCATCATCTCCCAAGGGTGATCGAATTCGTGATACGCGTCGACGAGCAACACGAGATCGACGCTCTCGTCGGCGAGACACACATCATCGATCTTGCTCAGGATGGGCTTGATATTTTTCACTTGCTCAGTGCGCGCACGCGCGGCGAGAAAGTCAACCATCTCTTGTTGAATGTCAACCGCGAATACGGTGCCACTCGGAGCCACCGCGCGCGCGAGTGCGAGCGTGAAATATCCACTGCCCGCACCGATGTCCGCGACTTCATCACCTTCGCGCAGTTGCAGTGCCGTGATGAGTAGATCAGTCCGCTCCTCGGCCTCGCGCGTGCCGCGCTCGAGCCAAAAGATTGCGGGATGCCCCATGACCTGCGCAATCTCGCGTCCGAAATAGGTGCGCCCGATTCCATCGCGCGTTGCTTCTTCATCGCTGTATGCATCCGGCGGCGGCGGGTCGGCGACTGGTGCGGTGGTGGGTGCATCGTGTGGCGCATCCTGTAATTCATTGTGCGCCTCATCGCTCGTCGTCGCGCTTCGAGGCGGGTTCGCTGGAACAGCCGGTCGATCCGGTTCGCATGCGATCAGAAGGACGATTGCAACACGAGCGCAGAGAGTTGAAAGAGCAGGCGTGGCTCGCACACACACAGCATAGAAGCGTGCGGCCAATGAACGAGTTCGGTGAGAGCGCGCCGCCAAACAGTGCGCCGCTGTTCAGCCGTGCGCATATGAAATCAGCGTCGACATCACCGGCACAAACACTCATCGTGCGAGCGGGATGCAACGATCCCGCCATAGCGCTCGTTCCCGATCTGCATGGCACGCAACCGATCGACGGCGAATGCGCATGCACCCTCGCAGACATTTCGACACGGAAATGCACACAAGGGTAATCTGCCATCATGCACTCCTGGCCACAAACTATTGTCTTTGTGATCGCATCCGCAATGGTCGTGGGTTGCGCCACATCGATTCAGGGCGGCCATCGCGGTGGATCGAGCTCGTCGATGGCATGGGCGGACATCATTGAGCGCCGTGCAGATCCTGCGGTCGTGACAGATGCACAGATGTTGGCAAAAATTAATTCCAGTGGATTGCCGTGGAGAGTTCGCGACAAATCCACCGGCATCGAAATGCTGCTCGTTCCACCTGGTGAGTTTGTCATGGGAATGAGTCCTGGCGACATGCTTGCGATGGATGACGAGCGTCCTGCGCATCAGGTTGCGATTAGCAAACCTTTTTATCTCGGTCGCACCGAAGTTACTCAGGGTCAATGGATCACGGTGATGGGTTACAACCCCAGTTATTTCCAAGAGGCGAATTACAAAATCGAAAATAGTCCAGAGGCTCAAGCGAAGGTTGTCGAATTGATGAACACTGGGCTCACTCGCGAAGAAGCACAGAAGCAGGCTGGCATTGGCAGCGTCGTTCGGACCGAAGCATCAACATGGCCGATGGAAACAGTGACGCCCGACGAGCTCGAGCCGTTCCTGATTTTCGCAGGCTTGCGATTGCCCACCGAAGCCGAATGGGAATATGCGTGCCGTGCAGGTGTCCGTGAACCTCGTTACGGTGAGATCGATGACATCGCTTGGTATACGGGCAACTCAGAGCGCACGAGTCACCCCGTCGGCACCAAGCTGCCGAATGCCCTTGGTTTTTATGACATGATTGGAAATGTCTGGGAGTGGGTTTCTGACTGGTATTCCGCGGATTATTACGCAGAATGTGGCAAGGGCGCGACCGATCCAACGGGTCCAGCCCCGACGCAGTTTCGGGTGGCGCGCGGTGGATCGTGGGATCATGTCGAGAAGAATTGCCGTGCGTCGTATCGCCAGAATCATTTCATGCCAGACCCTCGCATTACCGACTTTGGATTTCGTGTCGCGCGAAATCCTTAAGACATAGAAGAACAAATACAGGAATCAATAATTATGAGCGGACCATTCAATCACATTGGATACAAGATCGTCGTTGCTGTGATCGCGATCGGCTCATTTGCTTGGATCGCACGGTCGGGAACAGTTCAAGTCAACGGAGCGGCGCAAGCGGCGCAAGCGGCGCAATCCGCACAAGCCACGCAGATGCAATTACTCCAGGCGGAACAAACCGCGCAGATGCAATTCCTCCAGGCGGAACAAACCGCGCAGGCCGCCAAAGTCATCGCCGCGCAGAACTTGACATCGCCGCCGCGATCCGTCGGTCCTTCCGCGTTGTCAAGTGGTCGAACTGACGATCCTGCCGGTCGCATGGCATGGGCAGAAGTTCTTCAGAATGATGTAGACCCACGCGTTGTTACCGATGCCGCAATGCTGGAGCGCATCAAAGCAGCAGGTTTGCCATGGCGCATTCGAGATCGTCTCACGGGCATCGAAATGCTCTTGGTTCCAGCTGGTCGTTTTGTGATGGGCATGAGCGTTGGCGATGAGGCGGCAAATTCCGACGAAAAGCCAGCGCATGAAGTGATTCTCACGAAGCCGTTCTATCTCGGTCGTACCGAAGTTACTCAAGAGCAGTGGAAACAGCAGATGGGATGGAACGAGAGTTACTTTCAAGACATCAATTTCCAGCAACTGCCCGCGGGAGATCACGAAGCCAAGATCACCGAGTGGATGGAGAACGGATTTACACGCCAACAGGCCGAGGAAAAGGTTGGGCCCGAGATCACAACTCCGGTGGTGACTGCGACATGGCCTGTCGAAACGCTCACTTGGGAAGTTGTGCAAGAATTTTTGGTGAAGACTCACTTGCGTCTTCCCACCGAGGCGGAGTGGGAATTCGCCGCGCGCGCTGGTTCGACTCAGCCCTTGTATGGCACGCTCGATCTCATCGCATGGAACAGCGCAAATTCAGGTGAGCGAACTCATCCAGTTGGCAGCAAACTTCCTAATGCGCTGGGTTTCTATGACATGCTGGGCAATGTCTGGGAGTGGACCAACGATTGGTACGCCGCTGATTATTATCGTTCGTGCGAAATTGGCGCGACCGATCCGCTTGGTCCTGGCCAGAATCCATTTCGTGTCTTGCGCGGAGGATCGTGGGATCACGATGCGTCGAATTGCAGAGTCTCATTCAGACTCAACCACTTCACAGGCGATCCGCGTATCACCGACTTTGGATTTCGCGTTGCGCGAACACCCTGAACCCGCCGGTTGTTCGAGAGCATTATTTGATCGGCTCAGTCGATTGCGCTGCGCGCCACTTATCGATGATCTTTTTCTGTTGCGCCTTTGGCAACGACTTGAATTGATTCGCATCGGCGGCCGTGTCGAATCCGACGATTTGGTTTTCATACTTGACTGGAATCGCAGACGCACTCAGTGTCGATCCGGTCAGTGGACAAGTTGAATTCGTGATCTGTTTCTGTGCGAGCACTTGGGGCGCACACAATTTCGCGCGCTTGGCGATTGGCATGGATCCCAGTTGCGTTGAGTCGCTCAGCGATGCGCAGTACACCGGGTAGACACTGAAGTATGCGACATACAGGGTTTCTTTGCTCACGCTCTCGCCGCTGATCGGGCAGGTCAACGATGTCGCCAGCGGAGTCGCAACAGTTTGTGTTGGCACACTTGGAGAGTTCGCGCATCCGAGCATGCATAGGCACGCCAAGCAGGTCCATGCAATCGAGGACGGACTTGGTGCAGATGAAATGTGGATGGTGGATTTCAATTTGATGAGTTCCAAACGGGGTGTGGGGTGGATAATCCGAGGCGGGAATCATTCAATAGTTCGCGGTGTCCGTCAATGGCACCCGACGCCAGAATCAAATATTTACACAAACTGAACATTGCGACAACCCGAATACTGCCGCACTGTGGGTAATCATTGCCGCTGAACACAGGATATGTGTTGTGCAAAGAATAGAGCCCGATCATTCACAAACAATTTAGAAACAATGAAGGAGATTCGACCATGAACAAAAATACTTTTCTTCCAGTTTTTGCGGGCATTCTGCTCGTCGGTGCAAGCGCACGAGCAGATGACGCAACCAGTCTGGACAGAACTCAAAGCGACATTGCGCAACTCAAACAGCAGATGACAGCAATGGAAGCGCGCCACGATTGGGAAATTGCGGAACTGCGCAATGCCAATGGCGACAAGTGGCTCACCGAGGCACGCGCCGCAGAGATTCGAGAAATGGTCAAGGATGTCTTGGCGGATTCCGAGACTCGCACAAGCTTGCAGGGCTCTGATGTGACAGCGGGATGGAACAAGGGATTCTTCTTGGCGAGCCCTGACGGCAATTTCAAGTTGGTCGTTGGCGGACAGATTCAGGCTCGATTTGCGTACACCTATCAGTCCAAGTCGAGTCGCAATCCAACGACGAGCGGCGCAGTAACAACCCAACCATCCGAAGCCTCATCCGACGAATATGGATTTGAAATGCGTCGCGTGAAACTTCGATTCTCAGGAAATGTTCTCGATCCAAGCTGGACATACAAGGTCGTGATGGCTTTCAATCAGAACGCGCTGGTGGTCGGCACTGCAAGCACAACCAACGGTCCGGTGTTGGAAGATGCAGAGATTCGCAAGGATTTCGGCAATGGGTTTGCGGTGCGGATGGGCCAGTGGAAAGGGAATTACAATTACGAGGAAATCGCCAGTTCAACAAATCAGCAATTCGCCGACCGATCGGTGGTGAATCAATATTTCACAACGAAGTTCATTCAAGGTGTTGAATTGCAATACGAAACAGCGGATTGGAAGGCGAGCATCAATTACAACGACGGTGGAGGCAACCGCAACATCGGAGTTGTCGGAACTGGATCGTCGGCTTCCGACTCTCCGATCCAATGGGCGACGGCTGGTCGCATCGATTGGAAGTTGTTGGGTGAATGGAAGCAGTTCAAGGAAATGATGTCGTTCCGCGGCAGCGACAACGGCATGCAGTTGGGCGCGGCATACAACTGGCAGCGCGGTGGATCACAGAGTGCCTTGAACCCAGCGTTCGTTGGCAACAGCGATGGAATGAACATCTCATACACCGCAGATTTCAACGCGCGATTCAATGGCGCAAGCTTTTTGGTGGCATTTCTTGGCAACAGTTTTTATTCGCGACCAGGCGGCGCGGCGTCGGTGAATTCGTATGGTGTGGTGGCGCAGGGAGGTTATTTCTTAAACGACGATGTGGAACTCATCGGTCGCTGGGAGTGGTTGAATGTCAGCGGTGGCACAACGGCGGTCGTCGGATCGGGAAGCACCTCGGTACCGGCGACTTCAAACTCCGCGATCGGATCTGCGATCAACGCACAACACTTTCAAATTTACACGGTTGGTGCGAATTACTACATCTCGAAGAACTCAGTCAAGTTGACGGCCGATACGGGATATGTGGTCGGTGCGATTCTCTTTGCCAACGGGCTGTACAACCAGAGCATCAACGGCGCAGATTATCGAACCGATCAGAACTCCAGCGCAACTGGGCAGTTCGTCGCGCGAGTGCAATTGCAATTGTTGTTCTAAGTCTGTGACTGTGCGCTCAGCGAACGGGCGTTACATCGAAAGGACGCGACCGAAAGTCAGCCCAATCTGGAGCAACATCACCAAGGTCAGCAAGGTTTCCATTGCGCGATGAGTCGGCCGTCGCGGCTTCGGCGAGAACATATTTCTTGCCTTCGTATGTGATGGTCTGATCGCCCGTTTGCACATCGACCCGTGCGCCGACGATCGCATGGCCCGTCCCATCTTTCATTTTGAGATTGACGATGACAACATCAGCAACCTTGACCGATCGAATGAGTGCCGCCATCAACGCCGACTTTGAATCACAGTCTCCACCATTGAGCAGTGTGATGAGTGGCGTCCGCAACCCGCACCGATCTTTACCATCGGCGAGCTCGGGAATGGTTTCGTATGGAATGCTCTGAATAAATCGAAAGATCGCCGCAACTTTGTCGCGCGGCGTCGCGACACGCGGCGCGGCGCTTTCCTTCAGCACCCGATCGGTCTCACGCAAGATGCTCTGTGCAAGCGGTTGCACTTGATCCTTGCAACTATCGACGAGCCATTGATAGTTCGCTTCCAAGACACCCACCGAGCCATCGGCTGATGGCGTGACGGTCATGCCGTGGTGAGGCAGCTTTGCGAACGAAAGTTTCTGACAGCGTTCCTTTTCCTCAAGACTGGTGAACGAAAACTGGATCGCATCCATCGGCACTCCAAACTGCTTCTCGATGGCGTTGGCGCGTGCGATATCGATCGCTGCATTCACCGAAAATCGCCACGGCTCGATGGATGGATCGCGATAACGCACACCGCCGCGAACTGTGATGCTCGGCGTCGCATCGAGCCAACTGAAAGTGCGGTTGATGATCTTGCGCTTCACCTTGGCGGGCTCGTTGGGAGTCTTGAGCCACGCGTCGAACTTCTTGTTGTAATCAGCCGGGGCGCCATCGCCACCGCCACCGCCACCGCCTGCGAGGCAGAGCGCAGTGATTACGAGTGCGAAAAGCGCGTTGCGGTTTCTTTTCATCAGGCGTTCTTGATGGTATCTGTCGCCGTGAGTGGACTCTCGCCAATTGTGAGCTATTCTCAAGATGTGCGAAGACTGCCCGTCATGGTCGCCCTTACCTGCGCAATGATGGCGCCGATGTGCCTGGCGGGGATAACCCTCACTGGTCCCGTGACAATACCGCTGACCCCGGCGCTCTATCCCACCCATGCGGCAGTGGGAGATGTCGACGGCAACGGAGTGGTGGACATTATTGTGAGCTTTCGAGATGTCGATGGTCGTCTGGGATTTCTGCGTGGCATTGGCGGCGGCATATTCGCACCAGTGGAATACATCGCTGTGGGATCGCAGACCGACTGGGTCGAGATTCGGGATGTTGACGGCGACGGCAAACAAGATTTGCTCGCATCGATTCGATCTGGCTATGGTCGATTGGCAGTCTTGAAGGGTCTCGGCGACGGGCAGTTCGGTCAGGCGCAGACGATCGTTGCCAACCGCAATCCAGCTGGGATGATCGCGCGCGATTTGGATGGCGACGGCGACATCGATGTAGCGCTGGTGAATTATGGATCCGCATCCGTTGAAATATGGAAGGGCGATAGCGCGATGAACTTCCAACACTCACAAATCATCATGGTGCAACCGTGGATGGCGGGCATTCCATATCCATTCAGCATCATCGCCGCGGACTTCGACGGCGACGGCGATCTCGATTTGGCGAGCGTATCAATCGGCGCATCATCCATTTCGATCATGCGCAATGACGGCGCTGGAATTTTTACACAGGGCGAATCATGGCGCGCACCACTCGTCGGCAAGGAAACGGTTTCGCTGGCCAACATTGTCGCAACCGACATCGACCGAGATGGCGATCTCGACATCGTCTCCAACGGATTGCTCTTGCTTTCGCCCAATGTCACGGTCATCTGGGTCAACGATGGAGCGGGGAACTTTCAAGAGAAAATCATTCGCCCTGGCGGACTAGATGGATATTCATGGACGGTGAATGCTGGCGACATGGACGGTGATGGTGACGACGATGTGTTGATGGGCTCTGCGTTGCCCGGGCGGTTGACCATCGCCGAAGTGGATGGAAATGCGGGGGGCGAGTTCGTCAACATCACCACAAAAATGGCGGGAAGTTTTCTGCGCGACATGGTGATTGTTGATATCGACAATGATGCCGACCGAGATGTCGTGGCGGTTGATATCGCATCGCACACTCTGCTCATTTATCGCAACACGGCTGGCGGAGTTGCCGATGATTCATCGCCGCCACCATCTGGAACACTTCCAAGTTTCAAGAACGCATCTGCCGCAGCGCAGTGGCTTGCGCAGTGGGAACGAGATGACGGATCGATTGCGGGAAACATCCCCGCAGTCTGCGGCGCTGGCGCTGGATTGTGCGAAGAGCCACACGACACGCCTGGTTGCGTCCGCTCTCTTTGCTGTGAGGCGGTCTGCAAATTCAATCCGCTCTGCTGTGAAGTGGAGTGGGATGATGCGTGCGTGCTGAGCGAAGAGGAACTCTGTGACGATTTCAACTGTCCCAGCGTGGGCGCATGCGATCAGTTTCATGCCAGCGTCGGCTGTGACAATGAAGCGTGTTGCAGTTTTCTGTGTGAATTCGATCCGTTCTGTTGTTATGCAATCTGGGATGCGACATGCGCTCGCCAGTCAACGATGTACTGCGGTGCGAATGCGTGTTCGATCGGCCATGTCGCTGGCGCTCTTGAACTTCCCGAGATTTGCTATCAACGACTCGACGACGGATGCAATAGCAGCGTCGAGGGTTCTATCGTCGCGCTCGCGGGCAAAATCTATGAATCAACGATTACGACCAACACCCCGCGCGACACAGACTGGTTCCGATTAGACGCATTGAGTTGCGCGAGCGCGATCGTGCAATTCAACACTGAGTTTCCGCTGGTCGCAGTCGTGGTGAGCGGACCATGTGGCGGACCGCTCCAACTTCGGCAGGTCTTTGAAGTTATGCCGTGCTCGAGCGGGTCATTGACGGTGCAACGCGATCCGCAGGGATGGCTCGTGGTCAGTGCTGGAAATCTCGACCGTGTTATGCGTGGGGGATTCCCATGTGATATCGCCAACCCAAACGATCCACCGCCCGATCCCAATGACCCTCCATTTGTGCCTGGATTTTTCGGGCTTCATTACCGCGCGAGTTTTTCTGCGGCGGCGATTGCTGGCGATCTCAATTGTGACGGGCGCGTCGACGGAGTGGACTTGTTGATATTGTTGAGTTCATGGGGCACCGCAAGCGGGGGCGATGTCAACGGCGACGGGATCGTTGACGCGGCCGATCTCACCGCGCTGTTCTCTAATTGGGGATGAATGAGTTGGGGATGAATGAGTTGGGGATGAATGAACTGGGGATGAATGAACTGGGGACGACGAGCGCCAGCGCTTGATCAGCCGGCGGCGGATATTTGCTCGGCAGCCAACTTGAAACAGCGGCTCATTTCGGCGCGGATTTCGGTTGCCGTGGCGGTTACGCCGCGTGTCTTAAGGTCGTCCATCAACTTCTTGGCGACATCTTCGTCACCTGGGTGCTTCAAATCGTGTTGGATGAGCTCGGTCGCATATGCCGCGACTTGCTCTGGGGTTAGCTTGGTTCTTTCGCCAAACCACTGAGCCAATAATTTATTTCGGCGAGCCTCTGCTTTGAAGCGCTTCTCTGCGTCAAAGGCAAATAGGTTTTCGAAACCATCTTCACGCTTGGAAAATCCTGACATGTTGAGTCTCCTTGGAGGTTTGATGATACTCGCTTGGCGTCGCAACTTTCGGCGCCAAGCGATCGGCACGAAACGATCGGCAAAAAAGAAACAGGCCGAAGCACGCGCTCCGGCCTGAAGGTCGATTCAAGAAATCGTGCGCCCTACTCAGGGCGTCGCGGACTTCTTCGTGAAGACTGCGCAGATCACGAGTAGCGCGATCAGACCAACAAAGCCGCCATTTCCAAGCTGGCTAATGAAGCCTGTGAGATTCGTGGTGACTCCCCCAAAGAATCCAACATTGTTCGATCCAAAGATGATCTGCACAAGGACGCCAAGTCCGATGAAGAGAAGCATGATGTCCATCAATTCGCGTGCCCAACCTTTGATCCAAGTAAATGCCTGCATTTGAGAGCTCCTGTGGATTCTGAACCGCGGGGCACCGCACATTGCGTGACCCCATGTTGTGTTATCGACCAATCGCCGATTTTTCCGCATGGTTTGCTCGATATTGACGGTGGGTTAGCCTCGTTGAGGTGGTCGAAATCTGCCAGAAACTCGTTTTTGAGAGGGAAATTGGCGATTTGAAGCCGCGGAGGCGGCTCGGAGCGTTGGTGTCAATAATGAGCGATTTAGACCGTCAATTGTCCAACGAGCCCCCCAATTTCCACCAGTTCAATCATCTCCCCGCCGACGAATGTGGGGAGTATTCTTCCGACCCAATCGGATTCACTATGGCTGACTTGATTTGCGCCGACAATTTACACAAATCGTTTGGATCGCTTCGTGCGGTCAACGGTGTATCCCTCAGCGTTGGCGCCGGTGAAGTCGTTGGATTTCTCGGCCCAAATGGAGCGGGCAAGACTACAACGATGCGCATGTTGACGGGTTTCCTTGACCCTTCGCAGGGCAGTGTCTCGCTCCGTGGATTCGACCTTGCCGCTGAGCCAATCGAAGCTCGTCGAGCATTCGGATATTTGCCCGAAGGCGCGCCTGCATATCCCGACATGACGGTGCGCGAATATCTGCAATTCATCGCTCGGGCGCGAGGGATTGCACGGCGCGATATTTCAAGTCGAATCGAAGCAGTCACGCACCGCGTGCACTTGCGGGGCGTGATGGATCAGGTCATCGAAACTCTTTCCAAGGGATTCAAGCGTCGCGTTGGAATCGCGCAGGCGATCATTCACGATCCGCCCATTCTGATTATGGATGAGCCGACGGATGGTCTTGATCCCAACCAAAAGCATGAAGTGCGTGAACTGATTCGCACGATGGGATCGACCAAGGCGATCGTCTTGTCGACGCACATTCTTGAAGAGGTCGAGGCGGTTTGCACGCGGGTCATCGTGATCGCTGCTGGACGCGTGGTCTTTGACGGAACTCCTGTGCAATTCGAGGCGATGGCTCCGGCGAGCGTGACGCGCAACAGAATGGATCATGTCTTTCGACAATTGACTGTCGCTGGGGCGGAGGTGGATTCATGAGCAGTTCCCATGCGATGAGCCCGTGGCGCGTGATTCTGCGCAGAGAATTTCGCTCATATTTCTCGACTCCGCTGGCGGCCGTCTTCTTGGTGGTTTTCCTGTTTATGGCTGGAATCTTCAGCTTTTCCATGGGTGGGCTCTATCAACGAGGGCAGGCGGACTTGCGCTCATTCTTTGAGTTCATTCCGTGGCTCTATCTCTTCCTCGCACCGGCGATCTCGATGCGCTTGTGGGCCGAAGAGCGCAGACTCGGCACCATCGAGATTCTCACCACACTTCCGATTCCGCTCTGGCATGCCGTGGTCGGCAAGTTTCTCGCCGCATGGTTCTTCGCACTCGTCGCCCTCGCGCTGACGGCGCCGCTTTGGATCACAGTTTCATGGCTGGGCGATCCCGATCAAGGGATGATCATCGCTGGTTACATCGCATCGGCGATGGTCGCGGGGTTCTTCTTGGCGATTGGCGCGTTCGTCTCTGCGCTGACCAAGAATCAAGTCATCGCATTCGTCGTGACGGTCGTGGCATGTTTTCTTGTTTTGCTTTCTGGATTCCCACTCGTGCTGGATTTCTTTCGTGGATGGGTTGCTCCCGGTGTCGTCGATGCGATCGCGAGTGTCAGTGTCCTGACGCACTTCACAAGCCTCATTCGAGGGGTGGTCGAGTTTCGCGATGTTGTCTATTTCGCCTCTGGAATAGCAGGTTTGATCATCGCCACGACCTTCGTAGTTGATTGGAGAAAGAGCATCTGACATGCGGCGTGCGAACAAACGATCTCTGGCGATATTGGCGACGGCGCTGTTGTTTGTTGGATGGATTGCGCTCAGTGCGATTCTTTCGGCGATCTCGGTTCCGCTGCGCGTCGACCTGACCGAGGGATCGATCTACACACTCTCGCCCGGTGCGCGATCGATGTTGCAATCATTGGAAGAGCCAGTGCGGATTGATTTCTATTACACCGAAGATGCAGCGAAAAACATTCCAGTCATTCGCAATCACGCGCTGCGTGTGCAGGAGTTTCTGGACGAACTCGTTCGCGTCTCGCAGGGCCGCGTCGAGGTGAAGACCATCGATCCACAGCCATATTCTGAGGGCGAAGATGCGGCGAAGGCCGCTGGAATTGCGCCCATCACTGCCGATGGCGCGGGTCGGCAGCTGATGCTCGGCATGGTTGTCTCGGGCGCGACCGATCGCCGCGAAGGCATTCCATATCTCAATCCAGCCGACGAGGCTTATCTGGAATATGACATTTCACGGGCAATTATTAGTGTTTCACGGCAGACGCGCGCTCGAGTGGCGCTGATCACCAGCATGCCGATGGATTCGTCGTTCGACGAGCGTTCACGGCAGATGTTGCCACCGTGGCAGATTCTCGCGCAACTGCGCACGCTCTTCGATGTCGAAGTTGTGTCGCCGACTGCGGAAAAATTGCCCCAGAAAATCGATGCATTGGTCATCGCTCACCCCAAGGGGCTCGGCGAGTCGCTCTTGAAGTCCATCGACGCATACGCCGTTGCGGGTGGAAGGATGTTGTTGTTTCTCGATCCGTTCTGCGAATCAGACGCGCAAACTGCGGGACCCGGCGGCTTTGGCGCGGGCGGTTCTGCGAGTGATCTTGGAATGTTGCCAGCCGCTTGGGGATTTGTTTGGAATCCAGGCCGAGTCGTGGCGGATAGAAAATATGCGCAAATCGTTCGTGCTCGCAGCGAAGGAGGATTGGCGACGGTTGATTATGTGGCGTGGTTGTTGCTGAAACAGGACGCGATATTGCGGACTGATCCTGCGTTTGGCACGCTGCAGACAGTCGTCATGCTCTCGGCTGGATCGTTGTCGAAAGGTGAATCGTCGACACTCGAGATGACGCCGCTCATTGAGAGTTCGTCCGATTCGATGATGATCGATAGTTCCAAGCTTGGGTCATTTGCAGATCCGACTGCGCTTCTGCGTGAATTCAAGTCTGACAATCAGAGGCGGGTCATCGCGGCGCGGTTTGTGGGGCAAGTGAAGAGCGCGTTCCCCGACGCAGTTGCGGCGACCACCGCGCCCGCGACGATCGTCGTCGTGGCTGATGCAGATTTGTTGCGCAATGAAGCGTGGATTCAGGAAGAGCGCGTTGGTTCGTTGAGTTTGGGTTGGCGGATATTCGCCGACAACGGGTCACTCTTGTTCAACGCCGTCGAGCAACTCTGTGGCGATACATCGCTGCTCTCGCTGCGTTCGCGCGGAAGCAGTCAGCGACCGTTTGGCGTAGTGCGCGAATTGGAACGGCAGGCACAAGATCGGTATCGCGTCCGCGAGGAAGAATTGAAGGCGCGCATCACGCAAGTGCAGACGAGTATCAATGAATTGCAGCGGCAAAAAGCGCCCGATCAAATGTTGATTCTGACAACCGAGCAACAGTCGCAACTCAACGCAGCGCAGGTGGAAATGTCCGATGCACGCAAGGAACTGCGGCAAGTGCAGTTCAGTTTGCGCGAGGAAGTGGAATCGCTGGGACATCGCTTGATGTTGCTCAATGTTGTGGCGTGGCCTCTGTTGGTAGCGGTCATTGCGGTTGGATTTGGTGTGCGCCGCAGTTTCTGGCGGCGAAAGGCGGCGGCGTGAACGGAACAAGACTGCTGCGGATTCTGGTGGTGATCGTTTTCGCCGCCGTGGCGACTGCGATTGTGATGCGAATGTCGGATCCCACGCCAGCTGATGCAGGCAGCAGCGGCGAGCCACTCTTGCTTGGCGTGCAGATCGCTGAGATTGCGCCGCGGATCAATGCGGTCGAAGCGCAACAAGGCGGCGTGACGATTCGCGTGCAGCGGGATGCAACTGGCTGGTCCGTCGCATCGCGCGACGGATTCCCCGCCAAGGCCGAGACGATTCAAGATGTGGTGCGCGGTCTGATCTCGTTGCAGAAGTCGCAGCGCATGACGGCGAAGCCCCAGCGACATGGCGATCTCGATCTTGCGTGGCCAGATTCCAAGGGGATTGCTCGTCGAATTCGCATCTTTGCAGAAGGCTCAACCGATCCCGTTGCGGATGTCATCATCGGTCGAGCCGTGCAATCTCCGGCTGGTGTCTATGCGCGGCTGCATGGCGAAGATCAAGCATGGCGATGCGTTGGATCGTGGAATGCGGCGGGTGATTTGGG
>Ga0335396_10002285_pt1 | contig 23460 bp, 17 predicted proteins | sample FRY02_FD_205743 | JGI IMG/M metagenome (GOLD analysis project Ga0335396, IMG submission 205743) | Freshwater microbial communities from Lake Fryxell liftoff mats and glacier meltwater in Antarctica - FRY-02 (spades assembly) (version 2) | ecosystem: Environmental > Aquatic > Freshwater > Ice >... | reverse complement strand
ATCAACAATAAGGAGTTGTGAGTTTGTCATAACGCATGCCCAGAGACTTGACGCATCGAGAACCCTCTGCGACCGAACAGTGATTCAAACCAACTCGCTGGAAACCGCGTTTTCAACTCAGGTTGGCCCATCGCTTCAATCAGGTTGCACCGAGCGTAACTCTCGCACGGCCAAATGCAAGCAACAACTCTGAGTTATTCTAACTTGGAAAACGGCCCCTGCGTGAGATAGGGCCGGCGCGCTTTTGCGCAGCCCCTCGCGAATGCAGGGTTAGGCTCTCGCCACCCAAATTGCGGGATTTCTGCGTCCATGAAATACCGCCAAGACAACAATGCGATGTTGTTCCGCACGAAATAAACGCAGTATGGGAAATGTTTGGCGATGACACGCCGAATGTTCTCGTGATCAATTGCAAACTGGAGAGGATGTTCAGAAGCAAGCGATACGCAACGGTCAATCTCAGCAATGAATTCAAGACCGAGGCCGCATCGCTTGCTTTCATACCATGTGATTGCTTCATTAAACTCCGCACTGGCGGCACGATAAAAGTGACTGGCAGGTTCATTGATTGATTTTGCCAAGAGCGGCAGCTTTGACTTCACTCCAAGGAATCACATCGTTTGGGTTTGCCAGATGATCTGCGAGACGGCGGTCGAGTTCCGTTTTTTGCGTTTCTGTCAACGCTGGCGCAGTCCCACGACTAACGATGCTATCCCAGATAGCCTCAACAAGCTCGATCTGTTCGTCAATGTCGAGAACGATTGCCTGCTGCAAGAGTTGTGTGTTCATGGCCTAGCTCCATTCAAAACTAATTAAAATAATTATAGCGCACCTCGTATTCCATGTCGAATGTATGCCTAACGCCTGCGCCCCGAGCATCCCCTCGGTCCCGGACCCGGCCCAGATGAAGACCAGTTCGTCGGACCGCACGTACACGCGGTAGAACCGGTTGCTCTTGCACGCGAATACCGCCAGCGCATGAAAGTGGGGATTGGGTTCCACCGGCTCGACCATCGATACGCTCTGCCTCGCCGAACAATGATTAGATGGAATTAATTCCATCTAACTCGGTTTTTCATTTTTGCTAATCCGGATTCGATTCTATCAAACTCAGATTAGCGATGTCGCCGGAACGGAAGAGATCCCACCTCCCTTCCCGCTGTAGTATTCTAACCGGGGTGCAGCGCGATTGGAAAGAAAAAACAACTAGATTCGCCACAGAAGTCGCATATAGCGGCTGAAGTTGCTCGATTAGGTCGCGGCGAAGATGCGCTTGTTGTATTACTCGAAACGGACGGAGAGGGCCTACCTTGATTAGATAACCCGGTTCATCTTGTTCCACAATAAACGGCACCCGTGCGAGATGGGGCGGCGGAGATCGAGGCGTTTTGGCGATTCCCGAACTGCGAAAGCCCCGTCAGGGCCTGTACGCTCGAATGAATTGTTATGCGACGCCGAAATAAACTGCTGCGCGGAAAATCTGATTAAGTTGGTTATGTACTCCCTCCTTGTCAGGAACATCTGGCCGGCCTTGCCCAGAAAACGCCGACCCGTGACGCTCAAGTTCCTGCTCAATGAATTGATTTATCTCCGGGACCTGCGCGCCCATCCCCAACTCCTCAGTATTTCGCTTTAACTCAAGTAGGCGATCAATACTCGGCCTCAGGGATGTCGGTAAAACACTTTCCAGTAGCCGAGCAAACTCCACCGGTGGCACACCCATGCCCTGCTCAATGTAACGAATAGCCAAAAGAGGGCGTAAAACATAGAAGTATTTCTTGAGGCGTACCTGCTCCTTAAAGAGGTATTCCCTTGCGTTATTTTTGGCCATATGGCTGTAGTGGTAGCACAGAGCAACAGGGCTCATTACCTCTGGGGCTAACACTCTTAAAGACTCGGTGAACGGCCCCGACTCTATGTATTTGACTGGACTATTTAGCCATTCCATCAACGCACCATTCGTGCGGGTGAGAAGATAGAGCGCCTTTCTGATGTCCCATCCACCGCAGTCAATTTCGTCTGTGATTGGGTACTCGATTACATCTCGACGCCACTCGACATCAAATGACAAATACCAGTCCGGTTTGCGCACATAGATAAAACGAACATCAAAGTCTGAATCCGGAGATGCGAAGCCCCAGGCACGACTTCCCGATTCACAAGCATAGAGAATTCGAACATCGTGCTCGATTTCTGCCGCTTTCAACCTTCGCAGGATTTCAGCGCGAATGGATCCACCAACGATTTCTTCACCGGAAATCAAAATACCACCTCATTCTATAAGCGTCGCTTAACGACCAAGTTCAGCAGCGGAGAACCAGTATACCACCAAGAGATGGAATGCTGCCCCGGTCAGGTGCAGCGATTTGTTAGGCCACGCCGCATCAGGACCTACCCCGCAAGCAATAGTACGCCGCCTGCGACGAAGGCGGGGCCCCATATTATCCAAGAGCTGGGAAAGAGCCAAGCGACAACGCCAGCGATCCCAAGGATTACGGGGGCCACAAGTATTCGCGAGGCATAGTTCAGGCCAGCCCACCATTCATAAAACCCGCGCCCGAAGATATCATACATGGAAACGCACCCTCCGCCTGCTTAACAGCTACTCGTTTGCGCAAACTATCTCCGGCGACAACGAGTCGTGGAAATAGGCATAATGTCTTCTGCAATCATTTACGATGGAAAATGGCCTGTCAAGAAAAAAGAGGGCACCATGCTTTGTGCGGCCGAACGCCCAAGCTCAGTAGCGGCGGGGCGCCGGAGAGTTTGGAGTCCCAGAAAAGATTCATATCCCGCCATCTGCTGCATCGCCTGGTTCGGCCTGCCTCGACCAGTTGGTCTTTAGCGCATCCACCCATTCCGCAACGATCTTGTTCGTCTCCCAAGTGGGGGTCGCCCACGACCGTGTAGGCGTGAGTAAGGTCGTCCGCTCCGTCCCCCCGTTCCGATGCCGAACCGCAATGTGGTCGAGCCGAAAAGGCTTGGCCCAGCGCGAGTAGTGGCCGACACTGACATCGGTGATGGAGTCCAGTGAAATCTCCACCGGCAACCCGCTCTTGCCCACGAACCGGAGGGCGGTCTCGGTCAGGCAGAGTTCGCCCTTGTCGGTGTAGAGGTAGATGAACCGGCCGATGAAGCTGCGGACATGTTCGGGGGTAGAGAGGTAACAAGCCGACCGCTTCCAGCACGCCACCTCGGACATCGCAAGACCTCCGACTTCTGCCGCCGAACAATTGATTCGGCTCTTGGGGCGTACGAACTCTCGGTCGGATCGATGTTCGTCACGCTGCAACTGGGCAACCAACCCCTCCAGCGTACCCCCAGCCTCAGCGAGCAATCTTTCTCGCGTCTCACGCAACTCGTCAAGAATTGGATTATTTGTCATCGTACAACTCTCCAAGAAACTCAGCAGGAGTGCAAATGAGCAAGCCACCGTAGCCGCGGTCGGCGAGAATCGCATATACCCTCGGTAGGGTGTGTGCATTTGCGATATGCCGACAGTTCTGTGTCAACAGGTAGTCTACATCAGCAAAGGCAGCAGCGGCTACATGTAACGCATCTGCCGCAGCCTTTGCAGGCATCAGCGATGCCGAAACCAATGCCTCCGCTATTTGCCGGACTTCGTCGGTAATCGGAATCAAGGGAACGCCGGCCAGCAGTTTCAACCGATCAGTCGCCGCCCCAGATCGCCAGCGGAGGCTTCGTTGATGACCAGTTGAGATGTTACGAGATCAAATTTGGGACGCTCGATTCGCCACCAGTCACGAGCTTGCAATTGCAACATGGCGATGTTGAGATCAGAACTCGGACGAGCCGTTGCATGGCTGACAATCGATGTCTCGATGTAAACGGTTGCTATGACATCTTCCTAGCCCACCAATGATTGGATGGAATTAATTCCATCTAACTCGGCTTTTCATTCTTACTAATCCAGATTCTATCCAATCAGGAACAGTATGTCGCCGGAACGGAAGAGATTCCGCCTCTCTTCACACTGTAGTATTTTAACCGGGGCGCGGCGCAATTGCAAAGAAAAATTAAATGGATTCACCGAAAAACACTTCCCCTCATCCCGAGTGCAGAGAGGGGAGTAAGTCACCGAAATTGCTCGATGCGAGTTCCGCTGCGGTCAGGTGCAGCGCCTGGTTCGGCGTCTGGGCGCTCAGAACCACTGGGCCTTCATGGCGGCCAGAAACTCGGGCGTGACCGGGTAGCCGGACTCCGAACCGATCACCGAGTCGATGCCGCATCGTGGGCACAGTGCGGTCTGGCCGACGCCCTTCCATGCGTCTGTCCAGTCCGCAACTTCGGCCGCCGGGAAGACGGCACAGCAGTAGAAGCAGCCACACCGCTCACTGGCCAGAACCTCGTCGCGGTGGCGGATCGAGTGCCGGTGCGCTTGCGTGATGTCAGACATCGCCTTCTCCTCTTGCCTAACAGGTATTCGTTTGCGCAAAATAGCTCGGTCAACATTGCGCCCTGCGCAAACTATCTCCGGCAACGATGAGTCTCGAAAAGGGGCATAATGTCTTCTGCAATCATTTACGATGGAAAATGGCCTGTCAAGAAAAAAGAAAAAGAGGGCCCTATCAATGGCGATTGCATCCCCATGCTATGAAGCTATTAGCGGTTGGTTAGGGGCCGTTTATGTCTTTTCTTGTTCTGTTTTAGTTTCAAAGTAAGCAACAAATAGAGTCTTCTTAGTTTAAATATAAAGTATTTTTATTGTTCCAGAGGCGGCATAATAAAGGGCCCACACCGAGAAACGGCGGGAGCCCTTTAGTGTTACCGGAAAGTATGACTAAAGAGCAGCTAAAATGGCTTCTGTAATTTCTTTAGTCGAGCATTTGCCGCCAAGGTCGGGCGTTCTGGGAGCGCCAGCTTTCAAAACCTTTGCAACCGCCTGATTCACATTCAACGAAGCATCATGCAAACCAAGATGTTCGAGCATAAGTGCGCCAGAAAGCACGGCTGCCATCGGGTTCGCCATGCCTTTGCCTGCGATATCGGGCGCAGAACCATGAACGGGTTCAAACATACTAGGGAAATTTTTACTTGGGTTGATATTGGCACTAGAGGCCAAGCCGATTGTACCGGTCACAATTGCAGCGAGGTCAGTAAGAATATCGCCAAACAAATTGCTAGCAACCATAACATCGAAGTGCTCGGGTTTGCGAACCAGATCCATGGCTGCAGCATCGACAAGTAGGAAGGAAGAATGAACATCCTTGTATTCGGATGCAACTTGGTTGAAACACTCATCCCATAAAACCATACCAAAAGTCTGAGCATTGGACTTAGTGATGGAAGTTACTTTTTTGCGGGGGCGTTTTCTTGCGGCTTCAAAAGCGGCACGAATGATCCGGTCGCAACCCCTTCGAGTGAAGGTGTTAGTTTGAATTGCAATTTCTTGGGGGAAGCCAGTGTAAAGTCTGCCACCAATGGGGGCATATTCACCCTCGGTATTTTCGCGGAAGAAAAGAATATCGATAGAACCCGGGGCTTTATCTCGGAGGGGCGAATCAACACCTTCGTAAAGGTAGGATGGCCTGAGGTTCACATATTGATCAAACATCCTACGCATAGGAAGCAGCAACCCGTGAACGGGAATATGATCAGAAACGGAAGGATGGCCCACTGCACCAAGAAAAATAGCATCATGTTTTTTAAGAAGATCCCAACCATCTTCGGGAACCATTACCCCGGTCTTTTCATAATTAATCGCAGACCAAGGCAACTTGTTCCAAGTAAAAGAGGCATTGGCCTTGGTGGTTACAACCTCCAAAACACGAACCGCCTGATCAATGACTTCAGGGCCGATACCATCACCACCGATTACCGCAATTTTAAAATCTGGCATTGCAAGGATTCCTAAGGTTTGTTATTTCCACCCACTTAAGTACAAGATAGTGACAAAATCTGAAAAAGCAGGGATATTGGCCAAAGTAGTTGCTATAGCGCGGGAGTCAAGGAGTAAGGAGCCTTCCATGACATCTATAAACACAGTAAAAATGATATCAAGAAAAAGCCAATGGCTGAATCTCGTGGCATTTGGAATGCTGGTTGGCTGTACCGGTGGCTGCCAAAATACTGGTAGTAATTCTGGGAGCAGTAGTGCGCTGGATAAATTTTTCAGCCCTTTGCCTGGCAATAACAGCTCAGTTCCGCCACCAAATGCCGTAACGCCCCAAGCTTCCTCCCTACTTAATTTTGGTTCTCCCGCCCCTGATAGGGATCCCCTACTTGGCGGAGGCATCCCCATAAATCGATTACCTGCGCAGAATACGGCGCTTGCGGGCAATTTTAATAATAATAATGTCCCTAATTTGCCTTCGCCTTCCTCATCCACCAGCCCGGCGGCCTTGGCAACTGGAAATTTCTCTAACCTTGATCCCACAAGATCCAATGTTACCCCGGTTGGCGCTACTGCCAACGCAGGGGTTGGCGCAACGAATTCACAGTTTGGCTCTGCCGAGGAGTTTCGTACTTTAATGCAACAACTTTCCACGCGTGGGCTGGCTTGGCAAAGGCTGGATTACAGCCCTCAAACCGGAGACTGGAAGTTTTATTGTGCAGTTAAAGACCCAATGCAAAATGGGGCTACACGCAATTTCGAAACCAGCGCTAAGACCGATGTTGCAGCACTTAAAGCTGTACTTGATGAAATCAACAAAAGCATGCCCGCAAAATAATCTGCTGGGTTCAAAAAGATCTTTTTCAACAGGTTGCAATCCATCCCATTTGCCTCTACTATGTGGCTATGGTTCAAACTTGTTCACGCTGCTCTCGGTTAAATCCAGAGGAAGCTTCATTTTGTTATTTTGATGGCATAGGGCTTGGCGGAAGAAGCCACGCTTCGGCAGGCGTGCAAATGGACTTCCCAAAACCCATTCGCTATCCCTCTGGAAAAACCTGCAGCAACTTCAACGAACTTGCAAGCACCATTCTCTCTGAATGGTCTGTTTCACTCGACATGATGAAAAAGGGCGAATTTGGAACTTTTTTTAGTGGAATAGGGCGCCTTGACCTTGCCATGGTAGCAACGGAATCAGCAAAACACCCATCTCCAGAACAAGGCTTGGATCAATTTCTTGCGCGCCTTCCTTCGCAACCCATCCCGCCCGCAGATTTAGAAGTCGACCCCCCTACGCTTGATCTTGGCATCTTAAAACCAGGAAAAGATATCAAATGCTCGGTAAAAATTCGCAATAAAGGACGAAGAATCTTGTATGGCAGCGTTTCCATCGAAGGGATTCCATGGCTTTCTATAGGCGAGGGCAAGCCCCGCAGTAGAAGCCGTTTCAATACATTCCAAGATGCGCCTTTGCCAATGACTGTCTTTACCAATTCCCTTCGCACCAGCGAAAAAACCATCGAAGGGAAACTGATTTTTGAAACAAGCGGGGGCAACCTTATTGTACCTGTTACCGCTGAAATTCCGATCCGACCCTTCATGATTGGAACACTTGCGGGCGCCAAGAGCCCTAAACAGCTTGCTGAAAAAGCCAAGGCTAACCCAGCAGGGGCAGCAGTATTATTTGAAAATGGCACGGTGGAAAATTGGTACAAGGAGAATGGCTGGGTCTATCCTGTTCCCAAGCCGCCCGCCCAAGGCATGGCTGCGATTCAACAATTTTTTGAAGCCCTTGGTTATGTTAAACCCCCTAAGGTTTTGACCAGCACCACCGATCTTCTTTTCGAGCTTCAACCGGGTGATGTAAAAGACCAAACCATCATTCTTTATAATGAAGAGAAAAAGTCCACCTACGCCTATGCCAAGGTGGACAAACCTTGGGTCAGGATCGCCAAGCCAGTTCTTAAGGGGGGCAAGGCCTATCTAAAAATCTCGGTGTCTACAAGCGAGGTACCAAGCTCACTCGAAACAGCAACGATTACAATTACCACGAACGGGAACCAGTCTTTCAAAGTGAATGTTGAAGCCCAAGTGCTGGTACAAGGATCAGAATTTGCAGATTTGACAGGCGATGTTGTACCTGTAATGCCTCAATTTTTGGGAAGCCCATTTGCGAGTTTTGAACCCTTGCAGGGAAATGCCCAACCGTCTGATTTTCCTACGCAGAACTCTGCGCCAATTCTTTCGATTCATCCCCTAGCAAGAAAAGTAAAAAGTAATCAATGGTTTGGGTATGCGATAGCAGGATTTTTTGGAGTTTCGCTTATCACCCTGATTGGGGCTATCATATTTTTGGGGGTAAAAAAAATGAACACCGGAACGCCCGTACCTGCGGCTAAAAGCAAATGACCAACCTTAGCTCCCTTGGTTAAAAAGCTTTCTATCTTTGATGATTTTGCATACAGATGCAGGAACCATACGCTCCCAAGATGAATCATTCTTTTGTATTTTCAAAAGTACCTCCCGAGAAAAGATGGATAGGTACCTTTCATTAAACCCTCTGATACTTTCAATCAGCCTGTTTTCTACAAGATAACTGAACAAATGACGCAGCTTGGGTGTCACCAAAAGATTATCTGAGGTGATCAATGCACCAGATTTCTTATCCATCAAAGGGTAGACATAAAGCTTTAAATCATTCTTAAATAATCTACCAAAGCTTTCTAATATGCCTCCATCAAGATCTAAATAATACTTTTCATCAAACACCTCTTTCAAGGTGGGCACTCCCATCACGATTCCGATCATTTTTTTGGTGTAGCGGAAAAAATAAGCTGCAAGCCTGTGATACTCTGCAAAATTGGAAATCAAAACGATCTTTCCAAGCGATGCCAAGCTATCCACCCGGGCAAGAAAGTCCTGATAATCAATTTTCCCGTTATCCAACAGATTCTTTAGTGTCATCTCCATAATCACCAGCACTTCTTCACCCTGAACTTTGGGTTCCTGCACAAACATCGAGGTTGCGCATTCCAACATGTCCACCGTCACATGGGTGACCGGCCTAAAACTTCCCCTTTCCACTAAAATGCTCTTTTTGTAGAGTACATCCGCTGGTTGAACCACTTCCCCATTTGCAAGAAACATGGTTGCCTTCGATAACCCTTTTTGCACTAATTGCAAAGCCATCACCCTGTTATCTATTGCCTTAAATGCAACGCCACTAAATTCGATCATATCTACTTCTGCCCTCTCAGAAGAAAGGCCGTCGAGGATACTATCAATAATTTCATTTGGATTAGAGTGATGATAAATCGAAGCATGAATCAGGTTAACGCCCAGAATTCCCAGAGCTTCCTGCTCTTGAATATTCTCTGGATCGAGCAGCCGAACATGGATGATAACTTGAGAAACAGGGCCCCTGGGTTCCATCTGGAACTGTAGCCCTAGCCACCCATGGGCATCTTCTATTCTAGAAAAACTCTTTGCAGCGACGGTGTTGGCAAAGGCAAAGAACTTGGTCGTTTCGCCTCGCTTGGCATCGAGCCTTTCCACCAAAAGACCGAACTCACGATCCAACATACATTGCAAACGCTGTTTGCTAACATACCTTTCGCATGGCCCATAAATTGCATCGCTTACAGTCATATCGTAAGCAGACATGGTTTTGGCAATAGTGCCTGAGGCCCCCCCTACGGAAAAAAACCAGCGCGCAACTTCCTGCCCTGCGCCGATTTCCGTGAAGGCACCATACTTCGAGCAATCTAAATTCACTTGAATTGCTTTCTGACGCGTATCCATATTTGGTTCCAGATAAATTTAGAGTCATTCAATAAAAGTTAACGGCATAATGCCTATTTGTAATATTACTAACATTGATTACAAAGATTTGAAATAACAGATCTCGACCGTCACACGACTAATTCAAAAGAACTTAAACATGATGAAACGATGAAGCCTTCGCTATGCGTTTTGATAAATTTCTTTACTTCGCAGCCACTTCCTTAACCTTCGCATCTTCAACACCACCATCATGAACATATAGGCCGAAGGAAAGCTTTACCATCCCATCCTTGGGAAGTTTCACCAAATCCTTGTTCCCCTTACGATCAGGAAAGCCCGATTTTTCTCGGCCAAAGGGGTTAGCAGCCATCAAACCATACCCCCGGCTATGCCAGCAAGATTTCAAAGAATTGGTCGAGTCCGCAATGATGGTGATGCCTGCTGTACCCTTGTCGCAAGGGCCAGAATAATCACACCAAGGAGATTCTAACCCCCATATATTTTTTTCTGTCTGCTTGCCATCGGCAATGGTAAGGATGCCACCTTTCTTTTCTTTTTCGGTCACCGATTCACGAATTCGCACCCCGAAAGAGCCTTCCTTAGTATCACCAAAAGTAATGGGGCAAACGCTTGCAACCAAGCTTGTATTCATTTTGATAAGGTAACCATTACCCGCTAATTCCAAAGTAAAGGATCGGGTTTCATCCATAATTTTAAGACCATCAGCAGTCCGCCATTCGTTCATGGTGGAAACCGAAGCGGTCGAAGGCATATTTTCTATTTTGCCCATTTTAACACAAACGATTTTGCCAAAATTGGCTTCCTCGCTCCAGAAATCTACTCCTGTAACCCCTTTGGTTTTTTGCTTAAGCACAATACCTTCGGGAATAACATCGCCATGACAGAACCAAACGGATTTTTGGTGCTTGTGATCTTTGGCTTCGGGGGAATCTTGAAGCATTGGCCAATCCCTCGTCACACGGTTTGCGCCAAGGGTAATCACAGGCCAGAAGTAAGGCTTGGCAACGGCGGGGCCATAGTTATAGGTGGTAACCACTTTGTTACCGATTTTAAAATCGAGTTTCCCTTCTTTTTCACGATCTACAATCGTAGGGTTTTTTGATTGAGCAAAGGCATTGTTTGCAAATCCTGAAAAAAACAATGCAGATAGTAAAAGAAAGATTCGGAGGCAGATAGTCATGTTTGTTCATCCTATATTCGTTGAGAAAATATCAGCGGATGAAGGCATGTTAGCCTAGCAAAGAATTGCAAGGAAGAAAAATGTAGCTATTGGCAGAAAATGTCAAAATAGTTAACCTTCTATAGAGTGAAACGATTATTTTCTCAACCAGACCATCCCAATGGGGGCTTTTATGTTGCTTCGAACTTTTAAGAAACACACTGTATTTGCAGTAATTATTGCCTTTTTTGGCGTAATTGTTCCCGTAAATGCACAGACTTCGAACCCCATTCCAGGAGTTGTTTTACGCATCCAACCTATCAACCGACTAGTAGAAAACGCCTTTTTCCTTGCGGAAGCTGTGGGTATGAAAGAGCAAGCCAAGATGATTGAAGGTTCGCTTAAAGGGCTTACCGGGGCCAAGGGCATTGAAGGCATTGATCCCGAAAAACCCATCGGATTGTATGGCAACATTGGGCCTAACCTGATCGACAGCGAAGTGGTTGGTCTTATTCCCATTGCAGATGAAAAAACATTCTTAGAGATGCTGGGCAAATTAAACCTGCAACCAAAAAAAGGAGAGAACGGTATTTATGTGATGAACATTCCTAATTCCCCTTTTCCCATGTTTTTTAAATTCAAAGATGGCTACATGTGCGCAACCATCCGAGATGAAAATGGGATCAATGACAAAAAGATTCTTTCTCCCAAAGACTTGTTAACTGCTGAAAAAACCGGAGTTATGTCCATCACTCTTAATTTGGCAGGATTACCTGAAGACCTTATCAAAAATATTGTGCCCCAGATTGAACTTCAAATCGCAGAAGCAAAGCAGAAAAAGATCCCTGGCGAAAGCCCTGCATTTGAAAAGCTTCGCAATGATATTTCAGAAATGCTTCTGCAATTCGTTGTTCAAGTTTTTACCCAAGGCGAAGATTTAACCATGAAAGTCGAAATGGATCGCAAAGCAGGGGACCTTGGCCTAGGAGTTTCTTTTAAAGGAAAGAACGGAACAGAATTGGCTAAATCAATTACAGGCCTAGGCGCTGCTAAAAGCATGGGTTCCGGCATGATCAGCAAAGATTCTGTCATGCACATGAATTTAAATAGTGTTATCCCCGCAACTGCAAGAAAAGATTTCCTCAAAGTTTTCCAAGAGGGAATCACGAAGAGCATTGCTGATGAAAAAGATGTCAACAAAAAGAATGCCATGGATAAGATGGCGAAGGCCCTTGCACCTACTCTTGAACTGGGCAACATGGATGCGGTTATGGATGTAAGAAAAGGTGAGAATGGTAAATTCGCATTTCTTACTGCAATGAAAATAACCGAAGGCAAGAAAATCGAGGAAGTAATTAAACTTCTTTATAAAGACCTGCCCGATTCTGAAAAGAAAAAGCTCTCTTTGGACTTCGCCAAGGCTGGCGATACCAATGTTCACAAAGTTGACATTCTAATCCAACCTGCAGATGCCAAGAACTTTGGCACCGACCCAGGTTATGTGGCAATTTCCAATGATATAATCCTTTTTACAGGTGGGGAAAAATCGCTTCCTTTGATCAACGAGGCTCTTAAATCAAGTGCCAAACCCGGACCAATATTCGAGTTTGAAATCGCATTTAACAAAGCCGCTGGCTTGTTGACCAAAGATTTTGCTGATGCTGTCGAGGTTGCAGAAAAGATTTTTAAAGAAAACCCCAATTCTGACAAATTAAAGGTTACTTTGGAGGGCGGGAAAGAATTATCTTTAAAAATGTCAATGAAATCTACTGTTCTTACATTCTTTAAAGCTGCGGATGGTGCAAAAGGAAAATAACCCTAATGGTTAAGTGAATTCGTTGTTAGTCCTATTATAGTAATGGTTTAAGTGCCTTCCAGTTTTTCCCACGGAAGGCCTTCTGTTTTTCATTAAGCTTAATCACCTGTATCCCTGCGTAATGTTTTCAAAAGGTCTTATGGACAATATCCTAAGCAAATCATTAGATTTAACTATGGGATTGATTTTGCTTTCAGCCCCAAGCCAAGCTGGGATTAACAAATCGGCATGGATGTTGTGTATCTTATATCATGATTACAAGGCAACTTTCGAAATCGTTGCCTATTGACAAGTTTTGTATGGTGAAGGTTCCAAATTCGTAAAGGTCTAATATGTTAGAAAAAACCAGAAACATCGGTATCATTGCTCATGTGGATGCAGGTAAAACCACCACCACCGAGCGAATTCTTTATTTTAGTGGTACCAAACATAAAGTTGGCGATGTTGATTCCGGTGATACCACCACTGACTTTGATCCCCTAGAACGCGCTAAAGGTATCACCATCAACTCAGCCGCTGTTTCAGTCGACTGGGGTGATAACACCATCAATATCATCGATACCCCTGGGCATGTGGATTTTACCGCTGAAGTGGAACGATCGCTTCGTGTTCTTGACGGTGCGATTGGTGTTTTCTGTGCGGTGGGTGGCGTTGAAGTCCAATCTGAAACTGTTTGGTATCAAGCAAATAAGTACAAAGTCCCGCGCATTGCTTACATCAACAAGATGGATCGAACTGGCGCTGACTTCTATGATTGTGTTGCACAAATCGTAGAAAAACTTCGCGCTAAGCCTGCCATTTGCACCTTGCCCATTGGTGTTTACACCGAGTTTAAAGGTATCATCGACCTTATCCGAATGAAATTTATTCAACGCGATGCATTGGATAAAACCAACACCAAATATGATTTGGTTGATATCCCAGAATCCCACATCGAAGAAGCACAAGAGTACAGGGCAAAGTTGTTGGATATGGCTTCCCTCGCTAACGATGAACTCGCAGGCTTGTTGATGGAAGAAAAAGAAATTTCGGTTGAACTACTCAAGTCCGCCCTTAGAACAGGCACCATCGATGGCTTGTTCACACCTATTATGTGTGGTTCCTCCAAGACTTTCCATGGTGTACAACAGCTTCTCGATGCAGTCATCGATTTCCTTCCTTCACCTTTAGACAGGCCTCCAGTCGAAGGTATTGTTCTAAAAACAAAAGAAAAAGAACTGCGTAACCCAGATCCAAAGGATCACTTCGCAGCCTTGGCTTTCAAGACCGTTGCAGATTCAACCGGGGATCTGGTTTATGTTCGCATTTACTCCGGTGAATGCAGCCCAGGCGATACGCTTGTTAACACCACCAACGCCAAGCAGGAACGCATTGGCCGTATCTACCGCATGATGGGCAATAAGCGCGTTGAAAAAGATGTTGCTGGCCCAGGCGATATTGTTGCAATGATTGGCCTTAAGCAAACCTATACCGGCAATACCCTGTGTATTCCAGAAAGGCCAATTGCACTTGAATCCATCTTGTTCCCCAAACCAGTTATCAGCCAGTCGCTAATACCTGATAAGACCACGGATGAGACCAAGCTTGCAGATGCCCTTGGAAGATTGGTTCGTGATGATCCAACTTTAAAAGCTCATACCGATCCTGAAACCAATCAGTTGATTATCTCCGGTATGGGTGAACTTCACCTCGAAGTTTCTGTGGATAAGCTTCATCGTTTCCCTGGGGTAAAGGTATCGGTAGGCAAACCCATGGTTGCTTACAGACAAACTTTATCGAAGGCGCTTACGCACGAAACCCGCTACATCAAGCAGTCGGGCGGTCGCGGTAAGTTTGCGGTTATCACGGTGGAATACAAACCGCTGAGTACCACAGATATTGAAGAATGGAACAAAGAAATGGAAGAGGCTGATGAAAAGCCAGATCTTAATAACATCTACTTCCTTGACAAAGTTTTTGGTGGGGTTGTTCCTAAAGAATACATTCCTTCCGTTGAAGCTGGTATTCGTCAAGGCACGGTCAAAGGCGCCAAATACGGGTTCCAGTGCGTTGACATCCAAGCCTCTTTGGTGGATGGCAAGTATCACGATGTGGATTCATCACAAGATGCATTCCGCCTCGCTGGGTGGGAAAATTTCCGCGAAGCACAAATCGTCGCTGGCATTACCCTTCTAGAACCCATCATGAAGGTCGCAGTTGTTGCACCTGATAAATACATGGGCGCCCTTACAGGGGATATCAGCCGTCGTCGTGGGCTTATCCTCGATTCCGTAAGTGCTAATGGCCGTGTTACCATCACAGCACAAGTGCCTTTGGCGGCGCTGTTTGGCTACACCACCGATTTGCGTGGTGCTACCAGCGGTACTGCGGCATTTACCATGGAACCCAGCCATTACGCTGAGGTGAAGGAAGAATTAGCAGACATCCCTAAAAAGACCAGCTAGTTCCACATGGAACATCTCTTTAAGCCCCGGGTTAATCTCCGGGGCTTTTTTTATTGTTCCACATGGAACATCTTTAACACCAAATCATTCTAAAAATATTATTGTTCCACATGGAACATCTTTAACACCAAATCATTCTAAAAATATTATTGTTCCACATGGAACATTCGTATTGCCTTGATTTAATTCTGCGGTTATATCCCGCCTCCTGTTAAGTTCGTTTTTAAGTATCAGGAGTTAAATCATGGATAAGAAAGCTCGGCTGGGAAGAGGGTTAGATGCCCTTATTAATTCAGGCAATGAAGGCTATACCACCACCACTTCATCAAATGTAGTGCCTGTTGATTCAATCGAAACCAATCCCAATCAACCCCGAAAAACCTTCGACCCCGATCAACTCGCCACCCTCGAAGAGAGCATCCGTAATCATGGCGTTTTACAACCATTAGTTGTTAGGCAAGTTAATGGAAAATATCAGCTTATTGCAGGCGAACGAAGGCTTCGGGCCTCTCGGGCTGCAGGCCTTGTTTCCGTGCCTGTTCATGTCGTCGAATTCAATGATCAGGAAATGGTCGAAGCGGCTCTCGTGGAAAACATCCATAGGTCTGATTTAAACCCAATCGAAAAAGCACAGGGCTTTAAAGAATACCTCGATCGCTACCATGCTACCCATGAACAACTTGCCAAAAGACTTGGAATGGCTCGGACCACCATCACCAATCTGGTTGCTTTGCTAGAACTAGCAACGGAAGTTCAGGAAGCAATTCGCGTTTGCCAGATTACCACAGGCCATGCTAAGGTTTTGAAAGGCATCACCGATAAAGGCAGACAAATTCAAATCTGCAAGGAAATCATTGCCAAGGGCCTTTCTGTTCATGCCACCGAATCCCTTACCAGACAATTACCCGCAGAGCCTACTGATGCTGCAGTAAATTATACCGCAGACCTAGGCGAGGAAAAAGCGGATCATAAAACTAATCATGTGCGCTTGCTGGAAGAGGAACTTTGCCAGAAGATAGGTATGCGCCTCGAAATCAAGGTGAAAGCGAAGGAGCGCGGGCAAATTGTTTTACCTTTCGATAACAATGACGAATTCGAAAAATTATGTGAGTTTTTCAAACGCTAACTAAAGAGCCCTGTTTCAGGGTTCCCACGGTTTTATTAAAGGGAGTTACACGCATAACTCCCTTTTTTATTATCCCTAGGCCTCTTCTTTTTGGACTTAGAATTCCTGCCAACCTTCACAATCCCTAGGTTTTTCTCCCTTATTTCAAACTTTGTACGATTGGGAAATCTAGATTGTCTAAGTAAAGAATCGAACAGATTTCATATTCCTTCAAAATCGAGGTTTCCATTCTGCCCTAAGATTGGTAAAACATCTATACACGGGGTGTAGCTCAGCTTGGCTAGAGCGCTTGGTTTGGGACCAAGAAGTCGCAGGTTCGAATCCTGTCTCCCCGACTTAACAAATAAAGCCTTTCGATTAATAAGTCGAAGGGCTTTGTTTGTTGAGGGGGTTGGTAGGCTTGTTAATCTTCCTTTTATTATCCTTCTATTTAATTACACACAAGCAATGTTGATTAGAAGAAATCCCAGAACAGAACAACGCTGATGGGTACACTGACCAGGTTTTCCACTACTTCTGCAAATCACCTTCGTATGTTTTTGCTTATCAGGTAATCCAAAAACCTAATTGAATTAGCTGGCACCTATACCTCGCCAAACGAACACGCATTAGATACGAACCCCGAGATGATCAATGACCCTCGGGGTTTTTATCATAATATTCTTTAACCCTGCACCTACATAAACTAAGCTCAGATAAATGATATTAGAAGTATGAAACCCTTGGGGCGAGCGATGAAACCAATAGTAAGCGGAATTATGGTATTAGGCTTAGGCTTATTATTTTTAGTGATGGTACAAGGAGCAGGGCCAAAAAAAGAAGCAGTAGACCTAGGTAAAGGTGTAAAGTTAGAGATGGTACTTATTCCATCTGGCAAGTTTATGATGGGTTCACCCGAAGGAGAAACAGGTCGTAATGATAATGATAATGAAGACCAGCACGAGGTAACAATTTCCAAGCCATCCTATATGGGTAAGTATGAAGTAACGCAGGAACAATGGGAAGCGGTGATGGGAAATAACCCAAGTGAAACGAAGGGCGCAAAGTTTCCCGTAACGAATGTATCGTGGGATGATTGTCAGGAGTTTATCAAGAAGTTGAATGAGAAGACTAAAGGCGGATATAGGTTACCAACAGAAGCAGAGTGGGAATATTCGTGTCGGGCAGGAACTAAAACAGCTTACTCCTTTGGTGATACTATTACACCTAAGGATGCGAACTATAAGGATTCAAAGATTCGTAAGCCAGTAACAGTAGGAGGCTATAAGCCGAATGCGTTTGGGTTGTATGGTATGCACGGGAATGTAGGGGAGTGGTGTGAAGACTGGAAAGCAGATTACACAAAAGATCCTGTAGCTGACCCAAAAGGCCCAAATTCAGGAAAATACCGTGTGCTGCGTGGCGGGTCCTTCTTCAATGCTGCTAGGCATACCCGCTCTGCCAATCGCTTCGGCAACCTCTCTCCTGTTAACCGGCACCTCGATCTTGGGTTCCGTCTTGCAAGGACTTATTAATTACTGCTTACGGTTTTTGGTACCCATTCGGTGAAAACCCTTCTTGCGAGGTATGTTAGCCTTGGAGTTTGGTTCGACTAACTCACCAGCCGAATCCACCGAAGCGGTCGCGGAACCTGCCAAAGCGGTCGCATCATTCGCCACTGCGATTCAGTCCCAACGGGGCGAAATGAATGCCCGCCGCATCATTTGCCTTTGCGATTCAGTCCCGATGGGACGATATGCTGTAGCCATGGGCGTAAGCCCGTGGTTAGCGTCCCGCCACGCCCCAAGCCCCAATGGGGCGAAATGAATGCTTTTAAATTGTTTATAGGTGAAAGTATAATTAAACTGGTAATGTAAGACCATTTTGGTCCAACTGCGTAAGTTCTAAATTTATAGTGTTAGAAAAAATATGAGCGATCCAGAAAACAATAAGAATAAAAATAATCTTCAGAATAACCTTGAAGAAAATCTCCTCATTCCGACTTTAGGTATGCCACAGATCAATCCACTTGCAGCCAAGGAGTTAGACACGGCGGAAGATAAAAGCGCTACTAAATCTGGAGATGGTCTTATCTCCCCCACTGGTTCTGCAGGCGTAGAAGCGGGAAAAAAGATCGAAGAAGTCAAGGTTTTATTGGGTCGCTTTAGGGTGATGAAAATTCTAGGTCAAGGGGCTTTTGGTAAAGTCTATTTAGCTAAAGATGAGCAGTTAAAACGCTTGGTTGCTATTAAAATATCTAAAAACACAGTTCAGGATAAAACCCTGATTGCATCATTTTTAAGTGAAGCACAAATGCTGGCAAAGTTGGATCATCCGAATATAGTGCCTGTCTATGATGTAGGCAATTCAGAGGCAGAGGGATTATTTATTATTTCAAAGTTTTTGGAAGGTGGCAGTTTAGCAGGTGAGATAAAAAAAAGTTCAACTGATTTTAAATGGGCTTGTAATGTGGTTGCTATGATTGCAGAGGGCCTTCACCACGCCCATACCCGTGGCTTGGTTCATCGCGATATAAAACCTGATAACATTCTGATGGATTCCTCCGGCAACCCCTGTATTGTCGATTTTGGATTAGCTTTAAAAGATGAAACTTTTGGCCAAGGAAATGGTCTGTTAGGTACGCCGCTTTATATGAGCCCTGAACAGGCAAGCGGAGAAGGCCACCGGGTGGATGGTCGCTCCGACATTTTCAGTTTGGGGATAATTTTTTATGAAATTTTGGTTGGAAGAAGACCATTTGAAGCAAAAACGGTCCATCAGTTGTTGGAGCTTATTAAATTGGTGGAAGTCAAACCCCCTAGGCAAGTTAACCACTCGATTCCCAAAGAACTTGAAAGAATCTGCCTAAAAGCAATGAGTAGAAAACTGCTGGATAGGTATTCAACAGCGGCTGACTTTGCAATGGATTTAAGGGCTTTCCTCTCTAATGCATCGATGCTTCCTGTAAATGAACAAAATCTCGGGCCCTCGGATAGCCAAGCTGGATCCAAATCGGGTTCTAAATCGGGTTCTAAGTCAGGTGGTTCCTCGAATTCCTGGTCGCAAAATGCGAAAGTGGTTTATAAAGGCTTACGCTCTTTTGATCAGGGGGATGCCGACTTCTTTTTAGAATTATTACCCGGGGTGCGTGATCGTGAAGGTCTGCCCCCTATAATTCGTTTCTGGAAAACCCAAATCGAAGCGATAACCTCTTCATTTAGTGTTGGGGTTATTTATGGCCCATCGGGGTGCGGTAAATCATCGTTGGTAAAGGCTGGGCTGATACCACGATTGGAAGTCCGTGTTATTTCGATCTATTTGGAAGCAACCGCTGAGAATACGGAAGCATCGGTTTTGAAACAGTTGCAGAGGAATCTGCCCGATTTACCCCGCGAATTAAACCTAGTCGATACTTTTACTTTAATTCGAAAAAAGAAACCCGCTGGCATCAACAAAAAAATGGTGCTATTTCTGGATCAGTTTGAACAATGGCTCCACGCAGGTCATAACCTTGAAACCTCACCTTTGGTGCAAGCATTAAGGCAATTAGATGGCGATTATTTTCAAGTTGTTTTGATGATTCGTGATGATTTTATGTTAGCGATTAATCGGCTGATGGCGGCATTGGAAATCCCCATTTTAGAAAACAAAAACTTCACCCTGATTGATTTGTTTGATGAAAAACACGCTCGAAAGGTTTTGCGTTTGTTTGGCAGGGCTTTAGAACGCCTTCCAGAAGCCGATATGCCCAAAGAAAATCAGCAGTTCATCCACGAAAGTATCAATGCTTTGTCTGTAGACAGAATGGTGGTGTCTGTTCGAATTGCAGTCTTTGCAGATATGATGAAAACCAGACCTTGGCTAACTTCGTCGTTAAAGTCACTAGGTGGGGTAGAAGGGGTTGGAGTTCAATTTTTAGAGGAAACCTTCTTTTCCGCGTCTGCACCCGTGCTTTGTAAGCTGCATCACGAAGCAGCACAAAAAGTACTACGGGCATTACTGCCTCCGCAGGGGTCAGGAATTAAGGGAAGTATGCTACCGTTAGAGAAACTGCGTGAAGCTTCCTCTTATGAGAAAAGACCTCGCGATTTTGAACAACTACTGCAATTGCTGGATAATGAGTTACGCCTAATTACCCCCATATCTACAGATGAAGGTGATAAAAGTAGGAATTATCAATTAGCTCACGATTATTTAGTACCTTCCTTGCAAGAATGGTTGTTAAGAAAACAAAAGGAAACGAGCCGAGGGCGTGCGGAATTATTACTTGCAGATCGGGCTCAAATTTGGAATCAAAGCCCTGAGAAAAGGCATCTTCCATCTTTGCTTCAATGGTTGAGTATTTTTAGACATACTCGGTCTAATGCCTGGACAGTTCCTCAAGCAAAAATGATGAAAAAAGCAAGTCGCTATTACCAGACCCGAACCCTGATTTTTACTACACTCTTTTTTGTGTTAGTTGTCATCGGCTGGGAAGTGGCTGGCAGAATCAAAGAACAAGGGTTGGTCATTAAATCACAAGGGTTGGTCGAACGACTTCTTGATGCCAATCTTTCTGAGGTGCCACGCATTGTTGATGAAATCGCAGGTTATAGAAGATGGGTGAACCCACTTCTGGAAAATGCCAATGCTCAAGCGATGAAAGATTCAAACGAACAGTATCAACTGCGTGCTAGTTTAGGATTATTGCCCACCGATCCATCAAAGCTTGAATATGTTTATGAAAGTTTTTTGAAGTGTAAACCAAGCGAGGTTATGACTTTTGTAAATGCATTAAAATCTAATAAAGATGAATTGGATGAAAAGCTTTGGCAGTCGTTGTTGCACCCTAAAAAGGGTAAAGAAATGGAGCAGTTGCGTAGTGCAAGTGCGTTAGCGCTTTATGACCCTGATAACGACGATTGGAAAAAGGCAAGTAATAATTTAGTGAAGGTGTTGCTGCAGGAAAACCCAGTTTATATTAGTTACTGGATAAAAGCATTGCGGGGTGTTAAAACACGGTTAAATGAAGGGTTGGTACTGGTTTATAAAAATGTTAATCCTGAACAAGTAGCGGAACGGGATTTAGCCACCACGATACTTCAAGAATATAGTTCAGATCAATCAGAATTATTAGCAGAGTTGTTAATGGATGCAGATAAAAAACAATTAGGCAAGTTGTTAAACAATGTGTTAGAGGCAGGGTTAAAAGAAAAAGTACTGCCAATCTTTATTAGAGAAATAGAAAAAACTTTACCTCAGACTTTGCCTAGTTCTGATGAACAAAGAGAGATTCTAGCAAAGCGGCAGTCAAATGCATCTGTAGTTCTTATTCATTTAAATAAGTCTGAAAAAGTATGGCCCCTACTTAAACATAGTGCAGATCCAAGGGTAAGAAGTTATTTGATTCATAATTTGGAACAGGTTGCTCCTTCAAAAATTGTGGAGCAGTTTAAAAAGGAGTCAGATAATTCAATACGGAGTGCCTTATTGCAAAGCTTGGGTGAATTTGATGAAAAGCAAATGTCAATTGAAGAGAGAGAACAGTTCTTGCCAGAATTAAAAGAATTATATGGTAGTGAAAAAGATGCAAGTATTCACGCTTCTTCGGAATGGTTGCTTCGAAGCTGGGACCAAGAAAAGTGGATAAAAGAGGCCAATGAGAAATGGTCAAAAGATTAGGTAAGCAGAGGTAAAGAATTAGAAGAAGGAGATAAAAAGGGACCGCAGTGGTTTGTTAATGGTCAGGGTCAAACAATGGTGCAGATAAGGGGCCCTGTGGAATTTTTAATGGGGTCACCAGATTCTGAGGCTGGCCGATCTGGTGTTGAAGTACAGCATAAAAAGCGGATAGGCCGTACTTTTTTTATTGGCGCGAAAGCAGTGACCGTAGATGAATATAAACGGTTTGTAAAAAATCACGAATTTACTAATGGTGATTATCCTGTGGTTGACGTTAATTGGTTTGATACTGCTGTATATTGCAACTGGCTTAGCCAGCAAGAAGGCATAGGTGAAGATCAGTGGTGTTATGAAATCAGCGGTAGTGAAAATACATTGAAAGTAAAAATGAAAGAGAATTATCTTAGTTTAAAAGGTTATCGTTTACCAACGGAAGCAGAAATGGAATATGTAATGCGGGGTAAATCAACAACCAGCAGATATTATGGTGAAAGCGAAGAGTTGTTGGGGAAATATGGTTGGTACTATAAAAACTCTCAGAAAAAGAGTCATCCGGTTGCAATGTTAAAGCCAAATGAATTTGGATTATTTGATGTCAATGGAAATGTGTATACTTGGTGTTTAGATGAGTACAAAAGCTACGAAGTAAAAAGTAGCTTTGGTGAAGATGCGGAGTCTGGGTTGGTGGTAGGCCCGTTAGTTGTTCCCCGTGTGTTGCGTGGTGGGTCTTTCGGCCGTGTTGCTAGGGTTACCCGCTCAGCTGTCCGCAGCGACCTTCGCGCCTGTTTTCCGGAACTTCGATGCTGGGTTCCGTCTTGTGAGGACTTATTAATTACTGCTTGGTTCTTTACTGCTTTACACCTTGTGATTTTTGCCTTTTGTATTTGTCTTTAAAGAGCCTCCACGAAGTGGAAAAATTAAAAATGGGTTGTCATTACAGCGCAGCCCTCTTCGCCAATGCCGAGATGATCCTTTTGTATTGGGATATCGGCCTCAGTCTTAGCGCCAACGGCGAAAAACATTTCAGGAAGAATACTGCGAGTTTCTTGAACGCCATCGCATCGTGTTCGATGAACGGTATGTGTGGGATTGATCGGAACCTTGGGCCGCCCCTTCAGGGCTTGTTTGATTGGGTTTATAGTTACCCGGGGTTGCGCTTTGCTCCACTCCGGGCTATCTTGAGCCGCACCTTCGGCGCTCTGGTTCGTAGTCCCAAAGGGCAAACAATGGCAGCCTTGGGCAACGCCCTTCGGAATGGGATATCGGTCGCATGATCGCCCTCAGTTTTAGCGCCAACGGTGCGACCAAAGGCAGCCTAGGGCAACGCCCTAGGAATTTGGCCCGACCAATTTCCCCAGCCCTGAAAGGGCGACCTAAGCCATGCCCCAATCCCTCGCCCGCCTCCATGTTCATCTCGTCTTCAGCACTAAAAATCGCGAACCGTTCATCACCGATGCCGTCCGCGATTCCTTGCACGCCTACATGGCAAGCGTCCTGCAAAACCTCGGCTGCGTCCCCATCCTCATCAATTCCGTCGAGGATCACATTCATCTCCTTTTCGATCTGGGGCGCACCGTTGCCGTCAGTCAGGCAGTGGAGGATGTTAAAAAGTCGTCG
>Ga0335396_10002284_pt1 | contig 23467 bp, 18 predicted proteins | sample FRY02_FD_205743 | JGI IMG/M metagenome (GOLD analysis project Ga0335396, IMG submission 205743) | Freshwater microbial communities from Lake Fryxell liftoff mats and glacier meltwater in Antarctica - FRY-02 (spades assembly) (version 2) | ecosystem: Environmental > Aquatic > Freshwater > Ice >... | reverse complement strand
GTCCTCCCATTCCCCACCCGTTCCCTCAATGAGAGGCAAAAGACTGCGTCCCTCGACCTGGCCCGCCGGCAGCGCCGCCCCCGTGAGCGCAGCGAAGGTGGGAAGGATGTCGATGTGGGCGGCAATGCGGTCGATCTCCTGCCCCGCCTTGATCTTCCCGGTCCAGCGAACGAAAAAGGGCACCCGCGCGCCGCCCTCGTCGGTCGATCCCTTGAGACCTTTCATCTCCGCGTTGAAGAAGGGATACCCCGGCGCGAGATCCTCACCCGGCTTGCCCGATCCACCGCCGGTCATGCCGTTGTCGGACATGAAAATGAGAATGGTGTTCTCATCGAGCTGCCACTCACTGAGCTTGCTCATGAGCAGGCCCATGTTCTCATCAATGTTCTCGATCATGCCATAAAAGCCGGCCTGCTCCGCCCCGAACCCGAGGTCGGTGAACCGTTTTGCGTTTTTCTCCGGCGCGATGAACGGACCGTGCGGAGCGTTCGTGGAAATGTAGGCAAAGAAGGGCTCCTTCGCCCTTGTCTTTTCCTTAATCCAGCCGAGCGCGGCGCTGAAAAAGACGTCCGTGCAGAAGCCTTCAGTTTGCACGAACTGACCGTTGTGCCGGATCACGGGGCTGGTGTATTTGTTGTCCGGCGCATCCGCGCACGAGCAATCGTAGGCCTGCCCGATGCCGCCGGCGCCGTGGATAAAGACTTCATCAAAGCCGCGCTGGTCGGGCTGATACTCATGCTCGTCACCGAGGTGCCACTTCCCGAAAATGCCGGATGTGTAGCCCGCCGTTTTCAGCACCTGAGGCAGGATCGTGGCATCCAGCGTCATGCGCTCGCGCTCGAGGATGGTGTGGGTGATGCCATTTTTCTCCGGATGCCGCCCCGTCATGATCGCAGACCGGGTCGGCGTACAGGTCGGCGCGACGAGGAACCGGGTGAAGCGCGTGCTCTGCGCGTGAAGATCATCGAGATGCGGCGTCTTCACCCACGGGTGCCCGTGCGCCCCGACCGGCGGGAAGCCCTGGTCATCGGTGATGACGAGAATGATATTCGGTTTCGTCCCCGCAAGTTCGGCGAAAGCCGGCAGGGCAAAAGAAAGGAGCAGGCAGGCGAGGACGGGGATTTTCATTTTTTTGACGGTTGATCGGGACATCGAGCTCACAGCATGGCGCAGATTGGCTGATGCGGCACGCACGGAATGAGGCCATCGCGTCATTCCGCCGGGATCGGCCTTCAATCTCATGATTGACGTTTTTTGTCCTATCGTCTTTTTTAGAGGATAATCATGGCCCGGAAAAAGAAAAACTCCCGCCCTGGAATCTCGTGGATCAGCTTGAAAAGCGACGGCATTCTGAGCGACCGACACGTCAACATGGCCATCGAACTCGGCTACGAGGCCGGCACTCTTCGGAGCGCCTTTGACAGGAGCACACCTGAGAAAGGCCGCCTCATGCTGGAGTGGGTCGAAGACATCTACTTCGAACGCCACGACCGCTATCACCCCGTCGATCCGGATGCCACCCCCGAACACCAGCAGGAACACCCTGCCGAGAACTCTCTCCTGCGCGACCCGGGCGAGATCATGGATGACTACCTCCGCCAGGCACACTTCGTCCCCGGGAGCGACGATGAGCCCGACGATTGGTCTGTCACTTCAATAAATGCCCCAAGCACAAAGAACCCTGCCGCGTCGAGGGATGCGGGGCCATCCCGTTCGTCCGCATCCTCCCCTGGTTCCACTTCAAACCGGAGCGGCTCAACGAGCACAACAGCCTCTTGCTCTTCGACCGGTGAGCGGGCTTGCGAATGGGCGGTAAAGCTGCCAGCATGACACTCTCCGTTCTCCGCATGAACTCCTTCGCCTCTCTCTTCGTTACCGTTATCTGCCTCCTCGCTCCGTCGTTGACACGCGCCGTCGATCCGCCGGGCGACTACATCAACCGCCGCCTCGCCTCCCTAGCGCCCGATAAAGTCATCGTTTACAAAAAGATCGCCGACCGTGAACTCGAGCTCCGCCTCTTCCTCCCCGACGGGTGGAAGGCGGCGGACCGACGCCCCTGTTTCCACATCATCGACACGTCGAAGGATGGGTATGGAAACGAAAAAATCGGCGAACGCTGGCAGGAGCTCTCGCCCGTCCATCACGTCCGGCCCGGCCTGCCCCCGACCCTCACCTTTCACGGCACCGGGGACACCGTCACCCCCTTCGCCGGAGCAAAGGCCTTTCACGAAGCAATGCTCGCAGCGGGAAACCGCAGCGAACTCGATGTCAACGAAGGCGGCGCCCACGGCTACCTCATGCGCGAGGAATCGCTCTACGAAGACACCTTGAATAAATCTTTCGATTTTCTCCAGTCCCTGAATCTCCTCCATCCTGACAAACCCTAATTTTCTCCATCCCTCCATCCCTCCATGCACACTTCCCCCCTCTCCCGCCGCCGCGTTCTTCGCGGCGCTCTTGCCACCGGAATCGCCGGAAGCCTGCCCTTTTCCGGCAGAGCCTCCGACAAAATCAGGACCGTCGGAGTCATCGGAGACACCGACCGGGGAGGGTATGGTCACGGACTTGACACTGTCTGGTTGGGCTTGCCGGGGACAAAGATCGTCGGCGTCTCTGATCCGGCCGAGGGCGGTCGTGCCAAAGCCATCGAGCGCCTCAAGCTCGCGCCCGAAGCAGCCTTTGCCGACTACCACGAGATGCTCGCCAAAACAAAACCCGAGCTCGTCGCGGTCTGTCCCCGCCACGTCGATCAGCATCACGACATGATCCTCGCCGCCATCGAAGCGGGAGCCAAAGGTCTCTATGTAGAAAAACCATTTTGCCGCGACCTTATCGAGGCCGATGCCATCGTCGCCGCCTGCGAAAAAAGCGGAACCCGGCTCGCTCTCGCCCATCGCAACCGCTATCATCCCGTCCTGCCCGTCGTTGCAAAGTTGATCGAAGAGGGAGAGATCGGTCGTCTCCTCGAGATTCGCGCCCGTGGCAAAGAGGACTCCCGCGGCGGTTCCCTCGATCTCTGGGTCCTGGGATCGCACGTCCTCAATCTCTGCCACTATTTCGGCGGAGCTCCCCTCGCCTGCTCTGCAACAGTCCTCCAGGGAGGAGAGCCGCTCGTGAAGTCCCACCTCAAAGAGGGGGCTGAAGGAATCGGTCTGCTCGGTGGCGACGAGATCCATGCCCGCTTCGAGATGGAAAAGGGGTTCCCCGTGTTCTTCGACTCCATCGCCGGGGCGGGGACAAAAGAAGCGGGTTTCGGCCTGCAGCTCATCGGCACCGAAGGCATCATCGACCTGCGCGGCGACGCCGAACCGCTCGCCTACCTGCTGCCCGGCAGCCCCTTCCGACCCGTCGCCGCCTCCAAAGCCTGGATCCCGATCACCACGGCGGGCATCGGCAATCCCGAGCCGATCAAAGACATCCGTAATCTCGTCGGCGGGCACCACGGCCCCGTCCTCGATCTCATCGCCGCGATCAATGAAAGGCGAGAGCCGCTTTGCTCGGACAAAGACGGGCGCACCATCCTCGAAATGACCATGGCGATCTTCGAATCGCACCGAAACGGCGGCGCCAGGATAGGCCTACCTCTGAAAGACAGATCGAATCCGTTGACTCGATTGTAATGGTAACCGCTACGTATTCTTATATTGCATTTTGCATAGCTTGTTCCATCGAGCGAGACCTAATTTATAAAAAAGAGTCTTGATTTGATCGCAGCATTCGGCGCAATATTTGTGTCCGGGGAAGAGGAACCGCTCCCTCACCCGTCAGAGTGCCCTGATGGAAAGACTTTTTTCAAAACGCATCGACGTGCTCCGCACCGCGGCCGGTAATGACCTCGAGCGCAAAGTGCTGACCTGCCGGCTACTGCGGGTCCGGCTCATTTTCCTGTGGGCTGCTCTACCGCTCGTAATCTCTCTGGTTGGCATCTCGGGAGCTTTGCTTTTCTATTACATCAGAGTGGTTCAGGGATATGCATCGCCTGCTTTCTTCCACAAGATAATCGATATCTTCTCCATCTATACCGGATCGATCGTGATCCTCACCGCCGCCTGTCTTTTTTTCGTGGGAATGTCAGACTACAAACTGCGGCTTCTCAGCTCCTTCCGATCGGATGAAGGCCAATACGATGACCCCGCAGCCATTTTCCCCGCCGGACCCGCAACGGCAAATGAACTCGTTCCGGATCGGGTTGAAGCCCTCTTTCTGCCTGACCTCCCTACCCCGTCCGAATCCGATCCCGATACGCGGTTGGCGTCATCCCTATCCGTTTGCGAAAATGTTGGGTGAAGCTGCTCGCATCGACGAAGCCACAGAGCCGCGCGACCTCGGCGGCATTGCGTGAGGTCTCCTCGAGCATGCGCTGCGCGGCGAGAACCCGGGTCTTGATGAGGAACTCCTGCGGAGCGATCCCGAAGGCCGTGCGAAAGCGACGCTGCAACTGTCTCAGAGACTGCCCGCAGACCCGCGCGATCTCCTCAATCACGACAGGTCTCGCAAAGTCGCGCCTGATGATCTCGACCGCCCTCGCCACGGTCTGAAAGACGGGCAGCTCGCGGTCTGACTCATCGGCACGCCGCAGCAATCCCATCACCCCCGAGACACGTCCCGCCCGATCACGGATCGGGAGCTTCGTGACCATGAACCAGTCGGGCATACCCTGGCTGTCCCACCACAACTCGAGACGCTCGATCACCTCGACCTCCTCCGAGAGGAGCCGTTCATCATCCTCGACATAGGCGCGGGCCATGAGGTCCGGGTTGAGGTCGAAGTCCGTCATCCCGAGGATCTCGGACTCGTCGCGCATCGAGTAGCGCTCGCGCAGCCCCTGACTCGCGAACATGAGGTGCCCCTCCCGATTTTTAGCAAAGAAGTGCAGCCCGGGAATTTGGTCAAAGAGCCGGTGAAAATGGCTCGACGGATCGATCCCGGCGTTCCACTCCTCGCGTACCCGCTCCCATTCGAGCAGTTCGGAAGAGGTTCGCTTTCGCCGTCGCAGCGGCTGGAGTGGTGACGTATTTCCCATAGATTTTGTCGCGACGAAAGTGCTCCCGTCTGTCATCGTTTGCAAGTAATCCCCCATGAAACCCATCGTCCAGATCTCCCTCGACCTCACCAACATCGACGAGGCCCTCGAGACCGCCGCTCTCGCCATGCGCGCCGGCGTCGATTGGCTCGAGGCCGGCACCCCGCTCATCCTCGCCGAGGGCCTCCACGGCGTGCGGGCGCTCCGGGCCGCTTTTCCCGGGATACCCATCGTCGCCGATCTCAAGACGATGGACGGCGGTTACCTCGAGGCAGAGATGATGGCCAAGGCCGGCGCCACCCATGTCGTCGTGATGGCCCGCGCCCACGCCGAGACGATCAAGTGCGTCGTCAAAGCCGGGGCCGATTTCGGCTGCGCCGTCATGGGCGACAACATGATCTGTCCCGACATGGTCGAGGGCGCGAAGTTTCTCGAAGACCTCGGCTGCGACTACGTCATCCATCACATCGGTTACGACGAACGCCGCGGCCTCGCCGCCGCCGGCCATCCCATGCCCAGCCCGCTCGACCATCTCCGCGAAGTGGTGCAGGCCGTGAAAATTCCCGTCCAGGCGGTAGGAGGTCTCAGCCTCGAGCAGGCGATCCAGTGCCCGCAGTATGGAGCGCCTCTCGTCGTGCTGGGGGCTCCGCTCACAATCGATGCCGATGCGTTTCGGACGGCGGATGGTGATCTGGAATCGTCGCTGCGCATGATCTGCGAGGCCGTGCATGCGCAGGTGGTCCTCCGAGCCGATTAGCTTTTAGCTCTTTTGCCCTTTTGCCCTTTAGCTTCCATCCTCATTCCAATCCAAGTTCCACTCTTGCTAAACAGCAAACAGCTAACCGCTAAAAAGCTTCCCCATGAACGCAGCCGTCGTCAACTACGCCCCTGAAAAACACTCCGTCGAAATCCGCGAGATCGAGAAACCGTCCATCGGTCCTGAAGACGTCCTCCTCGAAGTCGCCAACGTCGGGGTCTGCGGAAGCGACCTGCACCAGTGGACCGCCGATCATTCCTGGCCGGTCAATTACCCCGTCGTCCTCGGGCATGAGTTCGGCGGGCACATCGTCGAGGTTGGAAAAGAGGTCGAGTATTGGAAAGAGGGTGACCGTGTCGTCTCCGAGACCGCCGCGATCATCAGTCACGACAATCCCATGACCCGTCGCGGCCTTTACAATCTCGATCCCACCCGCAAGGGCTTCGGCTACGGGGTCAACGGAGCGATGACCAAATACGTGCGTGTTCCCTCACGTATCCTCCATCACGTCCCCGACCAGCTCCCCTTCGAGCAGGCCTGTCTCACCGAACCGTGCTGCGTCGCCTACAACGCGGTGGTGAGAAATGCCCGCATCGAACCCGGCGATCGTGTCGTCGTGTTAGGCCCCGGCACGATCGGCATCCTCTGCGCGGCGATGGCCCGTCTCTGCGGAGCCGAGGTCGCCATCGTCGGGCTCGAGCAGGATGCCCATCGTCTCGAGATCGCGCGAGGCTACGGATGCGAGGTCATCATCGGTGACGCGAAACCCTGGTCCCAGCAGCGCGACGGACTCGGCTGCGACGGGGTCATCGACGCGGCCGGAGCGAGCATCACCCTTAAGATCGCCCTCGATCTCGTGCGCCCCGCCGGATGGGTCAGCAAGGTCGGCTGGGGGCCGCAGCCGCTCAATTTCAACATCGATCCACTCGTCCAGAAAAACATCACTCTCCAGGGCAGCTTCAGCCACAACTGGCCGATCTGGGAGCGCGTCATCGCCCTGCTCGCGAGCGGGCAGTTCGACGTGAAACCCATCATCGGCGGCGTCTGGCCCGTGACCGAATGGCACGAAGCCTTTGAGAAAATGCACAAAGGCGAGGTCGTCAAGAGCGTACTGCGGCCGGTGTGAGGGCGGGCGACTCACGCCTCGTCCAGAGTCGTGTAGACCTCCAGTCCGGGCACGTCGCGAAAGTGGGCATCGGGCGAAATCACGATGGCTCGCACCCGTAGCGCCGCGGTGGCGATCGCGAGATCACTCACGGGCGGCCACTTCCCTTTTCGACCGAGTTGCCATCCGAGCCGGCTCACCTCACGCCAGTGACGGGCGTCGGTCGGAATCTCCGGGATGAGGTCGAAAAACTGCTCCATCTGTCCGTAGAGCTTTTCAATCCGAATCCCGCGCAGCACCTCGGCGCGGACCACACCGCAGTTGTAGAGGCGACCGGCCCGGAGCAGCGGGGCGAGGACCTGTCGGGGATCTTCCCCGGCGCGCATCAGGTCGATGTAGGCAGCCGAGTCGACGAGATAGTCTGCCTCCTTCATTTCGCGGCCTTGTGTGGCCCTCGCCGCTTCGTTCCAACGGTCTTCTTGGCAAGATAGGGCACCGGAGTTGTATTCCGGATGGCTATCAGATCGTAGGTGGGATCGACGGCCCCGCGGGCCTCTTCCGGAGTCCAGGGCTCCTCCATGACTCGATTGATCGTGGCGAGCCGCAAGGCTTCGTTCAAGGCCCAATCAACCGCTTCCTTCATCGTGCCGATCCCGGTCAATTTCATGATCCGGTCGAGCTTGACCTCGTCGATTTCGATGGTCGTCTTCATATGGCCATAAATATGGGCATATTTCCTGCGGCCGCAATTTTTTTCTCACCCAGGGTAAATCGTCCTTCCGCTTCACCCAAGAGGGGCTCGCCGGAATCGGCCGGAAGCCGAAAAAAAGCCGCCCCGGTTTCCCGGAACGGCTTTTCGGAAAGGACATCAGCGGCGGGTGCCGCCAGCCCGGCGGAGGGTTTACTCGACCTCGATTTTGGTGGCAACGATGAATTTCTTCCCGTCGCGCTCTTCCATCTTGCCGGTAACCTTGGCCTTGGCCGAGTCCGTGCAGACATGCTCGCTGGTCTTGCGTTTCCCGCCCTCTTCGAGGAGGTAGAGCGTCTCGCCGACCTTGAGAGTGTCTTCGCACTTGTCGGCGATGCCGAGATTGCACTTGGCACAGGACATCTCGCCTTCAAAGGTCTTTTCCTCGGCCTGGGCCGTGGTGAGAGTGAAGGAGAGGGCGGCACCGATGAGAGTGATAAGTAGTGTTTTCATAGTAATAAGTAGTAGAGAATTGAAATGTTATTTTTGGTTTTCTAAAATCCGGCCTTTGGGGGCTTGGGGCATCCGCAAGACGTGGCGGGGACTTGCTCGCATGGGAGACTTTGTCGTTCCGCAGACCCTAAGATTCTTGCGCTCCAGCCAGGACGGAATGCCGGGGGACGCGAGGGGCACGTGCGCGGAAGCGCTGCTCTTAACAGCGAAACACGCCGTAGAGAAGACGATAGGGCGGAGACACGCCTTCCGGGCCGAAACGCCCCAGGTCAAGAAGGTAGGCCCGGGGCAAGCTCTTCGCGGCGGGCAGCCTCGCCATTACATAAAAGTGCATCGGCGGCGGTGGCGTCGTCACCTGAGCGGGCGGCAGGACCAGTTCGCTTTGGGAGACGAGCCCAGGTGCCTTTTGACAATGGCAGGAAAAAGGTGACTCTTCCTCCGACGCGGGAGTCGTCGGGGAACCGGGCGCTGCGGCATCGAGCTTCGCCCGACAGCAGGCGGGCAGAGGCGATTCCTCCGCCGTCATGGCATGGGAAAAGGCGCAACAGCAGAACGGATTCCCGATCAGCAGCACAAACATCACAACTATGAGCCCTCGCGCCATCTTTCTAGTGTGATAGTCTCACAAAAGCCGGATTTGTTCAATCTGATTTCGAATCCCGGTCATCCCTGATCACGCCAGTGCCGTCGAAATAGGCCTGATACTTCGGCCAGCTCCACACCGCGAGCTCGCGCCCGGCCTTCAGCCCGACCGTGTTATCCACCGGGATGTGGTATCCCCCGAGAGCCCGCGAGAGCGCCGCCATCTCCGCAACCGAGGAAAAAGTGGGCAGATCCAGATCGACGAGATCGCCGCCCGTCGTCTCGGTCAGTTCGAAGTGTCTCCGCCGCTCAAGGAAGCCGTAGTCGTCACTGCCGGTGAATAGCTCCAGCATTTTCGCACAGGCGCCACTCACCGTGGCGTGCCCGCTGGTGTAGCCGGGGAAGGGCGGAGTGAGAAATCCGGGCGTGACCTTTGTCCCATTATCGAGAGTAAACGTGATGGGCTGCCAGCGATCCGGATCGATGATGCGGTCGGGCGGATTCACGGGGCGATAAAACGTGTAGTCACCGTAGGCAGTGCCGTCGCCACCCGCTTCGTCGCGATGCTGATTCGCCCCGTCGTGACGGCGGTAGGCGATCACCGCGGCGGCGGCGAGGTGACCGATCCCCTCGGGCAGGGCCGGGTCGTCGGAGACCACGGCCGGATCATACCCCGCCGCCCGCATTTGCTCATCGAGATAGGCTTTGTCCTCCGGGTAGACATAGAGAAGCGCATGGCAGGCGGCGTAGCTGATCGCCTTTTTCTTGTTCGCCAGGGTCCGCTCCGACCCCGGACGACGGAGGCCAGCCCCGAGGCGTGAGCCGACCGCCTTTTCATCGTAGGCGGCCCAGGCGTCATACATGCTCGTGGCCCAGATCGCGAGAGTGCGGGCGATGACGGTGGGCCGCGGCGCATTGCGGTCGACTTCGCGCGCCGTCGCCTCTTGCGCGACATCGAGCCACCGGTAGGCGAGGGAGAGCCCCTCGCTCGACTCCCCTTTCATGTGGCGCAGAGGCGCGGTATCTTCGGCAGAGGTCGGCCCCGTCGCCGCCGCCAAAAACCCGATGAGGGAAAGTCAGCGCCATTTTCGTGAGCGTTTCATTTTCCAGAGTAACGAAAAAATCTGCCGCTGGCAAGGCCGTGAAGACCCGTAAAAACGCGCCCCGCTCCCCTCCCCCGAGTTTCGTCTATCGTGCGCTACCGGGTTGAAAACCCGCCCGAGAGCCTGAATGGTGCGGTGGTTCCCCCCATCATGATCAGGCCCCTCATCCTTATTTTTGCCCTCGCCACCTCAATCAGCGCGACCGAGATCCAGCTCTCCCCCGACGGTCAGCTGAAAACGCCCGAAGCCGCCCGCGATGCCGCACGCGCCGCGACGAAACCCGTCCGCATCGTCGTCGCCGACGGCATCTACCCGCTCACCGGAACTCTCATGCTCGACGGGCAGGACTCACAGGTGACCTGGGAGGCAGCCGCCGGAGCGAAACCCGTCTTTCACGGGGGAAAAGCCATCACCGGCTGGACCAAAGCGGATCACGGTCTCTGGAAAGCGACCCTGCCGGACAGATCATGGACCTTCGAGCAGATCTGGATCGACGGTCGCCGCGCCACTCGCGCCCGCACTCCCAACAAAGGCTACCTCCACATCACCGATACGGTCGGGTCGAATGTCTTCCCCGATCTAAAGGAGAACATGAACTTTCACGCCTTCTCCATCGCACCCGAGCATTACCAGCTCCTCAAGGACATCCCCGAATCGCAGCGAAAGGCTGCGCTTATCACCGTGACCCATGCCTGGGCGGTCGGACAGTGCCGCATCAAGGCGCTCGATGATGCCACCCACTCCATTCAGATCAAAGGTCGCGCCCGCTACCCCTTCGTCGAGTTCGAGCCCGATCAACGCTACTGGATGGAAAACTTCCGCTCCGCTCTCGACGCCCCCGGCGAATGGTTCCTCGATAGTGAAAAGGGCGAAGTGCTCTATCATCCGCTCGAGGGGGAAGATCTGACGAAGGCTCAAGTCATCGCTCCGGTGGTGGAAAAATTTCTCATCATCAAAGGGGCAAAAGACGTCTCTTTCAAAGGTCTCTCCTTCCGCTACAGCCAGTATCACTACCCTGCCGACGGTCTCCATGACGGCCAGGCTGCGACCACCAGCGACGGAGCCATCGAGATCGGGGACAGCAGCGGGATCCGCTTTGAAAATGGCGAAGTCGCCCACACCGGCCTGCATGCGATCTGGTTCAAGAACGGATGCTCTGACTCGCTCGTGAAAAAATGCCACCTTCACGACCTCGGCGGCGGCGGCGTCTATATCGGCGAGACAAAACGCCCCGAGGATCACCGCGTCAATAACCACATCATCGTCGATGACAACATCATCCAGCACGGCGGACGCCTCCACCCGAGCGCCTGCGGTGTCGTCCTGACACATACTCAACACTGCGACGTCACCCACAATGACATCGCCGACTTTTACTACACCGGCGTCAGCGCGGGATGGAACTGGGGCTACGGCGACACCGCCTCCCGCGAGACCCTTGTCGAGAATAATCACATCCATCACCTCGGCTGGGCCTACCTCAGCGACATGGGCGGCTACTACGGACTGGGCACCTCGCCCGGCACGATCATTCGCGGCAATCATATTCATCATATTGTGAGCCACCGCTACGGCGGCTGGGGACTCTACAACGACGAAGGCAGCGCGGACACCCTCATGGAGAACAACCTCGTCCACGACACCTGGAACGCCGGCTTCCACCAGCACTACGGCTATTACAATACGGTGCGGAACAACATCTTCGCCTTCGGACACACCGCCCAGATCCAGGCCTCGCGTAACGAGGGCCGTCTGCGCTTCAAATACGAGCGCAATATCGTCATCTGGGATCCCGCCTCGCCCCTGCTTGACGGCGGGGAGTGGAACTGGAAACTTTACGACAAAGCCGAGCGCGGCGATCCGAGAGACAGCCTCGTCTTCAAAAACAATCTCTATTGGCCAACCGACGGCAAGATCCCCGATCTCCTGACAAAAGCACATTTCACCTGGGACGAATGGCGCAAGATGGGTCGCGACTCCGGTTCGCTCTTTGCAGGCCCGCTCTTTGAAGACGTGGCCGGGCGCGACTTCCGCCTCAAGCCGGGCAGTCCGGCTGAGAAGATCGGCTTCAAACCCTGGGACCTCAACCTCGCCGGCGTCCGCAAAGACGATCCCGCGTGGCGCGATCTCGCAGCGAAAGGGCACGGCTACCCGACCTGGGAGGCCGAGGCGAAACCCTGGCCCGCTCCCGAATACCGCATCGACTTGCAGACTTTCGAAAACACCCCCGCCGGAGTCATCGGAATCCGGAATGCCAAATTCGACCATCCCCAAGGACAGGAGGACAAGGGCGAAGGATTTTTTATTAGCGAAGAAGCCGCCTCGCCCATCCCCGTCGCGGGTGGCACCGCTTCCAAACGCAGTCTCAAGGCCCAGGACAAACCCGACCTCGCCCACAGCTACGATCCCGTCCTCGACATTTTCCCGAAGTGGGAAGCCGGCACCTTTAGGATCTGCTTCGACATCATGGGGCAGCCCGGGGCCGACTGGTTCTTCGAGATGCGCGTCAAAGGCGGCGAATTCGCAGCCGGACCCTACCTGCGCTGGCAGGGCGGAAAGCTCGTCGCGAACAACAGCAAAAGTATCCCCCTCGGCGACGTGAAACCCGGCGAATGGATCCGCCTCAATCTCACCGCCACGACCGGGGCGGGCAAATACGATATCACTCTCACCCACGCAGACGGCACCATAAAGGAGTTCAAAGACATCCCCTGCAAGCCGGAGTGGAACGCCGCGAGCTACCTCCTCTTCAGCTCGCTCGGCACGAAAGACACCGCCTACTTCATCGATAACGTCAGTCTCGTGCCGGTGGCGCCTTCAAAGTAAACATCACAATCATGAGACGCCTCATCCTCATCCCCCTGCTCACCTTGACCCTCGCCCGACTCTCCGCCAACGACCAACTCGCATCAGTCGATCTCGTCACCGGCATGCCCGGGCTCGTCGCCTTCTGGGACTTCGTCAAACGCGAACCCGACGGCGAGAAACGTTTCCTCGCACATATCCCTGACGGAGCCACCAACGACTACCCGCTCGATGCCGCGAACTACATCAGAGACTACTGGGGCGAGGGACCCGAGGCGACCTACGCCGATTTCCCGCTCCTCGGGCGCGGCCCCTTCGGCGAAGCGATCCGCATCCGCAAGGAAGACGATCCCGACTTCCGCCCCTTCCTCTATGTGCCCCGGGAACGCCTCCACGCTTCCCCGCTCGATGTCAAAGGAGCGGGTAAATCCGTCACCGTCGTCGTCTGGGCGATCCGTGAGAGCGGTAATCACGCCCTCGCCGGGATCTGGCACGAAGGCACCGATCTGAAACAAAAAGAGACCTCGGCCATTCAAAAAGTGGAACGAGGCCAGCGGCAATACGCCCTCTTTGCCGGTCTCAACAAGATGGGAAGCGCCTGCGGCCATGTCTCGGAAAATGGCGCAAGTTCCTTTCTGAATCGCTACGCTCTCCACAAGTGCAACTCCGCCGACACCTCGCCCGAAGTCCCCCACGATGCCCCCGCCGCGATCCTCGACGCCTCGTGGCAGTGCTTTGCGATGACCTTCGACCACGAGCGCGACGAACTCACCGGTTGGCTCAATGGAGTCTCCGGCGACCGCTGGCTCGATGACCCGAAAAACGACGGGCTAATCAAATCCGCCTACCATGCCTACATGCAGGGCCACTACGCCCGCATCCCCGAGCGACAGGACGGCGAAGACCCCGCCTTCCCGCAGGATCAGTATTACAACCCTCCCGAAAACGAAGTGCTCTCCGTCAAAGTGCTCAGTGAGACCGCTGACCAGCGCGTCGAGATTCTCGAGTATCGCTACACCCGCGTTCAGGCCACTTCCATCAAAACTCCCGACGGCCAGTGGCTGGAAACCGCTCGTGACCTCGTAGGCCTGCGCCTCAATCCCTGGTGGTATCCCCACGATCTCTACTCCCCCGCCGATGACGGCAGCGGAGGCCCCTTCACGATCGGACGCGTCATCCACAGCTCGCGCAGTATCGGCTTCACCGGCTGGATCGGCGGTGTCGCCATCTATGACCGGGCGCTGAGCCCTGCTGAGCTGGCGTCCCTCGCCGACCTCCGGCAAACCGCAGTCACGGCTCGCTAAGAGGATCGGAGGGGCGCTTTTGCGCCCTTCTTTGCGCTTTGCGGTTCGGCCTATTCCGTTTCTCATTCGTTACCGACACCCGACTCAATCCTCTTGACTCAGGAACCCAACCCTCTTTGCCCTCCCATTACCCTGGTTCGGCGACCTCGTCTTCCAGTTGAAAGCGCGCGACTTTATCTCCTAACAAAAACCTCTTAAATGATTCTCAGAATTCTTCTCCTCGCCCTCCTGGTCTTCCCACAGATCTCCCGATCCGGGACGATCGAGACCGATCTCCTCATCGTCGGCGCCGATGAATCCGGCTGCGCCGCGGCGATGCAGGCGGCGCGACTGGGGGTGAAGCGCATCGTCCTGACAAACGACCACCACTGGCTCGGCGGACAATTCTGCACCCAGGGAATCGGCCCCATCGACGAGTGGACCGTGGTCGAGGGCAAGCGGGTCAATTTTCCGCGCAGCGGAGCATTTCTCGAGATCATCGATCGCATCCGCGCGCACAATCGCCTCACCTACGGCATCGCCACGCCGGGGAACAGTTGGTGCGGGACCGACACGATCGAGCCCCGCGCCGCCGCAAATATCTTTGAAGAATGGCTCGCGCCCTACGTCGCTTCGGGAGTCATCCAGATCGTTCGCGGATGGGATGTCGCCTCGGTCATGACTGAAGGTGATCGCGTCACCGGGGTGACTTTTGCCCCCTCTTTCTTCGCCGGCAAATCAACTGACAAAGCGCTAACCGTCCGCGCCAAACTCACCCTTGACTCCAGCGATCTCGGCGATGTCATCCGTCTCAGTGGCGCCGCCTACATGGCCGGTCCCGACCTGCGCTCGCGCTTTGGTGAACCGAGTGCTCCCGAGACGCTCGACGAGCTTGGCCACCAGGAGATGAACCCGCTGAGCTGGTGCCCGCTCCTCCGCGAGGTCGGACGCGACGCAACGATCCCGAAACCGCTCCGCTATGACGAGCGCTCTTTTGCCAACTGGGCGAAGGCCCCGCCCTGGCGGGAATGGGATGGCAGCGGCGGCATTTACAACATGGCGGGCTGGTGCATCTACACTCATCGACGCATGGTGGATCGTTATCATCTCGGCTTCCAACCCGGAACCGAGGCCGTGATCCTCAACTGGCCCGCGCACGGCTACCAGCTCAGCACGCTGCCGCAGCACGTCGTCGATGCCCTCGAGGCAAACGAAGCGGGCGCTTCGAAAAAGAATCTCGTCGAGATGAGCCATGCCCAGCGACGCCTCATTTTCGATGACGCAAAGCAACGGGCCCTCGAGTTTGTTTATTACCTCCAAACGGCCGCCCATGACCGCGTCGGGGACTACCCGCAGTCGTTCCGATACATGGAACTCGCCGACGACTACGGCACCGATGATAGGCTCCCGCCCAAACCCTACCTGCGCGAAGGACTGCGCCTCGAAGCCCTCCACATTCTCAGAGAGCAGGATGTCCGAACGGAATCACACGAACCGCTCTGGGCCAGGACGATGGTGAGCGACGGCGTCTTCGGCTGGCAGTTTAATCTCGATTTTCATCCGACCCGGCGCGAGTTTTTCGACGGTGATCCGACCAAACCCTGGATCGGCAAACACTACGGCACCCGTGACTGGTCGACCGACACCGACCGCGCCATGTTCCCCCTGCGCGGACTTATTCCGGTAAAAATAGAGGGTTTGTTAGGCTGCTCGAAGAACCTCGGCGTCACCAGCATGGTGCAGTCGGCTCTGCGACTCCACGGCCAAATGATGCACGTCGGCACCGCCGCCGGAACCCTCGCCGCGCTTTCCCTGCGGGCCGAGATCACCCCCCGCGAGATCGCCGACTCGCCGCAGCGGATTCGCGAAGTGCAGCGCATCATCGTGCGCGGCGCGGGTGGGCCGGGGACCCTCATCTGGCCGTGGCACGATGTCCATCCCGGGGACCTCCACTTCGAAGCCGCCAATCTCCTCACCGTCGCGGGGATCTGGAAGGCCGATCCCGACAGCGTCTTTTTCCGTCCGTTTCAGCCCGTCACCCGGGCCGAACTCGCCGGGGCCCTCGTGCGTCTGCGTGCAACACAACCCGATCCGCCGGCGACGCCAGAGCTAACGGGGAGAGCCCGCTTCACCGACGTGCCCTCCGATCACCCGGAACGCGAAAGCGTCGAAACGATGATCGCATGGGGAAAATTTGGCGAACAGAATGCCACCTTCGACCCCGCCGGACATGTGACCTGGAGCGATCTCAACCGCTGGCTCGTCGCGATGGGCTGGCCGGGCTTTGCGACACTCGGCGGCAAGGCGGAAAAAAACGTCCTCACCCGAGCCGAGTGTGTGGAGTTTTTGGGGCGAGTTTGGGAGTGAGCTCCTGCGCTGGTCTTGACTCACCTGAAATGATCCGGCAGAATCCTTACACTTCAGGCTCCATTGATCGCTCGACACGGCGTTGGCATTCGACCATATGCGCTGGAAGAGTGAAGATGCCGCATCGATGACCCGCTGCTTTCCAGGCCTTATTCTCCTACTCTTCACCTCTTGCGAAGTCGAAAATTCGACGCCGTCAGGGGGCGACCCGTTATCGGGAGAGACCAAACGACAAGATTTCCGAATCCTCGCGGAACAGCTTGAGACGACCATGCTGCCAAAGGTGGAATTCACGGACACGCCTCTCTCCGACGCGATCCTCAACTCAAGTCAGCCCAATGAGATGCTTGCTTTGGACGAATCGGCAGATGCCATTCTATCATCTACGAAGGCGGCAAAAATAGCATTTGAACGGGTCGGCATTTCCTTCGCTCAGGACTCGGCCATAGACCTTGATCTATCGGCGATGGAACTTCGCGTGACCAATCTGGAGAGTGAAGTGAATCGGATTCACGATTAGACCCTTTGCCAAAAATCTTTGCCGAAAAACTAATTGTTTTTGGGGTTGGCAATTGACTCGCATCGCTCGGAGCGCTAATCAAGATCGGCCAAAAATTCCCGCTGCTGCGTTGTTCCTCAGTCACGCAGCCCGCTGCGCTCCCTCCTTCACGCCTTGCCACGGAAAATTTTGACTCGATCTTTTCGGCAAATCTTTTTGGCAAAGGGTCTACCTCGATGCCTTTCAACGAATGGCCGAAGATGTCGACGGCATCACGGTGAATCGAATGGAGAAGCGACTCAGGTCCATCGCCATCCCGCACGTGGAATTCTCCGAACTTCCTTTTCGAGAGGCTCTGGACATTCTCCAGCAATACTCAGTGAATCTTTCCCCTGACAGGAAAGGAATGACATTTGTCGTCGATCTGGGGTCGGCCAACGGTCTGAGCAATCTTCCCGGCGAATCGGTATCTCCGTTGGATAGGCCCGTCAGTCTCAACCTCGAGAACGTTTCACTCTCAGAAGCGCTCAGCGCCACGGCGGCGCAGGTGGATACAAAGTATGTGGTGGAACCGTATGCGATCAAATTTGTCTCGATTTCGCTTCCCGACCGGGTCTTCATCACGAAGGCATTTCCGATCCCACTCTCTCTTTTTGACATCAACCCGAAGGGGCAGCCGGATCCATTCGCTGATCCGGCATCAGCTCCTGCGGCTGAACCTCTTGCGCCCGTGGACGTGAAGGAAGCAATTGAAGCTACGGGCATATCATTTCCCGGCGTGGCCACTGCCATTTACGAGCCGACGAGTGGACACCTGATCGTGCGCAATACAGAGGAGCAAATGGAGATGATCGAGGGCTTGATCAACTCATTGATGAAGCAGGCCGATGGAACAAATTGACGAAGTCTTCTCACGACCTGGCAAAACGACGACTTCCCCTGCCGACCCTGGACCGACGCCTACCTCGCCGCTCTCGGGAACATCTGGGACAGCCACCTCGTTTCCTTCGACGATCACTTTGCGAAGTTTGAGGAACTTTCCTTTCTTCCTCTCGTCGCGTAGGCTGCCTCCTTTCTTCCAATCTATGAGCGCCCCACCTGCCCGATGTGTGAGATGAACCGCCTCGTGGATGGCGATCACGAGATCTCGTGCAAAATGGACGGCATCTCGATCGGTCTGAAGGCCCGGTTTGTGAAGAAGGTTACCTGACACCATGACCACCCCCGTTTACCAACTCGAGCCCGACCTCACGATAAAAGAATTCGTCGATCTACTCGAGCGCTCCACCCTGGCCGAACGTCGTCCCGTCGATGAAGAATCGCGTCTGGAAGCGATGCTGCGAAACGCCGACCTGATCGTGACGGCGCGATCCGACGGCAAGCTCGTCGGCCTTGCGAGGGCGATCACCGATTTTGCCTTTTGCTGTTACCTCTCGGACCTCGCCGTCGACGGGGCCTTTCAGCGTCGTGGTATCGGCCGGGAACTAATGAGGCGAGTCGCGGCAGAGGCGGGAGAAAAAACAAAACTGATCCTGCTCGCGGCTCCGCAGGCGACAGACTATTATCCGCACATCGGCATGGTTCGACACGAATCGTGCTGGGTGACGCCCTGAAAGTCGAGGTCACCGGGTCTGCACGTTGATGTAACCGGTGTCGCTGAGAGCGGGGTCGAAGACCGAGCCGGCCCGGATCTGGAGAAACTGGCTGCGCCTGAGGATCTTGGGCTTCGTGCGTTTGCCCTTTTTCTTCTTCGTGAGTTTCTTTTTGTTGGGGATAACGGTGGCACGGAGCCACGAGACTTCGGACCCGGCCGCGAGGGACGGAGTCCGGTAGGTGCCGGTGATGACCTGGGCAGTGATGTTAGCGCTCGCGTTCGTGTAGACAACACCGAAGAGGGCATTCCCCGGAGTGCCTGAGACGAGATATTCATCCGGAAGAGTTCCGGCATTGCGGAAGGTCGCGAGGGCGGAGACTGCCCGGGCTTTGACCGAGGTATAACCGACCAATTGTCCGGCAGTGGTGTTGTAGATCCCGACACCCGCGACGGCGGCGAGCGAGGAACCCACCGCCACATCGGGACGGGTCTGGACGACGACGGTGGCATCGAGAGCAAGATCAAAAGTCTGGGCGAGTCCGCCCGGTTCGGGCAGACGGGAGAGGTGGAGAGAATAGTCTCCGGGGTAGAGAATCGCCTCGAGAACGACATCGCTGTCTCCGTCGAAGGAGGCGACGAGGGTACCGTCACTGTCGTAGATTGCCGCCCGGAGAGAGGCCCCGCCGAGGGTGGTGGCGCTGACCTGCCGTGGCCCGGACAGGGTGAAATGAAAGATATGATTATCGCCGGGCAGGATGCTGCGCATCACTTGATCGAGCCCTTCAGAAACTGGTAGAATCGTGTCGGTGGTGAAGATGTGGTTCTCGCCGTATCCGGTCCCGGCCGCGCTCGTGCCGTAGGCGCGTATGTGGTAGGTGGTGCCCTCGAGCAAGGGGGTGAGCAACGCTTCAAAACTGGGAGACGCTTCGAGCAGCGCGGGAAAGTCAGTCCCGCTCTCCCGTTCGGGGTTAGGTGAAAGGTCGATGACGACGCCGCGGGCAGTGACGGGTGATCCGCCGTCGCCGGTCACTTCGCCACCGCTCGAGCTACTGGTGCCATCTATCCCCGAGGCGGGTAGGGTGGTGACTTCGGGCGCGGTCGCGAGTGTGTAAATAACTTCGTCGAGCCAGGCACCGGTGCCGACGGGATCGGGAGAGGGTCCGGCCGGGACGGTGCGGACAAAGCTCCAGCGCACGACCTGCTCACCGGGCGGCACGTAGGCGGCACCCTCGACCCAACCGCTGTCACCCGCGATCCCGGTCGCGGCATCGCCGCCGACGGTCAGGCTAAGGCTGCCGGACTCTGCGGGCAGATTGATTTTCCAGCGAAAAGCCACGTTGCCCGGTCCCGTGAGAGTGGTCTCGATGTAGGTCGCCCCGCCGGTGCTGAGCGGACCGCTCGCGGCAGCATCGTTGCCGTCATGGGTGATCCCGGTCTGGGCAATCCAGGCGGAGGTGATTTCGGACTCCCACTGTGAGCCGGGAAGATCGACAGCTTCGCCGAGGGCGAGAGCGACGGATCGTCCCACGCGCAATCCGATGCGGTCGTCGCGCAGGGCCGGCAACTCGCCGGCGACGGCACCGAGAGCGAGGGCGGTGGCGGCGCTATCCCACGATCCCCCGCCGATGAGACGGGAGGCGGAGTCTCCGGGATCGTCGTCCCAGTTCCATTCGGCGAGGTTCCCGGCGAGATCGTGGAATCCTGCGGCATTCGCCGCCTTGGAGGCGACGGGATAGCTGCCGCGTCCGGCGAGAAGGTCGCAGGCGGCCCCGGCGGAGTTTGCGACGTGCCAGGCGAGGAGATCGGGATTTTCACCACCGGGATACGTCTGTGGCGCGACGCCCTCCCCGCCGCGGGCGGCATACTCCCATTCCGTCCCGGTCGGGAGTCTGTAACCGCTCGTGCCAAAGTCGCAGACGATGTCGGCGAGCGGGGCGGGTTCTCCGCTGCGATAGACATCTTCGCTGATGCGATAGGCGGGTGCGAAGCTCGAACCTGTGATCTCATTTTCCCACTCGGTGCGGGCGTTGCACCATTTCACGGCATCGTACCAATTCACGTTGCGGACAGGATGATCGTCGGCGCACCCGGCCCCGATGGCACCGATGTCGTAGCCTTTTGATGCAGCCCAATCGCGCACCTCGCGCCAGAGGCCCCAGGTCACCTCGTAGCGGGAAAGCGCGAAGGTCGGCTGGTCGAGAGGGCCGAGCAGGGAAATGGCGGGGAGTTCGCCGCCGGGGACGAGAATCATGTCAGCAGGATCATCGACGAGGAGCATACCGGTGACACTGCCCTGGTAGAGCGGATCGTCGAGCGTTGCGGTAACTTCGTAGGTCCCGATCTCGGTTGGCGCCCCGGGATCGCCGGCGTAGGCAATGGTATGTCCGAGTTCGGGAGGATCGGTCGTGACGAGGACTTCGCGCGGCGATCCGTCCCGCACCTGTCGGAGAGGCGCCAGAGTGAGTGTCGCCATGGCTTTTGTCACCTGTACTGTCTGCACCACTGGTGGAGCGGGGAAATGGTTGTCCCCGCCCGCCTGCGTGGCGGTGATCTCGACGTCACCGGCCCCGGTAAAGGTGAGAGTCTCGCCGCCGCTGATGACTCCGGGGCCACCCGTCACAGCGAAGGTCACTGGGTTGCCCGAGCCTCCCCCTGTCGCACTGAGATCGACGGAGTCAGTTGTGAGGCGCGGAGGGATCGCCGGGAAAAGGATGACCTGATCAGCCTTGTTCACCACAAAGGTCTCCGTAGCGCTCCCCTGATAAAGAGGATCGTCAATCGTGGCGACGACGCCATAGCTGCCGGCGGCGACAGGCTCGGCACCGAGACCGTCGTAGGTGAAGCTGACAGCGAGCCCGGCAGGTTCTGTCGTGGCGAAGGCTGCGTGAGCTCCCCCGTCGTAAGTCGCGGTGAGATCGACGAAGGTGACGGCGGCATTGGCCTTGTTTACGACCACAGTTTGCTGGACCGGAGCGGCCGCGTTGTAAAGGGAATCGCCGGCCTGATTCGCCCTGACCGCTACCGTCCCCGGGGCAGTGAAGCTGAGTTGGTCGCCACCGGCGATGACTCCGGGACCACTCACGACCTCGAAGGTGACCGCGCTCGCCGAGCCTCCGCCGGTCGCCGACAGGGAGATGGTCTCGTCGGCGGTCGTGGCCGGGATGGCGGGAAAAGTGATCGTCTGGGTCCCTTTGGAAATGACGAGGAAACCACCAACGTCGCCCTCATAGTAGGCCTCGTCGATGTAGGCAATGACGAAATAGTTTCCGGGAACCACCGGCGGATCAGGGTCCCCATCGTAGCTTTGCACCAGGTTAAGCCCGGCCGGATTGGTTGTTACACCCGCGATGCGGGGAGTACCATCGTAGGCCTGGGCCAGATTCGAGAGGGTCACGGTCGCGGGGAATTTGGTCACGGAGAAGGACCGTGTCACCGGTGTTGCGGCGAGATAATTGTCGTTGCCCGTCTGGGTCGCCTGAATGCTTACATCCCCGGACCCGGAAAAGGTCAGCAAATTCCCGCCGGCGATCGAGGCGGGTCCTTCGGTGACTGCAAACACGATGGTATTGTTAGACCCTCCGCCTGTGGCCGAGAGCATCACCGTATTCGGCGAGAACTGCAGCGGGATCGCCGGGAAGTCGAGCACCTGGGGTGCTTTCGCAATCACTAGCGTGCCGCTGGCGGAACCCTCGACCGACGGGTGGTTGATCGAGGCTACGACCGCGTAGCTGCCGGCCGCGAGCGGGATCGCGGGCAGTCCGTCGTAAGTGAAAACGACAGGGACGCCGCCCGGATCAGTCGTCGCGACTGCTCCCTGGGGTGCCCCGGTATAGGTGAGGGCCAGACCCGAAAGGGTGACCTCGCCGGCGGCCTTTTCGATCACAAAATCGTCCGTCATCGTCCCCTCATAGAGCGGGTCATTGATCGTGACGACGAGTGGGTAAGTCGCGGCTGCTGTCGGCTCGGTCGCGGACCCACCGTAGGAGACGGAGTAGCCCAGTCCGGCGGGCACCGTGGTGACGGTAGCTCCCTGCGGGCTGCCGTTGTAGACCGGATCGAGATTGGAAAGATTGATCTGGGCAGGTGCCTTGGACACGGTGAGAGTCCGCTCGACCGGAGTAGCGGCCTGGAAGTTGCTGTTGCCTGCCTGCGAGGCGACGACGCTGACGAGTCCGGCCCCGGTGAAGGCCAGCTGATTGCCGCCCGTGATCTGCCCCGGTCCCGCCGTCACGGCGTAGGTCACGGCATTGCCCGAGACTCCCCCCGTCGCCGCGAGATTTACGGTAGAGGTCGTCACCGCATCGGCGAGGGGTGGAAAAGTGATCGTCTGGACCGCCTGACTGACGATGAGGGTTCCGGTCGCAGTGCCTTCGTGGTTCGGGGCATTGAGGGTGACCTCGACGGGATACGTGCCCGCGTTGAAGGGGGCCGCAGAGAACCCGTTGTATGTCACAGAAAAGGAAAGACCACCGGGCACGGTTGTCACCCCGACGGGCCGGGCCGAGCCATTGTAGACCTGGGTGAGGCCACTGATCGAGATCGTCGCCGCCGCTTTGGCGACAACGAGAGTCCCGCTGCCCGATCCCTGATACATCGGGCTGTTGATCGTGCCCACGACAAGGTAACTGCCCGCATTCGTCGGGGCAAACGATCCGCCATTGTAGGTCATCGTGACCGGGAGAGAGGGAGGAACGGTCGCTGCGGTGACTACCCTCGCCGCTCCCGTGAAGATCTGCGAGAGCGGAGAAAGGGTGAGTGTAGCGGGCGCTTTGGTGACGTTGAAGGTTCTCGCGACGTCCCCGGCCGGGAGGTAATTCACATTTCCCGCCTGCGACGCGGTGATCGTCACGGAGCCCGCGCCGGTGAAGCTGAGCAGATTCAAAGGGCCGATCACGGCCGGTCCCGAGGTCACCGCGAAGGTTACCGGATTGCCCGAGCTACCGCCTGTCGCCGATAGGGTAAAGGTATTCGTGGTAATCCGGTCGGCAATGGGGGCGAAGGTAATCGTCTGGGGAAGCGGAGAGTCCTGCCCGATGGAGAAAATCCCGCTGTCGGCGGTAAGGGTACCATTTCGGGTGACCCTGACAAAGTAGCCTCCCCCCTGCAGAGTCCCACCCGGGATGATCCAGGGAAAGCGCCTCTCTTCGC
>Ga0335396_10002280_pt1 | contig 23486 bp, 25 predicted proteins | sample FRY02_FD_205743 | JGI IMG/M metagenome (GOLD analysis project Ga0335396, IMG submission 205743) | Freshwater microbial communities from Lake Fryxell liftoff mats and glacier meltwater in Antarctica - FRY-02 (spades assembly) (version 2) | ecosystem: Environmental > Aquatic > Freshwater > Ice >... | reverse complement strand
CAGCGCGGCTCAAGCTGGCGTAGTGGGTCATCAGCGCTGGCCAGGTTGTGGGCCAGCCGAGTTGTTCTATGAGTTCGCGTGGCAAACCAAACGGAAGGTCAAACGCACCGACCCAGCTATTGGATTTGTTCAGCCAAATTTCAAATGCATCGAGTGATTCAACGAACTCGATTTTTGAAAGTTGGACGCGGCCCTTGATGCCGCTACCAAACGCTATGACAATTGGTTTTTGGCGGCTCGGTGCGCTGGAGAAGTCGCACCCGACTAGCAGCATGTTGAATCAGCTGCGGCTAATAATGGAGGCCGTTGCCATCAACTCTTCCAGCAAAGCAAGCGACACCTTGCCGGACACCGAATACGGATCAAGCACAGGCGTTTCAGAATACTTCAGCAAAATCGACGTGTTGAGCTTGGCCATGTTGACCTGCCCCATGGTCCAGCCGCCAAAGCGCCGCTCTGAAATTTCTTCGTAGTGCAGCAGCACCACGTCTTTGTGGCGGACATCTTTTTGAATGTGCCCATACAACTCGCTGACATGATTGCGGCCGCCTTCGAGCGCCTGTAAAAAAATATCGCCCCCGTAGCAAAGAATGCCGGTGATGCCGCAGGCCGGGTTATGGCTACGGGATTGCAAAAGAATGGCATCGGTTGCAGAGGCACCGGGGTCAGCGGCGCGGCTAGCGTAAAGAAGGCGTACTAGCATGTGAGGTGTGTCCTTACTGGCCGTTGTTTTGTTTGGGGATGAGAGATAAAAACTCGCGGCGCAGATTGGTATCTTTCAAAAAGACGCCGCGCATGACGGAGTTAATCATCTTGCTGTCGAGGTCCTTCACGCCGCGCCAGCCCATGCAGAAATGTGTGGCCTCCATGACGATGGCCAAGCCGTCAGGCGAGGTTTTTTCCATAATCAGGTCCGCCAGTTGCACGACTGCTTCTTCCTGGATTTGCGGCCGGCCCATGACCCATTCGGCCAGGCGCGCGTACTTTGACAAACCAATGACATTGGTGTGTTCGTTGGGCAAAACGCCTATCCAGATCTTGCCAATGACAGGGCAAAAGTGATGCGAGCAGGCGCTGCGCACGGTGATAGGGCCGACGATCATCAACTCATTGAGGTGTTCAGCGTTGGGGAACTCGGTGATGTTGGGCGGCGACACATAACGGCCCTTGAACACCTCATTGAGGTACATCTTGGCCACGCGGCGGGCGGTGTTGTTGGTGTTGTGGTCGCGCTCGGTGTCTATCACCAGGCTGTCGAGCACACCCTTCATCTTGCCTTCGACTTCATCGAGCAGTTTTTCAAGTTCGCCGGGCTCAATGAACTCTGCAATGTTGTCGTTGGCATTGAAGCGTTTGCGGGCTGCCGTGATGCGCTCGCGGATTTTGACGGATACCGGAACGCCTTCTTCGGTAGCATCCGCCAATGAGGTGTCTGATTTCATAAGCATGGCAAGATATTAACAGCCCGACTCAAAGCTGGCCCTGCCTCATTAACGCATGTTGCTTGTTGGTAATGCTTGTCAGTAGCGCTGGCCTGCGATGAAAACACCGACCCGCATCAATGTATAGGCTATGTGATCCAGCAGGCGTTGGCGCAGGGGGCGCTGGCTGTAGGCCACAGGGTCAAGGCGCTGCCCGTGGTTGGCTATGGCAGTACACAAGCTACTGCGCAACTTATCTGCAAACACCTTGTCTTCAACCACCACGTTGGCCTCGCGCGCCAGCAGCAGGCTCAAGGGGTCGAGGTTGGACGAACCCACCGTGGCCCAGTGACCATCGATGACGGCTACCTTGGCGTGCAGAAAACTGGCTTCGTATTCATGAATCTCCACGCCCGCCTTGAGCAGCGCGCCATACACTGGGCGCGCTGCATGGTACTGCATGAAATACTCGTACTTGCCCTGTAGCAGCAGGGTCACCTTCACGCCGCGCCGTGACGCATTGATGAGCGCACGGCGCAGCTTGCCACCCGGCACAAAGTAGGCATTTGCGATCAGAATGTCGTGGTGCGCTTTACCAATCGCCTTGCGATAGACCATCTCGATGCTTCGGCGATTGCGCAGGTTGTCGCGCAGTACCAGCGCGGCCTTGGATCCTGACAAAGGGGGTGGATCGGAGGGCAGCGCTGCGGATTTGCCTGAGAGCCGCTCGGCTACGGTGCGAACACCATAGCCAGCAGCCTTGAACTTGTCCCAGGCTGCGCCCAAATGGTTTTGTCGTGCGCTATAGCCCGCCTGCACACGCCACCACAAAAGCGCCATCGCTTCACTGGCTTCTAGCGCAAGCGGCCCGGTCACGGCCACCGCAAAATCGAAGCGCGGCGCCTGCAACTCGCCGTGGTTGGGATCGTAAAAATCATCCAGTACATTGATGCCGCCGCAAAAAACCGTGCGCTCGTCCACGACGCACAGCTTGCGGTGCAGGCGGCGCCAGCGGTGGGGCATCAGCAGGCCAAGGCCACCTAAACCCGCAGCCAGTGGCGAGTAAACGAGCCACTGCACACCCGCATCGCGCATTTTTTGTTGCCACTCTGCGGGCAGCGGCTGGGAGCCAATACCATCAACCAGCACCTGCACCTTTATACCGCGCTGCGCAGCGTTGATGAGCGCCTGGGCAAGCTCGCCAGCCGCGCCATGCACATCGAAAATATAAGTTTCAAACTGCACCCACGAGGTCGCTGCGTCCATGGCTCTGATGAGCGCAGGAAAGTATTGCTGCCCCCCTTCAAGCAGTTCAAGCGCGTGGGATTTGTGCAGTAGGTTCATGCCCCAGCTTATTCGATGAAACCCGGCAGCAGCAAAATCGCCTCGGCATTCGAAGGCGAAAAGCATTTGTCAGCCGCCTCAAGCAGCGGTAGCCATTGCCATGCCGTGTGTTCACGCGGACTAAGCTTGACAGCCACATCACGCGGCACGCACAGTCTGAAAACATGCTCGGTGTTGTGCGTAATGCCGGGCGCATAGCGCTTGCGCCAGGCCGGATAAATTTCGTACACGTTGGACAGCCTCCAAGCCCGAAAACTGGCGGCATCTACGGCAATGCCGGTTTCTTCAAAAACCTCACGCACAGCCGTCTGCAAAAAAGGCTCTTCAAGCGTGTTACGCGAACCCGTCACGCTTTGCCAAAAGCCAGGGTTGTCAGCACGCTCCAGCAGCAGCACCTCATGCTGGGGCGTATGGATAACGACCAGAACTGATTCGGGGATTTTGAAGTTTTTCAAAATGTTCCCTCAGGAATCAGCTTAGTCGATGTAGTTGCTGTGGCCGCTGCACCGGGATCCCTTCAAGCCGGGGCCGCGGAACTGGCTTTGCCAGGCCGCAGGCGCAGCGGCCCCCTCGGGGGGCAGGAAGCTGCACGAAGTGAGCGACCGTGGGGGCCACATACCTAAGCTGGCAACGGATTGCGCAAGCGGATATGCAACTCGCGCAACTGCTTCTCATCAACCGGGCTGGGTGCATGGGTCAGCAGACACTGGGCGCGCTGGGTTTTCGGGAAGGCGATCACGTCGCGGATCGACTCTGCGCCCGTCATCATGGTCACGATGCGGTCCAGGCCAAAGGCCAGGCCGCCGTGTGGTGGTGCGCCGTATTGCAGGGCATCGAGCAGAAAGCCGAACTTTTCCTGGGCTTCTTCAGGGCCGATTTTGAGGGCGTTGAAGACCTTGTTCTGCACGTCGGCCTGGTGGATACGCACCGAGCCGCCACCGAGCTCCCAGCCGTTGAGCACCATGTCGTAGGCCTTGGCAATGCACTTGCTGGGATCGGTGTCCATCCAGTCTTCGTGGCCGTCTTTGGGCGCGGTGAAGGGGTGATGCACGGCGCTCCAACGATTGCCTTCTTCGTCATGTTCAAACATCGGGAAGTCAACCACCCACAGCGGTTTCCAGCCGGCGGTGAAAAGGCCGCTTTTCTTACCGAAGACGCTGAGGCCCACCTTGAGGCGCAACGCACCCATGCTGTCATTGACGATTTTGGCTTTGTCGGCACCAAAGAAAATGATGTCGCCATTGGCTGCGCCGGTGCGCTTCAAAATTTCAAGCAGTGCAGCGTCGTGAATGTTTTTGACGATGGGACTTTGCAGACCCTCGCGACCCTTGGTCACATCATTGACCTTGATCCAGGCCAGGCCCTTGGCACCGTAGATTTTGACGAACTCAGTGTAACCGTCAATCTCGCCGCGGCTCATCTCCGAACCGCCGGGAACGCGCAATGCAACCACACGACCACCCGGTGTGGTGGCTGGCGTGCTGAACACCTTGAAGTCAACACCCGCCATTAAATCGGTGAGTTCGGTGAACTCAAGATTCACGCGCAGATCGGGCTTGTCGGAGCCGTAGCGGTGCATGACATCGGCATAGGCCATGACCGGGAACTCGCCCAGATCGGTTGCGAGAACCGTCTTGAAAATATTGCTGATCATGCCCTGGAACAGGTCACGGATTTCTTGCTCACCCATGAAGGAAGTTTCAATATCAATCTGGGTAAATTCTGGCTGGCGGTCAGCACGCAAGTCTTCGTCACGGAAGCACTTGGTAATTTGATAGTAGCGATCAAACCCGGCGACCATCAGCAACTGCTTGAACAACTGCGGGCTTTGCGGCAGCGCGAAAAAATTGCCTTCGTTGACGCGGCTGGGCACCAGGTAGTCACGCGCACCTTCGGGCGTGCTCTTGGTGAGCATGGGGGTTTCGATGTCAATGAAACCATTGGCATCGAGAAACTTGCGCGTTTCCATGGCCACGCGGTAACGCAGCATCAGGTTGTTCTGCATGTAGGGGCGGCGCAAGTCCAGCACGCGGTGCGTCAGACGTGTGGTTTCTGACAGGTTGTCGTCGTCTAACTGGAACGGTGGCGTCACGCTGGCGTTCAGCACAATCAGCTCATGGCACAGCACTTCGATCTTGCCGCTTTTAAGATTGTCGTTGGTGGTGCCTTCCGGTCGTGCGCGAACAATGCCTTTGACCTGCACACAAAACTCATTACGCACGCCTTCGGCGGTTTTGAACATGTCAGCACGATCCTGGTCGCACACCACCTGTACATAACCTTCACGATCACGCAGGTCGATAAAAATCACGCCGCCGTGGTCACGCCTTCGGTTGACCCAACCACACAGGCTAACGGTTTGCCCCATCAGGGCCTCGGTCACTAGACCGCAGTAAGTGGTTCGCATTTGGGAAGTCATTGGCATAAAAATCACTTTTAAATACGGTAATACCGATGGCGCGATGCGCCTCGGCAGGTTAGATGCGGGGAGGGCTGTCGGGTCGGGTGGGTGCGGCACTGCCGGGCTTGCCAGGCTTGAAATTGGCACCACTACCAGGCACCACAACGCCCATGGAAATCACATAGGTCAGTGCTTCATCGACACTCATTTTGAGTTCGATGCAGTGCTCACGCTTGAGCATCACAAAATAGCCCCCCGTGGGGTTGGGCGTGGTGGGTACATAAACGCTCAGGTAGTCGCCCTGCAGGTGGTTGGCTACGTCGCCGCCCGGTGTACCGGTCTGAAAACCAATCGTCCACACCCCTTCGCGTGGCCACTGCACCAGCAGCGCTTTGCGAAAAGCCTTGCCGTTCTCCGAGAAAAGCGTGTCAGAGACCTGCTTGACGCTGGAGTAAATCGAGCGAACGATAGGAATGCGGTTGAGCAGCAAATCCCACCAGCTCACCAGTTTTTTGCCAAAAAAGTTGCTGGCAATGGCACCGATCAGCAACAGGATAAAAAGCGCCAGCAATACCCCAAAGCCAGGGATATGAAAACCAATCAGACTGTCTGGATGCCATGAGCCAGGCAGGATGAGCAAGGTCTGGTCCAGCGTGGCAATAATCCATTCCAGCACCCAGACCGTGATGCTCAGAGGCACCAGAACCAGCAGGCCAGCCAGCAGCCATTTGCGGACGGCCGCCATCACAAGTTGGCCTTTGGTGCGGCTGGGGCTGCCGCAGGTGCGGGAGCTGGAGCTGGTGCTGGCGCGGCAGCAGTTGAGCCAGCAGCGGGGGATGTTGCGGTTGCGCTGGAGGGTGTGGCCGCAACAGGCGCGGATTCGCCCGACTTAGCATCGCCATTCGATTCAGCAGCCGACGTACCCGAGGGCGTACCGCCTCGAAAGTCTGTGACATACCAGCCGGAGCCCTTGAGCTGAAAACCGGCTGCGGTGAGCTGCTTTTTAAAGGCTGGTGCGCCGCACTGTGGACAGTCAGTCAGCGGTGCATCCGACATTTTTTGCAAAACGTCTTTCGCATGACCGCAGGACTCGCATTTATAGGCGTAGATTGGCATGGTTCTGGAGGTTTTTCAGGTAATACGCAACTCGCTAAATGGTGCAAGAGGCGCAAGAGGCAAAGCCCTTAATTATAGGCGTTGCCGGGGTCGCTTAAAAAAGCCGCACCCGCAAAACTACCTGCATCGCAATCAAGCCCAAAACAAAGCCGAAACCACCGTAAATAAGGCTTTGCAGCAGTTTGTTGGTACGCTTTTGTTCAGCCAGCAATTCCAACAGTTCGCGCTGGTTTGAACCATGCCGGTCTTTCAGGTACTGCGACAGCAGACGCGGCAAACCGGGAAGCAGCTTGGCATAGGCCGGGGCTTCGGCCTTGAGTTGCGCAAACAGCTTTTCAGGCCCGACCTGCTCGATCATCCATTTTTCAAGAAATGGCTTGGCGGTGCTCCACAGATCCAGGTCGGGATCAAGTTCACGACCCAGGCCTTCAATGTTGAGTAGGGTTTTCTGCAACAGCACCAGTTGCGGTTGGATTTCGACATGAAAGCGACGCGAGGTCTGGAATAGCCGCATCAGCACCAGGCCCAGCGAAATTTCTTTTAACGGACGGTCAAAGTAGGGCTCGCAGCAGGCTCGAATGGCGGCTTCCAGCTCGTCCACGCGGGTACTGGCAGGAACCCAGCCGGATTCGATGTGCAGCTCGGCCACGCGCTTGTAGTCACGGCGAAAAAAAGCGCTGAAGTTTTGCGCCAGGTATTCCTTGTCGGTCTCCGTCAGCGTGCCGACGATGCCGAAGTCGAGTGAGATATAGCGACCAAAGGTAGCCGCCTCCAGGCTGACCTGAATGTTGCCGGGGTGCATGTCGGCATGAAAAAACCCGTCGCGAAAAACCTGGGTGAAAAAAATCGTGACACCATCACGTGCCAGTTTTTTCATGTCTACGCCCGCATCGCGCAGGCGCTGCATCTGCCTGATGGGCACACCCTTCATGCGCTCCATCACCATCACGTCAGGCATACAGAAATCCCACACCACCTCGGGGATCATCACCAGATCAAGGCCCTGCATATTGCGGCGCAGCTGGGCTGCGTTGGCGGCTTCACGCAGCAGGTCCAGCTCGTCATGCAGGTATTTATCGAACTCACCCACCACCTCGCGCGGTTTCAGACGCTTGCCATCTGCCGAGGCGCTTTCAACCCAGCCCGCCATCATGTGCATCAGGGCCAGGTCTTTTTCAATCGCCGGCAGCATGTTGGGGCGCAGCACCTTGACGGCCACTTCACGGCCACTGGGCAAGGTCGCAAAATGCACCTGCGCGATGGATGCGCTGGCCACAGGCGTGTGCTCGAAGGTGGCAAAAATCTGCGCCAGCGGCCTGCCAAAAGCTTTCTCGATGATGGCAATGGCTATTGCGGAATCAAACGGCGGCACGCGGTCTTGCAGGCGGGCCAGCTCGTCTGCGATGTCAGGGGCCAGCAAATCGCGACGGGTAGACATCACTTGTCCGAACTTGACGAAGATAGGGCCAAGACGCTCTAACGCCAGGCGCAGGCGCTCGCCACGCGGCGCTTTCAAATTGCGCCCGACTGAAACAACACGCCGCAAGAGCCTGATCCACGGTTTTTGAAAACCCGATAGCACCAGCTCGTCCAGACCAAAGCGCAATACCGTCCAGATGATGAAAAAGCCCCTGAAAATCCGGTTCATAACGCCGCCTTGGGCATATCTGAGACTGCGGTCGTGGCCGCAGGTGGTGTTGTTTTAGTAGCTAAGAATTGCTTTAAACCAGCGAACACGCGCCGACCCATGTCACCCAGTGCATGGGCCGGTATGTCGCCGACGATGCGTGACAAGTCTTCTTCAACATCCCAACGCAAATTCTCAGCCAGCCAGCCGAGTTCAGCAGCGAGCTGTACGTCGCCCTCAATCTTGACGGGTGGCGGCTTGCTGGCCAGAACGGATTGCAGCACCACCATGGGTGAATCGGCAGCCACTGTCACCAGTAGGTCGGGCTTTGCGGCGGAAGATGCCCGATCCAGAAGCCCGGCTGGGGTGATGAGCAAGTCAAGCCCAAACAAACCCCAGCGAACGTGAATCACATTGCCTTTTTTTCGGACAAGACGATCCTGGGCTTCTTTTTCCTGCATCAGGACGTGGTTCAAGAACAGCACCAGGCGTTGCTGGCCCTCATCAACCACCCACGAAGGCGGTTGGAAGCGGCTGGCGATGGATTCTAAAAATGGAAAAGGGGACGTAGTAGTCATACGCCCCCGATTTTCCTCGATAAACCGAACTTCGATTTATCTAGACTCCAAACCCCGATTATTGCAATGCCTGTACGCCAGCAACCAGCCAGCCGCCGCCATTACGTGGCTTGGTCATGTTCCAGACTTCACGGAACGGGCTGGCACCGGCTGATGCGTCTTCGCGGATCATGCCGGAGAACTCAACGCTGGCCATATACACGTCGGTAAGTTCTTCAATGCCCAGAAGCTGCGCTTCCAGTATGACCACGTCGGTCTTGTTGGTGCCACCGCCCGTGTGCGACTCACGGTCAGCGAGTTGCACCTTGATCTGCCCGAGCATTTCGTCGGTCATCATGGCGCGCAGATTCTGGATGTCAGAACGATCCCAAGCGTCTTGCAGCATCAAAAAGTTGGCCTTGCACGCCTTCAGAAAACCTTCTGCATCAAAGCCGGCAGGCACACCCCAAGACTGCGAACCACCCAAAGCCGAACCGATCATCAAACCCGTATTGGCTGCGCCCGCAGCGTTGGCATCAAAAGCCATGCTATTACGTTCCCATGGCCGGGCAGAAGCGTCATTGCCGACGTTTTCAGGGCTGTAGTTTTTAGGTGTTGTTGCAGCTGCTGGACTACCTGCGCCCTGAAAGGCGAATGGCGATGAGGACTGCCCGCCATTTGCCTGAGCACCATTTTGGTCGTTATTTTGCCCTTTGAATTTACGCATCACGAAGCCGATGACCAGCATCACCGCTAACGCCAGCAAGCCAAACATGATGATCTGGCCGAATTCATCGCCGAGGCCTAGCGAAGAGGCTAGCCATGCGAGGCCCAAGCCAGCGGCAAGACCGCCCAACATCGCACCCGCACCCCAAGGCTTCTTGGCTGCAGCAGCTGAAGTCGCGGCGGGAGCGGCGGCTGGCGGAGCCGCCTGACGCTGCGTCACGTTAGACGACTGTTTGCCGACTGAGCCACCACCCCACCCAAGCGCTTGGCTTCTGCGTTTACACCCGCAAAACTCAGCGTGAGCGCGAGCATGGCGGGGAAAATGATAGACCAGATTTTCATGATATCTCCTTAAACAAACTGTCTTTGACTAAAGGGCACTTCTATAAATTCATTTTTCAGGCGAATTGCGTCGTTGGGCGGTACTCGCAATCCTCACGTACCTGAGTACGTTCCGGTTGCTGCGTTCCGTCCGCCTTGCACTTCATCCCGAAAACCTGAATTTCTAGAAGTACCCTAAAGCTAATGACTTTCAACACCTGATTCCAACATGCAAAGCGACCACACCGCCAGACATGTTGTGATAGTCCACATGGCCGAAACCACCTTTGTGCATCATGGCCTTTAATTCTTCCTGTCCCGGATGCATACGGATCGACTCGGCCAGGTACTGGTAGCTGGAGTCGTCATTGGCAACCAGCTTGCCCAGCCGGGGCAAGACCTTGAAGGAATACCAGTCGTAAATTTTGGCCAGCGGCTTGGCGACTTTTGAAAACTCCAGCACCAGCAGCTTGCCGCCAGGCTTGAGCACGCGATTCATTTCACGTAGGGCATCTTCCTTGTGCGTCATGTTGCGCAGGCCAAAGGCCACCGTGACCAGATCAAAATGCGCATCCGAAAAAGGCAGATGCTCGGCATCACAAACCAGTGTCGGCACGCTGACCCCGGCATCAAGCAGGCGGTTACGCCCCTCGCGCAGCATGGCCTCATTGATGTCGGTATGTACCACCAGACCATCAGCACCGACCTTGGGCGCAAACGCCATAGCCAAATCGCCGGTACCACCCGCGATGTCCAGCACTTTTTGGCCCGGTTTGACGTTGGCGACCAGCACGGTGTAGGCCTTCCACGCACGGTGCAGGCCCAGCGACATCAAATCGTTCATCACATCGTATTTGGGCGCGACTGAATCGAACACGCCGCGAACGCGACGGGCCTTGTCCTGCTCGTCAACCGATTGAAAACCGAAATGCGTACTCGTCATAAGCGCAATGCTAGAGGCCAAAGCCCTGATTGATGGTGACAACCCTTTGGGGGTTCAGGGCATTACAACGATATATCGGGTTCCATGCTTGAAAAACAACACTCACTGAAAAAATCAGTAGCTGCCACAAGAGGAGTGTGGGTGAATCGGTCTTATGACCCCCTGGCCCTACCCCCGCTGGATAGCCCACAGAGGCGCAGGTAAACTCGCACCTGAAAACACGCTGACGGCCTTCAAGCTGGGCGCAAGCCATGGCTACCGGATGTTTGAATGCGATGTCAAACTCAGTGCAGACAACGCTCTTTTTTTGCTACATGATGCAACGCTTGATCGCACCAGTAACGGCCAGGGCGATGCCAGATCCATGCTGTGGGAAGGTCTTTCAAAGCTCGACGCGGGCAGTTGGCATTCACCCAGCTATGCAGGCGAGCCACTGGCAAGCCTTGAGGTCATTGCCCGTTATTGCCTGGACAACAACTTCTTCCTGAATATCGAGATCAAGCCAACACCAGGGTTGGAGGCCGAGACCGGTACGGCGGTGGCCGATGCGGCAGCCAGGCTATGGAAAAATGCGGCCGCACCGCCGCTACTATCGTCCTTTCAACCGGCCTCGTTGCGCGCTGCAAAGCAGTCCCAGCCGAAACTGCCGCGCGGCTTGCTGCTGGACAAATTAAACCCTGGCTGGGTTGATGCCGCGCTTGAGCTCGACTGCGTAGCGGTGGCCTGCAATTACCGGCTCTGGACCGAAGTGACGGTGCGCGCCGCCATGCAAGCCGGGCTGCGGACGCTGGCCTACACCGCCAATGACGAGGCTGCGGTGCATAGCCTGCTTGAGTTGGGTGTGGACGGCATCATCACCGACCGGGTGGATTTGTTCAAACCTTCCAGCCCTACTTCCAGTTTTTGCCCAAAATCCACTGGCAAGTAGCAGCCACCAATACCAGCGCGGCATAGGTTGCCATCTTGCCGTCGTTGCCAAACAGCACCAGTCCGGCCACAAGCACCAGCATATTTGCTATAAAAATAATAGCTAATCGCACCCCTACTGATTGGGCTACAGGCCTTTTTTTGCCTGAAAATCGGCCAAAAAAGCTTGCTAACAGCAGCAACAGCAGCGCCACCACGGCGGCAGGGGCTACCAGGTTAAGCAGGTGGTCAGTGAGTAAATAGGCGGTCATAGTTTTAGGTTACAACTTCAATTTTATAATCACAGGATGTCTGTCTGGGCCCTTGGGCTAAACCATAACACTGCACCGCTCGATTTGCGCGGGCGCTTTACGTTTTCAATAGACGAGATGGAGCCCACCCTGAACGGCTTGCGCCAGTCGCTGGCACGCCAGCCCGAGGCCGCCATCCTTTCAACCTGCAACCGCACCGAGATCTATTGCGCGGGCGACCAACTTGAGGTGGACAGCACGCTCGAATGGCTGGCCCACAGCGGCGGCGTGTCCCCCGCCCTGCTACGCTCGCACGTCTACGCGCTTGAAGGCGATGAGGCCGCACGCCATGCCTTTCGGGTTGCCAGCGGGCTTGATTCGATGGTGCTGGGCGAACCGCAAATTCTGGGGCAAATGAAAGACGCGATGCGTGCCGCTGAAGAAGCCGGCGCCATGGGCTCGACCCTGCACCAGCTGTTTCAACGCTCGTTTGCCGTCGCCAAAGAGGTGCGCAGCAGCACCGAGATTGGCACGCACAGCATCAGCATGGCAGCAGCAGCCGTGCGGCTTGCCAGCCAGTTGTTTGAAGATCTGGGCGAGATCAAGGTGCTGTTTGTGGGCGCGGGCGAAATGATTGACCTGGCCGCCACCCATTTTGCGGCACGCAAACCCAAAGCCATGGCGATTGCCAATCGGTCACTCGCGCGCGGCGAAAAGCTGGCCACCCGCTTCGGTGCCGAAGTGATGCGCCTGGGTGACCTGCCCAGCCGCCTGCATGAGTTTGATGTCGTCATCAGTTGCACGGCCAGCACACTGCCCATCATTGGCCTCGGGGCTGTGGAGCGTGCCGTGAAGCTGCGCAAACACAGGCCGATGTTCATGCTCGATCTGGCGGTGCCGCGCGACATTGAAATTGAAGTCAAGGCACTGCCCGACATTTATCTTTACACCGTGGACGACCTGGCCCAGGTGGTGCAGACTGGCCAAGACAGCCGCCAGGCCGCCGTCGCTGAGGCCGAGGTCATCATTGATGCAGGGGTGCAAAACTTCATGCACTGGCTGCAACAGCGTGGCACGGTGCCTTTGATCCAGCAGATCAATGCGCAGGCCGACGAATGGCGCGCGCTTGAAATTGCGCGGGCCAAAAAGCTGCTGTCCAGGGGCGAGACGATTGACGCAGTGCTCGAAGCCCTGGCACGCGGCCTGAGCCAGAAAATGCTGCACGGCACATTGGCTGAGTTACATACGGGCGATGCAAGCAGCCGTGAAGCGACGGCGCAAACGGTGTCCAGGCTGTTTTTGCGCGGCAAGCTGCCGGGCGGTAGTGCAGGCGACAAAGAGCTTTAGCGAAGTTCTTCCAAAGAGTGGGTTATTGGGGTCAGACACCAATAACCCACATCCGCTGCATCATCCAATTTTTTTAGTTCGCACGCTGATTCTGTAGCCCATGAAACCCTTCTTACGCCAGACCCTGGAACGCCAGCTTTTAAGACTGCACGAACTCGACGCGCTGCTCTCAGCCAGCGACGTGGTGAGCGACCTGGACCGCTTTCGCAGCCTGACGCGCGAGCACTCGGAAGTCAGCGTGGTGGCCGAGCAATACCGCAAGCTCACCAGCCGCGAAGCCGATTTGGCTGGCGCCGAGCAGATGCGGCAAGAGAGCAAAGGCGATCTTGACATGACAGCGATGGCTGAAGAAGAAATCGACAGCGCCAAGATAGACATTACACACATCGACGAAGCCCTGCAACTGATGCTGATCCCCAAAGACCCGGACGACAGCCGTGCCGCATTTGTTGAAATTCGCGCCGGTACCGGTGGCGATGAATCTGCACTGTTTGCCGGTGATTTGTTCCGCCTCTACACGCGCTACGCCGAGCGCAGCGACTGGCGCTGCGAGATCATCAGCGAATCACCAAGCGAGTTAGGTGGCTACAAGGAGGTGGTGCTGAAGATTGACGGCGCACTCGATGGAACGGGCGTGGGCGTTTACGGCAAGTTGCGCTTTGAATCTGGCGGCCACCGCGTGCAGCGCGTGCCCGCCACCGAGACCCAAGGCCGCATTCACACCAGTGCCTGTACAGTGGCCGTAATGCCAGAGCCGGACGAAGCCGTGGCGATACAGATCAACCCGTCAGACCTGCGCATAGACACCTACCGCGCCAGCGGTGCGGGTGGCCAGCACATCAACAAAACCGATTCCGCCGTGCGCATCACGCACCTGCCCACCGGCATAGTGGCTGAATGCCAGGACGGCCGCAGCCAGCACAGCAACAAGGCCCAGGCGCTGAAAGTGCTGACAGCCCGCATCGTTGAAAAAGACCGGTCTGAGCGTGCCGCCAAAGATGCCGCGATGCGCAAGGGCCTGGTCGGTACCGGCGACCGCAGCGACCGCATTCGCACCTACAACTTCCCACAGGGTCGGCTGACCGACCACCGCATCAACCTGACGCTGTACAAGCTGCTCAGCATCATGGAGGGCGACCTGGAAGACGTGATCGTCGCGCTGCAGGTCGCACGCGGTGCGGAGCAGTTGGCGGAGCTTGAAACGGCCTCGCAAGGCTGAAAAAGGACTAGCGTTTGACCGTCCTGACCTGCAAGCAAGCACTACAGATGGCCCACACTCTGGGCCTGGACAGGCTGGACGCGCAACTGCTGTTGCTGCACGCTTTGGGCAAGCCGGACAGTGACCGTGCCTGGTTGCTGGCCCATGATGACGATACGCTGGCCGAACCCAGCAGCAGCGCTTTCAGCCAAGTCGCGCTCAGGCGGGCGGCGGGCGAGCCGCTGGCCTACATCGTCGGCTACAAGGATTTTTACGGCCTTCGCTTGAAGGTGGATGCTAGAGTGCTGGTACCACGGCCCGATACCGAGACGCTGGTTACATGGGCGCTGGACGTGTTGCTGGCACCCGATTTTGCAGGCCAGCCTAGGGGCCCTAGAGTGCTGGATCTCGGCACGGGTAGCGGCGCGATTGCGCTGGCGCTTGCACACGGCCTTCAACTTGCAGGGCGAGCAGCGAGCGTTTTGGCTAGCGATGCGAGTAGCGATGCGTTGGTCGTTGCATCAGGCAATGCGCAGGCCTTGGGTCTTGAGGTTGAATTTTTGCAAAGCAGCTGGCTGAATGAAGTAAGCAAGTGCTTTCACCTAATCGTCAGCAATCCACCCTATATCGCCAACGCAGACCCGCATCTGGCCACACTAAGCCATGAGCCCATAGAAGCATTGACTGCCGGCAACGATGGACTGGATGACATCAGGCAGATCATTGAAAACGCGCCAACGCACCTTGAAAGCGACGGTTGGCTACTGCTGGAGCATGGCTACGATCAGGCGGCCAAGGTACGCAATTTGCTGCTGACACGAGGCTTTGGGCAAGTACAAAGCCGACTAGATTTAGCTGGAGTTGAGCGCTGCACAGGCGGGCAATGGCTAGGGACCCTCTGCATAACTCCCTGCGATCTGTGATCGCGCGGGCTCGGGCGGTCCACTGCGTTGTTTTTCTTAGGGTTTTTGGGGTCAGAGTCCAAATTCATCGTGCCCTTGGCACGCCCTTCGGGTGCGATGCTTTGCATCGTAATGAAATTGGCGTCTGACCCCAATAACCCTCCTTGCAAAAAAACGCCTTGCGGCCCTTCCCGATCCGCACGCCACAGCCTCGCCAGAGTTATGCAGAGGATCCCTAGGCTAGCCGTCAATCGGCAAATAGCAGGATAATCTACCGATTAAAGGATTTAACCATGAGCAACCTAGACCCCACCCAGCAACGCATTGACCAGATCGTCAAATCCGCAGACGTGGTGCTGTTTATGAAGGGTACGGCACAGTTCCCGCAGTGCGGCTTTTCGGGCCAGGCGATTCAGGTGCTCAAGGCCTGCGGTGTGAGCAACCCGGCAACGGTCAATGTGCTGGAAGACCCTGAAGTACGCAACGGCATCAAGGAATACAGCAACTGGCCGACCATTCCCCAGCTTTACATCAAGGGCGCATTCGTTGGTGGCTCTGACATCATGATGGAGATGTACGAAAGCGGTGAGTTGCAGCAGGTGCTGGGCAATCCGGCGGCGTGACCACCTAGCAGCCTGTTGAAGGGCTGCCTAGTTGGTGTAGCCCGTACAGGCACCAGCGTTCACAGCACCTTTGCACTCACGCTGAAGGCGCGCACTGCGCTCTTTAGTGGTTTCTTGCGAGCCGGGTATAAACTTCGTCTTGCCTGCCTTACTCGTTTGCCCTGCTTTGGTGGACTTGGCCGATTTCTTTTTAGCCTTGGTTTTGATCGGCGGGTCTAAAACTTCTGGCGCTTGGGCATAAGCAGCGCCCATGACCAGTACACAAGCGACGATGACCGTCACACCAGCTGAGATAAATTTTTGAAGCATGGCCATCCTTTATTGGGTTTGGTGTTTGAGCTATTGCAGCTTCGGGTCGCCGTAGACATCGTCATCAGGCGGTGCGTCAACCGGCATACGAAAGCTCTCGCTGGCCCAGGCACCCAAGTCCATGTTCTTGCAGCGCTCGCTGCAAAATGGCCGAAAGGGATTGCCGGGGCCGTAAATACTTTTGCCTTTGCAGGCCGGGCAAACCACCACTTTAGGTCGCGGTTTTTCAGGTGCTTGATCGGGCTTCATGGCTGCCAAGCAAACGCTTCAGGAACAAAGCGTCAGCTCGAACGACGCATCGTCGGTACAAGCGTGCAGGCGGTCATCGCCCTCGCGACGCATCAGGCGCACCAACACCATCAGGCGGTTGCCGCTGATTTCTGGAATCAGCCCCATGGCAGGGTCGATGCGCAGGCGCAACAACTGGAAGGTTCGGCCTTGCGGCAGATTTTGCTGGTACTGCCCGCCTGATGCGATGACTTTTTGTGCTGCGCCAGAGTCGCGCAGCAACTGCAGCAAAAGACGAATCGACTCGGCCAGAGGCACCAGGGTGATGGTCCAGCGTTGCAGGTCGCTTTGGCGCGCCTGCGGGCTCAGATGCTGCCACGCAAAGTAGGCCGGCAAATCAAATTCACAGGTACCGCCAGGTATACCCACGCGGCTGCGAATACTCATCAGCCAGTCGTTTTCAGTCAGCGTCTGGCCGACTTTACCAGACAGGCTGTTAAGCGCTGAAAAGCACGCTTCAAGCTGGCTGGTGACATCGTCCAGCACAGCCTCGGCAATCGCGGGATTGCCGCGATAACCGCTGAGGATGTGCTTTTGCTTTTCAAGATCCTTGAGCACATCCAGCTTCAGGTCGGCCCGGGCCGCGACATCCATGACTTCAAAAATCGTGGTGATGGCGTAGTGGTGGTCTATGGCGTGTTCGCGTGCCACCAGTTCACTCAGGCGGCGAAACAGCTGCTCAAGCCGCAGATAGGTGCGTATTCGTTCGTTGAAGGGATACTCGTAAAGAATCACAGGGCTGGCTTTATCGGGTGGTTAATGTCGGGCATGGTCGGGGCATGGACTGGACCTGCGAATCATAGCCCGAAGCGCTGCGCTACCTGCGTGACAACAAGGCGTAGCGCCTGCAACGACAGGCCATCGTTGTAAATGCAGGCATCGGCTACAGCGCACCTAGCAGCGCGGCTGGCCTGCCCGGCAATGACTTTTTGCACGGCCTGTGGTGTCCAGCCAGCATGGCGGGCTACAACACGCGCCACCTGGGTTTCTTCTGTGCAATCGACTACCAGCACGCTGTCAAGCTGATGCCGCCAGCGGCCCGATTCCACCAGCAGGGGAATGTCAAACACGATGCAGTGGCTGCCAGACTGTTCGGCCAGCGCCGACTGGCGCGCTGTCTCGGCACTTACCAGTGGGTGAATAATCGCCTCCAGACGCAACCGCGCAGCAGGGTCGTCAAACACCAGGACGCGCATGGCATCGCGATCCATCGCGCCGTCTGCCGTGATGGCCTGCGCACCAAACTGCGCGGTTATGGCGGCCATCGCTGCGCCGCCGGGCGCGGTAACCTGGCGTGAAATCGCATCCGCATCAATCACCACGGCACCGCAATCAGCCAGCATACCGGCAACCGTGCTTTTGCCGCTGCCTATGCCACCAGTCAGGCCAATGCGTTGCACGCGCGGGGTTGTCGTCATGGGTACGGCCTGCATGGTTCCTACAAACCCACGAAGCGGAGTATGGACTGCGGCCCAAAAATCATGGCGGTAAAACCGGCCCCGGCCAGAAACGGCCCGAAAGGCACATAGCCGCCCTCACGCAGGCCGCTTGAAAACTTCATTGCAATGCCAATGACAGCACCCATCACCGAGGCCATCAAAATAATCGGCACCAGCGCTGTCCAGCCAAACCACGCGCCCAGTGCGGCAAACAGTTTGAAGTCGCCGTAGCCCATGCCCTCTTTGCCTGTTACAAGCTTGAAGGCCCAATAGACCAGCCACAGCGACAGGTAGCCCGCAACAGCACCCCACAAGGCGCCCGGCAATCTAACAGCCGGATTGAACTGCAACGCAGCGACTATCAGCCCCGCCCAAAGCAGGGGCAGGGTGATGTCGTCCGGCAGCAGCGTGGTGTCCCAGTCAATCAGCGCGAGGGCCAGCAAGGCGGCTGCAAATCCGCTCCAGGCCAGTCCGGTGGTGGTCAAACCCCAGCGCCAGGCGCAAAAAAAGAACAAGGCACCGGTGACCGCTTCGACCAGCGGATAGCGCCATCCGAATTTCGTGCCGCAAGCAGAGCATTTACCCCTTAGAAAAAGGTAGCTCAGGATGGGGATGTTTTCATACCAGGCAATCCCATGTCCGCAACTCGAGCAGCGGGAGCGGGGAAGCAGCAAATTGAATTTGTCGGCGCTTTCTAGCTCTTTGCCTGTGCGCTCGGCACATTCGGCCGCCCACTGCCGCTCCATCATTTTTGGCAAGCGGTAAATCACCACATTCAAAAAACTGCCGACAAGCAGCCCCAGAATGCCGGCCAGCGCGGCGTGAAATTCGGCAGGCACACCGAGCACGAGTCCGGACATCAAACCACTTGGCCCAGCTTGAAGATCGGCAGGTACATGGACACCACAATACCGCCAATGAGTGTGCCCAGAAACACAATGATGATGGGCTCCATCAGACTGGACAGGCCCGCCACCATTTCATCGACCTCGGCCTCATAAAAATCCGCGGCTTTTCCGAGCATGTGATCCACCGAGCCCGACTCTTCGCCAATGGCGGTCATCTGTAGCACCATAGATGGAAAAAGATTGGCATTGGTCATGGCCGCAGTCAGACTGGTACCGATAGAGACCTCCTGCTGGATTTTTTCAGTCGCATCGGCATACAGCGAGTTACCCGATGCGCCGCCCACGGAGTCGAGTGCCTCGACCAGAGGTACGCCTGCGGCGAACATGGTCGACAGGGTACGCGTCCAGCGGGCGATGCATGACTTTTCAATCAGGGCGCCGAAAACCGGCACCTTGAGCAATATGCGATCCATCACCCGCTGCACCTTTTCGCTGCGCTGCCAGGCCTGGAAAAAAAAGTACAGGCCACCACCAATACCGCCAAAAATAAGCCACCAGTACGCGACAAAAAATTCACTGATGGCAATCACAAACAGGGTTGGCGCGGGCAGGTCTGCACCGAACGACGAAAACACCTCCTTGAACGCAGGAATCACGAAAATCATGATCACCGCAACCACCACAAAAGCGACGACCACGACAGAGATCGGGTACATCAGCGCCGACTTGATCTTGGACTTGATGGCCTCGGTTTTTTCCATGTAAACAGCCAGGCGGTCCAGCAGCGACTCCAGAATACCGGCCTGCTCACCGGCTTCGACCAGGTTGCAATACAACGCATTGAAATAAAGCGGGTACTTGCGGAAGGCGGCGCTCAGGGAGGTGCCGGTTTCCACGTCCGTGCGCACATCATTGAGCAGCTTGGTCACGCTGGCATTGGGGTTGCCGCGCCCCACGATGTCAAATGATTGCAGCAAAGGCACGCCAGCTTTCATCATGGTGGCCAGCTGGCGCGTAAAAATAGCAATATCCTTGGGCTTGATTCTCTTGCCCGAGCGCATCCGGCGCTTTTTGATCTTGCTGGGCAACACGCCCTGGCGACGCAAGGTGGCCTTGACCTGGTTCTCGCCAGCCGCCCGGATTTCACCCTTGACTATCTTGCCGCCCCGGTCTTTGCCTTCCCACTCGAAAACGAATTCTTCAACGCCTTTCAATGCTGTTGCCATGATGTTTTCTCGTTTTGAAGCGGGTTATTGGTATCTGACCCCAATAACCCGCGCTGCTATTTATTCTACGAGCGTGATCCGATAGTCGATCAAACATTGGTACAGCCCAAAACTTCTTCGACCGATGTCATGCCAAGTTTAACTTTATAGAGCCCCGACTGGCGCAAACTCCGCACGCCCTCGGACGCTGCCTGCGCCGCAATCTCAAGTGCGCTGCCATCACGCAGGATGATTCTCTGGATTTCCTCGGTGATCGGCATGACCTGGTAGATGCCAACCCGACCTTTGTAGCCATTGGCACACATGGAGCAACCCACCGGGCGGTAAGTGGTCCAGGAGCCATCAACGTCTTCTTCCAGAAAGCCTGCCTCCAGCAGAGATTCACGCGGAATATCAGCCGGTGTCTTGCAGTTGGGGCACAGGCGCCTGGCCAGGCGCTGGGCGGTAATCAATATCACACTGGACGCGATGTTGAACGGCGCAATGCCCATGTTGCGCAGTCGCGTCAGCGTGGCGGGTGCGTCATTGGTGTGCAGGGTGGACAGCACGAGGTGGCCGGTCTGCGCGGCCTTGATGGAAATTTCGGCCGTCTCCAGGTCCCGGATTTCGCCGACCATGATGATGTCCGGGTCCTGCCGCAAAAAGGCCTTGAGCGCGACCGGAAAGGTCATGCCAGCCTTCTCGTTCATGCTGACCTGGTTGACACCGGGCAGCGTGATCTCGGCCGGGTCTTCTGCGGTAGCGATATTGACACCCGGCTTGTTCAGGATGTTCAGGCAGGTGTAGAGAGACACCGTTTTGCCAGAACCCGTCGGCCCGGTAACCAGTACCATGCCGTAGGGACGGTCAATCGCGGCCATGAGGCGCTCTTTTTCAACCGTCTCGTAGCCCAGTGCATCAATGCCGAGCTTGGCACTGCTCGGGTCGAGAATACGGATCACGATCTTCTCACCGTACATGGTGGGCAAGGTGCTGACCCGGAAATCAATCACCCGATCCGGCCCTATCTTGAGCTTCATTTTGCCGTCTTGCGGTACGCGCTTTTCTGAAATGTCGAGCTTGGAAATAACCTTGATGCGCGCAGCCAGCTTTTCCTTGATGGCAACCGGCGGCGATGCAATCTCGCGCAGCTCGCCGTCGATACGGAAGCGCACACGGTAGGTATGTTCGTACGGCTCAAAATGCAGATCCGAGGCCCGCATGCTGAAAGCGTCGAGCAGCATTTTGTGCAAAAACTTCACGACCGGCGCATCTTCAACCTCGGAAACGCTGGTGTCGGTGCTGTCCGCACTGGCCTCTTCTGCGGTGGACTCGTCAAATTCGAAGTCATCGCCGATGATGTGACCCATGGCTTCGGACGCCGTGGTGGCTGAGGCCTCCACCATCTTGGACAACTTGTCATATTCGGCGATAACCCAGTCCACACCCATCAGGGTAGAGAACTTGATTTTTTCTGCGGCTTCCTGGTCGGAGGGGTCAGCCGTAGCCACAATCAGGCGGTTGCTGCGCTTGCTCAGAACAACAATCCGGTAAGCCTGACAGATTTTGGCGTCCAGAAAACCCTTAGGCAGGCGCTGGGTATCGATCGCATCCAGATCAAGAAGCGGAGCCGCAAACGCGGTAGACATGGTGTGCGCGAGGTCCGATGGGGACACCGCACCGGACCCGGTCAACTCGGCAATGAAACTGGTGCGTCCGCTTTGGGCCTTGCGGAAAATGTCCTCAGCGGCTTTTTGACCAAGTTTTCCGGCAACTACCAAGGCTCTGCCAAGGCCGGGAAGAGCCTTGGAAGGTGCGTCGTTCATCACGGTTTCAACAGCCGCCATAGTCTCTTAAATCCTGCCTAAATGAGTATCATCGCCCATAGGACGACAGGTGTAAATCTAAAAGGGAACTTCCGCCTAAAAATACCTACCCCATCACCTCACTGAGCTACACCCCGCTTTGGCACGGGTTATTGGGGTCAGACACCAATAACCCTCAAGCACGTCGTTCGAGCAACTGGGAAGCCAGTTGCTCCAGGGTGTCACTGTAAAGGTTTTGCGGCAATATCCGCAAGGCTTCCAGCGCACGTTGCGCCTCCGCAGCCGCTGCCGCGCGGGTAGCCACGAGAGCGCCGGTTTTTTGCACGATCTCAATGATTTGCGCCATGTGCGCCGTGCCGCCGGTCTCAATCGCCTCACGGATAAGGCCGCATTCGGACGGGGTGCCGCGCTGCATGGCCATGATGAGCGGCAGCGTCGCCTTGCCTTCGCGCAAATCGTCGCCCAGGTTTTTGCCCATCTCCAGCACATTGCCGTCATAGTCCAGCACATCGTCAATCACCTGGAACGCGGTGCCCAGCGCCTGGCCGTAGTCGGCGCAGCTTTTCTCGACGGCAGGCGTGGATTGCGCCAGCAGAGCAGCCAGGCGCGCACTGGCCTCGAAAAGCTTGGCTGTTTTGGAGCGAATCACCAGCAGGTAGCCCTCTTCGGACAGCGATGCATCGTGCATGTTCATCAACTGCAACACTTCGCCCTCGGCAATCACATTGGTGGCCTCAGCCAGGGTTTGCATGACGCGCATGTCCCCGGCATCGACCATCATCTGAAAAGCGCGTGAATACAAAAAATCCCCGACCAGCACGCTTGCAGGGTTGCCAAACATCTCGTTGGCAGTGGCCCGTCCGCGGCGCAGCGTGGATTCGTCCACCACATCGTCATGCAGCAAGGTAGCGGTGTGAATAAACTCGACAACCGCCGCTAGGTTGAAGCGCTGCTCACCCTTGTAACCAAGCGCGCCGCACATCAGCAGCAGCAAGGCCGGGCGCAGGCGCTTGCCGCCAGCCGCCACAATGTACTGCGACACTTGGCTGACCAGAGGTACTTCGGACTTCAGGCGACGGGCTATGACGCTGTCCATCCCCCGCATGTCGCCTGCAATCAGGGCGAGGGCGGCGGCGGTACTTGAGGAATTGGCAGACAAGAGGCGGTCCAGACGAGGCGTGTGAGTAAGGAGGGCGTGAGGGGCGGCAGAGCGTTAGTTTGGGCAGATTATAGGAAGGGAGCAACAAGGCAACCGCCCATAGGCTTACCCCAAAATAACCCGCTCAAAGTAAAAACAGCAGGCAAACCTTGGATCTGGCTATTTTTACCTCGCCATGCTAAACTGTGGGGCTCTGCGGAAATCCGTCTGCAGAACTCAATTTAAGAGGTCTTACATGTACGCGGTCATAAAAACCGGTGGCAAACAATACAAAGTTGCTACTGGTGAAAAAATTAAAGTAGAACAGATTGCTGCGGACGTAGGCCAAGAGATTGTTATTGATCAGGTTTTGGCTGTCGGCACCGGCAGCACAATCACGGTCGGTACGCCCTTGGTGTCCGGTGCTACTGTTACGGTTACGATTCTGTCGCAAGGCAGGCATGACAAGGTTCGCATTTTCAAAATGCGGCGCCGTAAACATTATCAAAAACGTCAAGGCCACCGCCAGAACTACACCGAGCTACAAATCGGCGTGATTACTGGTTAAAGCCCCTAAGCTGACACTATTGTTGACACCCAGAGGTATCTAAAAAATGGCACAAAAAAAAGGCGGCGGCTCTACGCGAAACGGGCGTGATTCACAGCCCAAAATGCTCGGCGTCAAAAAGTTTGGCGGCGAAGTCATCAACGCAGGCAGCATCATCGTGCGCCAGCGCGGCACCAAGTTCC
>Ga0335396_10002276_pt1 | contig 23522 bp, 27 predicted proteins | sample FRY02_FD_205743 | JGI IMG/M metagenome (GOLD analysis project Ga0335396, IMG submission 205743) | Freshwater microbial communities from Lake Fryxell liftoff mats and glacier meltwater in Antarctica - FRY-02 (spades assembly) (version 2) | ecosystem: Environmental > Aquatic > Freshwater > Ice >... | reverse complement strand
CCCGCCCGACGGTACCAAGGTGCCACTAGTGCTGTTTGCCCTACCGTTGGGCACGGAATACGAGCGTGGGGACCCACTACTGCTTGGGCTATTGCTTACTGTTTGCCACTTTACTAGATTGGCAGAGATGTCAATTCTAGTTCCGCCAGACACCGCGTAAGACTCGGTGAAGAGCTCTATTCTGTATTGCGGGCGTGAGCTGAAGTTTGCATTTGTCTGAACCACTTAAATCACCTCTACTTCTAGTTAGAAGCTAATCCAGATGTCGCCCTCGCTGGGGCTCCCTGGCTCGGTTCCAATGTAGATAATTGGGAAGCTTGCTCCATATTTTGCGTAACCTCCGGAAAGTGACACTGTACTTCCGCTTACTGCAACTGGTGCAACATTCCCAATAGTGACTGATGGTCCTGTCTCACCCGTAGCGCCAGTCGGACCAGTTACTCCCTGAACACCGGTCGGGCCAGTAGGGCCTAAGTCAGAAACTGCAATAGACCCAGCCATGCTGCTGTGATATTGGCAGACATAATAAAGATTATCGGGAGTATCAAATGGGACTTCCCAAATAATTGTTCCCACCGCAGCGCCTCCGCCAGTAACGCCGCCAGAGTAGACATTCCCAGAACTATATCCTCCAGACACTGTTTGAATCCAAAAAGGATGTCCAGAGGCATTTACGTTGAGAACGTACCTGTGCCCTCTAATAACAGAGAGAGTTGGGTTGCTTGCCCCATTTATATTGTATGCGCCAGACCCAGCGTTTGCGATTTCGTAAGTAATACCACCGCTTGGACCCGTTGATCCGGTAGGACCGGTTGGCCCTAAATCACCAGTTGATCCGGTTGGGCCTGTTACGAGACTGGCATCACCCGTTGATCCGGTAGGACCGGTTGGCCCTAAATCACCAGTTGATCCGGTTGGGCCTGTTACGAGACTGGCATCACCCTGAGCACCAGTAGGGCCAGTAGGGCCAGTAACGAAGCTATCAGCACCTGTCGGCCCTAAATCACCCTGAGAACCAGTCGGGCCAGTAGGGCCTGTTACAAAACTGTCAGCACCAGTTGGTCCAGTGACAAAGCTGTCAGCACCAGTTGGCCCAGTGGGACCAGTAACAAAGCTGTCAGCACCTGTGGGGCCAAGGGCACCAGTTGATCCGGTTGGACCAGTAGGACCTAAATCTCCCTGACTCCCGGTAGGACCCGTCACTGTTGAAGCTAACCCGGTAACGCCTGTAGCACCAGTTGGCCCAGGTGCTCCAGTAGGTCCAGTCACAAGTGACGCAGAGCCGGTTGAACCAGTAGCCCCTGTCGGCCCTAAATCACCCTGAGAACCAGTCGGGCCAGTAGGGCCTGTTACAAAACTGTCAGCACCAGTTGCACCTGTTGCACCAATTGGGCCAATAGGACCAACAATCTGACCTGCATCAGTCCAGGTATCTGCACCGTCTGAGACATAGAGATTGCCATCGGAGTCAACAATGTACGCATCGTTGCTAGCTGCCCCCGCAGGCAAGCTTGCGACATCTGCAACAGAGCCAACAAAGTGAATGTCAGTTCCTTGAGCTCCAGTTGGGCCCAGGGCTCCGGTCGGACCAGTAACAAAGCTGTCGGCTCCGGTTGGTCCAGTAGGCCCGGTTACAAAACTGTCAGCACCAGTTGGTCCAGTAACAAAGCTGTCAGCACCTGTGGGGCCAAGGGCACCAGTTGGACCAACAATAGTTGAGTCCTCGCCGGGTAGTCCCTGGACACCTTGAATGCCTTGAGGACCAGTGGCACCCTGCTCTCCAACTTCTCCTTGGATACCTTGAGGTCCTTCTACTGAGCTATCGGCTCCAGTCTCACCAATAGGTCCGTCTAAACCAATAGGACCCTGAGGACCGGTCACACCGGTTAATCCAGATAAACCTTGCGCTCCTGTTGGGCCCGTAGCTCCTTGGATACCAATAGGTCCGTCTAAACCAATAGGACCAGTTACTGACATACCAGATGAGCCTTGAGCCCCAGTAGCACCTATCGGCCCTTGGACACCTTGAGCCCCAGTAGGTCCTATCGGTCCAGTAATACTTAAACCTGAGATGCCAGTAGCGCCTGTAGGGCCACTAGAACCAGTCGGGCCAGCCGGTCCAGCTGCGCCGGCTTGGCCATTAGTCCCATTTTGACCGCTTGCACCAGTAGGGCCTGTGGCCCCGGTAGCACCAGTAGCGCCGGTAGATCCAGTACTACCAACTGATCCAGGGGTTCCGGCTGTACCAGTTGCACCAGTTGGACCCGTAATACTGAGCCCTTGGCCCCCCTGAGGTCCTGTTGCGCCTGTTGCGCCTGTTGCGCCTACTAAGCCTGTTGCTCCCGTGGGTCCTGCTATAGAAAGACCAGAGAGTCCCGTCGACCCTGTTGCGCCTGTTGCTCCTTGAGCTCCAGCTAATCCAGCGGTTCCAGTACCACCTGTTAGGCCTGTTGGGCCAGGAGCTCCAGTTGGTCCGGTAGCGCCTGTCAACCCAATTAAACCTGTTAGGCCTGTTGGGCCAGTAATGGATAGCCCCACAGAGCCTTGCAATCCAGTTGGGCCAGTGGCACCTAGTTGCCCCTGAGGGCCCGCGGCCCCAGTTGGGCCTGTAATAGAGAGACCAGAAAGACCCGTAGATCCAGTTGCACCAGTTGCACCAGTCGGGCCAGTTGTGCCATTTACTCCGTTAATACCTGCTAAACCTGTTGGGCCAGTTGCACCAGTTGCACCAGTCGATCCTACAGAGCCAGTTGCTCCAGTAGGTCCAACTGCCGTACTGTCTGCCCCAGTTGGGCCTGTCGCACCAGTAGCGCCAGTAGCGCCAGTTAGCCCCGCTGCTCCAGTAGGTCCCGTAGGGCCTCCAGCTGGTCCAGCCGCACCAGTTGGTCCAGCGGGTCCTTGCGGTCCAGGACCCTTTACATCTACATATGCAAAATTGTCTGAGAGTGTCACTACTTGGTAACCTCTGCTCTCACGATAAATTTTCCTTGAATAATTCTAGTGGTATCTCCTGCGCTCTCAGACTCTACTTCTATGTCATAAACATAGCTATTTGGAGCAAATTGCGCCATCTCTGAAGGTGAAATTAACAATGTAACAGTCCCAGCTGGACCATTTACCGTAAGACTACCGCCCCCATCTTCAGTTGTGTACTCTGCGATTAGAAGATCAGTTGTATTTCTAGTAGTTGGGTCTAAAGCTCTAATTTGCATTCTTGCAGTGTAACCCGTTAGGTCTAAAACCTTCCTCGCGGAGTTCTTTATAGTAAATACTTGGTGCACCGTAGAGCCCTGGTCGGTTATTAGATTATAGACATTACCTCTAAGAGAACTCATGGGAAAACGTCCTTACGGGGGGGAATAGACTAGTTCCTATAATTTTACCGCAGTTTACCTAAACTGAGTTAGTAGGCCCTTCGAGATCACCGCTATCCATTGGATGCTGACCATTATCTAGCTGCTCTTTCCACTCTTCCTGCTGAACTTTCTGCTCAGCGCGGACTCCTGATATCTCTTCTTCCCACTCTGCCATGCGTTCTTCAGAGTATTCAGACTCTTTAAAATCCCAGAAAGCGCCAATAGTGTGCCGAGTGCCACCCTTAACGATGAAAACTTGATGAACATTATCAATACCGCCTGGAAAGGTTATTAGCTCTCCTACTTTAGGGGCAATAGTTAGATTGTGGTCCCTAAAGTCTAGTTCTCCACCTTCATAGTCATTGTTGATATATAGTAAACAGACTAACTTACTCTTCTCCCAGGCGGACCAATTGCCATCCATATCAGTATTATCAGAATGGAACGGGGCAAAAGCACCTTCTTGCCACTTTTGAGCATGGCTAGATACAGGTTTAAGTGGGCGTTTGAAAGCGTGCTCGACAACAAGTTGAAGTCTGTCTGCAAGGTTTTTCATGTAATCCCTGGGTAGACCGTACTGCTCTAATAGAGGATCTTCAGGCAGTAGGCTCATACCATAAGACTCGAAGAACGCCGACATTGTCCACGGTTGCGACGGATCGTTAAAGTACTCAACAACTTTCTTGCACTCTTCGTCTGACATGAAGTTCTGGTAATAGATAATGTCATCTTTGTATTGGCCTTGTTCGCCGAATTCAGTGTTGGTCATTAGTTTCTCCTGTATATCCTGTGTCGGTTAGGAACCGGTCGGGGGCAAATCTCTGGTTATCTTTAGAGAATAGTTTAGCAAACTCATATACTAAGTAATTATACTCTTCTATAGGGACGTTTTCTTTGGCTATAAGGAAAATATCTTTAGCCTTGTGATAGTCATCTCTAACAAAAGTGCACTCTCCACCTCTTGGACGGTAAAGTGTCCTACTGTGCACTCTTCCAGTTGGTTCGTACAATTCAACCGTCAAGTATTCTTTTGAAAAACCCCAGTCTTGATAGGCTTCATAACCTGAGGCTGCGGCTAGGGCATCTCCGTAAAAGTATATAGAGCGAGCGGGACTCTCCCCGTCGCGCGCAATGGTGAGCATATATGAGTCTCCCTTACCCTCGGCTACCCTGAGTTTAAATTCCTCAACCACACTAACGTGGCTACTGTTCAAGCTATCTGACATTGCTACCCTTCGGGTTAAAGTAGACCTAATGATGTGTAAAAGTCATCGTTGAAGCCTTCGCCTCTTAATGTGACTCCAGTGAATTTTCTCTGTCCGAACTCATGACCTGACAATACTGCATGGTACATGCTAAAGAGATCTACAAATAGAAGATCTCCCTCTTGCCAGGTTTGTGTAATCCTAATGTCTGTATTATCATACAGATCGTAACATAGGTCTGTATAGAACTGGTCGAATTTAAGTTTATCATTTTTACTGGGGCTCTCACCCATGAAGTAGAAAAGTTCTGGCATCAAGATGCACCCTGGATCTACTTCTAATCTCAGTGTCTTTCTACCATTCACTGGGCTTATTTCCACTGCTCTAGTGTAGAATGGTCCTGCACCATCTGGCTTGCTCTCTACACCCTTATCCCATTTCACTGTGCAGCCATCCAAGAACTCTTTAGTATCTTGCGGTAAACTGTAGTAATAGTTAGAAGAATTTATAAACAAAGTCTGACCAACTCCCGGGGTTCCAGTGAAGTGGTGCATGTTCCAGACTCCAGCGTACATAGGGTGTACATAATAAGCTTTTTCAATATGCCAATGCAGTGAGTACTCATTGGTAGAGGTACTATACACCTTATTAGGGTCATCAGAATGGCCACCTTCGTAAGTTGCTCCTACTGCGTACGAGCAGTACTCTGCAAACTTAGAAGTAAGTTCAGCATGATCTGATGAACTAAAACTGTGCCCTCTTAGTATTAAGACACCTTCTGTAGTAAATAAGTTAAATATTTCTGGTATCTCTGCTATTGCGCTTTCAAGAGAGACTACCGAAATCATTCTAGGCTGTGTGGTCATTTTTACTTACCTTTATTGGTAGAGTTCCATTTTCTAGATGGGTGTAGTATTCCGATAAGGTGTACATCTCCTTCATATATGGCCTCATGATCTTCAAGTCGTACCTGCTCGTGCGCTCGCGTTCCATATCTTGGAAGGCTTCTCCGTACTTATCATGCAAAGCGTGCCACTCTGGACTCCCCTCGTATGTGTAGTGCCAATACAATCGAACTATGTATTTTGGTGCATCCCAAATTCTGCGGACCCCATGATAGTAAGGATAAGTTGATGGAAAAAATACAAAGTCTCCCTTTACTGGCTTGTAGTCTATTGGCTCTTTCACTGTACCAGTGGCGGGATCTACAATACTAAAAGAGATCTCTCCGTCCCTATAGTCATCATTTGGGTAGAGTACAGCAGTGACTGCAAATTTTTCCCCGGGCTGGTCGGCTCGTTCGGCCATAAAATCAGTATGGTAATTCATAGTGAGGTCTTCCATATTACCAACATTCTCATCCGGAATGTACCTTGCAAGAGACCAGTTCTTGCAAGTCCAGTTAGGAAGCTCTATCCCAGTAGCTTCTAGATATGCGGAAGAAGCTTTGTAAAACTGATCTGCTATCTCTGCCCTGTATGGGTCATCAGTAGAGTCAATGATACTGGATCTCCACTCTTCCGGCGTGGGGAAGTGAGGATGACCCTGAAGAGTAGGACCCACACTGTCTACCTGTCTTCCGAATCCATACCAGCCGCCCCATGGGTGGCTCCTCTCATAATACTTTATTAGCCCTTCCGGATCCTTAAGAACATTATGGAATACAATGATATTTGGATCTAAGAATGTTACATCGTAACCTCCCAGTGTGGATCTTTTCATCAATTAACTCCTCTAAGGACTGATACTAAATGCCTAATTCGTTTAACCCGCTCTCCACCTTTCCAATGGTGTGTTATTAACATCTTTCTACCATTGGATATGTGACACGACTCATGCTTGTAGGGCATAAATGACGGAAACACTACTATACTACCAGCTTTTGGTTTAATCTTTATGTCCAGCTCTGGCTCTACAAAATGCAGCTCGCCCCCGTCGTAGTCGTCGTTGAGATACACTACGATTGTGTACTCCACATCAGAATTATCCTCGTTCCAGTCAATATGAGGCCCCATCGCGCGGTCCGGCAAATACTTATTGACACCTGTTGTTGCACCCGGATGTCTCATTGACTGCACGGCATATCTAAGTGACACCTCGTCTATGTCAAATACAGAAGCATACACTTTGGCACAGTCCCCCATAGAAGTCGCAAGGGTATCCATTAGCCACGTGGATTTAGCTAACGCTTCAGGGTCTGGCTCGGACTTTAAAAAGTGTCGTCTTAAGTACTTAACTTCTCCATAGCTAAAACCAGACTTGTCTCCCGTGTCCCACTTCTCCCACCCAGAAACGGCTGAGCAATCTAATTCCTCAATTAGATCTATTACCTCCCTAAGGTCATCAAACACATCTTCAAAGTACATAATTTGGCTTTTGATAATTTGATATTTCATGCTGAGCCTCTCTAAAACTTAATTATTGGAGTAGAAGTGGTATGCACGTGAGTGATGATAGTTTTTCTACCATTTGCTGTCATCTTAGACTCATGCAAGTATCCAGATGGGAAGACCACAATCCCGCCAGCTTTGGGTTTTATGATGACTGCAACGCCTTCCTGAGAAATCCCTAATTCGCCCCCCTCATAAGAGTCGTCTAAGTACACGGAGATAGTGTAGGTATCTCGACCGTCTACCACTCTATCCGAGTGAGGACCCATGTCTTCATTTTCGTTGTATCGCCTAATACCATAAAAGTTATTGTCTTCAAACATTGTTTTTCTTATTAAAGAGACCTCAAAATCAGTGGCGCCATGAGCACGCATAAATACTTCGCAAGTGTCATGCATACGATCTAGGAGGGTGTTAATCACATATGATGCCTTGGCTCGCACTTCTGGGTTAAATTCTTGATCTAATAGCTGTAGGTTTAGGGTTTTAACCTCCCCGTAAGGGTACCCTTCTAAGGTATTATCCGCGTACCAAGTCTCCCATGGGGTAACTGCGACGCTGTTTAATTCTTCTAAGGCCGCCATTAGCTCTACTATTTCAGGTATAGCACCTGGAAAATAGTAGACATTCTCATGTAGTACTTCATAGTCTAAAGCGGCCATGAGTCTTCGGGCCACAAAGGTAATTGCTCACTTATAAACTTTCTGGAGACTACTTGGACTTCATTTGTGAAGTACTTGATGCCTTCTGTTAAGTGACTTGATCCGTGAATTGCTCTCGACGGAAATACGACTAAGCTGCCACCCTGAGGTTTGATAGACACGTCTATGTCGGTCCAATAGATCTCTCCACCAGTGTACTCATCGTTTAGGTACAAGGTGGTAGTTATCCCGACTGGATCTTGTCCGTCAATATCTGGATGAACTCCGTGATGGCCTCCCGCTAAGTACTTTTTAATTGCAAAATTAGGTGACCTATTTTTCCAGTAGAACTGGTTAAATTTTTCTAGGTTCTCATCGGTCATTCCTAGGTTTTTTAAGTAGATACTATAGCCAGTTATGATTGCAGTGTCTAGGGTGTTAATAATTTCCGCTACAACCTCTCTATGATTGGCAGTCTCCTCATTAAGTTTTCCGCGCTCTACGCTTTTCATAATGCCGTACTGGTAGGGGTTAACCTTATCATGAGCGTCCCATGGCCCCCACTCGCCTATAGCAGGCGTGCTTGTATCCTCTATATATTTAAGAAGTTCCTTGATATTAGGTATAATGGAAGGGAAGTATAGTATTTTTCCGTCGTAGTAACTCTCATAAAATGCGGTCATTCTTGGTCATCATCTAGGTATTTTATCTCTGCGTTTACATCTCTGTAGCCAGACCCTGCGTTGTACTTCTCCCTGGACTCAGGGCTGCTGGAGTCAAACTCTCGTTGAAAGATGAATCCGGGGAACATATACTTATCACCATTCTTCATAAGATGTACCTGGTGCTTATAGGGATGAGTTGATGGGAAAATTAGTGCCTGACCGGCCTTGGGCTTAATGGTGAAATCAACTAAGTCCTTATTGGCCGGATCGGTTGCCTCTTTCTTAGGCTGCAGGTGGCCGTTCTTGGGGTTCCTAAGATCATAAGGTCTAATAATAAATGACAACTCACCACCATCGTAATCATCATTAACATATACTATTATCGACCATTTTAAGCTTTCGTCGCCCGCTTGTGCATCAAAATGAGCACCCATGTCGCACCCTGGACGATATTTCATCATTCCGGCAAAGGGTGATACATTTGGCTCTCCCTCTTCCTCGTGATCTGCGTAGAATGCAGCGGAGATTTTTTCGATTGCGCCCCTAATCTGACCCACAACCCACTCTACGTCAGCCTTGCGGTCAGACTCCAGTCCTTCCAGAGCATCTAGCGCAAAATCCTTCTTACTGCCAAAACTGTGACCGTCTTGAGTGTTAGAAAACCAAAAACCCCACTCTGGGATTACAGCCTGAACACTCTCATCTTCGTCAAGCTCCTCGATGAGGCGAATTAACCTCGCCGGATCGTCTAAGACATCAGAATAAAGGTAAACGTTCTCATGAAGCTTCTCTTCTAAATACATTATTTTCCTAACTAAATTGCCACATTGGCGGTTGATCTTGTATAGCGTTGGCATTTATCATCCACCGCTTAACTCCTTCTCCGATTGGTGACACCGAATGCTCGTAGGGGAATGCGCATGGGAATATCACTATGTCCCCCGCTTTTGGTTTATGGGAGCCTTCTGTAAAGTCTGATTCGGTGTATGTACCATCTAATTGTTTGTGGTATACACGAACAGTAATCTCTCCACCTTCCCCATAATCATCATTTAAATACAGATTATACGCAAATGTTTGATTTGCAATATCCTTCTCTTCTCTCGGATCTTGATTACCCCACGCGCCCTTAGGATGAAGATGCAGGTGACCAGAATAATCAGAGTGAGGCCCAACGCCTTGCGGTCCCTGGTAGTACCTAAACTCCAAGGGGGCATGCTGAATAATGTTAATGTCTAAGGACCATCGTGCAACGTAGTCAGAAACTACACCTTCGAGCAAACTTAGTACTCTAAGTATGGATTGGTATGCAGTGTCATCATCCTTTGGATTGGGATAGTAAGCTTTAAAGTCTTTGAAAACTGGACCGCCTAAAATTCCATAGTCTAGACCCTCGGGGATTCGATATCTCTCAAGCAGCGGCCTGCGCCGTAATCCATCTTGATCCTCCCACTCGTTTGGCGCCTCAAGGATATACCCATCCCCGAAGGGTGCAGTATAAAATGAAGAGAGCAACTCCTCGCAATGATCCCTCGTGAGTGCTCCTTCATATACTGTGACATACTTTAGCGGGTCAGAGCTTATCAAGATGTCTCCTCTTTTTTGTGACCCCTGATTGCCCAAAAGAAGGGACATACGTACCTAATCCCAGACTTAACCTCAGTCACACCGTGTATGTAGTGCATATCCCCTGGGAAGAAATAAGCGGCACCCGCTTTTGGTTTAAATTGAACCCCCTGATTTGGGAAATATAGCTCCCCACCCTCGTAGTCATCGTTAATATAAAATAATCCGGCTATGTCATAATACGGAAAGTCATTTGGTTTCCCGCGGTTTTCGCCTTCATGCAACTCTTTATCGGCGTGAGGCTGCTGACGTTGCCCTGGGAGCCAGCGTACTATAGCTGGGCTTGTAGGGTGAGCATCAACTTTAAAAAAAGAATCTACCTGCTCTTTGAGTCTAGCTTGCATACCTATAATTACTTCATTTATTTTAGGATCCAAAGCATCTAATGTCGGAGCAGTGGCAACCCTGTGATCCCAGTAGCTCGAGTCATAGATTACTACGCCATCGTCATTGTAATGGGTCTCTGTTTTATCCCAAGTCTGGTTATTTACTGCAAACTTAGTCAGGTACTCTAACTCTTTGGGAGTCATAAAATTTTCAATAGCTACAATATTATCTATCGAGTCCCCAAAGAAACCAGAAGGTGTTGACGACTCATAAGGGTGATCGTTGTTATTTGTTACGTTATCTGTCATGGCCATAGTACTATCCTACACTATTCATATTTACGTCTTTCCCAAACTTGTTTTTGGTATATTCCGCCGTCTGGTCGTCTATATTTGGCACTATTTTCTTGATTTTTCTCCATCATTGTTGGCATGTCTACAGTAGCGTCTACTTCAGAAGTCCAATCTTCGCGCTTAAAGGGGAGCATTTGTGCGTAAGGTGTACCAGCTGGTATAACTCCAGTAAATCCTTTAATAATAAAGAATGGCATGGTACCCGGAAGATGTACGTGATCATTATCGATAATCCCGCTTGTGGTCAAGAATGGTAACTCAAAACGGTTAAAAGGTTGAGTGTATAGTACGCTGTAGCCCTCTGGCACCTCTACCGCCCAATCGGCCCACCAGGCAAAGTGAGTCTCATGATACCCCATCGGGGCCTTAAACTGAGCCATTGGTGGCCTAAATCCCACAAAATCTCTATTTCTTGCATCTAGAACTTTGCACTGGATACTACCTGCCGAGTCCTCAAAGAATTCGATATCGCAGGGGGTTCTATACACATAACCCGTTCCCATAATGTCATAAATTGCTGGGCATGCCTTCCACGTAGGTATCTTCCCGCTGCCGTCTGGCATCTCCCACGGTTTCCCAGTCATAGGGTTTTGGGCAAAGCGATCGGCACTCTTATACCACTCTGGGATGGTCTTTATTGTGGCTTTTGGGGAAGAGTCGCTGTCATTCGTGAGCCAAGGCCTATTTCTGACAAACTTAATTAACTGAGATATCTTAGCCATCAGTGTTCTCGACTTCGTGAGAAGCCCCAGTAAATGGGCAGGTAACTGTTTTTAGCTTTATAGACTTAGTTTCGTGCGCTCCTACGGACTCTCCTGTGTAGCTCAGGGCGTCTCTATACATTTTTGACCAGTCGCCTACTCCATTTTTTATCTCTGCAAAATCTCCATACTTTCTGACTTCGTCCCAGTAATCTTCAGTTGCATAGCCATCTTGGATCTGCATCTCGTAGTCAGTCTCTAACAATTTTAAAGACACTGGTAGTACTGCTGCAATTGGAGTATTCGCTGGGATAAATATTTCGTGATTCGGCTCAGTCAGCCTCCAAGCTAGAGGTAGTTCATGGAAATAGAATGAAGTACTTATCAGTGTGGTATAGCACTGGGCCCCCCGGGTAAAAAGATTTGGCACAGGCATAGTCAACATTGAGGTCTCAGCGTCAGTGCCAAACTTTAAGGCAGAGTGAAAGCTAAGGGTAGCATTACCTCTAGTATTGCTAGCAAACTCTGCACCTTCAAGTATTGTGACGTGGTCTGGCGTGGTGTCAGTTATACCATCCCATATAACTCTTATATCTCCCGGGAAAGAAATACCCCAGCCCAGCCTATTAGTAAGGTTCAAGGGAAAGCACATATACGCATGCTTCTCTGCTGTATCGTCCATCCATTCTCGCTTGGCGGATAGCTGCTCAATATCAGCTCCGTTTGGTTTAGTTTTAGATACAGTAACTATTCTCACTAAGACCCAGTCTCCTCAAAGAAAACTGGTTGATGAAACTTATCCGAGAAGTCGAGCATAGTCACCATAGAGTACTTAGTGCCTGATGTCACTGGCATTGCCCGATGTGGGTACATAAAATTGGAGGGGAAAATGTAAAGATCTCCCGCTTTGGGTTTAATCTTAACGTCTTGTAATCTAAAATATAGCTCCCCGCCTTCGTAATCATCTGTAGGGAATGCAACTAATGATACTACGCAGTTATAAGAGTACCCGTGATCATGGTGCTCCTGAAAATGCTGCCCCTTGTGGTATCTAATATAATTTGTAGCCTCCCAGTAACGAAGTTCTCCAATATTGTACCGTCTAGTGTAGTCTTTTACTACCTGAAGCTGCCTATGCACGACGTCGTCTGCGAGACTCTTTAGGATCTCTGCCCCAACTGAGTCATCTTCTAGGATATCAGATTTTTTGTATTTAAAGTCGACGCAATCGCGGTACTCTGGCATTTTCATTGCGTAACCCACCATTGCGTCTCTATACGAGTACCGGTTATCTGGGTCATCTATTGCAGTCTCTAATCTACCTATTATGTCCAGCTCTTTAGGGAGCACATCTCTATAGACCCAAATTCCGGACCCTGGAGATACTTCTTGAGCGCTGCTCCAGGTCTGCTCTCCAATCGTATACCAGTCTTTTAGGCGCTGCTCAAGCAGAGCTTGCTCTTGCTTGCCTTTATCAGACAGATCTTGCTCTACTAGTTCCTGATCTTCTGCCCTTTGACTGCTCTGCTCTTGCGACATGGGTTCCTTAATATTTTAATTCGTAATTTTCGATTACTTGTGAAACTTTTTGATTGACACCATCACGATCATTATAGTCAGTCATAATCACAACTGAGTACTTGGTCCCGCTGATCATCTCCTGTGAAGCGTGCTCATAGATAAAAGTTGATGGAAAGACTACAATATCACCTTGTTTAGGTTTTAACTCTAGCCCAAATCTGGGGAAAGCCAGCTCTCCGCCTTCATAGTTATGATTTAAATATATAACTGCGGATACTGTGGCAACATATGTAGGCCCATGGTCGGCGTGGATCCTGAAATGAGTGCCCGCTCCTTCGTACTTTACAAAATTGAAGGCCTCATACTTTTGAATACCTACTCCCCAATACCGCCCGTAGTCTTCCATGCATAGTCTTAAGGCTTGGAAAATTTCTTCGTGCATATCGTAAAGTGCAGAATTCTCGTCTCCACGGGGACCGTGAGAATTCTTAGCTATCTTAAAATCTTGTGCGTTTCTCGCCTCTAGGTCGGCCTCAGAGGTAGCAGTTACTTGAGCGCGATTCCAAGTGAACTGTGTTTGACCATTTAAATTTGCTTCTAATGTGTCTATATACCTATCGCAATTAATTTCAGACAGTGCATTGCTGTATACGTTTATACCCAATGCTGGGTTACTCACTGAAATTGGTCCTAGAGCTCTAATTTCTTCCCTACTAGAGTCAGTCTCTGACCTATCTTTTGTGTACCAAGGATTTTTGTAAATAGTCATAACTGAAATACTACCACTAAAAAAAATAGGATTACCATTTACGGTAACCCTATTTTCTCTACTTTATGTTAAATATACGTTGGACCGAAGCTAGGTGGGAAGAACGGTGGGAAGAACGGTGGGAAGAACGGTGGGAAGAACGGTGGGAAGAACGGTGGGAAGAACGGGAAGCTAGGTGGGAAGAACGGTGGGAAGAATGGTGGGAAGAACGGTGGGAAGAATGGTGGGAAGAACGGTGGGAGTGTGTCAATCTCGTTAGAGTATGCAGAGAAAACAGATATGCCATTGGCGTTTGTGGCATATACACGATACTTGTTTAAGAGTGTGCCTTCACCCTCTTGTGTAACTGTAAAGGAGTTGGTTGCAGTAGTACCTGTTTTAGCGGTGCCACCTTCAATCTCTACTGACTCCCAGTTGTACCCGGAGATAGCATTACCGCCATCTGATGGAATAGTAAAAGTAACATTGTCTTGATTCGCTGTTGTTGATGTAGCGGTAACGGATCCAGGGGCAGCCGGAACGGTAGTAACAGTAACTGAAGGGGCAGCTGTTGCATCCGACGTACCAGAAGGGTTAGTCAGAGAAACAGAAATTGTATAGGAGGTACTAGACAATAGGCTTTCAATTATAACCGTATAGACTTCCCCCGAAGGTGTTGGTAGCGTACCAGATGAGAGGGTAGAACCACCTGCAACAATAGTGTAAGAAACCGGCGTTGGCGATAGAGGATCTACCTCCCAAGTTACGGTAACTGCACCATCGTTATACGCACGTGAAGTACCAACGTTAGTTGCTGTAACATTTAGCGGTGCTAGGGGCTCTAGAAAGTCATTCTGTGCAGAAGACTTTCCACCCGATTCTTTTTTTGCCATGATCTGTTACTCTCTCTTAACTAAGTCTTACGCTGTGAGGTCGCCGAATAGGATCCAGCTATCGGTGCTACGTTTCATTATAGTACAAGATGACCACTGCGTCCGGAGCTTGTTTCCAGGTGTGAAGTTTACAGTCACTCCTGATGCTCCAGATACGGTAACTTGACCTGCTCCAGTCTGCATAATGTCCATGCTAGCACCTACTGGCCAAGCTAGAGTCGAGTTGGCTGGGATAGTGAAGGTGGTCGCACTTCCGGAGTTCATCTCAACTACGGCATCCTGGTGAGGTAGGGCGTCCAGCGTATAGCTAGCCGTCTTCTCTGTGAAGGTTGTGAGGGATACAACGCCTGCGGACGTCTGAGTAGTACCGTCTGGGAACACAAGGTTGGTGACGTCTAGGGTTGTGATAGTCGCGTCTACCAGGGTTGGGTCAGCCGCTAATGATATCTGAGTTCCAGATACCTCTAGGTTTGTTCCAGCTGTAACGGATCCTGCACCAGAAAACTGTGTGAACTCTAGGTCGTCTGTTCCGACTGTTACAACGTCACCAGAAGTTTTTACCCATCCGGTGTTGTCGTATAGGGTTCCTCCTAGTACGAATACAAAGTCTCCACCGCTCATCTCTAGTGGCTCATCAAAATCGAGCGCACGTGATGCTGCGCCAGAAGCTGCAGTTACGTAGATACCGTTTTCGCTTGCATCTGTCTGCGCTTTTACAAGAACCCTGTCACCTGTAGCTAGAGTTACTCCGTCGATTACGGTGCTGTCTACTAAACCAGTAGATAGATCTACGTTAGCTGTTGTAGCAGCTTGGGCAGCTTCGTGAATGTGAAGCCCCTGGGAGATTGAGTCTGCATACTGCTTTGTAACTACACCAAGAGCCTGTGTAGGATCTGCAGCAAGAAGTAGAGGTCCAGTCAATGTTCCACCAGCAAGGTTTAGTTTTGCGTCGAGAGCGGTCTGAGCTGCACTAGAAATAGGCTTTGCTAGATCTGCAGTGTTGTCTACGCTACCGAGGCTGACCATTGCAGCAGTTACACCAGAAACAGTTCCAGTAAACGTCGGGCTAGCAGTTGGCGCCTTAGTGTCAATCTGAACTTGAACATCTGAGGTTGCAGTAGATAGGTATCCAATTTCGGCTGCCGACACCCCATTAATACTGGTGTCTGAGGGCAACACTACGGTTCCAGTAAAAGTTGGACTATTAAGTGTTGCATATGTGGTTGACGCCACTGATATGGCTAACTTCCCGTCAATCTGAACTTGAATCCCAGAAGTTACATCACTTAGATAAGATATTTCAACTGCAGATACGTCTCCAATTGTAGTGGCTTGAGGCAAGGTTGCCGACACAACAATTACGGGAGATTCGAGTGGAGCGTAGACTGTCAGGTCACTCAGGTCACTCAGATAGGCAAGATTTGAGGTGTCTGTGATTCCATGGACATTAGTTGTAGCTATAGTGTGTCCATCTATAGAATTAGCTACAGTGGTGATATCAGTCTGGTATGCGAGAAGCGTGGTGTCTGAGATACCGTGAACGTCTTGAGTTAAAGAACTGTGCGTATCTAGGTCAGCTGTAACAAGTAAGTCAGAGGTGTCTGTGATTCCATGGACATTAGTTGTAGCTATAGTGTGTCCATCTATAGAATTAGCTACAGTGGTGATATCAGTCTGGTATGCGAGAAGCGTGGTGTCTGAGATACCGTGAACGTCAACCTGTAGGGCATCATGGGTGTCAATTCTGTTATCAATGTAAGTCCTACTGACCGGTGAAACAAGGTTGTATGAAGTTACACCATTCCCGAATCTAACCACGTCGGTATCGCTCTCGACGTAAACCGTGTTTGCTTCGGTTATTGCATTTGCAGTCTCTAGATCAGAAGAGATTCCTACAATGTAAGCAAGCTTTGTGCTCAAAGAGGTTGTGAGAGTTGTGGAGAAATTTGCATCGTCACCAAGAGCAGCAGCAAGCTCGTTTAGAGTATTAAGGGTTCCTGGTGAGGAGTCTACTAGATTAGAGATGGAGGTATCAGTATAACTAGTAGCGCTCAATAGCGCAGCGTCTGATTTACTCTGCGCGCCTGTTTGAGTTTCAAGCTCTGCAACATCTACTATCCCGTGAACTCCAGTTGTGTCGTCTTCGTGAGCAGACACTCTGTTCTCTATTGTCACCACAAAGTTGGGGTCGTTGCCGATGGCAGACGCAAGCTCATTTAGGGTGTCAAGAGTCTCGGGGGCCAGCCCAACGACGGCAGCTAGAGCACTGTCTACATAAGCCTCGCTCACTGCGCCGTAAGCCAGAGAGTCCCAAGATAAAGTACCATCACCAAGCTTAAAGGACGCGGTATCAATCTCATACCCCAACTCGCCTGCGGCTAAAATGGGATTGGAAGTAGACCACTCCGCGGCGGTTCCACGCCTAAATTGAATTCTAACTGCCATTTTTAGTCCCTAGTCCTTAGAAAGAAGATGGTCCGCCACCGTCGTAGTTAATATTATAGACGCTAGTGGCATCGCCGCCATCAACGTTTGTTACATCAGATGCTATCATTGAGACCCATGCGATGCCGTCGTAGGCATACATGGACCCAACGTCGGAGCGGAAGAAGAGGTCACCCTGATCTGCATCTGCAGGAAATGATGCTCCTTGCACAATGTTGATCGGGGTTAGGAATTTCTTGCTAGCCATTTGGTAACCTCTTTCTTCTGTTCTATTTTAGCTTATTTCTGAATTAGCCAGTTATTACGGCTCGGTAGCTGTCAGCAGCAATGGTTGTTGATGACATCCAAGAGATAGTAACGGTGTTTGTGTCAGTAACCACTACATCGGCCTCAACAAGTGCATTGGTCGATAAGTCACGCATTTGAGCTGTCACATCGGAAGTTCCAAAGTTGTGAGGGACAGTGAATGTAACTACCCCAGCCGAAGGTGTTAGCGTGGTGTTGTTTATTGCATACTTTGTGGTTGCGCCTAGGTTAGAGCGAGCACCCGCGGCACTGGTTGCGCCAGTACCACCATTAGCAATTGCAACTGTACCGTTTACGTTTGCAGCATTACCAGAGATGTCTCCAGTAATGTCAGCACCAGTAATGGTAGTTGATGCAGTGAATGCACCTGCACCATTACCAACTAAGTAGCCCGTTAGGCTGGTTGCGCCGGTACCGCCATTTGCAACATCAATAGTAGAGCCATTCCAGACACCAGTAGTGATGGTACCAAGAGTAGTAATGGACGTCTGACCAACGTAACTATCGGCAATATCAATGCTATCAGCGTTAGCAGTAATGCGGTCTGCAGTTCCAATTACATTTAGGACTGAACCGTTCTTGACCATACCGGTACCAGCAACAATCTGACCAGTCCCGGAAAATTGGGTCCAGACCATGTCGTCAGTGCCGATAGTTAGTGGATTGTCGGATGATACAACAAATCCAGAATCAGAGTTTAAGGCACCCTCTTCAACGAACACGAATGTTCCAGCGTTTAGCTCATCTGGCTCATCAGCGTCGGTTGCTCTAGTCCAAGCTCCACCGTCAACTACAACGTAGATACCATTGGTAGACGCATCGCCTTGGTTCTTAACGAGAACACGATCGCCAGCAACCAGTACTACACTGTCGACTGTTTGTAGACCGGATAGTGTGATTGCAGAATCAGTGGCGGCACGAACTGAACCCTTGATGTCCAGACCCTGAGCAGCAGACTGAATCTCAGATCGTAGAGTTGATAGGACAACATCATCAGCATCGCCGAAAGCCGTAGTGAGTTGCGATACAACTGCATTGTCGGCATTGCCATAGGCAGTAGTCAGTGCGCTGGTTACAGCGTTGTCACCGTCCGTGATTGCCTGGCTTAGCGTACCACTAAGGGTAGTATTTGCACTAGCTGCAGTGTTGGCGGCATCAGATACAGCTTGAGTTACAGAGGCAACGGTAGCAACATTTGCAGTGTCTACAGCAAACGCACCATCGGTTACGGTAAGGGTGCCGTCAGCAGCAGTAATTGCAGCACGTGCGCGAGCGGTGGTAAAGTACTGGCTAGTACCTTCAGCAATGTCGCTGGTGGTCAGACCATCAGCATATGAAACAGCATTACTGTAAGCAGTGCCCGCAATTGTGTTGGCGTGGTCTTTTGCATTCTGAAGGGCGGTAGCAGCAGTTCCTGCAGCGTCATAGTTAGAAGCTAGACCATCAGCGTATGAGACAGCGTTGCTGTAAGCAGTGCCAGCCTGAGAGGCTCCTGTACCTGCAGCGTCATAGTCAGATGCCAAGCTATCAGCATACGCATTAGAAGCAGCGCCTGCAGAGGCAGCAGCACCAGCGGCATCAAAAGTGCCAGCAGTGACCGAGATAGCATTACCGGTTACGGTAATTCCAGTTCCAGGTACTAATGTATCCTGCTTAGCAGCAACCAGACCGGTTACTGTGGCTGCAAAACCCTCATCATCCGCAATAGCTGCGGCAAGCTCATTTAGGGTATTTAGAAGATCTGGGGCTCCACCTATTAGGTCTGTAACTGCAGCGTCAGCGTAGTTCTGAGCAGCAGTCTGAGCGGCAGCGGCCGCACCGGCAACGTCGTAGTTAGGTGCCAAGCCATCAGCGTAACTCTGAGCAGCGGTTTGGGCGGTAGCAGCTGAGCCAGCAACGTCATAGTTTGAGGCGAGACCGTCAGCATATGACTTAGCATTAGCTTCTGCACCAATTGGCTCGTAGACAGTAGCTAGACCATCGATTGCTGCCTGGATTGCATCTTCAAGGTTTCCACCTTGAGCTAGAAGCTGCCACACTGAACCATCGTAGTAACGAAGGGTACTATCTACCGTGTTGTAGTAGAACTGACCCGAGACTGGTGAAGAGGGCGCTGTGGCTAAGTTTTGAATCCTAGCATTCAGAAGCTCGTTCTGGTTTAGATTGAGTCCTGTTAAGAACTGTTTTGCCATGGTCGTTTTCCTTAGGAGAGGTTCGCAGTGCCAGTTATGGCTACTGAAAAGGTTATGGTTAGAGCATTCTTATTAGTGTGTTCAATCGCACCCTCCACCAAACTGTTAGCCGTATCAAATACGTTAACAGTCGGATAGAAGCCTAGATTGTGAGTAAGCTCCCACACATTGGATGCGGAGCCTTGTACGTGGTCAAAAGAAACTAAAGGTATGAGAGAAGCTGAATCTACTCCGGCGTAGGCAAGAGCATTCCAAGCAGTTAGCCCATCGCCGATCTTGGTCTTAAGGGTATCAATCTCAACGCCCATCTCTCCGCGAGCAAGCGTCGGATTTGCTGAAGTCCAGTCAGCAGCTTCGTCGTTCCTGAGCTGAATTTGAATTGCCATAAGTTCATGTCCCTAATTAGTTACTTTGGTTAGAAGATTGTTGTAGCAGAGCCTCCAATAATGATACCAGATATATTCTCTGCTGATATTTCAGGTTCTTGGTTTATCCAGCGGGCTATAGAGGTATCCCAGACCAAAACTTGTCCACCATTTAGGGGAGATAATTGGACATCTACCAGGTTGCTCACTGCAGATTCGTCAATAGCCGCGTCTACCCATTCAGTTTGATAATCTATGCCGCTTGACTTTTTTAGTACCTGTCCAGCTAGGCCTCCAGCCGGAACCCCAGGTCCGATCTCGCCTTGTGGGCCAGTTGGACCTTGAACTCCTGCGTCACCAATAGGGGAGACTAGTAAATTTAGCAAGTCATTATAATCCCAGGATAGGGACGTGCCCTCTATATATTCAACAAACACAGTTTGCCAGTCGCTGGCTATTACTGATCCTGTTACATAAAATCTAGAAAATTTTGTAAGGTTCGCTGAGTCTTGAAAAGTAAGTACGGATTTGTAGCCATTTGTGGAGTTAACCATTATTCCTAGCAGACCTTGCTGCGAGTTAATAGAGGAATCTACGTGTGATATATACATCTCTGTAGAAGACATAAAAATTGGGTTATTGAATGCAAAAAATCCAGCCCCGGGCGATTGTGCTGCGTAGCTATTTGAGAATTTATACGATGCGGATAGGCCGCCAGTGGCACCAGTTGCTCCCGTAGGTCCTAAGGGCCCTACAGTACCTTGTACACCTTGAGGCCCGGAAGCAGCTACTGATACTTGGCGTGCGTACCGACCGGAAGTGACATTACTAACTGTGTATTGTGCCATTGTAGGGCTACGTCCTTCCTGATTTCCAATAAAGTGCGATAACTTAGCAGAGTCTCATCAATTATCGCAGATTCTTGGAAGGTTGATACTTTGAGACTACCTAAAATCTTAGCTCTAGACCATCGAGACGTAGCGGATACCCAGCACACCTGTGATTGCGATAACTGCAGGCCCAGTTGGGCCAGATGGGCCCTCCTCGCCTTGTGGTCCTGATGCGGCCACTACAAGAGTATGTCTGGGGTATCGCCCAGCTGCGACTTCGGTTACTTCATACTGTGGCATTACCTAGTGACCTCTGACCTGACGGCAAAGTTACCTTGAAGAATTTTATAGACAAACAGATCTGCCGAGGGTGCGACTAGCTCTAGATCGTAAACGTATATACCTTCGGGCACAAGGGTCATCACATCGTCTGAAATATAGATAGAGATGCTACCGTCAGATTCTCCCAGCTCTATGGCATTATTCTCAGTGGTGAGCTCTAAGACGACCGCTGTGCTCTCAGTAGAGGCCCTAACCTGCATTCGTGCAGTATATCCTCGAAACTTGACTGGTTTGTTTGCAGGGTCTTTATAGTAGACCACGCGCGAAAAAGTTGAGCCTTGATCGGCTATAATATTGTAGAGACCTGCGGGTGAGCTCAATTAGACTCTTTTCAGCGGGATGATTAACAAAGTTATCTCAATTGTACCGCAGATAGTGAATCACTACACGAGAAGCTATACTGGACACATGAGTAATGTTCTAGAAGGTACGGAGTCAGACACTCTGGAGGCAGAAGAATCAACTCCTAAATTCGCTCACTATGCTGAAGCAGCCTCTGTGACCGAAGGGTATATCATGGGCAGACCTGTGATGGCAATATGTGGGAAGCTATTTGTACCATCTAGAGATCCAAATAAGTTTCCTATCTGCCCGATTTGCAAAAACATTGCGGAAGCACTATTCTTAGATATATAATAAAAATCAACCACTAGATATTGACTTATACTGGTTATCCAACCGGTCCTGGCGTTTGCATTTTTGCAACAAAAAACGCCAGGATTTGTCATCTCTTGCCATCTGAAAGGTATCAAACATGGTTACTGTATACACACTGCCTTCATGCGTCCAATGCGACAGCACCAAGAGAGTTTTGACTAGGAACGGTATTGAGTTTGAGACAATAGACCTCAGCCAAGATGAGTCCGCCATGGCGCTCGTAAAAGAGCTTGGCTACAGTGCTGCACCTATTGTTGTTGTAGGTGACGACCACTGGAGTGGTTTCCGGATGGATAAAATTTCTGCACTTGTGTAATTATGTACGACATAGTATATTTCTCTAACGTATCTAATAATACGCACAGGTTTATGGAAAAGTTAGGCCTCCCAGCTCAGCGGATACCAGTCCGATGGGATGGTGAAGAGCCTTTTATGGCTTACGGAGAGTACGTTTTGTTTCTCCCCACTTATGGTGGCGGAAATGACGAGCACACTGTGCCAAAACAGGTCAAGAGTTTTTTGAACATCAAGACCAATAGAGACTTGCTTCGCGGTGTTGTCGGATTCGGCAATACTAATTTTGGTGACCACTTTTGTGGTGCAGCCGAGATGATTTCAGCAAAAACTGGTGTACCTTTGCTGTATCGCGTAGAAATTATGGGTACACCGTACGACGTAGAACAAGTAAACGAGAGGTTAAAACAACTGTGGACAACTACAGCTATCACGAATTAAATGCAATGCTCAACCTGTACGGCCCTGATGGGGAGATTCAGTTTGACAAAGACAAGGCAGCAGCTCGCGCTTACTTCCTAGACAACATCAACCAGAACACCGTGTTCTTCCATTCGCTAGAGGAAAAGCTCGACTATTTGGTTGAGAATGATTACTATGACCTTGGGCTCTTAGATAAGTATGCAAAAGAAGAAGTAAAGGAACTGTTTAAGCAGGCATACGCCTACAAGTTCCGTTTCGAGTCATTCCTCGGTGCCTACAAGTTCTATACTCAGTACGCACTAAAGACTTTTGATGGCGAGCGCTACCTAGAGCGCTTCGAAGACCGCGTTGTAATGAACGCCCTTATGCTAGGGCAAGGCGATGCCGAGCTAGCTAAAGATTTGGTCGAGGAAATTATCTCTGGGCGCTTCCAGCCAGCAACTCCCACTTTTCTAAACGCAGGCAAAGCCCAGCGTGGAGAGTACGTTTCTTGCTTCCTATTGCGCATCGAAGACAACATGGAGTCTATTGCTCGTGCCGTTAACTCCTCTTTGCAGCTATCAAAGCGTGGCGGTGGTGTTGCCCTAAACCTCTCTAACCTCCGGGAGCAGGGGGCTCCAATCAAGAAGATCCAAAATCAGTCTTCTGGAATTATCCCAGTAATGAAGATGCTTGAAGATGCATTCTCGTATGCAAACCAGCTCGGTGCTCGTCAGGGCGCTGGTGCGGTCTACCTAAACGCTCATCACCCAGATATTATGAGGTTCCTAGACACCAAGAAGGAAAACGCCGATGAGAAGACTCGCATTAAGACTCTATCGATCGGTGTGGTTATCCCAGACATCACGCTTGAACTAGCTAAAAATGGCGATGATATGTACCTATTCTCACCTTATGACGTTGAGCGCATCTACGGAGTGCCGTTTGGAGATATCTCAGTAACTGAGAAGTATCAAGAAATGGTAGACAATGCGGAGATCAAGAAAACTAAGATCTCAGCTCGTGAATTATTTCAGCGTATCGCAGAGCTACAGTTTGAGTCCGGTTACCCATACATCATGTATGAAGACAATGTAAACAAGGTGAACCCAATTCAGGGTCGCATCAACATGTCAAACCTCTGCTCTGAGATACTGCAGGTGAACACACCTACTACCTACAACAATGACTTGAGTTACGACCAGATCGGTAAGGATATTTCTTGCAATCTAGGCTCTCTAAACATTGCTAAGGCAATGATGT
>Ga0335396_10002274_pt1 | contig 23533 bp, 21 predicted proteins | sample FRY02_FD_205743 | JGI IMG/M metagenome (GOLD analysis project Ga0335396, IMG submission 205743) | Freshwater microbial communities from Lake Fryxell liftoff mats and glacier meltwater in Antarctica - FRY-02 (spades assembly) (version 2) | ecosystem: Environmental > Aquatic > Freshwater > Ice >... | reverse complement strand
ACAGAATGTGGGTTTGCATGCGTGAATGGGTCACGTCGCACACACAAACAGCCCTCGATTTTCCCCGGCCTCATTTTCCGTCCGGACAATTCGCCGATTGTCTTGTTGATCTTCAAGGTACGGTGTGCATATTGCATGTTTTTGGGCGTGTGTGCACGGTAGCTGTGTGAAAATGGCGGTGGGCGCTGACCACTGTATGATATACTGCTCCAGTCTTCCAGGATTGTGGTGACGGGTGCCCGGGAATACAATGACATTGTCGCGGGGTTCTCTGGCATCATCGACACGCTGCGCCAATACTTTGTGTACCGTGGCGGCGCGACCATCGCTGGCCCTGGCAACAGTTTGCATACAGATGACAGTGCACCGCAGATCGAGATTGTCGACGGTGGCAGTGTATTGTGACCTTGACATTGCATAGACAACGTCGCCAAATGGACGGCCGTTCATATCATACGCGCTTTTGTATATAAACGTATCGCTTACAATTACACAAAAACATCAAGATGAGCTCGCAAACCCCCACAATACACGTTTCTGCCAACTCCCGTGGGGTTGGGAATTCATTGAATTGTGCTTGATTATGGACTCGCCGACGATTTCGTCGAGTGCGATGCCCAATTTGTGACGAATCGAAATCCCGACACCCGTTCTTTTTTGTATATAAGCGTGCTGCTTTCAAGACACGCACAAACATTGAAATGAGCTCGCAAAAACAGCCGATGGACAGTGCTACCGGTGCAGGCGGGGAAGGGCGCGGTGGAAACAGCGGAAGCAGCAGAGGAGACAGAGGTGGAAGTGGCGGAAGAGGCGGAAGAGGTGGAAGAGACGGCGAGGGCGGAGGTGAGAGCAGCGGCTGTAGCAAGTGGACAAAGACCACAACTGCCGCAAGTGGCGATGAAGCCAGTACCAGTGGTGGTGCACAAACAACGGCAGATGATGTGTTGAGTCTGGGAACACTGCACAGTGATGCGCTGTCGGCAATTTTTCGCAGTCTTCCCGTATCGCACGATACACTGCAAATGTATGCGAATTTAAAATCCGTCAGCCGGCATATTCTCACACTTACACGCGCTCAAATGAAAGATAAGAAGTTGCGCAATGCTCTGGAGGCGCTTTGGTACACAATCCCCGGGACTGCCATTCCATATCGTGCAGTAACAGTAGCACCGGCAGACATGGTGGAAGACGAAGACGAATTCTATATGTTGTTCGAGACTGCGGCGTTGTCCTTAAAAGCAGTGCACGGGTTGCTCATATCTGACATTTTTCAGTGTGCAGCTGAATTTGCGTTCCAATCGTACGAAATCCAAGAGGAGGACGACGATATAGAGCGGTTTAATTTTGTGGTACAGTTCAATTATGACATGTTAGACATATTGCACCCGTCGATGGTGCCCGAGAACCCGGGGGGTATGGCTGACCTGTCGAAATTGCCAAATGTGATTCGCTCCTCCACGGGTCTCACGGGGCTCACGCTTCCATATGACTCGCTCGTATTTGGTGGATTGGGCGATTACTATCGCGTGGTGCAAGTGACTTCAAACACCACGATGATAGAAATATTCGAAACAATTGCCGGAATGGAAGGCTGGTACACAACAACATTTCAAATGCCATTCAACATGAGATTGCACACTGAGGAACTTGGCCAAAACGTGACGGTAATGCAGACAATGCAAATGGCGCAGTTGATGGAAACTCAGTGGGTTGTCGTTGTGGATTGGCCGACACTCTCGACGGGGTTCGCGGCAGCGGGACCTGTTACGTTGGGCGGGACGACCCAACTCGAGGTTGCTGACGACACTGTAGTGGCGCTAGATGATGTCGAAATGAACGACGTGCCACCTACCCAAAACGAAAATGCGGCTTTGCTGTATAATGCCGAAACCAATGAATGGTCCTACGCTCAGTAGTTGCGAGTGAATGTGTCAGCACACTGTCACAAATTCCCTGGAACTATTCCGGGAACATGACAATGTGCATTGTTTGGATCCGACCACGAACCAAACGAAATCTCGACAACAGTGTTTTCTTGTATATAAGAGAATTGCTTGCAAGACCCGTGCAAACATTGAAATGAGTTCGCAAAAACAGCCGATGGACAATGCTACCGGTGGAGGCGGGAGAGAGTGCGGTGGAAACAGTGGAAACGACAGGGGCGGGGACCGAGGCGGAGAGGGCGGAGGCGGAGAGAGCAGCGGCTGTAGCAAGTGGGCAAAGGCCACAGGTGCCGCAAGTGGCAATGAAGCAAGTACCAGTAGTGGTGCACAAACAACGGCAGAGGGTGTGTTGAGTCTGGGAACACTGGACACTGATGCGCTGTCGTCAATATTTCGCAGTCTTCCCGTATCGCACGATACACTGCAAATGTATGCGAATTTAAAAGCCGTCAGTCGGCATATTCTCGAAGTGACCCGCGCTCAAATGAAAGATGAGGTGCTTCGTGATGCTCTGCATAAGCTTTGGCACACATTCCCCGGGACTAACATCCCATGTCGTGCAGTGACTGTAGCACCGATATGCTTTGCGCATGATAATTTGGGCTTCTACAACCAGTTTGAAAATGGCAGCATGCAGTGGCATTGGCACGGATTGTTTGTCTCCTCCAGTTTTCAGGGTGGGTTCCCATCATTCGAAACCGATGGTGGAGAGTGGAGTTGTCTTTTGGTAGAATTGAATTATGACTTTGCGGACCTCTTACACCCGTCGATTGTGCCCGAGAATCCGGGGGGTATGGCTGACCTGTCGAGATTGCCAAATGTGATTCGCTCCTGCATGGGTCTTATTGGGCTCACGGTTCCATACGACTCCCTCGTACATGGGGGCTGGCGCGATTACTATCGTGCGGTGGCAGTGAGTCCAAACACCACGATGGAACAAGTTTTCTTTGCAATTGCAGGTGTGGAAGGCTGGAACACGGACACATATGATGTGCCATTTAACATGAGGATGCAGACGAATGAACTCGACGAAGACGTGACGGTAATGGAGACGATGGAAATGGCGGAGTCGATGCCGATGCCAACAATATGGATTGTCGCTGTGGACTGGCCGTCACTTTCGACGGGGGTCGTAGAAGCGGAATCCACATTCGGCGAGACGACCCATGTGGAGGAAATCGCCAGCGTGCCACCTGTACAAGAAGAGAGTGCGGCGTTGCTGTATGATGCCGACACCAATGAATGGTCATACGCCAAGTAGTCGCGAGTGAATGTGTCTGCACATTGCCACAAATCCCCTGGATCTATTTCGGAAACATTAAAAAACGTATATTTTATCACGTAGAATCGAGATTGCCCTGCTCAAATAAAACACACACTTGGTGCCATGCCTTCTTGCAAGTTTGAGGTTCCCAAGCCCAACCCTGCCAACACCCTGCCTCCGCGACCCGAGACTTTTTATTTTGGAGCGAACCTCGACATCACGGGGCAGGGGCAGGGCATGCACGGAGTTTGTCTGGATGTAGACACCGAAGGCTGCAATAAGCAGGCCCCCATCATCTCTATCATCTTCAACGAAGACTTGCGCGTGCGCAGTGGCCTGCGCCTCACAATGAATCTCTCTGCTGCTCCCATCACCGTGTACGGTGATGGGTATACCGTCAAGGTACTTGAGAAAAATGCCCGGTACAAATACACCGGCAAGCAGGAGCTTGCTATCGGCGGCGAGTATGCTCTGGAGTGGAACTTTTGTGCCGACGTGCACAACAAACGCCACAGCCTGTTTGACACGACGTGGGAGGTCTACGCTCGGTCCAGCATGATTTTCAAAATTCAAATGAAGGGCGCTCAGCTGTGCGAAATCCAGCGTATTCTCAGGTCGGCCAAACAGGACTGTGCTATTCCGGCGGTCTCGGCGCCGTCGAAACGCAAGCGGATGCCGTCGATGGACGCCGCCGTTTCCAAGCGCGCGAGCACTGCAAAGAAGGGTGTGTAATACGGATGGCGAAAAGCGCGAATGGATGCGGTGCGCATAGACACATAATCGGCGCTTTTTGTAGCCGCAGTGGGTCGAATGTACACGAATTAATAAAATCGAATCTAGTGACATCTTGTGTCAAACCATGCGATTTGCGCGATCCTGTGCGAGAGTTGGGAACGGACGATTGTATTCATCTTGTTGCTCTGTCAATACAGGCATTTGTCGCACGCCATCAAGTGCAGCAAGCAAACTGTTGTTCTGATCGGTGCGTTCTGCCAACAGTTTTCGGAGGACCGTTATTTCGGCCACAGATTTGGTGTACGGGTGGTCATGCAAATGTTTGTGCAACACAGAATTCGAGTGCTGCAGATCGCACACTTGCAGGTGCAGTTGCTCGATTGTGCATCTTTTCTCCTGCAACTTTGTGTGCAGTGAAATGACTTGTGCTTGCAAGTCGCTGATCTCGCGGACTTGGCGGGATGCTCGGTCATCAGAGTCCAGCTCAGTCCGCGTTTTGACCGGTGGTAGCAAGTTCATTGCCATAGTGACCACCTGATCACGGAAGCGTTCGCGCGGTGGTGCGTTGCGCAACGAGGTCAACTGTGCTTCTAGTTTCCGGTTGCGTTCCAGATTGTGGAGAAAGGCCTCTTCGAGGTCTTTGCGTGCTTTTTTATCGACAAGCTCCCTCTGCCGCAAAAAGTGCACATTGTGCCCGAATGGCATTGCTTGCACCGACACGCAGGAGCACTATCATAACACATATATAGTAATGCGCGAGCGAATTTGTACGGTTAGAGTTTCTCTTTGGGTATATCACAAGAGGGCAAAACAAGTGGAATCAGCGTGTCGACATCCTGCCAACACTCGTGGATTCTACCAACCATTTATTTATCAAACAGAACGAAAATGAACCATATGTTGCCTCAAACGTGAGTTTCAGCGGCAACTGTTTACTCAATTTAAAACATATTTTCGTCAAAATATGAAGTGTCTCGAATGGAGATTTTTTCGGGCAGCACTTTATCAGTGTTTGAAACCATGATTGGGTTTGTTACAATGGCAATGCCAAAATTTATCGACGTGAAAAATCGGGATGGTATGTCCAGGAGGGGGAAATCGTGGTCAACTATTTTGAACGTATCACCGTCTGTTAATCGATTGAAAATCAAAAAAAACCAACCATCAGCATTAGCATACTGTGCAGAAACTTTACTTGATCGGGGAAAATTTATCGAGAACTCGTTGATTCTTTTCAGAATATCGCCAACCGTCACCGTGCTTGCCTCAAAAAACTTCCTCACTTCCGCACGACTCGCAGAATGTGCATGCGCATTCTGACTCCAAGAATATCCCGAATTCTTACGAGCGATGTCGGGCATAAACGACATATGCCCAATACTCACGTATCCAGGCCTGTCCTCGTAAAATCGCAATGAGAGTGTCCCGTCCTCCAGATACCGTGGAATATGCATTGTGTGTGATGTGTTTTGAAAACGAGTTTCCCTATAGTTTTGTGTTGCTTATATACAAAACTACATTCAAAGTCCGGTCCGGTTGCGACCGCCTGCATACGCGCGCGAAAGCCACTTTCCACATGCTTTTCATTCGTCGTATCCCTGGCACAACCTCCTGCACAAGTCTCTACTGATCACTACGCCGTCGAAAATGTCCCAAGCATGCCTCATATCCACCAGCATTCCTTTGCCGCTATGCGACAACGCAGGTCCTTGCGTGCTTTTTTATCGACAAGCTCCCTGTACCGCAAAAAGTGCACATTGTGCCCGAATGGCATTGCTTGCACCGACACGCATTAGCACTATCACTATCATAACACATATATATTTATGCGCGAGCGAATTTGGACGGTTAGAGTTTCTCTTTGGGTATATCACAAGAGGGCAAAACAAGTGCAATCTGCGTGTCGATTCTACCAAAAATTTATTCATGAACCAACAATTTGAATTATTTTTCGGCATTATTCGCCCGATTTGACCTGTTTGAACTTTTTGAGGATGCGTTGTTTATTGGTCTCGTCACGACAACGCTTCTTTTTCGCTACCGACGCTGCCGAGGCCTCCACCACCGCGGACGCGCGCGACGCCGCGGACGCGCGCGACGCCGCGGACGCCACGTCTGCCGCCTCCAAACGCGCGCGAATGGCCACTTTCCACAAGTTTTTCACCTCTACCGCCAGCGCCCAAACGCCCTGCAAAGTCTCGTCGGATGTGTCTGTCTGCGAGGACAGGCGCTTCACAACATTGGGGAGGCCAGAAGCGAGCAACAATTCAATTTTGTCCTGGATGTTGTACGTCACCAACTTCTGCAAAGTGAGAGTCCTCTTGCCATTGTCGCCGTCATCGTGCAGCACATCGCAGCAATGTGCCATGTACTCTGCCGTGTCCCGCTGCAAAGTTAGTTTGCCAACGTGCTGAGCGTCCACCTTCTCAATGTAGCAACGTTTCCTCTCTGCGACAACCAGTGCCGCGGCGGCCTTGACCTTGGCTGCGGCCTCCTTCGCAAGCGCTTCCTCGGCGTGCATTTCGTCCCAGGCACGCTCCATATACTCCTCCTTCAGATCCTCGTTGCGATGCATATACTTGAGCAGCTGCACCATGCTGAGATGAGTGTAGCCATGAGCGCCGCAAGTGTCGCAGCACGACGCCGACAGCTTGTTGCGGTCAACCAGCACCAAGCGGCCTCCGCAGATGCCTGGTCCTTTCCGCTGAGCGCACAACATTTTCATGGCAAGTGTGCACGATATAAAGTGTAAACCTGACAATTCGAATCGAGTGTTTTAAAGACAATTTTGGCCCGAAATAGAGTATTTGTAGACCCTGTCTCGCCGTGGACGAGACAGCTGAATTCACTTTATTGTGCGACTGCTTGACGACACTTGTATAGCAGAAGCAGCAGCTTCTCAAAACACCCACATGCGGTGTGGTCGTAAAATCGACGGACTGCCGTGTAAAAATATATAAGACCCAGCATGCGGGCGCGAACACAATGGCACCACAGCTTCACAAAAAACACGCCAAAACATGGTATCCTACAGGATACCTCCAAAAAGTCGTGCATAAGAAGGACACGTTGCCGCGTTTTGCTGCGCGCATGCTCCCATCGTCCGTTTTTTCGGCGGTAGAGCGGTGGCGCAAACGTTGAGCTAGTGGCGGTGTCACACATCAAACACACACACACTCATTGCATGTACAGACATAACTGGAAGGCCGCAGTAGCTGGGATGCATTGTCCGATTTATTCAATTAAACAACATGTGTGCATTTCTGGAATCGGAACAAAATTTTCCGGTCCTAGACCTATATAAAATAGGAGGGTGTTCGTTTTCAAATAGGAGGGTGTTTGTTTTTCCACATCACACGGATTACTTGCACCGGAGCGACACCGGCTAGGAAATGATGTTGTCGGACTTGTATTTTCCGATCGAAATGCCATCACTGCAGCTAATTTACGACGTGTTGGCCTCGCAACCGGTCCCGTGCGGCGTTCCGCACTATTTCAGTGTGCAGCAGGTGGACAAATACGATAGTGGCGATGAGATGTGCAGCGGACCTCCAGGTATTCAGATGCGAGCGCAGCTGCACGTTGCACCATTCACCCCCAACTGGGAGCGGATGGAGCTGTGGGGCCGAAACTGCGGGCGGGGTGGTGATGGCGGCCCCGAAATCGCAATTGAAGACGTATATGGCTTTGAAATTCTGCAAGACTTCTCGCCTTGCAAAGTGTATGTGCCGCAAACCGCGGACAGGAATGTGTACGAAAGCAAGATGATCTGGTGGCAATTCCCTTGCCCACGTCCTGGAGGTGCGCCCATCTACGCCGACCAAGTGGTGTTTTTGTTTGATGCCAAGTGTCGCGAAGGTGCACAGTAACACGTGTGGTAGTGCGCTATGACACGATCAAGGGCTCCGGGCTACCTCTTTGGTGCCTTGGCGTGTGCATTCAGCAGTGGAGTTGCAAACGGTTGCCCTCACAGTTTCCAGTTTTATTAAATATTATATTATTTTGAGCACCGTGTACCTGCTGTGACTGTGGTACCCGTTGTGATGCTCATGGCTGCAATGGCGGAGTTTGGTACGGTGAACATTCTGAAATGTATCAGTTTTTGTAGCATGATCGCAACCGCACCTTGTTTGCCATACACGTCGTATATAAGCGCGTCATTTATTACCATGGCTGCTGTTTGCGATCAACCGCAATGCAGTTTCCAGATTCACTCTTGTCAGGGAAAATTAACTTGATGCTCGTAGGTAGAGGCTGTTACAAGGCGGATGGTGAATACTTTATGCCGGTAGAGTCGCGTTCGGAACGCTGTGTGCGGAATTTTTTCGACTCGCACAAATTAATGACAGTAGGAGAGCTTTGTGAATGTTTGAAAACAAATATGGATCCTTATCATCGTGCCATAAGTTTCCGTACAGAAACTGATAGGTGGTGTGTGTTTATCAAGACAACACAGTTTGACGGCACGCATAATTACGATACATTGAAAGAGTTAAGGAAAGAGTCACTGCTACTCGAAATCCATCCCTACATCCTCAACAATTTCAAGCTTTACATCTCGATGACACCCGAATGGGAGAGGGACGACCGCGCGCGAATCCTGCCAGGCTACGCAACTCCTGAATTTCTCTTAGAGTCCGCAAAGATTTCGTCCGATTGGAAAATGAATCATTCGTATGAAAATGTAACGAAGGAACTGTACTGGTGGAAAAAAAATGAAGCCGGTGTCAAAGGTCAAGGAGATGCTATCTTACAACACGCAATTGTCGGTTTCGAGCGAGACAAGCTGATGGCCATACGTGTACACAATGACATAGAATACACCGCATCGAAGCGTTCCCTTGACCCACTCGAGTGAGATTTGGAAGATGTGTGTAAATATTCGTGTGTTCCGGTAAAAATTGAAAAATATCAACGACAACCACATGATATGTCGTTGTCGTCCGGCTTTGCTGATGTGGTGCGTACCGCTACGAAATTACACACTGCACACTTGAAAAATTTGCGGCCGCAATGTAGGCAGACTTCCACTGTCACGCACACCTGTAGTGACAAGGACGCACACATGCAAAAAGCGTAATGTGTTGCCAGGAACAATGTTGTCTTTGCAGATTGCAGTGGTGTGCAAGTGTGCAAACAGTTGAGTCGACGACTCGAGGAAAGACAATTCTGGCATGTCACCAACAAGCAACCTATATAAGCTGTGGGTGATACATAAAGATTGTACTCCTCATATTTTCATTGCCCGACTATGCCGAAAATGACAGAGCACACACATTATGCACGCGAACATGCATTCGCAGTGTTGCTGGACAGCTACTCAACACCCAATGGCAACAATGCTGACAACATCAAAGCATTCGCCATGATTGGACCGTCCGAAAACCAAGCTGCTGTTAAATTGTATGAGTCCGAATTGTGGAGAAAATGGCGCGCAGATGTCGTACATGATTTACAAAATGTGGTACCGTGGCTCTTAGCGGGTACCGTGCATCGGATGAAAGTTTTCAGAAGTTACTGGGATGCGAGAGTGCAAGAAGTACTGAAGAAATACACCGACAGTGTGGACGTGCAGGCAAAAATTTTGAGTATGATGTTTGAACAAATGTTATCACATTGCGCAGTACGAGACTATGCGAAGAGGTTGTACGTAAGCGTGGAAGGAAGTTCGAAACCGGACTTTGTGCAGACAATTTGCAACATAATGTCGTCGGCAGATGCTGCCAAAATGTGTGCAACCGACGTGTACCCAAACGTCATGCGGTTGCTGGATTCGCTCGTAGTGCACGGTACATTTGAGTTTCCGGTTCCAAATCCTAACAACGTACTCGACCCGTGCATGCGGGCGTTGACATACACTACCTTTGGCATATTGCACAAAATACACAATGTGCAACACACTCGGTCGTTGAGCATGATGGGGAGGGCAGATCCGAGTGAAAATGTTCCACGGTACAGTGAAGATTTGGTCGGTGCAAGGAAACGCGAAAACTCGTTGCAAACTGTGTGTTTGGATCTACTGCACGCTGCAATGCACCATTTAACACAATTGCAAGGTGCTTTGTATGGGGCGAAATGCCAAAATATGCACACATTTCTACAAGACAACATGCACGAAGTATTGTCCCTGCACCTATTATTGTCAGAAGACAGAACGATTGTCGAAAACTACTTCAACACTCCGTCCAGTGTCATTAGGCATTTTCTCACTTGCTACCAGGGTGCGTTTCCTGAGTTCATTGCAGCAGATTCAGAGTCGCATGCTCGACTAGCTTTGTGCTTGGAACACATGGTAGAAGACATACTGAAAATCGCACACAAGCATGACGTTGCAGGGCTCGAGTACAAGCTCTGTGACAAAGTGATACTACAATTTGAGTACATATTTTCAACAATGGTAAAGTATGGCAGGAGTGTGCAGACAATGTCTGCACGCGTCGTGCCAGTTCTTGTTCAGTGTATGCACAGTTGCCGCGAGTTTGAGATCGAGATTGCTGCTGTACTCACAACCTTGTCAAAAATATCTCTTTTGACGGACGCAGGACACGATGCCGCTGAAATGCAGCGGCTCATCGTGACCAATTTAATTGCGAAACATCACAACAAACCCATTTTTGATGTTATTCTTGCTTTACAGATCAAATACAATAGACGTGACCGATATGAAATTCGCAATTCGAACGAAATTTTATTCGGTTGGATCTATACGTTTTTCCTGAACACAGTGCATCACAATACGTTCTACACGACTCTACTCCTACAGACCCGGCTCTTTGATATGCTTGTATTATCGCTGGTAAATTCTACCAGGCAACAGGGCTCCACCGTACGCGTGGAGTTTGACCCTGGTGTAACGTTGCGCGCCCTACTCCAATTATTACAAAGAAAACCATACCAGCGGGGCTGTGGCTTTATTTTCTTTACCGTTCAGACGCAATGTTTAGGTGCTGCAAGTGGAACGGCCGCGCAAACTGAAGAGTTTTGCACAGAAATTCCTGGTGTCGACTGCACGTCGACGACGCTGTCCACTGAAATGCTCGAGCAGATGTGCAGGCGCCTCGTGGATACGGACAAACGGCAAATCCTCTCATACCGGTACATAGTTCGCAATATTGCGACCGCTCTCAAAGATGTCATGAGAAGTCCAGACCTTGATTCTGAACACCTTGAAGTGTGTATCAAGATTCTGTCTTGGTTGACAGAAACACATGATGACGTCCGACCTGAAATTGGCTTGGAATGGTCTGCGAGTCGGACTGCACCGCATGATATGCAGATTTATGATGGTGGCATGGCAGCGAATTTTTCTCTTATGCAAGCGGTGGAGCGAAACCCCATGCTCACGGATGCTCTAGTGAATGGTCGGCTGCATTTCAGTGCATCCGACTGGCAAGACATGCGCGCAAAACAAGGCTTGTTTGTTCCTGTGAATTCCCTCGTGTATCAGCGTGGGTTGTCAGGCCGCGGGTACGTGCACATTGGTTCTGTGTATTTCCGACCCGTTGCACGAGACACCATGCAGGGTCTGCTGGGATGCACGCCCGTATCGATGGTGTCGCATCACATGCTGAGTGTGGCTTTGGAGGACAAGGAGATGGACACAACGGAGCACGGCGTGTTGTTCCGCTCGCTCATGTTCCTGGAGTCCATGTTGGACCAAATCATGGATATCGAGAGTACAGAGGCCACAGCGACGCAGGCAATTTTTATGCGATCATTGGCAGGTCTGTTGAGGAGTAGATACCTCATCATTACGTTGTACCAAATGACATGCCATATTGTAGACCAGTACTTGAGGAAACTCGACATTCCCGTGTTGGATGGAATTCTCCTAGACGATGCTGAATTAAAATATCCCGCACACAAGGAATTCCTGCGGAAAAACAAATTCATACTCTTTGTTGTTTTGGACTGCGATGTGCAATATTCTTTGTTCCGGTTGCTGGGGTCTTCACCGCAACAAACGGAGGAAGAGTGTCTGCTTTGTTTCTATGCATGCACGTCGTTGGTGCAGATCCATAAAATCAGGGCCATGAAATACAGCCGAGCAGTTCGCGAAAGAAATGTGGATGCAGCGTTGCGTGCGACACAGAAAAATATTCGGAAAAATACGGGATTCCTGACGACCCCTTTATTGGTAGAGTTAACGAAACTACGGGCGTGCTGCGAAGAGGGCGATATATCTGCGGTTTTTCAACAAGTTCTAGACCCGATGCGGCCAGGCCATGAATAATGTTTTGGTTGAAATGAAAAAAATACTGTGCTTTGTGTGTTTTGTTGCTCAAGACGGTCCGTGTCCGTAATCGGCGGCCGTCGAAGCAGTAGTGGCAGCCGCAACTGCAGCCGATTGTGCTGCTTCCTGTTTCTCCCATTTGCGTTGCTGTCGTATTTGTGTGTTTGCCACGTACGCCCTGTACTCCGAGGACGACCTAAAGCGACCGCTGGCGTACGAGGCGACATCTCGACGTGACATTGCAGACAGGTCCGTGAGGCGCACTGCAAGTGGGTTGCCGCCAAAATATTGCTTCTGTGAGGTGAGTACAGGTTGGCTCTGCATGACATCCAGTGCGGTGCAGTAGGGTCGATACAACACCGGGATGATGCCAGAGTAGAACATGTAGAGGTGGCCATCTTCGGTTGTAGCAGCCACATGGGTATCACCCGCTGCTACATGAACAATCTTTGCGCCAAGAAAATGTCGCTGCAGCACCCGCTGCGGAAAAACCTTGTACAGGTACTTGGTTTCCATCGGAGTGTATCTGCACACAGTTTTGTTCTCCTGGTCATCACTGTCCTCTGATTCGCCGGACAAGATACGCCTCGGGCTGCTTTCCACGTCACTTTCACCACCATGGCCTTGAACAGCGGCGCCTGCGCGTGCGCGTCCGGTTTCGATGTTGATGCCTCTGGAATGCAGCGCGTGTTGCCTGGGCCATGACTGGAAAGCCATACGAGACGTGTTCCCAAACAGCCACATCTTGCCAGTGGCGGAAATGACAGTCGTGATGTACGCTGCGCATGCGATCATGGTGATGGTGTCGTTGTCAAAGGCGGCTGGAGTGATGCGGATTGGACGCAAGTGCATAAAGTGCACGTGTTGTCCCATGTACGAATGTTCTTCCTCATAGCCGACCCCGAGCTCTCCTGCACTATTACTCCCCCATCCATAGACTCCAGCATCATCACAGCGCACTCCAGTGAGCCCCGATGTGCCGGCCGAAATCGACATCGAATGCAAAGGTCCAGCCGCCACCCAGGTCACTCTGTGTGAGTCAAAAGTAGACACCGGCATGGGAGTGGAAGTATAATGCTGTGGTGCAAGACCATGGCCAAGACAGCCATGTCCATTTGCACCCCACGACCACAAGCCACGGAACACGCCACAGGCCAAGATATGACTGCCTCCTGCAGCCACCATTTTTATGGGCTGGCGGCCAAAGTATTCACTGGTCAACCGCACCGTCGGGAAGATCTGTCGGAAGAACAAGTCGACTGATCCTGATACATAGCGCATGGCTTCGTTGGTGTTGTCGACGTGGCCATCGGGCCCTACAGGCGTGTCCACGAACATACCCGCGAACACGCTACCAGTGTCAGTCACAACGTGCCAGCCAAACTGGTTGCAAGCGACGTGTGTCGCCCGCTCTCCTTCAAGGTCATCCTGTTGAACGTGAACAAGCGGGCGGTTTCGTCCTGCCAGATCATAGACAGGCGGGAAAGGGAATCTGTGACCTTGACCCCATAGCAAAACACTGCCGTCCCGCATGACACAGGCCACGCGGTGTTGTTGTGCTGTCACCATGCGTACCGCTGTGCCCGCGTCGCGGATTCGCGTAGGAATGGTAGTTGTATGGATGTCGCGCAATGCTGGCCATGCACCCAGGAGTCCCAGCTCGCTGTAATCATTGTTTCCCCACGAAAACAATTCTCCGTCCTTATTCAGTACAAATGTGCAACCCTCACCCACAGCACATGACATGGTTGAACAGGCGTCGAGCTCTGAAATTTTTATTCCTTATTTATATAGGTGACACTAGGTTTCCGAACTCGACGCGTTCCCGATATAGCAACACGACGCATTTGTGTTGAAAGCAGCTGGTGCTGGCAGTATGGCATAAAACATCTGTGTGCACATTCCGAGCCAAATTGGCGCGGCTTGTGGCCATCAGAGGAAATGGGTTGCGCTGGCCAATGCTCTGCATTGGCGCTAGTTTGGTTCACATTATCCCAAGTTATCCCTAATTTCTACGGACAATGTGAACAGGGAGCAGACCCTTTAAAGAAACTGCGTGTTTACGCTACACTGTGCCTCCCCCGGCCGGTGCAGTGTAAACACGTTGAAACCCCTTGTGTTCAGCGGCCGAAACGCCGCAGAATACCGCTGTATTGAAGTTTTTCAAACTTCCGTGAGACAACACGAAAAAACAGGAATGTGGCATGGTGCAACGCCAGCAGCCGGACGAGTAACGTGTCCCTGCACGCGGAGGGGTTCGATTCCCTGACAGATTGGAGTGTGCTGTAATTTAATAAAAAGTAGATACACTATTCCTGCGAGTCAGACCCGGCGGAGTTGGAGCTGGAGAGTTCTGTCGGTTGCTGCAGCGAAGTGCTAGGACTGTCCATCAGGCGCGTAAAAAGCCTCTGTACATATTGGTAGTCGTTGTTAGTGCTCGGATACATGATCTTGATGTCCTTGCACACGCCTTCGAGGAAACTGGAGATGTCGGCATACATGCGGGCCGTCTTGTTCTGCGACTTGTCTTTGTTGCGTTCCTGGTTGAGGATCTTGGGGATATCGTTGACGAAAAACGAGGTGAGCAGGATCTTGTTTTTGTCATTCAGACTCCTGCCACACACAAATACACTCCCGCGTCATTTCCGTGAAAGCTTGTGCACACGTGGATAAGTACAGTTAGGATGTACTAGCAACGACACCTCGACGTGCTGAGATATGCTACACAAATATGCACAACATTCATCGAGTGTTGATGCTTGCTTTGGCTGCACTGCTACCCCGGCATGAAACGCAGTGTGTTGCACCAACCACTTGTCGCCAGATATTTCTCGCGTTTGCACATTTTCATCCCCACAATAGTGCTGTACATGCACCAGACAGACATTGTGACCTATGCTTCGTCGAATACAGTGGCTTTGGTTCCCTGGGCTGGCTCGGACGGCGCTTGCTGATGGTGTGCATTTTCTGCATAGCATGGCAAGGGTATCAGCGTGCTTTTATAGTTTGACGTGAACATAACACAACTAAACGGTGCGATTCGGGCGGGATTGCGGCGCCAGACGCACAGAAAAGGGCGCATCGCACCTCGAATCTGGCCTGTGTTCGTTTCTTTTCGTTCAAGAGCAGCTGCGGTATGCGCAACGTTTGCACACCGTGAACATTTTGAATGTTGTTGAAGCCCTTGCGCAAGCGTATGTGCCGGTAAATGCACTTGCTCATGCGCAGTGACAGCGTCCAGTATTTCTCCTTGAACAGAATCACTGGAATGTGTGTCTGACAGTTTTCCATGTCGTCCTTGGGCGAGAGCCACGTCACCACCGATTCGTTGTTGGCCAGCAAGCACACTGCACTTTTGGAACACGGTGGCACATTGTGGTGCCACACTTCGCCCTTGAGCACGATCTTGTACAGAGATGCATTCACGGCCTTCATTTTGACTTCTTTCGCTGCGTGGCGGTTCCCCTCCTGTGACACCTCGAGACGCTGGTCAGTGCGAATTTTTTGGATTTTTTTCAGAGACGACATTGTGGCAATATCACTTTTATTATATTCCGTACTGTAGTGTGCACAAGAGCACTCATTCTTGGTTGAAATCAAACGACATGTAATCGCGGCCAAAATCTATGTTAGTCTTCCACTCGTTGCCAGGGTGCATGTTCTTGGAAAAGAACGTGGCCATGGATGTTGCATGTTCTTGGTTGTCGCAGCTGCAGAGTTGGCCAACCACGTGCTCAATCCTGCCGTCAAAGTGCGTGTCGCCGCGTGCAAAGTGTTGCATCAGAATCGCTCGAATCATAGGTGGCGTACCCCCAGGGCGACATTTCAGCGGGAAGGCATACTTCTTGTACCTGCCATAGCGGCTGTCTGCATCAGGGCCCCCAGACCGTGCAAACACGAAAATGTACATTGTCAGCAACGTCTCTGCGCAGTGTGTGATTTGATTGTGTGACACTCTAATACCGCGCGCTAAAATCGCGAGCAATGTGAACGAATGATAGGGTACAGCGCAGTGAGATTAATAGCCGGCCATCTGCTCTGCTGGCCCAGAAATAGTACGCATATCATATGTCGATGGGCTGGCGTATGCGACGTGCACGTTTGAAACGCATGGGAGCGCGTGTGGCGGCACAACACCCAGTGCAGAAACATATATATGACAACAGGGTGCGACTAACGGGCACACTGGGCACCATTCGTCGCGTCCACACGGGAATGCCATCGAGCGCATCTTTGTTGGGGGTGAAAGTGTTGTTGCCGTTTCTTTTCGCGAGCGCACTTTGTGTGGTAGTTTACATCGCGCAACGCGGTGTCCTCCCGCGAGACGCTTCTATTGCCGAATGGACGCGATTCACGTCTCTGATCCTCGCTGACATGAAGAGCACGGAGCAATACAAAATCGCATTGCTGGTTTTTGTTGCACACATTGGACACACGGTGTTTTGCATTCCATGCGTGCATATTACACAAATGCTGTGTGGGTATTGCCTTGGATTCGCTACGGCTCTTGTGGTGTGTTGTTGCAGCGAAATATGCGTTGCCACTGCTTACGTGCGGTGGTACACTGCAAGCAGCACCCTGGTGGAGGAAACATTTGATCAGTTTGTGTGCTATCTGAGACAACGAGGCTTACTATTTAGCTATATCTTTTTGTCGCAAATGTCAAGCATACCCATCAACTCCACCTCGTTCATCATCGGATTTGGCAATGTCACCACGTGCGAATTCCTGTGCATTCAGTATGTCGTGTCGTGCATTAACAGCGTCAAGTGCTGTCTGCTGGGACAGCAGATTCGGGTGGCCACGCAGCCAGCGACGGTAATCCTACTGGGCAATATCATTGTGGCGATTACGGTGATTCCAACCCTGCTCACCATGGGATTGTCGTACTTTACATTTCACGTGTACAGGACACAACTCCAGAGCACACTACGCACGACAGCACAGGAAAAGCTTCCGATTAAGGTCGAAGATTCGGAACACGCTGGAAATGGTGAAGAGGACGACCCCTGCAACGCTGCGGCAGATGACACCTTGCATGAGCGGTCCACCTCAAAACGTGGAAAAATTATGTCGTTCTGTCTAGATTTTTCGCAGCACGAGTACGACGTCATCGGAGAACCCAGCTGCCATGCGAAGCCCTCCACTCCTCTCGTCACAGCACCTGTTACACAAACAACTCCACCTCCGTCTCCGTTGTTGCTGTCTGTGCAAGCACGACTGCCACAGCAGTTGAGCCCCGCGACAGAAGACAAGGGCGACCAGGCGGTTAAACGCCCTTACGAACACGTTATAGACAAGCATGATGGCGCATACACGTGCGAGCACGTGGCCACAACCTCTTTCAAGGACGGAACCCAGCCTTTGTTGCATGAGTTGGCCGAAACATCGGTGCACCAGTCACCTAACAACAAGATGTCTCGTCGGCACTCCCGACCGATTGGAGTGGCCGCAATTATATGTGCACCCGTGCAAATCGTAAAGATGATGGAAATGGCCAGTTTGGCCCTCGCTCATCCGTCCGTGTGCGCATCCGCACTGTTGAGCACAATGGAGCCCGAGCCGGATGCAAATACCGACTGTCTCAACTGCTGTGAACTGACGTCGTCTCACCCACCACAAAGCACAGAGATGGTGACGTATTAGTTGACGGCTCTTGTCCCCAGTGCATTTTGTTGCTACCGAGGTAGGACGCCCCGGGGTACGCAGAATGGCCGTGCTAATCCATGTGACTTGCATCGTCGCCGCTATCATTTTCGGCGTAGTCATCATAGTCGTAGTGGTCAGTGTCCATGTCTTGTGGCCGTTGCAGATCGCTCGAATCATAGCCCGTGTCATTTTGCACCACAGGCACGTAATTCGTCGGAGGAGGAGGAGGAGGAGGGTTATCGCTGTAATCGCTGTCATCGCTGTAATCGCTGTCATCGCTGTAATCGCTATCATCGTGATCGCGGTCCACAATCGCACGGCTGTAAATTTGTCTGCATGCATACATACGTGCAGTTTCGTTGTAAAGAAGACTTATTAATGACGCGTCGGGTGTCACTCCGCACTGCAACATTTGATACACGAAATCCCAACGGTGCTCGGTCATTGCGCTTTTCATCATGCCTTGGTACAGCAACATGCATCTTTGAATTTCGTGTTGTGCCCGCAAACACACGTAGCCCCTGTCGACCATTCTCAAGGCCAATTCCCATTCTTTACACCTCACCACCCACCCTAACAATTCACAATCTCGCACCGAGAATATGCGCCGGTTCGGGTGTAACACGAGGGGAAATACAATATGATCACACACCGTCCATTTTTCGGCATACGCTGCCACCTCGAACAGGCTATTATCGAATTCCCTACTGCTAACAGCGTTTGCATCGGCATTGAAGTGATAGAGAAGTGTACGCACCACCATCCACTCTCCGGCCAGTGCTGCCAAGACGACAAGATTGTTGTCATCTGCCTGGCGGTCGTCAATTTGGACGCCGTATGATGAAACATGCTCCTCGCGGTCGTCGCCGTCGCCTTTGTCGTTGGTGTGGCCAGAGAGCCAGGCAGACTTTGTGGATGCTGGGTATCCTACAATTAAATCGGGTTGTGTGAACCGCATTACGGAGTAGAGAATCAAGGACACGGTTCTCCACTGATCGGTTCGCGCTGCAATCATCAGCGGAGACCTAGAAGCATGTCTTAGCAAACGTCCATCCACTCCGGATGCACATAGCGCATTCACTACGTCCCATCGCAGATTTTGAGATGCAGTATGCATCGCCTGGTCGCCTACAGTGAGGTCGTGCAAAATGCGAGGCATGCGTACGTTCACGTCGCGGGCGAACAGCATCTGAACCACGATGTATGCTTTGTCCGACGCTGCAGTTAAAATAAATTGATCCCCCGGCCACTTGCTCGGGTCTACAATGGCGCCGAGCATAAGCAGTCTCTCCACAATGTGCCACATTCGATAGGAGACGGCGTAGTCCAGACAGCTTTGTCCGCGGTTGTCGGTGTTGCTGCACCATTCGCAAGATTCTCGAGGTGGCATTGTATCTTGCATCAATTGTAGGCACTGCACAACCACCGACCATTTCCCGTTGCGCGCAGCGATCAAAAACTCGACCAAAATCTCAGCATGAGCTTCGGGTGAAAGATATAGGCCTCCGTGGGTGCCATTCGCGTCATTTGCGTCACCATCTACGCCGTCAAACAGTTCACTCAGGTCCCAGACCGGTCCATACTCATACGACATCTGCAGTTGATGTTCTGTATCTGGACATGTACACATTATGTGGACATATATAGATTTGACGCTGGTGTTGCACCGACAAAGAGTGTCGTCCTTCAAGACCGCGGTGCAGAAGAATTGTTATTGTACAGTATCACCAGCGGATCTCCTATATAAAGCTACAGAGCGAGCCGGTGTAGTCGCACACAACGAGACTTGCGCTTGCCATTCTATGCCGTCCCGGTGTGTGGACATTTCGTTTCCTTTTGTGATGACAAAATCAAACTCCTGTACTTCCAAAGCACCTGCGAATATGAGCACCAGGCAGAGAACCAAACAGAAATCGATGCCCAGGTGGCTGTATCGGCGATTTTTCCCATCGGCGGAACCCGAGCACACAATGGAATACGAGATACTACTTCCGCAAGAGGAGGAGGACAGCAAAGAAAAACACACTGCTAGTGGTGACCGCGACAAACTGTCAAAAGAACCATGACAAGCAGGAGTTGCCAGGGCATTTTGGTTCAGCGTTGCCTGGAATTTGTTACAAACTGACACAATTAGATTTGTCAGTCTATGTAATACGCAGTGACGCAAGACACCAAGTGTGTACGCACTGCTTGTGATGAGCACGTTTTCTCCGAGCGCAATACAGCACGACAAAAACCAACACGACGGAGATGAGCATGATGACGACAAGCATGATGGCACAGTGCACATGCCAAAGCGCATGAAACACGAGGAGGGTTTCAAGGAACGTGTGTGCTTCAAGAACGAGGCCGGGGTAGCTGACTATGACTCTTCACGCATGGTCGCCGACTATGCGTTTGTGCAAGCCCTCGCCATGGGTCTATACGATACGCTGGGGCCTGGTTTCTCGGAATCGGTGTACCAGAAGGCATTGTCATATGATCTCAGTGAAAATAACATTCCGCATGAGACGGAGCGTGTTATCCCCATCATGTACAAGCAGTTGCAGATTGGTGTGCTGCGCGCAGACATTGTGGTGGACAACAACATGGTCGTTGAATTGAAACGAGCGGTGAAAATCACCCCAGCACATCTGCAGCAGGCGGAAAGATATGCGAGGTTGCTGAATCTTGCACAAATTATCGTAATCAACTTTGGATGTGCCGTTCCCGCCGGTGTAGAAGTGATGGCATTTCTTGAGAATGGCGTGTGGGGGAAGGTGCCAAACGGAGAAAAACGAGGGCTGTGAGATACACAGCGAAGAAGAACACAGAGCTGGTGCTGGAGGCGACAAAAAAGTAAAAAAATGCATGACTTGATGAAGTTGCCCCGACCGCAACGTGTGCGTGCACACGTTGCATTGTTCGGATGCGGCAAACTCTCATTGGGTAGTTGTCCATTGCGCCTGCAACCTAAAAAAATATGTTTTTATAATGTCTGTAAACCCCAGCGTTCGCGCGCGTAACATAGCGCAATGTCACAATTCAAAATGATTGTCCCTGTATGTGCGTTTACGTGTGTGTGCATGCTGATAATTCTCAATGCATACACTGCAGAATTTGAGGAAAGAAAGAGTTCAAACACGTGCAATCGTGTGCGTCATAGCAACGTCGCATGTAAGAAACAGAACGTATCGCGGGACGCAATCGTGACCATGCTCACGATGACAGAGGAATACGTGGCACTCGTGTTGGTCCTGGGACACTCCATAAGCAAGTATTCTGACATCACGTGCGCCATCGACAGAATTGTGTTAATCACGCAAGATCAGATTGTGCCACACCACACCCGTGTGTGCTTGGAGCTGGCCGGTTGGACCATCCATATGGTCCCTGCAATCCACCCTCCCAAATCTGTGAATGAACGCACCGTCAAGCACAAACGTTTACTTATGTGTTTTTCCAAGCTACACGCCTTCAACATGACCCAGTACCGTGCAGTCCTCTTCCTCGACGCAGACACTATGGTTTGTGGTCGCATCATGAATCTTTTTGACTCATACGCATTACAAATGCAAAAGCATGGCGTACACTTGGCGTGGGCACGAGATTCCAATCCCCTGACCACGTTCAATGCAGGTGTGATGCTTCTACGTCCGTCCACAAAGCTCACCGGCGAACTCATAGACAATCTGAACCACGTCGCATTCGACCCCTCTTTGTCCGAGCAAGCGTATCTCGCTGCAATTTTCAATAGCGCAAACGCCACCAACCCAAACACCATCTACAGACAGTACCTGGAGCTGCCACAGAAGTACAACTTACTGGCACAGATCGCAACAACTGACAGCACACTCTGGCATGCGACATCCTTTCGTGCCCGCATTTTCCACTTTACGTGGCTCAAGCCGACCGCGCGGTTGCTGCTCGTGCGATGCGCATATATGGGCACGCTTCAATTTTGTCGCATGTGGAAAGACCTGTATGACACACTGTGACGCTACCCGTGCTTGTGAGCGATGGTGCCAGCAGACAAAAACAGAGTCGGAACTTGCTCGCGAGCAGGGGCAATGCTTGTGTCGCACTTGCAGTAGCCAATGGGCATTTTTATTGGCAAACGTAGCCGTGTCAGTAAACACACACAAACACCGCATCCAAAAATGAATTAAAGCGCACATTGTCTGCACTAGGAGTAGTCATATGCGTCATATCCCAAACGCTTTGCATTATTGTCGCGCTGCAGGTGGTGCTCAGGGCGGCGGGGGACCGTGACATCGTACTCTGCATACTTGGAGTGTGTCGTCGCATAGGGATCAGAAAATGCCCCCATCAAATTCAAAGTAGAAAAGTCTGGCATTCGCACGTTGGGCACATATGCCCCCCATCTCATGTTGCCCTTATCGGCATTACCAGAGTAAGCAGCAGGTGCCGATTTCAGGGATGAGAGCCCACTCCGCATGCGTGCGTACGTATCTGCTACGGACGGTGCGTAGTGATCGCGGGCAAGAGCGGCACGCGCGTGCATGCGGCCTGCGAACTTGCCCGGGTTGAATGCGACAGAGTCCATGTGCTCCAAATCGTGGCTCCACTCTCTGCCAAAGTCCAGCACTTCCGGGACACAATCGGTGCCGAGTCTGGCGCACTCGTTGATCCTTGCTTGTCCAGTCAATCCTGTCAGGACACATCCTGGTTGTTCTCCAAATGGCGTCACGTTGAGGCCATGGGCGCGCTGGAAATCGCGCCAGTTGAACATGTCCTGGGAAGACTCATAACTCATAGCATGGCGGTACGCTTGCTCCGAGCTGTATACCACGCCGTTGAAGGGATTCATCCAGGGCGTGCCGGGAACGTGTGGGATATATGGCATATTTCCGATTGTGCCAGGGAGATATATGTGGTCTTGTATAATGACGTTGTTTTGTGGCAGTGTGCCTAGTTACTTATATACTAAAGTCGATTGAGTCGTGGACGTGTGAATCCGATTGACATCAAACATGTGTACAGCGCAATACCCGTTAAAAATCTTCCGTGGGGGGCACCTGGGCGGCATTGCTGTAAAAGCTGTGTTTCGTCCGCTCACTGTATATGGGTACCGACGGGGACAAGTGCAGGACGATGAACAGTGACCCGACGACAAACGTTCCTTACGTTCCGCGCACACAGCTGCCGAAAGTCGGCTACACTTTGATGGACGCCGGTGCGACGGGCATCCTTGCCAACGCCTGTCCAATGAGCCTTTTGCTCAAGCACAAGTGGGGCATTAAGTACGCGCACAAAAACGCGATGAACGGCATAAAAGGTGGCTTCTTTGAAGAGATGGTGCGTCAACGCATCGGCACCAAAGCAGCATTCGGTCAGGGGCTGTACGCCGTGAGCGTGCAAACGCAGCACGCGCATCTGGCCCTCCTTGAAAACCAGCCCTACATACTGGATTGCACCGACCCGGACAGCCAACAATCCCAACGGGAACCCGTCGTGATCAAGACCCTTCACATGCACAAGGACAATCGTGTGGCGTGGGTGTGGCTGGAATAGGGCCGACTGTCAGGACGGGGTCGGCGGGTCTTGTCGCATCCACCGGAATGATGATGATATGACCGAAACCGGATTTGAACACCGTGTACAACATGAACGGCGAAACTCTGAATGATTTGGTGGCACTAAGCGGGAATTCTCTCGTGATAGGATATCTTGAGAACAAATTCAACATTAGAATTACAAACACGTATG
>Ga0335396_10002273_pt1 | contig 23534 bp, 11 predicted proteins | sample FRY02_FD_205743 | JGI IMG/M metagenome (GOLD analysis project Ga0335396, IMG submission 205743) | Freshwater microbial communities from Lake Fryxell liftoff mats and glacier meltwater in Antarctica - FRY-02 (spades assembly) (version 2) | ecosystem: Environmental > Aquatic > Freshwater > Ice >... | reverse complement strand
CTCCCTTGATGGTTTTCTGTTTTAAAAGTAGCTTTTTAAGCTCCAAAGATGATTCTCTAATCTCCAATTCTGCTTTCTTTCCCATGACTAAATATATAAAATATATACGGCATTATAAAACTAAATTAGTATGATACGTTTTATAATTCGACACCACCAAATTAGGGGTTTGCTACCAGTTCACTGTATTACCTTAATCCAATCTTTGAACCTACATTAAGTACCAGTAACCAAGGTACAATGCATTGATTACTCATAAGGTTCGGGCCGTTTGGGCATGAGAAGCGATCGGTCTTTCTACTATATTTTATTCAAAAAGCTACGTCTTCACATATAGCGTCTTCCGTCATTTTTGGCTAATTGAGCAAAAGCATAATTGATTGGTCAATTACTCAATATTCTAAGTTATTACACTATATTTGGATTTAATAAGAAAATTAAAGGCCTGTAAATGGTTCTCCTGCCAAATAGTGTAAACAGCATAATTTCCCTCATTAATGACCAAACTACTGCTTTTTTCTGTGACCATTTTAGCCCTTTTGGGGAGTTCTTCGGAAAATGCTTCTACAAGTAGTGTAAATAGGTTTGGGCCGACGAGTTTGAGTACACTGATGTACCCAATTCTATCGAGTGGACCTGTAACGTGGCTGACGGCTGTCCGGAACTACGCGGATGGGGGAATACTGAACTTCACTACCATATCAAAAAACGTCCCGAGAAGCCTACGGTGGAAACTGGGGTGGTGCCCAAGAGTTGGAAGCAGACAAGCTACCTCAGAAGACGAAGGTGGATTGCGTACGAGTTTACAAAAAGTAAATTCATAAAGTTAAACAGATGAAAAACAAAAGTTACGTAATCATGATGACCGCGCTCATTGTAGCGCTGGGTGGATTGTTAATGGGTTTTGATGCCTCGGTAATCTCCGGGGTAGTCAAGTTTATCGAACCCGAGTTTAATCTTACAAAATTAGAATTAGGATGGTCGGTGGCCTCACTTACCCTCACGGCTACTTTGGCCATGATGTTTGCCGGCCCGCTGAGTGATGCCTACGGTCGCAGAACAGTACTTCGCTACGCGGCGGTGCTGTACGCAATCTCAGCGGTTGCTTCGGCTATTGCCCCTACCTTTCTTTTTCTGGTAATCGCCCGGATGATCGGTGGCCTCGGGGTAGGTGCTTCTCTGATCTTAGCTCCGATGTATATTGCCGAAATTTCGCCTCCTGCCTTACGTGGCCGGATGGTATCTTTCAATCAACTGAATATTGTTATCGGTATTTCGCTGGCCTTCTTTACCAACTATATGATTCTCCAACTGGGGAAGTCGGATGCGGCATGGGCTCTGAATCTCAAATTTGATGAATATAACTGGCGCTGGATGCTGGGGTTAGAAACTCTACCCGCCGTACTCTATTTTGTCGGACTTTTCATGGTACCTCGTAGTCCTCGTTGGCTGATCATGAAAGGTCGTTTTGACGAAGCGCAGGTTGTTATGACAAGGTTCACGAATGTTGAGGACGCCCAAAGGGATATTGATGCTATCAAAGCAAGTATTGCTCAGGAGGAAAATAAAGAGGAAGCCAAAGTGGCTGATTTATTTAAGCCTAACATGAAGCTGGTTATTACCATTGGAGTAGTAGTAGGGGTGTTGCAACAGATTACGGGTATCAACTCAGTATTCTTCTACGCTCCCATGATTTTCGAGCAGTCGGGTATTGGTACCGACGCCTCCTTCATTCAGGCAATTCTGGTAGGTCTTACCAACCTCGTCTTTACCATTTTGGCGATTCTCTTTATCGACCGACTTGGCCGTAAACCACTGTTGAGTTTTGGCGTAGCGGGTATTGCCATTTGTATGTTCTTGCTGGCTTATGGATTCAACTCGGCCGCCTATACGCTGACTCCCGAAACGATGGCTATGCTGCCTGAGCAGGTAGATCAGCTCAAACTGGCACCTCTTTCGGGACAGATTTATGGCAGTGATGTAGATTACAAGCGAGCCCTGACGGAAGTACTGGGAGAAGCCGCCGTGGCTACCTACGAGTCCAACCTGATTACAGCCGCGATCAAGATGAACCCCACCTTGATTCTTATTGCGATTATTGGCTTTGTGGCCTCCTTCGCAATCTCCATCGGGCCGGTTATGTGGGTACTGTTTTCTGAACTATTTCCGAACAAAATTAGGGGTATTGCTATCTCCTTTGTGGGATTGATCAACTCGGCGGTTAGCTTTCTGGTGCAGTGGATATTTCCGTGGGAGCTGGCTACCTTGGGTAGTGCGGGTACCTTCCTAGTCTACGGTTTATTCGCCGCCGCGGGTCTCATATTCATCGTCAAAGTAATACCAGAAACGAAAGGGAAATCACTGGAAGAGCTGGAAGCTCAATTGGTAAAAGGCTAAGCTAAGCTTCGAACATCATTACAACACAAAAAGAAATATCATGAATAAAATAAGCATACTAAGTTTGAGTGTAATCGGAGTACTACTGATCGGGTGCCGGTCATCCTCCGATCAGAGTAAGGATTCAACTGTGGAAGAAACAAGTGTGGTACTTCAAGCCGAGGATTTTAACGGATCTTCGGTGGCGGGCCTCCAAAAAAAGGGCGAAACGGCCGAGATCGGCGCGGATCAATGGCTCAGCTATGACCTTACCGTTCTGACTTTGGGACGATATAAAGTGGAAGTTATGGGGGTGGGTAGTGATAGCGCTACGCTGTGGATCGAGGATTACTACGATAACAAAGACGAACGTACCTACGACATCACCGGAAAAATGATGTTTGAGGCGGGCGATGGGGCGGCAATGCAAACTATTTCCAAAGATGGATCACCCCTTAATGTCGGAGTCCATAAAGTAAAAATCCACGCCTCCAAAGCTCCGGTGAAGGTAGACTGGGTAAAGTTTACGCTCATGAAAGAGCCCACCGCTACGCCCGTCAAGTTCGAACAGAAAATGGATGGTAAAGAATGGTCGTTGGTATGGTCGGATGAGTTTGAAGGTACGGGCCTACCCGATACTACCAAATGGGCTTACAACATTGGAAACTGGGGCTGGGGCAACAACGAACCGCAGTACTACACCGAACTTCGCACCGAAAATGCCCGTCAGGAAAACGGAACGCTGATTATTGAAGCTCTCAAAAACGATATGGGGCAACCCTGGACGTCAGCCCGTCTGACCACGCAAGGCAAGGAGTCGTTTCTCTACGGCAAAATAGAGTACCGCGCCAAGGTCCCCGTTGGGCGAGGTACGTGGTCGGCTGGCTGGATGCTGGGTGATGAATATAAGGACGAGATTTCGTGGCCCTACTGTGGCGAGATCGACGTACTCGAATGTGTAGGCTACGAAATAAACGACACAACTGGTACCGGACTCAACCATGCTACCTGCCATACCCGGGCCTACTACTTTAAGCAGAATAATCAGATTGGTAGTGAAATCAAGGTTGATAATATGAACAGCGAGTTTCATACCTACGCCATCGAATGGTACCCGGACCGCATTGAAGGCTACCTGGATGGTAAGAAGTACTACACCTACGATAAAAACAAAAATGAACGGGAGTGGCCTTTCTTCAAGCCCCAGAATATCATTGTGAACCTGGCCGTAGGTGGTGGTTGGGGCGGTGCCAAAGGCATTGATCCAAGTTGGACCTCACACCAGTATATTCTGGATTATGTGCGGGTGTACGAGTTAAAGTAACGCCTGTTTTTTTGAATTAAAAAAGTAGATTACTTTACTTTGGCCCGTGGCGACACGTAGTCCGTAAGGAAGTAAAATTAAGCACTATTAATTCGTAGAGGAATCCAAATTATGAGTGAATCAGGTATATTCATGGGTAGTTCACCAATCAAAAAAGACCCGCAGTTAGTTACCGGAGAGTATTGTGTAGTGAATGGGGAAGAGTTTTTTCAAATCCGGAATTACGATACCATGCGTCCATTTTTTATGACAATCGTCAGCGGATCGAACCATTGGATGTTTATTTCCAGCAACGGAGCGCTTACCGCCGGACGAAGAAATCCTGATTCTGCTCTTTTTCCTTATTATACCGATGATAAAATTACGGACTCTGCCGAGTTAACGGGGAGTAAGTCACTTTTCAAAGTAACTCGCTCGGGTAAGACCTACCTTTGGGAGCCTTTTTCGGAGCGCTACGCCGGAGTATATACCCTCACCCGCACGATCTTCAAAAACAGGGTAGGGAATAAAATTGTGTTTGAAGAAGTTAATGAAGATCTGGGCGTAGCCTTCCACTATCAATGGACGTTCTCAGATACATTTGGTTTCGTAAAAAAATCCTCCCTTACCAACCACTCTGCTGAGGTATTAGAAATTGATTTTCTTGACGGAGTACAAAACCTGTTACCATACGGCGTTAACAGCGATTTGCAAAACCGTCGTAGTACGCTGGTGGACGCCTACAAGAAAAATGAACTCGACACACAGAGTGGCTTGGGGATTTTCTCGCTGAGTGCCATGATCGTGGATAAGGCCGAACCCAGTGAAGCACTGAAAGCTACCACGGTATGGTCGGCGGGTCTTAGTGCGACTGGGCATTTGTTATGTTCCAATCAATTATCCCGCTTCCGGCAAGGCCACGAAACTACCGACGAGGTAGATATAAGGGCCGAACGGGGAGCCTACTTTATCAATAGTCAGGTTTCGCTGTCGGCGGCTGGTACGGTAGAATGGTACATTGTCAGTGAAGTAAATCAGACGTTGTCTAAGATAGCCTACCTGCAAAGCGTACTTGCCGATAACCATGACCTCATTGGCAGGCTGGAAGAGGATATCCGTAAGAGTACCGAAAATCTGCTTCGGCGGGTAGCCATGGCCGATGGCATACAGTTGACCAACGATAAACTCAGCACGGGTCGGCACTTCTCTAACGTGCTGTTCAACATCATGCGTGGTGGTATTTTTGAAGATCAGTACGAAGTGGAAATGCTGGACCTTATTAGCTACATCCGCTCGCTGAACCTGCCGGTCTATAATCGCCACGCGGAGTTGCTCGGAAGATTTCCCAAAGTGTTAACCTATCAGCAACTGATTCAGGAGGCTGGAAAAGCGGAAGACGCGGATCTCGAACGCCTTTGCCGTGAATACCTCCCGTTATCGTTCAGCCGTCGGCATGGTGACCCCAGCCGCCCCTGGAATGTATTTTCAATTGATATTCAGGATGCTTTCGGAAACAAAATCAAGAACTACCAGGGTAATTGGCGGGATATTTTTCAAAACTGGGAGGCGTTGGCTTTCTCGTATCCCGAGTACGTGGAGGGAATGATTACCAAGTTTGTTAACGCAACCACCATTGACGGATATAATCCCTACCGAATTACCCGGGAAGGTATCGATTGGGAAACGATTGAGCCCGACGATCCGTGGTCGTTTATCGGCTACTGGGGCGATCACCAGATTATTTACCTGCTCAAACTACTTGAACTATCGGATACCCACCATCCGGGTAGGTTGGCCGAACTGCTGACTAAACCCATGAACGTGTACGCGAATGTTCCTTACCGGATCAGAGGCTATGCGGATATTCTGAAAGACCCCAGCGATACCATTGATTTTGACCACCACTTGGCCGGGATTATTGACGAACGCATCGGTAAAATCGGCTCCGACGGTAAGCTGGTATGGGGTGCGGATGGTGAACTGGTTCGGGCCAATCTGATGGAGAAGATTCTGGTGACTGTCCTTACTAAGCTATATAATTTTATCCCGGAGGCCGGAATCTGGCTGAATACCCAACGCCCCGAATGGAATGACGCTAACAATGCGTTGGTGGGCAACGGGGTTTCGATGGTAACCCTCTACTATCTGACTCGCTTCCTGAAATTTAGTGATAAGCTACTAAGTCAGTTGGGTGACGGTTCGGTAGAGCTGAACCAACCCGTGGCCGAGCTTTTGGCGAGTATTCATACCATATTTGGCGTATACAAAGGTTTGCTCAATGGTCAGATTTCCGACGTAGACCGTAAGGACATGATGGATGCCCTCGGCAACGCCGGGGAGAAGTATCGCACGGCGGCCTACGCCGGATTCAGTGGGCAAAAAGAGTCGGTGAAGGTATCCGAAATCCGGTCGACTTTTACCGTTGCTCTGAACTCCTTGGGTCATAGCATTCGCTTCAACAAGCGGGAGGATGGCTTGTACCATGCCTACAATTTGATTGACGTAAAGGGAGACAAAGCAGAAATTGGCTACTTGTACCCTATGCTGGAAGGTCAGGTGTCGGTATTAAGCTCGCAGTACCTGAGTGCCGAAGAATCATCGGCGGTTTTGGACGCCTTGAAAAACAGCGAAATGTTTCGTCCTGATCAATACAGCTATATGCTCTATCCGGACCGGACCTTACCCCTCTTCCTTGAAAAAAATCAGATTCCGGACGACTTTATTGCTGGTTCTGTACTGGCCCAAACCTTGCTGGATAAGAAGGATTTCTCACTGATCGAGCGTGACCTCAACGGACACTGCCATTTCAACGGAGCTTTTACTAATGCGAATGATGTCAAGTCAGCCCTCGGTGCCTTAGCCACGCGGGGCTACCCTGATCTGGTTGAGAACGAGTACGACAGTTACCGGGCCGTTTTTGAAAAAATGTTTGACCACAAGTCCTTTACCGGACGCTCGGGTACGTTCTATGGCTACGAAGGTTTAGGCTGTATTTACTGGCACATGGTGTCCAAGCTACTACTCGCTACGCAGGAAAATATTTTCATTGGTCGCCGGGACGGAGTATCGTCGGAAGTAATCGGAAACCTAGTGGATCATTACTACGAAATCCGGGCGGGTATCGGCGTCAATAAATTACCGGATTTGTACGGCGCCTTCCCAACGGATGCGTATTCACACACCCCCGGAAACGCCGGTGTACAACAGCCGGGTATGACCGGACAAGTAAAGGAAGATATTATCAACCGCTGGGCGGAACTTGGTGTACTGGTGAAGCAGGGGATTATTTCCTTCGAGCCCAGCATCATGAACAAGGAGGAGCTTTTGGATACAGAGCAGTCGTTTGACTACTTCGACCAAAAAGGAAATAAAAAGTCCTTGACCGTAGCCAAGGGAAGTCTGGCCTTCACCTATTGTCAGGTACCCGTGGTGTATGCTACCGGGAATGAATCCAAAATAGAGGTAGTGCGGCCTGACGGTACCGTGGTAGAAATAGCCGGGAACGTACTGTCATCCGATCTCACGGGCGAACTATTCAACCGGACGGGTACCATCCAACAGATCACCTACTATCACCCATTTTAAGGGTAGTAGGTGTCAGGAATTAGGATTTATTTATCTGTAAATGAGGGCATTATGATTCTATGAAATGTACGCAAATAAAATCATAATATATTGACCATCAAGTAGATAAAAAAGATAACGGCCGGCCGGGGTTTCGCTACAAGCTAGTAGCTACTTACAGCTACACAAAAGGCCTCCTTACCCATCAATTCGGTAAGGAGGCCTTTTGTGTAAGTGGTATTTACTTGGCCGGAGTGCCGTGCAAAAGCTCCAATCCAACCGAGGAACGCCCTTTAAAGCCCGCCCAGGTTTTGTCGTTGGAGTTTTCGGGTAGGTCGAGGTACTTGCCGTAGTCTTTATTCTTCAACTGAATCCCGAGAAACGCCGTCACAAAATGCTGATTGATATTATTGATCCGGCGTTGGTCCCAGGAGGGTTCCGCGTAGCGGTAATACTCGTCAAAAGGTAAACCTGCCTGTAAGGATTCCGCCGGAGGAGGGTTAGGCGCTACGTTGTGCCGAGCGTTTTCGTAGGTAAGCATGTACCGGGGAGCGTTGACGGCTCCGGTATAAATCGCTTTGATTCCTTTTTCATAGCCCGAAATATCATCCTGACTTCCGGCAATAAAAAGAGTTGGCGTCATTAGTCCTTTTAGTCCTTCGGCGTCCCAAGCGCCACGTTCCATGCCCCAAGGAGCAAAAGCTACCACGGCCTTGATGCGTGGGTCGATGGAGGCTTTGTATTCGCTATTACCAGCTGTCCGGACTTCAATGGCTTTGCTTCCGCCCGAAATGGCACCAAACGTTTTTGCCATGGCTTCGCTGTATCCGGCTCCGGCTACATTAAGTACCCCGTAGCCTCCCATGGAGTAGCCAATGATACCAGTGTTGTTGGCATCGATCAACCCGGCGAGAAACTGCTTGTTTTCGGTCATGCCGTATTTGGCCATCTGGTCCACGATAAATAGTACATCCTTCGACCGATTAAGTAACGTACTGGGAAAAGGCGCCGCATCGCGGAAGGTTGATTCCGTATGGTCAATCGCCACCACGATGTACCCCTTGGAAGCCAGATTTTCGGTCAAATAAGTAAGTAGATAGCGTGAACCTACGTAGCCGTGCGACACCACCACCAATGGAAACGCTCCGTTGGCGCTGAGGGGCGCCGCATCCCGCATGGCTCTACCTTTGAATGTAAAAGGAATGAGCGGACGCTTAGGATCGTTGGCCGTACCCATTACTTCGTCATAATTGGTCATGGGTTCTACCCCCGCCGCAACGGCGGCCGGATACCAAACTTCCACTTTGAGTGGCCGGTCGTAAATAGCTTCTACGCCATTTTTGGATTTTAGTACATCGACCTGCCCTTTGTGGATAAAGTCAAGCGTTCGAACACCAATTTTGTACTCACCGCGGGGCGCTAGCTCCGGGGCATCGGGGAGAGGATCGCCGTAGACAAAGCTACTTTGGGCAAAGGAATGGGTTGCAAAAAAGAAAAGACAAATAGCTGCTGCCACTGCCTTAGTAGACCAAAATCTCATAATTTTTAGTTTGGGATGATGTTGTTTGATGAATCAGGTATAGTAAGACAATACCGCCTGAAATGTAATCATAAAAAGATGGAAAGCTTTTTTTTGATAAACATTTCTTCGACGAACAACAAGGCTGCCTTAATCTGGGTTTGGGTACCCAGAGCCCTTTTTTAAGTGTTATTTTTGGGAAGCCTGAGGAGACTCAGGTGGGTGGGGAGCTTAGTTCGGAGGACTAGTTTATTGGTTTTATTTGTCAGAGGGAAGGCGGAACTACGATCACAGATCAAAGTTCGCGGGTTAGAATAGGACGTCATGCTTTATTGCAGCATTTGGGTGGTGCAGTCGAAGACTGCCTTTTACTTCAAGGGCGAAGTCATCCTTCGGAAGACTTCGCCCAACGGGGGACTATTTTGGTAGTTGTAGAAGGCACTCTAGCAACAAAACTTCCGCCTAGAGGCTCCGTTCTGCTATTAGCTGGTTTTAGCTTTTTACTAATTGGATTATATTCATTCCATTGTTGTCGGGTTTCGTAAAAAAGAAGTGCGTTTTTCCCAAGTTTTAAACCTTTGGAAGTCATTTCTATTTGAAAATTTTCTTTCCAAAAGTAGTCGACAGGGTTAATGAGCACTATAAAACCATTTTCAAAATTTCCTTTATTATCAGGTGCTTGATTTGTTAAATCAAAAAAATCATAAGGGATTAAAACAGTACTATTTCGATTGACTCTATTTTGAAAAATAACATCATCGTCAGCACCTCTTGTTTGCCCAGTCTTGTATATTTTACTTTTTAGAAGCTGTGGTAAGCTTGGAATTTTATTTTTAGCCGTTAAATAACTCTTTTATGTCAACATTTAGTGCTTTCGCAATTTTCTCAATGTTGACAAGAGTTATATTCTTTTCAGCACGTTCTATCATTCCGATATACGTTCTGTGTAAGTCAGCTTTAAAAGAAAGGTCTTCTTGTGAAAGATTTTTTTCTTTTCTCAACTGTCGAACACGTTGACCGAATTTTATTAAAATTTCTCTGCTCTCCATTGAATAAATTACAATGGGGCAAAGCTACTTATAGTATGCAACCCACACCACAGACTAAAGTTAGCATTTTACGTCTTGAAAATCCCCTCAAAATTATTTTTATTGTCGGTCTGTGTCTTTTTAGTATGTGTGGTAACGTTTTGCAGCTAAAAGAAGTTGGCGATTTTCACCACTAAATTTCATACGAAGCACCAATGTTCGATTAACCACAAAACTGTCATACGAAGCACTGAACCGCCAATTTATTTTAGGTGCTGTTAGGTGCTGGCGTTCTTGTCCAACGCCCTTGTAAACCATTGTCGTTATTGAGTTGTCGTGTCATTGAGTGTCGGCTGTGCGTTGAGTTTTTTATTTTTTTTGAAGCGTTGGAAATTTTTTAAAAACAATTTTTCTTTTGGGTCGGCTTTGCAAGCTCTATTAAAAACTTTGGTCATGTGTTGGCTTGTGCGGTTTTTAATTGTGCTTGCAAATTGCGTGGGCTTCTTTCTTATTTTTACGCTTCAACTGGTTCTTTCCTCAACGCCTCTCTCAAAACCTGTTGTAATAATTTTTCATTTTGTGATTCACTTTGATGTATGCTTTCTTCCAATTCATCACAATTTTGCATTAACTCTTCAAGTTTCTTAACAATACGTTTTTGTTCATCAAGAGGTGGAAGTGGAATTGAAAATGAAGCAATATTTCCCATACTTAAATTTGCTCTCCCTGGGGCGAAAGAGCCATCAGTCATCATTTTCAATGCAAGATTGGAGTTCATTAAATAAAGTAAATAATTTTTATCTATATTCTTATGCTCTATTCTTAAAATACAAACAGCTTGATTAATATTTGCTACAACATCTAAGTCAAATATAGCTGTACGCCCAATTGATGCTCCAACAATATTTGTAAGAAGGTCACCTTTTTTTAGTATTGAACGCGGTTCAATTTGATTAAACTTTTCCTCTACATATGTCGCTTTAGTTAAATCAATTTTAAAACTATCAACGTTTTTACTGGTAATGTATAATATTCCCTTGTCTTCGCTTACATATTGCACACCTTGCCATTTAGGTGAAGAGCCCTTAGTAATATTATCGCAAATCACCCCCAACCTGCACCACACCCAATTTTCGGGAATATCAAAAGGGATTTCTTCGGGTTTGATAGGTGCTAATTCTTTTTCTTTTTTGAGTTTCTTTTCGGCAATGAGTTTTGCTTTTTCTGCTTTTATTTTTTTAAGCAATTCACTTGCAGGTTCATCTTTTTTATTTTGCTCTACCAATTTGCCTTGCACAGCATCTTGCAATAATTGCTGACGGAGTTTTTTTACTAAATCAACTTGCATATTCAATTCAGCTGTTAGATTTGATTTTAATCCCTCTGAATTTACAAACCGATTTTTGATTTCTATTTGTGTTTCAATATCTAAATAGGGCAATTCATATTTACCAAAGCTTCCAAGCCCAATTGCTTCCTTTGAAGTTCCTGCTTTTGTGTTTCTTACAATTTCGTCTTTCAATTCATTGAATAAAATATGATAGAATTTTAAATCAACAGGTAAGTTCTCTGGGTCTTTTGGAGTGATTATAAAACACAAATCGCTTGAAACGAATTTGCCATTTACATAATGTGTTCTACCCAAAGAACCCGATGCAGCAGCAGCAAAAATCAATGCTTCACAATCGTGTGTATATTCATTATGTGTTTTCCAGTCTGATGACGCTGTGATAAAATTATATTCACCAGGAACACACTTTGAACTTTGAAGAATGCCTTTTTCAAAACTAAATATTTCATCAATTCTCATTAGACTCATTTGATTTCCTTGATTAGTTTTTCTAATAAATGATTACTTTTTTTAAAACTGCCTTTGAGCATTTCAATTAATTCTTTGCTTGTGTGTTCTTTTTCTTCTTCTGGTTTAGTTGGGTTTTTGATGTCTAAATTATATCCATTCTCAATTATAGTTTTAACATTTACTTTCCAACAAATTTCACTTTCCTTGCGTTTGTTCCACCACTTTTTAATAGGTTCAAATTCTTTTGCTTGTATTGGTCGGGTTTTGTTATATGCCTTATAGCCCTCGGGCATTCGGTGTTCGTAATACCAAATATCTTTGGTGGGTTTGCCTTTGTCAAAAAACAACAAGTTAGTCGCAACAGTAGCATAAGGTTGAAATACCGAGTTGGGCAAACGGATAATGGTGTGTAGGTTACAATCCTCTAATAGTTTTTGGCGTACACGTTGTTTTACGCCATCGCCAGTTAAACTGCCATCAGGCAACACTATTCCTGCTCTTCCGTCTTGCTTTAGCAAATGAATCATCAAGATTAAAAACAAGTCAGCACTTTCTTTAGTACGGTAGGTTTGCGGAAAATTGGTTTCGTTGTTGTTGGCTACAATGCCACCAAATGGTGGGTTTGCCAATATTACATTTACTCGGTGCTTTTCGGTAAAGTTGCTCAAAGGTTGGTCTAAAGCATCGCCAAATTTGATGTTGGGTATTTCAATGTCGTGTAAAATTAAATTGGTGGTTGCTAATAAATACGGTAATGGCTTGTACTCCCAACCTGCAATGTTTTCCTCAATGCTTTTTCTTTCTTTTACGTTCTTAGCTTGTTTCTTTAAATGCTCAATAGCACAAGTTAAATAACCACCTGTTCCGCAAGCAGGGTCAAGAATTTTTTCGCCCAATTGAGGATTGATGGTTTCAGTAATAAATTGTGTAATTGCTCTTGGTGTATAAAACTCGCCACTCTTACCTGCACTTTGTAATTCTTTTAAAATGGTTTCGTATAATTCCCCAAAAGCGTGGCGGTCTTTGGCAATGTTAAAATCAATTTCATTCAGCTTGTTCAACACCTTGCGAATGTTGATACCGCTTTTCATATAATTATTGTTGCCTTCAAATACTTCACGAACAATAACTGCACGTTGGTTGCCTGTGCTTAAATCTAAATTGCGTAATGCAGGAAACAATTGTCTGTCCACAAACTCCAATAGTTCATCGCCTGTCATTCCTTCATCGTCTCCAGCCCAATTACCTTTTTCTTTTACCCAATGAAATTTGTCGGGAATCGGAGATGTGTATTTATCATCTAGTAACTCCAGTTCTTTGTCTTTATCCGAAAATATTTTCAAGAAAAGCATCCAACCTAATTGCTCAATGCGTTGTGCATCGCCATTCAGTCCTGTGTCTTGCCACATTATGGTTTGAATGCTTTTTATAATTCCACTTATATTACTCATTCTTTCTTACGCTGTTTTATAAAGTTCAATTTCTAATTCTCTTACTGCTTCCAAATATTTTTCTTTGCTACCAAACTGATTTATGATTTCGGTTGGTGAACCAAATTCGTCAAAAGGATTTACTCTCAATACTTCTATACTTTCAATGTTGGTAATGCCTTCATCTGCATATTTGTCAAGTAATGCTTCTAAAACTTTCTTGGCTTGTTCGCCATATTTTGTAAAGTAGTTTCGCTTCTTTACGTTGTTTGCTCTTTCTTGTCTGGTTAAAGGTGGTTGGTCAAACGCAACGTGACAGATCAAATCAAACAAATCCACTTCTTTGTTTACTGCATCATACAAGGCTTCCACCATTACGCCCTGTTCTTGTAATTCCGCAATGATGGCTTCTTTGCGGTCGGTGGTGTTCCATTTGTTTAGGAAGTCATCTAACGAAGAAAAATTTTCTTTGATGATTTCTTTTGTATGTTCTTTTAAACTGGTTGTTATTGGTTTTCCGTGTTGGTCAAAATACATTTCACGGCTCACCAAAACGGAAACGTCAACACCCTTTACATAAATTTTTTCTCGTCTGGCATCAGGGTCTCTTGCAACCCAATTCCCATCAAGATGTGAGCCATCAGGATAACGAATTTTAGCTTTTTCAAAAACTATTTCTTCGCCTGTTGCTTCATCTAAAACGGTAACCGTATTTTCTTCTTCTTCAATAACAACCAATGATAAATCATCGTCTTGCGAAACTGGTTTTACACGAATTGGGTCACCATCAAAATCTTTGTCGGCAAACAAATCTGTTGCGTTTCTAAAATCTAAAATGGTGAAATAGAGTTTCCCAAATTCTTCATTAATACGCGTACCTCGTCCAATAATTTGTTTGAACTTGGTCATTGAATTGATGTTGGCATCCAATACAATTACTTTGCAGGTTTGAGCATCAACACCAGTAGTCATCAACTCTGATGTGGTTGCAATGACTGGATATTTTTCTTCGGGATTAATGAAGTTGTCTAGCTCACGTTTGCCTTCGTCATTGTCACCAGTAATTTGCATTATGTATTTATAATTCTCGGCAACCAAATCATCATTTTGTTTTGCCAATGCTGTTCGCATTCTTTCAGCGTGGTCAATGTCCACACAAAACACAATTGTTTTAGCAAAGCGGTCGTAACCTTTTAAAAATTCCGTTAGTTTTTTAGCAACCAGTTCCGTTCGTTCTTCAATAACTAAATTGCGGTCAAAGTCTTTTCGGTTGTAAATGCGGTCTTCAATTGGATTTCCGTCTTTATCGGTTTTCCCTTGGTTGGGTCGCCAACCTTCGGCATCTACATTTAAACCAATTCTTACTACACGATAAGGAGCAAGGAAACCATCGTCAATTCCTTGTTTTAAGGAATAAGTATAAACAGGATCGCCAAAATATTCGGTATTGCTTGTTTCTTTGGTTTCCTTTGGTGTTGCTGTCAAACCAATATGCGTAGCATTTTTAAAGTAGGATAAAATTTCTCTCCAACTGCTATCTTCTTTCGCACTTCCTCTGTGGCACTCGTCAATTACAATGAGGTCGAAAAAGTCAGGCGAAAATTGTTTGTACACATTGGCATCATCATCTGTGCCCGATAAGCCTTGGTACAAAGCCAAATAAATTTCATAGCTTTTATCAATTTGTCGGTGTTTTACCACCGTCATTTTATCTTTAAAGTGTTTGAAATCGCCTCTTCGGGTTTGGTCAATTAAAGCGTTTCGGTCTGCTAAAAAAAGTATTCGTTTTTTTGCTCCGCTTTTCCAAAGTCGGTGAATAATTTGAAAAGCGGTATAGGTTTTTCCTGTACCTGTTGCCATTACCAAAATAATTCGGTTTTGTCCGTTGGCAATGGCTTCAACAGTTCTGTTTACTGCAATTTGCTGGTAGTATCTTGGTTTGCGGCTTGTGCCGTCAAAGTAATAATCTTGCGAAGCAATCTTTTCAGCTGCTGGTGTTGTAATACCTTTGTATTTTTTGTATTTCTCCCAAAGTTGTTCGGGAGTGGGGAAGTCGTCTAAGCCGATTTCGGTTTCAATGTTTCCGTCTGTTGCGGTTCGGTCGTGAAATAAAAAACCGTCACCGTTGCTACTAAAAACACAAGGAATGTCAAGTATTTGAGCATAGTCCAAAGCTTGTTGAATTCCAGAACGAACTGAATGTTTGTTGTCCTTTGCTTCAATGATTGCAATTGGAATATTCGGCTTGTAATATAAAATGTAGTCGGCTCGTTTTTGATTTCCTCTGGCTGTCAGTTTACCTCTAACATATATTTTTCCGTCTGTGAACGAAACTTCTTCTAATAACTGTGTCAGTCTATTCCAACCCGATTTCTCAACCGCAGGAGTAATAAACTTTGTGCATATATCACGTTCAGAAAGCGTCTTTTTATCAATCATTTAATTATTCAAATTCATTTGTGCAAAATACGAATTATTGTCGGTGCGTTGGCTAAAAAACGGCTCTTTTGGTTTTGCCTGTGTGTCGGCTTGTGCGGTTGGGGCAAAACCAAATGTGCCGTTTGTGTGGCTGGCTAAAATTGTTTTTAAAAAAGTGCGGTGGAAAAAAAATAAAAAACATAGGGTCGGCAAAGAGTATCGGCTTACTCGTTGTCCGTTTGTAATATCGTTTCTATGTTGTTGGTCACTTGTCAAAATGGTTTATTTTTTTCGTTTTATTGTCTGCCTGTTGATGGTTGTTGTGTCGTTCTTTACGCTTGCACCTAACGGTTTGGCGCTTGGCGAAGGTGGCGATTTTTAGCACAAATGTTGATGCGGAGAACCAAACTTTGATTAAGTACAAATGTGTCTGCGGAGCACTGAACCGCCACTTTTGCCAAACGCCTGTTATGCCTTCGCCCTTCTTTTCTGTCGAGTAGTTGTCTGTCCATTTTGGTCTGTCTTGGTGCGTTGGTTTGGTGGCTCTTTTGCAATTTTTGGCTTTAGCGTTGGCTTGTGCGAAATTGCAAATGTGCCACCAAATGCGTTGGCATTAGTATTTTAATTGTTTCAAAAATTCTCTTAGTGTTATTGTCGTTATGTTAAGTCCTTTTGCTTTAATCTGTAAGCCATTGTCCGATGTCAGCATTATTGGGTTCTCGTCTTTGTATTTTAAGGCCACAGATAAAATAAAATTGTCAGGAGATTTTTTGTTAAAGTCATTTGGTAGCAATGTAAGGTCGGCTGTGTCCATTTTGATATTTCGTTTTTCAATGCTATCGTTTATCAGTCTTAAAGCCTTTTGAACATTTTTCTTTTGTTCTTCGGTCAATGATATTTTCAAGTAGTCCAACTCGTCAATGACTTTTGCAGATAATATTATTTGATATTGCTTGTCAATTTTTGTAATAATTTCTGGGCAATCAACAAAAACGTTGGTGTCAATGATGTAAATATTTTCTTTCCCTTTTACAATTTCCTTCTTGGGTTTTTCAAACTTGGAAAGGTCTATTTTATCAATAACCTTTAAGCCAGGTACTTTGGATGGATTCGAGTCCTTACTTCTTAAATCTTCAATAACCGATGAAGTAGAAGCATCATTATTTAATTCGCACTTTGAAATAAATTCGGCAACTAACCCCTTATAGGGCTGAACCACTTTGTAAATTTCATCCAAAAGGATCAACGTACAATATTTTGCCCTACTGGTAGCTACATTAAAGCGGTTTAGCTTGAATGAAAACGCAGGACTGCCATCAGAAAACGCAAAATAAAAGCAGAAATCAATTGTCAAACCTTGAACACTGTCAACTGTATTAATTAGGATTTGGTCTTGCTTATCGTTCAATTTATGTAGTAAATTATCTCTGAGCAATTTCACACCTTTCTTAGTAGATGACAAAATCGCAATTTCAAACTCAGGGTCTATTTTTAGCAATGAATTTATTTGACCCAATAGAAGTTCATAGATGCTTTTTAAATTATTAGAATCGTAGTAGAATAATGTGCAGCCGCCTTGGTTGTTGTAAAGAGCTGGTATTTTTGAAAATATCTCATTGCCTTTTTGAATATCCGACTTTGACTTTAGGCTGTTCTCGTAAAATGTATTTGTTTGAGCACAGGCATTTTCAGAAAACCTATATGTTGTGGTGAGCCTAAATTTTGGGCAATTGATAGTAGAAGCATAGAAAGTAAAAGATTCCAACATCAAATCAATATCCTTAGAAATATTGCTTGGGTTCGCTTGATTTACAACTGGAGGTAACTGAAGAGGGTCACCTACTAAAATCACTTTCTTTCCAAGTAGTTTAGCTGCTGCAATTGTTCCGAGAAAGCACTGACTGGCCTCTTCCAAAACAATGCAGTCATAGATTGGACTACTGATATTTTCAACAGCAATACCTGTCATTTTATAGAAAGATGTTAGCAGAATATTACCTGCGGCTGGCAAGAAATCTTTGGGAATAGGCTTTAATTCTCTGACTTCCCTTGATTCATCTAATGTCAGGTTGGATTTGAATACAACTGACCTATTTACAGTTTCGATTTCAAAATACTTCTTTGCCAATTCAATCAAAGACCTATTAGCCAATGTTGCTACAAGTACCGATTTTTTTTCTTTATTTAGAACTTCAAGTAGTCTGGAAATGAAGTAAGTTTTTCCAGTACCGGGAGGACCTTGAATTATAATGGTATCGTTGTTCTTTAAATCAGTTTTGTACTTTTCTATTAACTCTAAAGAATCATCAATGTGAATAGGATTAAAATCGTTTAAATGATATTGACCCGTAATTACTTCTTCTGCTCTTTGTGCCTTAACTTCATTCTTTGTGATTTGAATTAGGTTGAAATAGTATTTTAATGGTGGGTCTGATATGCCAAACACTATTTTATCACCCTTACTTATAGAGTTTAAAAACTCTAAATCGAAATTATTGAAACCGACATTGAATTTGCCGTTAAGTTCTTGGTAATATACGCCATAGCAGTCACTGAAATTAGCTACAAAGTTTTTGCGATAATGGCTGTAGACGAAATCATAGAAGTTGGAGGTAATCACATCATTTGATTTCGGTTTTGTTGCGGTTAAATGAATTTTGGTTTTTGGAAGTTTCTCCTTTGGAAAAGAGAATACAACCTGATTTCTTGTTGCGTCAATATATTCAAATGTGCCTATGTATAGTTCAACCTTATTGATAAGGTCAATGCAATTAGAATCAAGATATGCCTTATAATCAGAAAGTATCTTCTTGATTTCTTCTTCGTAAAACTTTATTTGATCTTCTTTGGAAAGTTTTTTCATAATCAAAAATTATATTCATCAAGGTTGATAAATTCTTTGTAATTCTGGGCTGCTTTGGTGTTTTCATTAACAATAAACACAAAATGCCATTTCCCCTTGTCATTTATATTTTCTAAGGAATTAAAATCATCAATATTGTAATCATCAGGCATCCTTAAAATGCCAAATTTGTTTTGTGGTTTGGTAAAAGCTATTAAATCTTCTTGTGTTTTAAATATTGTTATACAACTATCTGTGTAAAGAGATAAACTAACATTTGCGACACCCAATCTATCCCAACTGAATAAATCCAAACGCAATAATCCTCTTTGGGCAGAACGAACTAATATTTCATCTGAATCGGCTTTTAAAAAGCGACCATCATCTGAAACTTCAATAGATTCATAAATATCCCTGATTTGCATTAAGGTTTTGATTTTGGCAGTTGTATTAGCATCTAATTTTTCATTCAGCTCATAATCACCTTTTATTATACCTCTGATGAAGTTTTCATCGGCAATGTTTAAATTAGACCAGAATGTATCGGTTTTTTCTTGATTTGAAGTACCGTCACTATTTTCAGATTGTGGACTAGAATCCCATTCTCTTGGAGTTGTTCCAACTTCTTCGTTTAGTTTTTCAATTATCTTATCATCATCCCAACGATTAATTAAATTTTCAAACCACAATTTTTCAATTTTGTCGTGTTGAAGTTTCTCAAACAAAAAACTAATTACACTAATGTTTGTCTTCCAGTTACCCTTGTACAATATTTTATTTTCATCATCATTAAAATGAAAATCAAATTCTTCTGATTTATATATTGGATTGTCTTCGGGAAATACTTTTGTAATTGATGTAACTTCATAAAATTCTAAGGCACTTATCTTTTCCTTAATATCCGATTCAATTACTTCATAATTTAAATGGTCAATTTTGAATGCAATAAATTTTGCTTTGTTGCTTAAAAACAGAACTATTTCATCTGTAAGAGATGGAGTTTTGGGTTTGGTTTTCAAAACCAAATTTTCTGTCGACAATTCTTGAATACCAAAATTATCAGCGATCGAATGAAAATCTTCGTGAAGATTTTGACTTGGCTCAAGCAGAAATTCTGCATCCTTTGAAATAAACAATTCACTAATCGGCTTCCATTCGATTTTCGAATTCAGTAAAAACAGTTTCTCCTTCTCCTCGTCATTTATTGAGCAGTCCGAAAGAATTTTTACAATTTGAAGTTGAGTAATTTCTTCATATGTAATTCTATTCTCTGTTCTACAAAGCAACTCAATGCAATGTGATATTGTCAGCATTTGTTTAATGCCTAATATTTCTTCTAATGACTTTCCATTTTCAGCAATTTGAGTGCTGTAATTTATCTTTAGTAACTCTGCTTTATTTGAAATATAATTATCGAGATTAAATGAAAACAACTCTGTTGGCTTGACGAATTCATCTACCTGATTTTCTAATTCTGAATGTGTTTGGAGAAGCCAAGCAATGTAATTGGGATGCTTATAGACATTATTATTCCAAATTTTTATTTCTGTTTCAGTTGAAAGTGTATCAATATTTTTATCCTTAATAACGAATTTTAGAAACATTTCGGAATACTTAGAAATAAGCAGTAGTTGCGGATAATTAATAAGCAGATGGTTGGTTACATATGTGTTGGACCTTATTTTTTCATCTGGATAAGAACGAACACTGTAACCTTTGGAGTCCTTTGAAGTCATTTTTTTAATTTCCTGCACCCTTAACCGATACCTTTCAATTGATTCAAGTTGAGATACAAAATTGTGTTCATGAACTTTATCTATTTGAATAATTGGGATTATTTTTTTAAAATAGAATCCGTCATTTACACCAATGTCAGTTAGAAAATATTTCTGAATTTCGTTTGGAATATATTTTTCATTTAAAAAATGCAATGTGGAATTTATTGCATCATCGTTTTGCAAACTTAACTTTGGTTTATAAAGGTTAGACAAATGAATTTGATTTGGCAAGTGCCACTCATCATTACTCGTTTGCAATTTGATATTCGATAGACCTTTCTCAAATACAAAACTTAATCCGTTTTCCTTTTTGTTTTTATGCAAGTCTGAAATATTCTTCAATAGCTCAAAATGCTTTTCTTGTAATTCATCTTGTGCTGTAATAAAGAAATCAATTTTAGCATCAAATACATTTTGCTTGTCTGTCAACTCAACACAGCCAATCAAGGCAAAGAAATTTTTCCATTCTGCAACCTGGTTTGTTCTGGGTGCATATTCTATTGTTATTTGATTTTCAAGTTCAATATTTGGAAGCCAAGATGCTATGAGTTGATTGTTGTTGTAATGGTCAGAAAGAAAACAGTCGGAAGTATTTCGGAATTCTTTATCAAGGCATTTAATTTTCAGATTCGTTTTGATTAACCCAATTTGTGGCTCAGTTAAATTGCTTGCAGGGTCTTTCCAAAACTTGAAAATCTGTTTTGCAATTTCAAGGTGTTTTGCGGATTCAATGTTTGGAAGTTTTGGCAACAAAACTTCAATGACTTTTTGTAAGTCTGTTATTGCTCCTGCCTGTTTGAAAATCTTTTTCCATTTTTCTACTTCTCTTTTCTTGTCAATATATTTATCTGAAATAAACACCTCATCGGGGCTAATGTCTTTTACTACGCTTTCAATCTCGTTTGCTGAATTAAACTCTGCTGACAAGTAAGAGGCTGAAATCACTTTTTTTGAAAGTTCGATTTCAGTTTTGGGTTTACAGAGAACTTCAAAATTTCTTAAGGAATCTTTTATTGTGGTATCACTCTCAAACGAAGTCCAGTTGTCAAAGACGAATTTCCAAAAGTTGAGAAGATTTGTTTCATCAGTCAAAGAGGCGTTTATATTATCCTTTTTGCCTAAAATATTATCCTTGAAAAATTTGACTGGTTCAAATTCAGTTAATGCAAGTGAGATATTGTTATTACTCAACAGAATTGATAAGTCAATGCTGATTTTTTCAGTAGACAAAAAAGTTAATTCATCGGGAATGCTTTTGAAAAGCGATGCTGATTTGCATAATTGTTTGCTCTCCGATAAAATTATAACTTCAGTTTCCAACAAGCTTTGCAATTCCTTCCTTGAACTGAAATGCTGAATGAGTTTGAAATTGTTAACAGGAATCTTTAACCATTCCTGAAACACGGGTGTTGTAAGTGTGGTTTTTAAATCTTCAACGTCATAAACAGTTCCTTGGTCATATTCATTAATTAGTGATATTATTTTTTCAATACCTTTACCAACTTCACTGTGAATTAACTTTTTAGTGATGCCTGTTAGTTCGAAGAATTCTTCTTTCAATAAATCAGCTAAGCCAGTTTTATCTATTAAAATATTTGAAAGTGTTTCTAAAACTCCTGATTGTGTTGGGATGAAATCTTGTTTCAGTATTTCTTTATCAAAACCTTTTTTGAAACAATTTATGAAAACTATTTTATCATCATCTCGGATATTCAATAGAATATGACTGAAAATCGGGATTTGATTTAGAGCACTTTCCTTATCAAAGCCTTGGTTTATAAGTGCAGTAATTTGTTTGAGAAATAATTCTCCTGCTTTTTCAAAAATGAATGAGTTCCATGTTAGGTCGCTGTAGATTTTAGTTCTTGAAGCATCAGGAATAAAATTGCTGTTTAGAATAAATGGGAAACCCAAATTTACTTTAGTTGGTAAGTAGGCATATATGAAACCGTCATCAATTGATTCAACTTTGTTTTGATTTATTCTAAAACCGAAACCTAACTCTGTTAAAGTAATATCATAGAATTTGACTGGAATTCTTTTGTCAGGAAAATTTATTCTACGATTCAATTCGTTTGTCTCTTCCTCTGGAATTTCAACATTGGTTTCTGTGAAGATTTTCCATTTTGAAGATGAGTTTGATATTTCAAATTTTTCTTCTGCTGAATCAAAGATTAATGATTTTACATTTCGTAGAAAAAGTAAAATTCTCTCATCATTAAAATGAGTTGCAAAAGTTTCCCTATAGGTTTTTAATGCCTGTAATGCTTTTGGTCTAATTACTATGTTGACATTTGATTCTGTTTTAAGAACTTGTTTAAACTGATTGACTGGTGTGTTAATAGGTGTTATGTGCCAAAATATTTCAATACCTTGTTGTCTCCAAACTTCTTCATCAAACCTGAAAGAAAAATCTCCTGATTTTATGTAAGCAAAGTTGGCATCTTTAAAAATGGATTTAAACCCGATTCCCTTAAACCCAATTTTATTTGAGTCCCCCCTTTTGTCTCCCTCATTTACACCGCATAAAGCAACCGTATTGTTAACTTCAAAGTTGCTTCCGTTGTGCTTTATTATTAAATGTGAGTTGTCAATTTGAAATGTAATGGAAACATTATTCTCACTGTTTGGGTAATCATCAGCATTTTGAATGAGTTCAAAGATAAAAGTTGTTGGTTCCGTGTTTATGTCAATTGATATTGTTTCAATTGCTCTCATTAAATTTCCTGCAATGCCTTCAGGAGTGTTGAGTGCATCATTCTTTATGTTGTCTATTAGCTCATTTCCTCTTAATAGAAGAATGTCTCTTACTCGTTTCCAATCTGTTTGTAATAAGAAAGGATTCCTTTTGCTTTTTCTTAGAGGGTTAGCTGCTGGTACTGCATAAAATTTATACCATTTATCAGCAACCAATTTGTCATACGCTTTCGTATAAATTTCAAGGGGTCTAATTTTCTTTTCGTCTGTTGAACCATCATCTTTTGGATAAAATTTTCTAACACCTGAAAGTGACCTTACATCTTTAAAAAAACCAAAGTCTTTTTGTGGAACTGGCTCATATTTGCCAATGAATTGAAAATCCTCTGTCCTTAAAACATTTTTAAGTCGTTGAATAATTTCTTCATCTGTGTTGTTAAACCAATTTAGCATATTTATCATAGGTGTTAAAATTAACAGTCAAATTTCTACGAAGCTGCTACTTGTGCGTTTGGGAAAAAACAAATGTGGTGCAACAGTGTGTCGACCTGTGGGTAGTGTTGCACCTCTTTTGTTTTTTTGAAGCGTTGGCTTTATTTCTCATTTGTATGTCTGTTTAATGTTAGCACTGGCGGTCGTCATAGGGTGAGGCATAACGGTTTGCAGCTACCCGAAGGAGGCGATTACGAAGCACAAAATTTCAAACAAGCACAAATGATGATACGAAGCAATACAGTTCAATTTACCACTATACCGCCTCTTTTGGGTAGGTGCTGTT
>Ga0335396_10002262_pt1 | contig 23566 bp, 16 predicted proteins | sample FRY02_FD_205743 | JGI IMG/M metagenome (GOLD analysis project Ga0335396, IMG submission 205743) | Freshwater microbial communities from Lake Fryxell liftoff mats and glacier meltwater in Antarctica - FRY-02 (spades assembly) (version 2) | ecosystem: Environmental > Aquatic > Freshwater > Ice >... | reverse complement strand
CGCGCCGACACACCGACGCGCCGACACACCGACGCGCCGACACACCGACGCATCAACAACGAGTCCGCTCCCGACGCATCAGTTTTACGCGCGGATGAAATTCGACAAACCGTCGCGTGCCGATGCACGCGCCGTCCATCCATATGTCTCGTATTGATGCTCGAACGACCCATCGTCGAAGAGGTCGATGACTCCATATCCCTCAGGAACTCCGTCGTGGAGTCCTTTCCACCAATTTCCGCTAACGGCACCATCACAGATATATGTGATGCCATTGGTGGTGCATCGATCGAGCAGATGTTGGTGGCCCGAAAGACAGAGTTTCACACCCTGCGATCGAAAGAGTTGATGCAAGGCATCGCCATCGGTATGCATGCTCGCGCCATTCAGTGTTATGTCTTTGCCGCGCTGCTCGATTGATCGAGGTTTTCCATAGGTGATCGAAGTCAAACTCAAGATCGGAATATGTGAGACAACCAGAACCGGCGAACCTGCTGGTCTTTTCTTGAGATCGTTGATGAGCCATTCATTCTGCTCGTCATCGCAGAACGCAACATATCCAGATTTCATCGGCTGAACGCTGTCGAGCACAACGAAATGCCATCCATTCATGTCGAATGAATAGAAGCGATTGGGGATGCCATACAAATCCGCTGCGAACTTCTTGCCCCAGTCGGCTTCGGAACCAGTTGTGCCGCTCTTTTGCTTGTTCCACCCAAAAATATCGTGGTTTCCAATCGTATGGCGGGCAGCAATATCGCAGTGATTCTTGAATGTGGTGGTGAAGAGCGCTTTGAGTTCGCTGGCGCGCGCTTGCTTCGATGCGAAAACATCCATCACGCCATCGCCGCCAGTCAAGATCAGATCGGGCTTTGGATTGAGGCTCTGCGCGTGCGCGAGGCATTGAGTCAGCCCTGCATCCGCGCCTCGCTCGGGTTGCACATGAATGTCCGTCAGGTGTGCGACCCGCATGACTCGCCGACGCACCGCGGGATTGACAAGCGTCGGCGAGGTCGCGCCTTTGTCTTGTCGGCGCGCTGCAAGAAGTAATGTTGGCGAGGCCGCGATGAGAGCCGTAGCGGCGAGAAATGATCTGCGATTGAGTGAGGTCATTGTGGATTCTCCAGTGGTGCGGGTCGAGGAGTGGCTGTCGGGGGTGACGATACGGCGTAAGTGACCTTGGTGGCGATCGAATCGACGATGGATTCGTTGAGGGTCATTGGTTCACGCGGAGGCGCGGAGACGCGGAGGGTTGGAGGTTGTTGATGATTCGGTGAAGACCTTCTTTGAGAGTGGCAGCACCAAAGTTGATGAGCAGACCGACGGGGAGATTCATCAGGCATAGGTCATGAAGATGCGCATATGTTTTCCCCCTTGGATCGCTCGGCCGAAAAGGGCCAAATTGAATGAACAACGATTCCCCCAGACAGTCGCGTCACTTCAGCGTAAGAGCAAGCTCGACGATTGATACATCGTCGGTGTATTGATCCGAGCCTTGCAGTCCGGTGGTGTATTGCAACATGCGCGCGATTGGATCGGGTGTTCGCAGCGCGTCGGTCTGAAGAAACGCAAGGAATTCCGAATAGGACCAGACGGTTCCATCTGGCTTGGGAATCTCGACGATTCCATCGCTGTAAATGAAGAGTCGATCGCCAGCTTCCATGGTCATCGTTGATTGTTCATACTCAAAGTCTGGCACGATTCCAACGGGAGTTCCAAGAGAGTCGAGTTCGAGATAGTCGCCACTCGATCGAATCACAATCGCGGGCGGATGTCCCGCGCCTGCCCATGTCAGTTTGCGTGTTGGACGGTGCAGCACCGCATACCAGCCGGTGAAATACATGCCGCGATGCTGGGTCATCGGAAATGCGGCGTTGAGTCTGGTCATCACCTTGGCGGGATTGAGCAGTTCTGCGTTGGAGAATCCTCCGGCATGCAGTGCGTTACTAACACTGACCGAAAGCAGGGCCGGTCCAACACCGTGACCGCAGACATCGATAAGAAAGATGGCGAGGTGGTCGTCTGGAAGTTCGCTCCAACCGAAAAAATCGCCGCCAAGCTGGGCACTTGGAATAAATCGGCCATGCACCTTGAGATCCGCGCTATCGAGTGTCGCCGGCAAGAGCGACTTCACATAATCGCTCGCTTGATCGAGCTCATTCTTAATATGTTGATAGGCGGCGTTTCGTTCCAGCAGTGCGCGATAGCCGCGCGAGTGATATCGCAAACGCGCGATGATCTCGAGCGGGTCGGGAAGCTTGACCATGTAATCGTTGGCACCACGCGCAAATGCTTCGGCCTTGGTGGTCGCATCCTCTTTCGACGAAAGCACAACCAGTGGCACCAACTTAGTCGCTTCATTTTGGCGATAGTGCAAGACCAAATCGAGTCCGTCAATTCCCGGCATCACCAGATCTTGCAGGATGACTGTTGGTTCCAATTTGGTCGCAGTCTCAACGGCCTTCGTTGGGTCAGAGCAAAAGTGATATTCAATATCTGGTTGACTCGCGCAGATTCGCCGCATTGCCTCGCCAATCATCGCCTGATCATCCACCATGAGGACCACGACGCGTGTGTTGGAAAGTTCAGATGAGGATTGAGAGGGATCGGCCATTGCCCCACCAAGGTTACGGACAATCAGAGCGACGAGCCTGTGCGCGAAGAGACTGATCGAAGTGCGCGATCTGCGGCCGCGCCAATTTCATCGAGTGGCAGAACTTCTTTCGCCGCACCCATCGCCACGGCGCTGCCAGGCATTCCCCACACAACGCTCGATGCTTCGTTCTGGGCGATCGTGTGCCATCCAGCATTGCGCAGCAAACGCAGTCCATGCGCGCCGTCGCGTCCCATGCCAGTCAAGAGGATCGCGACACTCGCGGACACTCGATCTTGCACGATGCTTTCAAAAAGCACATCAACGCTTGGGCGAAAAATTTGCTCGACGGGCTCTGCGATATATCGCAGCAATCCGCCGCGAATCACGAGATGATCGGTGGTCGACGCGATCAAGATCGCGCCCGCACGAAGTGAGTCACCATCCTGGGCCACAGTGACTGGCCGTTTGATTTCACCAGTGAGCCACTGAGCAAGTCCTGGCGCATAGGAGACATCGATGTGTTGCACGATGATGGTGCAGCATGGCGGCGCTCCAGTCATTCCTCGCAGCACAACCGCGAGCGCGCGGGGACCGCCCGTGGAAGAGCCGATCGCCACGACAGGCATGCCTGGCATGACAGGCACGCCGCCGCCGCCGCCGATCACTCGCTTGACACTCGGTTGCTGCGCAGCAACTGGTGGCGGAACCATCGCGCTGATCTGGCTCGCACTCGCCGCCACTGCGATGGCCGCTTTTCTGGCGAGCGCTTCAGCACCAACAACGCTTCCACCGGCTCCCATCGTCGGCGTTTGCACAGCATCGATGGCGCCCGCGCTGAGCGCCTCATACACCAGCGCAAGATTTCCCTCAATCGTGCTGGTCACAACAAGGATCGGGCATGGACAGTATTGCATGATCGCACGCGTTGCAACGGCGCCATCCATCACTGGCATCACCATGTCCATCAAGATGAGATCGGGCCGATCCGCACGGCACTTCGCGAGAGCTTCTTGACCATCGAAAGCCAGCCATGCAATAGTTGCGCCAGGAATTTTTCCGACCGCATGCCGCAGAATTTCCTGTGCAATCCGCAGATCGTTGACGATGGCGATTCGCATCAGACCGCTGTTCCGATGAGGTCCGCGATGGCCTGCAAAAATGAGCGATCTTGGAACGAACCCTTGGTGAGATATGCCGAAGCGCCAGCCTCGAGTCCTGCGATTCGATCTTCTTCGCGATCTTTGTAACTCACGATCACAACGGGGAGCGATTCGAAGCGGCGATCCGCACGCATCTTGCGCACAAATTCGATCCCGTTCATGCGCGGCATATCCACATCGCTGACCACAAGATCATATTTCGCTTTTTGCACCGCATTCCATCCATCCATGCCATCAACGGCAGTATCGACTGCATAGCCAGCACGCAAGAGCATCTGTCGTTCAACTTCGCGCACGGTGATGGAATCTTCCACGACCAAGATGCGGTGTTGCGTTCGCTTGCTTGCTGATGATCGTCCGTCGTTGCCGCGCAATTTGCCTTGCTCGAGCAGTTGCAGCGCGGACTGCACAAGATCGTCGGCATCGAGAATGAGCAGGAGGTCTCCGTTTTCGCGGATGCTCGCAGCGTCAACATGGGGAACATCGCCGAATCGACTGTCGAGCCTGCGAACGACGAGATCCTCCTCGCCAAGAAACGCGTCGACCACAAATCCGACAGTGCGTGCGCCCGCCAGCACACTGACGATCGAGAGTTCCTCCGCTGTCTCGGATTGAACGGTTTCCTTGAGTTCCAAAATTTCCGCCGCATGCACCAATCCCACAGTTTCGCCGCGAATCACAGTGGTCGGTCGGCCCTCAACCGTCTTGACCTCGCTGCGTGCGATACGGTCGATGCGCTCAAGCCGCACAAGCGCGAGCGCATAGGTTTGCCCTGCGATTGAAATGACGGCCGCGCGCACGATCGAAAGTGTGACGGGCAAGCGCATGGCAAAGGAAGTTCCGCTGGGACTCGAACGCACATCGATCGATCCGCCGACAGAGTGCGCCATCGACTGAACGACATCGAGTCCCACACCGCGCCCCGAAATATCGGTCACCGTTGCAGCGGTTGAGAAGCCAGGCAGAAAGAGAAAGTCGAAGAGTTCGCAGTCGTCGAGGGAATTCACAATGTCCGGCTCGGAGAGTTTTTTCGAAATGATTCGCGCACGAAGATTCTCACGGTTGATGCCGCGGCCATCTTCGCGCACCTCGACGATGAGACTGCCCGCGTGATGTCGCGCTTCCACACGCAGCGTGGCTTGCTTTGGTTTGCCAGCTGCAACGCGTTCATCGGGTGTTTCGATACCGTGATCGATTGCATTGCGCACCAGATGGCCAAGCGGCGCTTCCAAATGGCGCAGAATCTCGCGGTCAACTGGCACTTGTTCGCCAGCGATCACCAATCGCACATCCTTGCCAAGCGTTCGAGCGACATCGCGCACCGACCGTGCCAGTCCACCGCATGCGTCTCCAAATGGACGCATGCGACTGGAGACTGCTTCGTTGTGCAGCGCACTTGCAAGTTCTTCGCCTCGTCGCAGATGATCTTCAACTTGATGAAGAGCCTCTTCCAGTGCGTCGCGGCTCGTGCTGACCGCCGATATCGCATCGCCAGCTTTGCGGCCATTGAGTTCCAGTGAGTCAAGCGCGTCAGCCAAATGACGATGCGCGGTTTTTGCTCGAGTGAGCGTGCGGCGAATCGACTCGAGCCGTCGTGCCTCGACGAGCGACTCGCCCGAGAGTTGCAACAACTTTTCTAGACTCGATGATGAAACTAAGACGGCCGCATCTTGATTGCTGCCACTGGTCTGTGATGGGGCGGTCGTTGGCTTGAATGCAGATGGATTCGCTGACGCGGATGGCGTTGGTGGCGCAACGGGCACAGTTGATGCACTCGGCGATGGTGCGATGACAGGCGCATGGGCGACTGGTGCCGCCGCAACCGCCGCAACCGCCGCAATTGGCGTAATCGCAGGCGTAATCGCAGGCGTAACCGTCGCACTTCCCGACGGCGCATTCAGCGCATCGGCGAGTTGCGTAATCACTGCCTTCTCGCTCTCAAGCCACGCGCGCGCATCGTCCTCGCTCTTCAGATCCGCCAGCGATCGCAAGATGTCGCTGCCGCGCAAGAGTTCGTCGATGCGTCCAGCAGTCGGCGTCTCCACACCGCGCTGAATACGAACCAAGCACTCCTCCATCGCATGCGCCAAACCAATCGCGCCATCGAGATTGATGATGCGCGCCGCGCCCTTGACCGAGTGCGCCGCCCGCATGAGTGGTTCGACCATCTTTGGATCACCAGCATTTTGCTCGAGCGCGATGAGACCGTCCGCAAGACATGCACAGTGCTGTTGCACTTCGGTCTGAAAGAGATCGAACATTGAAAATCCGCCGAGGTCCATCAGTTATCCAATCGCATTCTTGAATTCACTCAACAGCCGAACAGGGTCGATCAGTGATGCAGGTCCATGTGTCGTGGTCAAGAGACCGCTCGTCACACGCCTAGGCGCTTGTTCAACGGTCAACGGCAACGGCTTTACCGCGGTGCGCGGCATCGCATAGACACCAGGAACGGCATCCGCTTCAAAAGCCCACGATTCCTGCTCTTTGGCCGCCGCAACAATCACCATTCGCGGCTTTGATGTCGCAGTCGCTGGAGCAGCTTCTATCGCAAGCATTCCAAGCAGATCAATCACTGGAACAACCGCACCCGAACTGGCTGTGAGTCCTCGAAAGGCATGATTCGTGCGGTGGGGAAGGGCGTGAACTTTGGTCACTCTGGAAACATGCACGACGCATTCCGCTGGCATCGCAAACCATTCCGATCCACAGCGAAACAGCAAGAGATTGATTTGAGGCTCTCGTCGCAAGATGCGCGACTCTGCGCTTGCCTTCGTCGCCTCCGCAACAGTCGCAGGCATGTTGGGTCGATCAAGCAATCGTGCCATCGCGGCGCGTCGATCGTTTGGAGTTGGGGAATCAGTCGTACTCATACATGAAGTCTCATTCACACATCGCCCAATCGTTTCATCCTCGCTCGATAGCGAACGGCGTCATCCGTTCGTCCAAGGGCGTCTGACAATTCGGCCAACGCCAACAGCGCTGGCCCATGATTTGGTTCAAGGTATACGAGTCGCGCATATGTTTGGCTGGCGCGCACGAGTTCATTCTGCGCGCTGAAGATGCCGGCGAGCAACTCGAGCAGCTCGGTGTTGGCTGGGTTCATCGCAAGTCCCGCTTCAATCGCCTTGCGTGCACGGTCAAATTCTCGTGCCACGATCATGGGTTGAATCATTTCAGCCGTGACAGCGATTGGTCTGGATGGCGTGTCGGATCGACGATGCGGCTGAGCGACGCGGTCGCTGGTCGGCTTGCGTGCAACGGGCACGACGGCCAATGGTGCGCGAGGTGGAGCCTTGGCACTGGGGACTTCAATCGTTTTCGTCGAGCGCCGCCAACAAAACGCTGCGGGCGGTCCAGCCATTTCCAGCACCGAACCGCGTGCAAGTCCATCGGCATGACCAAGAAAGATCAGTCCATCGGGCGCAAGCCAATCGAGCATGCGATTGCGCAGCACGATGCGTGCGCTTGCATCGAGATAGATCATCACATTTCTGCAGAAGAGCACGGCGAGTGGCTTTGAAAACAAATCAGCCGTCGTGAGAATGTCGTGCTGGCGAATGCGCACGCAGTCAAACACTTCAGGAGCGATTTCAACAGACGACTCGCGGGGACGAATCCACGGATCCGCCCATGGAGGAAAAAGACTGCGAACACTTCCGCCGGGAATTCGTCCTTCACGCGCCGACACAATCGCTAGCGGGCTTCGGTCGATGGCGTGAACTTTCACTTGATCTTTGGTCCATCCAGCTGAGAGAGCGCACGCAGCGATACACCATGCTTCAACACCCGTGGCGCATCCTAGGCTTGCCACTTCCAATGATCCAACTGATCCAGCTGATCCAGCTGGATCAGCGCGCGAACTGCGCAGAGCGACCAACTGTTGGCGCAGAAATTCGAAACTCGCCGGATAGCGAAAGAACCATGTCTCTGGAACAGCAACCTCGCTCGCCAAGCATTGCAATTCATACTCGCTTTGTCCGATCCGCTGGCAATATTCTGCGATGTCAGTTATCAAGAGTTGGCTCATGCGCCCTCGCACCGCGCTGGCAAAGGCGGGGCCATCGAGCAGTGCCGGCGCAAGTCCAGAGCTCTGAGTCAACAAGCGAGCGAGCCAAGAAAGATCCAGGGGCGCGCCGTGGGAACTCACGCGCAACCGATCGCATCGCGAAAGAGTTTGCGGTGCTCATCGTCAACAATGTGGGCGCAATCCAAGAGGTAAATATCGCCCGCCGAGTCCGATGCGATGTTCGTCAATACGCCACGCCCAGCGCCGGCAATTCCAGGATGCGTACCGGCAGCATCAAAGTCAATCGTCAACAGGCCGCCGACACGGTCCACCAGAAGCGCCATCCGCATCGCACCGCTTGCGGCGCCGACATTCAACAGGATGGCTCGCGCATTCATCGTGCGAACGACTGGAATGCCCGTGCAAATCAGCGACGCATCGAGCAGGGGAACGAATGATCCACGCAGGCGGGCGATACCAATGATCCAGTCGGGCGTACCCGCAAGCTTGCGTGCCTCGACGATCGGCAAGACCTCGTCAATCGCCATCACGGCAATGGCGCACCGTAGTTGTCCAAGCCACACTTCAACAACGCGCATTCGTTTGACTTCCTTAGGCGGACTCATTGACTCGGAAGATTGCCACGCCGCTGCGCAGGCCAGTGATCGACTCTTGCAGTCCCGCCGCAGCACGACATGTCTCTTGTGCCGCAGTGACGGCTTCACGCGCTCCGCTGGTGAGCTGTCCCATCGCATCAGAGATTTGTTTGGCGCCTTCGGTCTGCGCCTTCATCCCCTCAGCAACTTGGCGGAAGTCCGCAGTGCCAGCTTCAACTTGGCGAATGATCTCGCTCAACTGACCGCCGATGCGCGCGGTCTCACCAACGCCGCGTCGTACTTGCTCGCTGAAGCGGTCCATTTCCATGACGCCCGCACTGACGGCGCCCTGCATGTGACGAACCGTTTGCTCAATATCCATCGTCGCCGCCGCAGTTTGGTCAGCAAGTCGGCGAATTTCGCGGGCAATAACCAAGAATCCAACACCATGTTCGCCCGCCTTTTCCGCTTCAATCGCGGCATTCACCGACAGGAGATTCGTCTGATCGGCGACCTTGGTGATCGTGGTGACGATCGTGTTGATCGAGCTGGCCTTCTCGCTGATCGTGGAAAGACGATCCGCAATCAAGTGTGTTCCTTCATCAAGTGATTGCATCGCGGTCGTCATGCCTTCGAGCGACTGCCGACCATCGCGTGCAAGATCGGCGGTGCCAGTCGCACACTCATCGACCTTTTCCATGAGTTGCGAGAGGTCATTCGCAGTCGTCGATATCTCTTTGATCGCCGCAGCGATTTGCGTGGTGCTTGCACCGAGTGACTGCGAAGATCCATCTTGTTCACGAGCCGTCGCAGCCAACTGTGTTGCGGTCGAGTTGATATTGACCGTCGCTTGCTTGACACCGCGCACGATGGTCTGCAATGACTGCGCCATCGTGTTGAGTGAGCGCAGCAGCGATTCCGTTTCATCACCACCTTGACGCACCGCGATGGTTGTCGAGAGGTCACCCGATGCGATCTGGTCGGCAATATCCACCGCACGACGAACTCGGCGCTTGATCTGAATGGCGGGGATGACGAGCGTCGTCGCGATGATCACGAGCCCGATGAGGCCCTGTGCGCTTTGCTCGTACACCTGGCTCCAAACCGGCGCGAGCATCTTCGCTTCAGAAATCCGCAGAATCAGTGTCCATCCGCCGAATGAGGTTGGGATTGTGACATACAGACAGCGTTCTCTTAGCACTGGATCCATCGCATATTCGGTCGTTGCCACCTTGGAAGTGCGCATCTTTTCGAAGATGTCGGCATACGGAGTTGATCGAACGATTTGCGTTCGCAAGAGTCCAGCAGTGTTCGTCTGTCCCGCATCAACATCATCGGTGGTGACCGCAATGAATGCGGGGGACCGTTCAAAGCCTGGAGTATCTCGCCCAGATGAAATCAGAAATCCGTCAACACCAATATCGCCAGCCGCGCGCCGGAGACTCTCATCGAGACTCTTCAGGGAACGATCCACTCCTGCTACTCCGCGAAATTTCCCGTCAACGATGATTGGGCAAGTTTGTTCCAGAAGCATCTGACCTTCATAAATATACGGCTCGGTGATGCGGGCACTGCGCGAACCAGTGCGCTCAAATTCCTTGCGAATGCCGCCGAACCACAGGCTGGTGTCTTGGTCGATCGACGACTTGATACTGATCGCATTACCTTTGGTCCAGTCTCGAAAAACATATGGAGTGAATCGTCCAGCCGCATTGAACGCACCAGGTAGATTGGGATCGACCGGCGCGTCGCCTGTTCCAGTCGGCAGGTAATCGACATAGGCAGCAGTGATCGATCGCGTCGTCTCCAAGAGCGCCTTGAGCATGGGGACGGTATCGGTGAGCCGACCAAATCCACCTGATTCTTGTGAGCGCGCAATAAAAGTGGCGAGGTCAGTGGCCGACTCATTCTCTTCACCCACCATGTGGGCGACTTCCGTGGCCGTGTGGCGCATGAGATCCTCGCGGTCTCGGCGATAGTTTTCTCGGCTGCGAAGATTTCCAAGAACCACGAGCAGAATGACAACGATCGCGGATGGCAGCACGCCAAGCAGGATGAATCGCGCCAAGATTGAACTGCGAAATTGGATAGAGGACCCTTGAGTTTTATTCTCTAGCATTTGTTTGGTCCTTACTGTATGCTCCAAGCGTATGAGTGCGGAATGTCCGTTACTCGGTTCTTAAGGTTTGCGCCTGCGCTTCGAAGTCCTACGCTTCATTTCGTATCGGTATTCGCTGAGCTTGCGCTTGAAGGAAGGTATTGTCAATGAAGTTGTATGTAGGAAATCTCCCGTTTAAGGCTACTCAAGAGTCGCTGGCCGAATTGTTTGGTCAGTACGGAACTGTCAGCGAAGTGTTTATCGCAACTGATCGTGAAACTGGTCGATCCCGTGGATTCGCATTCGTCACCATGGCGGACGATGAAGCTGCCAAGCAAGCGATTGAAAAAGCGAATGGTCAGCCATTCGACGGTCGCAATCTCACTGTCAACGAAGCTCGTCCACCAGCGACTGGTGGCGGCGGCGGTGGTCGTGGTGGATTCGGCGGCGGCGGTGGTGGTGGTCGCAGTAGCGGTGGCGGCTACGGCGGTGGCGGTGGCGGTCGCAGCGGTGGCGGCGGCGGCTACGGCGGCGGTGGCGGTGGTGGCGGTGGTGGCGGCGGTCGCGACCGTTATTGATCGCTATCGATTTCATCTGATTTGTAAATTCCAGCCGGCCTTCCGATTCGTCGGGAGGCTGGTTGTGTTTTTGCGGCTGTGTATTTGCGGCTGTGTTTGTGCGGCTGTGAATTTGTTTGTGATCGACTTCACAGAAGCCAGAGAATCGCCGCACATCGCGCTGCGAATTTCACGAGTCCTTCAAAATGTTGGCAGCCCTCGAAACGGTCAGCGAGGGTTTGATGGCCGAGGACTTCGTGGTGACTTGCCACCCGACCGACCCGAAGATGAACCGCCTCGATCCGTCTCATTGCCGCCGATCAAATCGCGAGTGCGATCGCTCGGCTGCATCGATCCTGTTTGTGTCGATCCAGATTTTCGCTGGCCAGGCGGCAGAAATCGCTGCCGATTCACCAAGGCAATTTCAGCGGAAACCTTGAGTAATTTCAGCGAAATATCCTGCGCCTTGGAGATTTCATCCTTCGTCAGTTTCGCACGCAATTGATTGCGCTCGTTGGCGGCGGTTGCGTTCCCTGCGCTCGCCGCAATGTTCAGCCACGCATATGCAAGTGTTTGATCAAATGGAACTCCAGCACCTCGTCGGTGCAGTTGCGCAAGAAAGAATTGCGCCCAGTCCAATCCTTGTTGGGCTGCGTCGGTGTAGTAGGCCGACGCGATCGATTCATTCTGTGGAACACCATCGCCTCGTTCAAAGAGCACGCCAAGTTGCAGCTTGGCGTGCACGACACCCAGTTCAGCCGCGATCTCATACCAGTGCGCCGCCTCAAGATCGCTCTCCGGAAACCCTATGCCATTGTCGTAGCGCCATCCGAGCACAAAGCATGCGTCGGGATATTTTTGATTCGCCGCAAGCAAATAAAGTCGATTCGCCTCTGCTCCATCGCTTGGGATTCCAGTGCCATATTCATAGAGGCGTGCGAGTTCATATTGAGCCCCTGCGAGTCCTGAGAGCGATGCCTTGTCGAACCAAGCTGCTGCCTCGCGGGCATTCGCTGGAACACCTTCGCCGCTCAGCAGAATTCTGCCAAGCAGCAGTTGCGCATCGGGATCGCCTCGTTCAGCCGCATTGAGAAAGCATCGCGCTGCGGCTTGTCCGTCTTTGGTCACGCCATCTCCTGCGCTATGCAACATTCCAAGGGAAATGTTCGCGGCGACGGAACCTTGAGCGGCGGCTTTGGAATACCAGACCGCAGCTCGTGCGGGATCGCGTGCGATTCCATCGCCATATTCCAACATGCGCGCAAGGTGCAACTGTGCTGGTGCAGATCCAATTGTGCCGGCGCGTTCAAACCATCGGGCGGCTTCGACGGGGTCGGCGGATACGCCGATTGCGTCGCGCAATGTCACAGCAAGAGCGACTTGCGCATCGACCAAATCTTGATCTGCGGCAAGTCGCAACCACTCAGTGGCTTCTTGGGGATTTGGGTTGACGCCGATGCCTTGCTGCAATCGTGTGGCAAAGTGAAATTCAGAAATTGCATCGCCTCGCTCGGCCGCCGATTTGAACCACTCCGTGGCGGTTGCTTGGTCGAGTGGGACACCCTGGTCAGTGGAGTAGATGAATCCCAACCAGCGTCCGGCTTCTGGATAGTTCGCCTTCGCCGCCATTTCGAGCCATGGGATGGCGGCGGCGGAATCCTTGTCAGCCGCGACACCATCGGCCAGTCGGATGCCGATTTCCAAAGCCGCTTCAGTGTTGCCAGCCTTGGCAGCGGCGAGATACCAGCGTGATGCACCGACGGGGTCGGCCGTTACGCCATCGCCTCGGTCGAGCAATTGCGCTGTTCGAAACGCGGCAGGGCAATCGCCCAATTCCGCAGCAACTGTCAGCCATTTCGCCATCGCAGCTGGATTGCTTGGCACACCCTTCTTGCCATTTTCATAGATGTCGACCAATTTCAACGCCGCTTGGACGACTCCGCCCTTGGCAGCGCTTTCATATTGTCGAATCGCTTCGATCATGTCCATGCCAACGCCATCGCCCGCTTCGTAGCGCTGAGCTTGGGCAAACGATTCAGCAGGGGTTGCCTGCGGGCGATCCGAACATGCGACAACGACAAGCGAGGCAAGTGCTATCGAGCACAGCAAAGATGTTCGGTTCGCCATTCGTGTCATGACCGTCAGAGTCTATCGACTCACGGCGCTGGAACACAGCGAGCTAGATGTCGATTTGGATGCCCAACTCGACCATGCGTCCCGGCGGAATGGAAAAATAGAGCGGGTTGTTCGAACTGATTTGTGCGAGCGTGCAAAATATTCGCTTTTGAAAGTCTGGCATCGGTGATCGTCCGCGCGGCGTGATGATGGTTCGACCGAGATAGAAGGTGGTCGTGCCTTCGTTCGTCTCAAGTCCTTGTTCACCGGCAATGCGCAGCAGGCGCGGGACATCGGCCGATTGCAAGAATCCGTGGCGCGCTGAAATGGTCCAGAAATTGTCGCCGATTTCGTGGATCGTGACTTGGTCGACTGCATCGACAAACGGCACCGAAACAGACTGAATGGACATCACGATGACTTGTTCGTGCAGCACCTTGTTGTGCTTTATGTGATGGAGCAATGTTGGTGGAACGCCCGAAGGTTGAGGAGTGAGGAAGACCGCAGTTCCAGCCACGCGGGGCAGTGGATGTGTCTGCAGACTATTGAGCAGATGGGGGAAGTCGAGTGTCTGTTTGGAATAACGCTCGGTCATGAATTTTCTTCCGCGAATCCATGTCAGCATCACGAAGCAAATGACCGATGCGATGAGCAGCGTGAGCCATCCACCTTTGGGAATCTTGAACGCATTGGTGATGACGAACACCAGGTCGAGCGTCATGAAGATGAGTAGAAAAATACCGCAGCGCATCGTGCCCCATCCGCGGTGGCGATACATCAACACGGTGAAGAGTAAAGTGACAACTGCCATGTCCAGCGCAATAGCGAGTCCGTATGCGTGTGCAAGGTGTTCTGAAGTTCGAAAACTAAGCACGATCATGGTGACCAAGACAACGGCGATCAAGTTGAGTGATGGCACATAGATCTGCGAACCATGCTCCGAAGTATGCACGACACGCAGGCGCGGCAAGAGTCCCATGAGAATCGCGGCGTGAGTGAGCGAGAACATTCCTGTGATGATCGCTTGGCTGGCGATGATGGCGGCAGCGGTCGCCAGAATGACCAGCGGGATGAGCCCCCACTCTGGAACGAGCAGAAAGAAAGGGTTGGAAATGGCTTCAGCATCTCGCAGCAAGAGCGCGCCTTGACCGAGGTAATTCAACAACAGGCCAGGCAACACGAGGCCATACCAACACCACACGATTGGCTTGCGGCCAAAGTGACCTAAATCTGCGTACAGCGCCTCGCCGCCGCTGACGCACAGCATCGCTGCGCCGATGACGGTGACGGCCGAGGCGAAAGATCCGTGGAAGACATATCCGATATAGCGGGGGTCAAGCGCTTGGAGAATCTCGGGAGTTTTCAGAATGCTCAACACACCGAGCACGCCCAGAACAGTGAACCATGCCACCATGACGGGACCGAAGAGTCCGCCGATGAACGAACTTCCTTTGCGTTGAATCGCAAAGAGGCCGATGAGAACGATGATTGCAAGGATTTCGATCGTCTCTACTGTGAAGATAGTCTCGGTTCGTTCTCGCAGCGGCGTAAGTTCCTTCAAACCTTCGAGAGCGGAGAGCACAGACATCGCTGGCGTAATTAATCCATCTGCGTACAACAAGGATGCGCCAGCGATTCCCAGGAAGAAATACAGCGGGGGAAGTTTGAAGACCGTTCCTTCCTTGGGAGTTGGAAGCAGCGATAGCAGCGCAAAGATTCCGCCCTCGCCGCGATTGTCGGCGCGCAGTATGAAAAACGCATACTTGATGCCGATGACAATGACCAAGGTCCAGAAAAAGACACTGATGAGACCGAAGACCACATCGTGCGTGACCGCGGCGCTTTCGGGCCTGAGGAATCCAGAGCGGAAGGCGTACAGCGGGCTCGTTCCAATGTCGCCAAAGACGATGCCCAGCGCCGCGAGCGTGAGCGCGGCCGTGACCTTGCTTGGCACATATGCACCTTGCTGATGAGTGTCTGAATGTTGTTTGGGTGCGGAAGCAGTCATGTGGGATCGTTCATCGCCTGATCAAGCAGTGTGAGCCTGTCAGCTATTTGGATTATGGGCGAAGGGAAGATTGTACGAAGGAATGGCAGTCAGTTGGGATCGTTCGCACATGGTGTTCCCGTTGAAGAATCGCTTTGATAGTGCTGTTTTTAGGTTTCGGCCGATTATGTTCCTCGGCGGGCTCGACGGGGCGTGCATGAGCCACGACGATCAATGGGATACTCATTTCATATGCCGCGAGAATGGGATGCAATTGTTGTTGGACTTGGTGCGATGGGCGCCGCCGCACTGTGGCATCTTGCGCGACGCGGGGCGCGGGTCCTTGGCATCGAGCGGTTCTCGCGTGGCCATGACCGTGGAAGTTCGCACGGTGGTTCGCGCATCATTCGCTATGCATACTTCGAGCATCCCGATTATGTGCCGCTGCTTCGGCGATCGGGGGAACTTTGGACGGAACTCGAGCAGGCCGCGCAGACCAAGCTCGTGCATCAATCGGGGATGCTCTATGGTGGAATGCGAGGCAGCGAAGTGCTCGCCGGGGTCAAGGCTTCGGCGAATCAACATCGCATCGCGCTGGAGTCGATTGATCCGCATCGCATCGGCGATCGCTTCGCGGCCTTCGCTCAGTGCGCCGAACCGATTGATGAATTTCTCTTTGAACCAGGAGCTGGTTTCATCCGCCCTGAGCGGGCGATTTGCGCAATGATCGAGCAGGCGGAGTTGCATGGCGCGGTCGTGCGTGAAAGCACGACTGTGGAGAGTTGGCGTGAAAACGCGGAGTGCGCTGAAGTCGTGGTGGAAGGCGAATCTCTGCGCGCGCGTGAGATCATCTTGTGTCCTGGTGCATGGACGGCGGAAGTTGCACGCTCGCTGGGCGTGGCACTGATCAACACGCGGCAAGTCATCGCATGGATCACGCCGCGTGAGCACGATCGCGCGGATGCGCGGGTCATGCCGGTCATGCCAGCATTTTTTATTGAGCGGGAATCTGGTGCGGCGATGTATGGCGTGCCAATGTCGCCCGATCAGCAGTCGCCGCTTGGAATCAAGGTCGGATTCCACGGCGACGGCGCAGTGTGCCATCCGGATTCGCTCGACCGTCAGGTGCGCGCACAAGAAATCAATTCGATGAATCGTGCGGTTGCTCGGGTGATGCCGGGTGTTGCTGGCACCGTCACAGATTCAGCGGTGTGCATCTATACAAACACGCCCGATGGACATTTCATCATCGACCGCATGCCTGGATCGCGGCGCACATCGATTGCCTGCGGATTCTGTGGGCACGGGTTCAAATTCGCACCGGTGGTTGGCGAAGTGCTCGCGGATTTTGCGATGCGCGGCAACACCGCGTTACCAATCGACTTCTTGCGCATCGATCGTTTTCGCGGGCAGTGAGCGCGTTGTCGGACTCGAGATTACTGACCGTATCGCCACAGCGTCGAGCCGTCGAAGTTGATCGCGCAGAAAACGGTGAGCTGATCGGCGATGCTCGAACCTCGATTGACACGAATGATCGCGATGGGCGCAAGTGACGCGAAGTAGCGCGCATATTCACGCTCGGCGTTCTGCGCGTCGTCACTGCGCACGATGAGCAGCGCGTCTCGGCCTTGCAGATCTGCTTGCGGCAGTGTCCATGCAAATTGACGAGCATCGGCGCTAAGGCAGACGACGGGGATGCCAAGCCCAGCCACAGCGACTCCAAGTTTTCCTGTGTCTCGCCAATTGATTCCAGCGAGAAAGAAACTCTCCGTTGTAACACCCTCGCCGCCGCAGCGGGCGACGATATCCGCGTCGAGCTCTGGCAGCGGTGGCTCTGGATCTGGCGTGACTGGCGGCCGCGTGACCTTGGGTGCAGTGCGCTTCCACGCTGCGGGTTTCGCTGGAGGTGGCGTGAATGCTTCGGTGAGCTGCGGTAATTGCAGCGCAACAACAAGCGGTGGCGTACTCGAATCAGTGGGCGGTGGCGTACTCGAATCAGTGGGCGGTGGCGTACTCGAATCAGTGGGCGAATCCTCATCCGCGCACGGTTGGGAACTGTCAGTTCCGAGCGTCAACTGTACAGGCGGCGGTGGCGGTGGAGGAAATGCGTTGTTGATCTCGATGCGTTTGCTGATGCGATTGCGGATGTATGTGCGCACGCTCGTCCAAGGCAGTGCTTCGAGTGTCGGATCTTTGACGCTCGCCATTTGGGGAAGCATCCGGTTCATCCATCCATTTGCGGCTTGTGAGACTCCAACTGGAATGACAATCAACAGAATGGCGACGGAAAAAATGAGCCAGTTGCGCACGAGTGATCGCTTGCCGACTGCGAGTTCATGCGCCGTTGCGGCACCGAGCAGAGGGAATGCAAAGAGATAGCCAACTGCGGACCAATGTGGCAAACCCTTCGTTCCCCACAGCGAAATCGTCAAGAAGAAGAGCACGGGAAAACCCGCAAGACAGACCAAGAACCACGACACCGCATTGGCTCGTCCGATGCGCAGCGACTTGATCCACTCAAAGATCAGCGGCGCCCAAATCCACGGAAGGATGATGCCCGCTTGCGCGCCGAGAAGTTCAAGCAATCGAAGCGGATGAAGTCCGCCGACTGTCGTGGCGCGTCCGACTTGGAATCGAAAGGATGCCCAGTCGTTTTGCGCGTTCCAAATCAGGATGGGCGCGGTGAAAAGCAGCGCCACCATCGCTCCAATCCACGGCGCTGGATGTCGCAGCATTTTTCGCCCACGCGCCGTTGAGCACAGGAAGATCAATACAGCAATTGCAATGAGGATCGCCTGATATTTCGCAAGCGCCGCGATTCCCAGCGCACATCCAGCGAGAATCCAAGTGCGATATGGATTCCATGCATGAATGTTCGGCTCTGTCAACGGCGCGATGACACCACCGCGGGCGAGAATGAGTGCCATCATCATGAGTGCGGCAAGCAGTGGTCCATCTGGCAACGCCCATCCACCGAGTGCGACCGAGAAGAGCGCGGAGAGATTCAACAGCACGGCGGTCCACGCACCGGCCGCTGGAGAAAAGAGACAGCATCCAAGGCGCCACGCAAGCCATGAAGTCAGCGCGAAGCAGAGAATGAATGGTGTGCGAATCCAAATGGGGTCAACGGGGCCGTCGCCGCTGAGCAGTAATCCGGCGTGCGTGAGCCAATACACAAGCGGTGGATGATCGAATCCGGAGAGCACCGCCGATTGACATGTTGCAACTTCATAGGCTTCATCGATGCCCAGCGGCAACCACAATCCCACCAGCACGCGTACGAGTGTTCCGCAAAGGATGGCCGTCCACGCAATTGCTGCGGGACTTCGTGGCCATCCAACAATCATCGGTCGTGGCACTGAATCTGGATGGACTCGCCACCAAATCCACAGCGCAAGTGTGACACACGCCGATCCGAGAATCCATCCAGCGATAACATCGCTCGGGTAGTGCATGCTGAGAATGACTCGTGTGGTTGCGATGGCAACACCAACAGCCATGATCGGCCAGCGCCATTTGGGAAACCAGAGTGCCAGCACGATGGATGCCGCTGCAGCGGTTGTCGCGTGCCCGCTTGGGAAACTTGCGCGGACTGATCCAGTGGCAAACCAGGTGAATCCAGTCTCTTCGCCTTCGATGAACGCGACGGGACGCCAGCGGCCGAAGATGAGTTTGAGCGCATTTGCCAACCCTCCCGAGACAGCCACGGTGACGCCGAGTAGAAATGCCCAGCGCGCCAAGTTGTCGCGGCCCGTTCGCCAGCCATAGAGAAACAAAACCACCGCGGGGATGATGACCCATTGTCCCTCGCCGAATTCCGTCAGGATTCTCGCCGCGTGCGCGATGGACCACGGAAGGCTCGCACCCATGAGCGCAGCTTGGTGATCGAAAAAGAAAACTCCCAACAATGCGATGAGTCCCAAGATCATCGCGTGGAGTGCGCGCTTCAGCTCTGGCATCGCGGTGGGTGGGTGCTTCAACATCGTCGACCAGCGATCAGCCAGATGACGCATGAGATCGCCATCGCGATCGGAATCAGACTCATTGCAATTGGCATTCCCCAGTCGCTATCGGAAATCACGCCGATCAGCCACGGGCTCGGCACATCGCCAAGCGCGTGAATGAGCAGCACGCTCGATCCAATTGCAAAGGGTCGCAGTGGCGCAGTGACTGAGTTGAGGATCACAGCATTCACTGGACCTTGGGTTGCAAATGAGAAGAGTGATGAGATGAAGAGTCCAGTCATGGCCAGTAAATGATTGTCACAGTACAGCGCGACGAGCGAAGTGGGTGCGGCGATTGCCATGCAGATTCCGCAGAGTTTCATGCACGAGCGAGAGCTGCCGCCCATTTTTTGAGCGACCCAGCCGCCGCCCAGTGTGCCAAGCAGCCCAGAGCTCACCACGATAATTCCAAATGTGATCGTGGATTTTTCGACTGACCATCCCTGCACCTTCTGCAGGTAATACGGCATCCACACGGCCAACGCGCCGAATGCGAAAGTGAACGCGATGTATCCGCCAGTGGAGATTAGAAAATCTCGATTGCGGGCGAGGATCGAGATCGATGTCATGATGGAAGTTGGTTCGGTTTTTGATCGACTCGTGGTTGGGACCGCATCGGATTGTCCGCGCTGTGGGTCTCGCAAAAAGAAGCAGACAATTGCCAGGCCCAATCCCGGGATGCCGCCAGCGAGGAAGACCGCGCGCCAGCCCCAGTGCTCGGAAATCACGCCTGAAGCGATGTAACTGAGTGCGGCTCCGACGGGGATTGCAGTGTAAAAAATGCTCAAAGCAAGCGGTCGGCGCGAGGGTTGGTAATGATCGACGAGCATCGCCGGACCAACGGTTGAATAGGCGGCTTCGCCAACGCCCACGAGCGCGCGCAGGATGAACAGTTGAATGAGCGTGTTGGTCAGTCCACTGCCCATCGTCGCCATGCTCCAGATCAGAACGCCTCCTGCAAGAATGAGTGTTCGACTCATGCTTTGCGCCAGGGCCCCGAAGATTGGCGCTGCGAGCAGGTATGTCACGAGAAAGACGCTGGTCAGCAATCCAATGTCTGCATTCGACGCGTTGAAGTGTTCCTTGAGCGGGCCGACGATGCCTGCGATGAGGTATCGATCGAGATAATTGAGAAGGTTGATCGCAGTGAGCGTTATCAGCGCAATGCGCGCGGATCGAATCGAGTTGCGGCTCAGTGCGGTGACGGCTGTCATGCTGGATGCATCGTTCGGCACGACGATGGTGGTACCCCATCCTGGCAATCGGCACAACTCAACGATGGCGGGGAGCGGCTGCACGCCAATTCATACAGGTTCTATGATGACTCTATGGCGGTCGTTGGTCGCCTTGATTGGGACATGGACATATTGAATAGGAGAATCTTTATGCAGTTTAAAATTTTGTCATCCATTGTGTTGGTCGGTCTTCTGAGCGCTTGCGCAGGGGCGCCAAAAACCGAAGCTCAGCAGAAAGATCTTGCTGTTGCGGTGCAGAAAGCGATTGAATTGGCCAAGATCTGCGACTCGACCTTGCAGAAGTTCTTCGACACTTCATATGGATATGCGGTTCTGCCTTCGGTTGGCAAAGGTGGCTTCATCATTGCCGGCGCTGGCGGCGATGGTGAAATTTTCAAGGGCGGGATTCTGATGGGCTACTGTGCGATGGGGCAGGGCACGATTGGTGCGACGATCGGTGGTCAATCATTTGATGAGTTCATCTTCTTCAAGGATGAGTCGACTTATAAGAATTTTACCTCTGGAGACTTTGCCCTCGCAGCGCAGGTCTCGGCGGTCATGGTGAAAGCCGGCGGCGGAGCTGCGGCTGATTATGAGAGTGGTGTTGCTGTGTTCGTGAACAATGCGAAGGGCGCAATGCTTGAGGCATCCGTGGGAGGACAGAAATTTAGTTTCACTCCGCTCGATGCGAAGAAGTAATTCGGTTTCATGTTCGTGCACTGGAATTCAAAGGACCGCAGGAAATTTTCTGCGGTCCTTTTCATTTCAAGATGGTCGGTGGTCAGATGGAGTGGTCGCTGCACGAGTTGCCGCAGTCTCTCGGTGATTTACAACTTGATTACACTACGTCTTCGTTGTCAACTCCCGCCCGAAACGATCTCGTTCAGATGAAAGAAGTGAGAGAACCAATGACCCAATTTCCCAAGACTTTTCCGTCCAATTCAACTCGTATGCGCTCAACGGCCTCCATCCTGTTCTTGCTCGCAGCTGCGGTTGCCGCGGGCGGATTCGTGCAGAGCGGTGATGGATCGTTTCAGTATGCGGTCCACGATCTCAAGCGCCCGCAACCCGCGATCGTGACGCCTGGACCCGCATGCGTGAGCACGGCGCCGAGTGATGCCATCGTGCTCTTTGGCGGCAAGGACATCTCGGCGTGGAAAACCGGCGACCAAGGCGCGGCGGCGGGATGGGCTGTGAAAGATGGAGTGCTGACGATCGTGCCGGGAAGCGGCGACATCTCGACGCGTGAATCATTTGGCGATTGCCAGTTTCATATCGAGTGGATGGTGCCAACGGATTTGCAGTGCAAGGGTCAACATGGTTGCAACAGCGGATTGTTCTTTCATGGGCGATATGAGTTGCAGATTCTCAATTCGTCAGGCAACACGACCTATGCCGACGGCATGGCGGGTTCTCTGTATGGTCAATATCCGCCGATGGTGAATCCGTGCCGTCCGCAGGGAGAATGGAATTCATACGATGTTGTCTTTCGTGGACCGAGGTTTGATGCATCGGCTGGCATGGTGCGCACCGCAACGATGACCGTGCTCTTCAACGGCGTGTTGGTGCAGGATGATGTGGAATTACTCGGTGCGACTGCGCATGGTGCGCGTGCGACTTATTCAGCCCATCCGCCAACGGGATCGATCAAGCTTCAGGATCACGGCGATGCGCTGAAATTCCGCAATATTTGGATTCGCCCGTTGGGGAATGCGCAAGTTGCGGAGTAACTGCGGAGTAACTGCGGAGTAACTGCGGAGTAACTGCGGAGTAACTGCGGAGTAACTGCCCTGCGCGGTCGCGCTGGCTCGTCGTCGATCGGCGAAGCCAACTCGTCTCACTTCATCGTGTTGTTGAGCAGATTGTTGTACGCGTTGTACGCCGCAACTTTGTAACACTCGCCATAGGTCGGATAGTTGAAGACATTGGTGAGGAAGAAATCCAATCCGCCTTTGAGACGCAGAACCGCTTGGCCAATGTGAACCAGTTCCGTGGCATTGGAACCAATGATGTGCACGCCGAGCAGCACTCGTGTTTCGCGGTGGAAGATGAGCTTGAGAAACCCGTCGGAAGTTTCGGCGATCTTGCCGCGCGCAATTTCGCTGTAACGCGCGACGCCAATTTCGTATGGCACCTTGTCGGCAGTTAATTTCTGCTCGGATGCTCCTGCGCTGCTCATCTCCGGTATCGCATAAATGCCATACGGATAATCGTCACCCATCGGCGCGACTGGCGTGTCAAACATGATGCATGCAGCGATTCGCCCTTGCGCTGCGCTCGTCGCGGCCAAAGCGGGGAATCCAATTAAGTCGCCTGCGGCAAAGATGCAGGGGACCGTCGTGCGATAGTTCTCGTCGACCTTGATTCGCCCACGCTTGTCGGCCTCGAGCCCAGCGTCTTCGAGGTGCAGTCCGTCGGTGCATCCTTGGCGACCGCCGCAAATGAGCGCGACATCGGCGGTCATTCGCTTGCCGCTCTCAAGTTCGACCACCACGCGCCGCGGCGATTCATCGATGCACGCAATCTTGGACACAGTTTCTCCACAGCGGAAGATCATGTCTTGGATGCGCATCTCGTGAATCATTTCGTCAATCGTCTCGTGATCCATGAACGAGATCGGTCGGTCGCTGCGCTCGATGAGTGTCACCTTCGTGCCGAGTTGGGCAAAGAACGAGGCATATTCGATGCCGATCACTCCGCCTCCGACGACGATCATCGTGCGGGGAATCTCCTTCAGCAAGCTGATGTTGTCGCTGGTCAGCACAATCGGATCTTCATCGCCAGACTGATTGGGGCAATCATCTGGAATGAACGGCTTCGTTCCAGTCGCAAGCAGTGTGAATGCCGTCGTCAATCGTCGATCACCTTCTGGACTGTCCACGGCGATCGTGTTCGCATCGATGAAGGATGCAAACCCACGAATGACCTTGACATTGTTGCGCAGCAGGTTGGTCCGAATCAAGTGTTGCTCGTTCTGGATCACCGAATTCACCCGCTCGATCAACATCGGCATCGTCAGGACAATCGGATCGGCTCCAGCCGCCTCGAGTGAGCGAATCACCGTTGCACGCTTGAGGCTGATGACCGCTTCACGGAAAGTCTTGGATGGCAGCGTTCCCAAGTGAACCGATACGCCGCCGACTCCCTTATGCTTTTCGATCATCGCGACGCGCTTGCCAAGTTTCGCAGCCTGAATCGCCGCATGCTGA
>Ga0335396_10002256_pt1 | contig 23580 bp, 14 predicted proteins | sample FRY02_FD_205743 | JGI IMG/M metagenome (GOLD analysis project Ga0335396, IMG submission 205743) | Freshwater microbial communities from Lake Fryxell liftoff mats and glacier meltwater in Antarctica - FRY-02 (spades assembly) (version 2) | ecosystem: Environmental > Aquatic > Freshwater > Ice >... | reverse complement strand
GAAGCATTATCTCCTGCGCCCGTAAACAGTCGTTGAAAATAGTCCGAACTCTCGCGGATTTGATCAAATCCCCTTTGAGCCTAGGAAAAAACCTCGTCGACACTAATCGGACCTGAATAGTTACAAATACTGTCCGTAACGAATGGCGTGCTCGCTGGTATTCTGGATCGCCGAGGCCGTATACTGGTTGATCAGAAAGGAATCCAGAGGACCTCCTTTTCCCTCGTGGAAACTGACGCCGAGACCCGCACCGTAATATCCCTTCCAATCTCCCGTGTAGGCTTTCGATTTGTTGTGGGGGTGACCGAGCCCCGATTTCGAGAACCTTGTGAACACATCCAGCCGAGAGGAGGTGTTGTCGGAAAAGTGGTGTTCCCATCCCGCCGAGAGATCGATGGCTGGGCCTGTCCTGCTCGATGAGCCCGAGCCGAATTCGAGGTTGAGACCTAAGCGAATAGCGAACTCATCGATGTTTTTGTCGTCCAACCCCAGCACATCGACCTTGTTGATGGGGTCGTTGTGGCAATAGGCGTACAAATTCAGGCTCTCACCCTCCCCCAACGGCTCCCGGCTCAGCCACTGCCCTGTCAGCGGGTCGTAGTAACGGTGCCCAAAGTAGCTGAGCCCCGTCTCCACGTCGTGATACTTCGTCGCATAGCGCCAGGGGTTACTGTTGGCCATCGGACCGGAAGCTTCGATCAACTCTCCGAACGGTCCCCACCAGTATTCGGCCAGCAGAGTCCCTGCGGTATTTGCCAGTCCGACGACATGTCCGCTGCCATCATAAAGCGGCAGAACGGTGGTGCTGGTGCTTGGGGCTCCGTTCCACTGAATTTCTTCGATGGCCAGCAGCCCGCCCGCTCCGCCGGCTCCCCCCCTGGTTCCACTGATGTCCAGACCCCAGGCGTATTTGCGTTCCAACAGGAGGGCTTGGTTGCCGTCCTCGTGGCGTTCATAAACAAGATCCCAGCCGTCCCAGACGAAGGTGATGGTCTTGTCCTCCACGAGCTGACCGCTCTCGTAACAGCGCACGACTTTCTTGAAGCGGCGTCCCTCGGCGTCGTAATCGAACTCCAGATCCCAACCTTTGGTTGCAGTGAGGTGGTCTTTTGTGCGAGCTGCAATGAGACGATTCCGTGCGTCCCAACCGTAATCCTACTGGGCGCTGCTTTGACGGTTTCCATCTCCGTCATGAGTCATTGTTTCACTCAAAGGCGGAATCCAAACGTAGCCATTGAGTTCCGACTTTGCATCGGGTGCGGCTCCGGGTTCTCCCGCTCCGGGGAGGACCGCGAGGATGCCCCATTGTTCCCAGCCTCCTTCACTTGGAAACCCATCGGTTTTCCCATAAGGATACGGAAATGTCGGATTAAGGATCTGCTGCCCATTGATCCATAGGTCCGCTCCGGCTGCGGCATCAATGTAAAGGCTGTATTGTTGATCTCTCGGCAGGGTCTGAACTTGGCCAAGATCGTTGAGGGTAGGATTCAACAGACCCGAGCCAGGAACTTGGTAAGCGGTGCGCCGTCCCGAACCGTTGTAGGTGTATTGGAAGGTGCCGAGTGTGGCATTGCTTGCCGATTGCAATTGGCCGTCGGAGTAGTCCCAATCCCAGGAACCGTTCGAGGTGGCACAAGTTTCGCGGCGTCCATGCGAATCAAAATCACTGTAGTTAAAAGTAGGGACAGAGGTCGTGCCATTGGAGTTGGCGTGGGTGATGCGTCCCCCGGCGTTCATGTCCCTGGTGTATTGTTGCTGCACCGCACCCCGGGTGATGCGGGTCAGCAGGCGCGGTCCGGTCGCCGCCCCGCCATCCCGCTCAAATACCGAGGTGATACCTCCGCTGACAACTTGAGCGAGTTCCGACGAGTCCCCGCTGTAGCTGTAGGTGGCGGAGTGAATCGCCACACCGTCGCGCTCAACCACCAGCCCGGTCTGACGTCCGACGCCGTCTTCGTGGAGGCGGGTCACCGTATAGGGATCGAGCGCTCCGCCGGTGTAGTCGGTCTCCACCAGTCGGTCCTTTTCGTAGTCCAGATCGCGCGTCCCGGACTGGTCACTGATGGAGTTGATCCGTCCGGCGGTGTCGTAGCCGAATTCCTCGGTGATGGAGGAAACGCTGAAGGGACCTGAATTCAGCGCCGGGTAGTCGATCTTCCAGAGATCGAGGAACTGGTCCGCGGTGTAGGCGTAGTTGATCTGTGCACCACGTCCCAGCGTGTGCTCGTCGATCCGTCCTCCCGCCAGCCAAGTGGTGGAGGTGTAGTCGGGACCGGAATAGTCCTTGGCGTGAAGGCCGAAGACCGCTCCCATCAAGAGCAACCAAAGCACACCGATCAACTGTCCGCCTTTCAGCACTGGCCAACTCATACCAACCCCATGCCCTTTTGGGAATTTACTTCCGCTCCATCTGCGATAAGCATTCCCGTCTCGTCACGTTTGTCGCGCTTCTGGCCGGAACAGTCCCGGGCATGCGGGAAAGTGGGTGCAACTTGGGTTGAACCGTTCGGCTTGTCACGACGTAGCTTTAGCGAAGGCGGAAGAATAGCTGCAACCGACCCAAGGGCGCTCATGCAGAAAGAAGCTTGCGCGATTCCATTCCCATCATCGGTTGGCACGCCCAATGCCTTTGGCTGGCACTATTCAATCGAGTTAGGCTCCGTATTTCTCTTTGAGCTTGGCGACGTGGCCTTGCTCCGACCCATGCTCTTCAAACACCGGGACTCCAATTCGTGCAAGATAGAGAATGCACGCCTCAACAAAGGCATCATCGTCTTCCATCAAACTCCAGTCGGCTCCACTCCTATCCACATAGCAGATCAGACCAGGCTGGATGGAGGAGGAACGGAAAACGTAAAAACCATCAAGCTCAGCCATGCTAAGCAGGTAGGCTAGTATTCCTTCATCGTTGAAAGCATTTGCGTTGCTCATGGCAGTAAATTTATTCCCGTTGCCCTAAAGATCGTCGTGGCACTCGGGCCCGTGATTATCTGCGATACTGGCCGCACACCATTCGGATTCAATCCCCACAAGTAGTTGAGAGTATTTATATCCGCTCGCGAAGGGTGAAGGCTATTCACTCCAAATGCATTTGTCGGATGAGTGTGAACAATTGGGCGCACACCTCTTGGAATCGAAACACGAGTAGCGGCTCCACTCCTCAAAACGTATCTCCCACCCTCTCTTGTCAGGGCAAACTCAACGCCAGAACGGTGAGACATCGCCCAGATGTCCGCAAATTTAACGGTTCCTTGATTAAGAATGACTCCCTCCATTCCCGGAATCGCTCCCGAAGCGAGCAGGTCGTCAGTCGTAGAAGTTGTACCTAGCCCCCGAGTTCTCGAAAGCGCTATTCTATCGATGCCGCCACCTGAACGCAGCGTCGCCCTTGGCGCTGTCATACGATACCAATCAGCAATATTATCAACATTCCTAGCACCTCGGATTCCTCGGCCAGTAACGGCCAAAGGAAGAAGTGCCGCATCCCAAAGAGTCGCTTCAAATGCTTTGTCTAAATCGCCGTTAGAAGCATGCCATCCCGCTTCCACCAATGGAATCATGGCCAATCCTGGGTTCAGCTGCGGATGCTCTTTATTCCAAACCTGTCCCAAGTATTGATCCCGACCGGCGAACTCTGAATTCAGGTTCCCCAAAATTCGATCCGCCCGCTGGCCCGCAACCAAACTTGTAAACGCCTGATCGAATTCCTGCCCTCGCCTGAGAATGGAGACATAGTCATTTAGAATGGCTCCTGTTTCCGTTGCACCCTCAACGCCAGCATAGTAGCGCCCCCTCTCGGCCTCACTTGGGAAGTACTGTTCCCCATCAAAACGGCCAGTCAGCCCCTTCTTCTGCATGAACATCTTGAAAAGTTTCTCCTGAAGCGAAGCAGGGAAGCCCTCGAAAGCTCCCGATGTCAGACCATGGAAATTTGTAAGTGCGTTGATCGGATACTCAGCCAACCCCAGCACATCCACTTTGTTGATAGGGTCGTTGTGACAATAGGCGTACAAATTTAGACTCTCACCCTCCCCCAAGGGTTCCCGGCTCAGCCACTGCCCGGTAGTAGAATCGTAGTATCTGTGGCCAAAATATGAGAGACCTGTCTCCACATCGTAATACTTCGTCGCGTAGCGCCAGGGATTACTGTTGGCCATCGGACCGGAAGCTTCGATCAACTCTCCGAACGGTCCCCACCAGTATTCGGCCAGCAAATTTCCTGTCGTGTCTGCCAGTCCGACGACATGTCCGCTTCCATCATAGAGCGGCAGTGCGGTGGTGCTGGTGCTTGAGGCTCCGTTCCACTGAATTTCTTCGATGGCCAGCAGCCCTCCCGCTCCGCCGGCTCCCCCTCTGGTTCCACTGATGTCCAGACCCCAGGCGTATTTGCGTTCCAACAGCAGCTCTTGGTTGCCGTCCTCATGGCGTTCGTAAACGAGATCCCAGCCGTCCCAGACGAAGGTGATGGTTTTGTCCTCCACGAGTTGCCCGCTCTCATAGCAACGCACGACTTTCTTGAAGCGACGCCCCTCGGCGTCGTAATCGAATTCCAGATCCCAGCCCTTGGCGGCGGTGAGGTAATCTTTGCTCCGAGCTGCAATGAGACGATTTCTGCCGTCCCAACCGTAGTCCCATTGCGCACTGCTTTGACGATTGCCGTCCGCGTCGTGGGTCATCGTCTCGCTCAGGGGCGGGATCCAGACGTAGCCTTCAAGCTCGGACTTTGCATCGGGGGCAGCACCAGGTTCTCCCGCTCCGGGCAGCACGGCGAGCAGGTCCCAATGTTCCCAGCCTCCTCCACTCGGGAAACCGGTGGTTTTCTCAAAGTAGTACGGAAAGGTCGGACTCGGCATTTGCTGCCCGTTGATCCAGAGGTCCGCTCCGGCGGCCGCCTCAATGAAGAGACTGTATTGCTGATCCCGGGGCAGGGTCTGGAATTGGCCGAGGTCATTGAGGGTCGGGTTGAGCGGTCCCGAACCGGGCACTTGGTAAGCGGTGCGCCGTCCCGAACCGTCGTAGGTGTATTGGAAGGTGCCGAGTGTGGCATTGCTTGCCGATTGCAATTGGCCGTCGGAGTAGTCCCAATCCCAGGAACCGTTCGAGGTGGCACAAGTTTCGCGGCGTCCATGCGAATCAAAATCACTGTAGTGAAAAGTAGGGGCAGAGGTCGTGCCATTGGAGTTGGCGTGGGTGATGCGCCCTCCGGCGTTCGTGTCCCGGGTGTATTGTTGCTGCACCGCGCCTCGAGTAACGCGGGTCAGCAGGCGCGGTCCGGTCGCCGCTCCGCCATCCCGCTCAAACACCGAGGTGATACCTCCGCTGACAACTTGAGCGAGTTCCGACGAGCCCCCGCTGTAGCTGTAGGTGGCGGAGTGAATCGCCACACCGTCCCGCTCAACCACCAGCCCGGTCTGACGTCCGACGCCGTCTTCGTAGAGGCGTTTGACGGTGTAGGGATTGAGCGCTCCGCCGGTGTAGTCGGTCTCCACCAGTCGGTCCTTTTCGTAGTCCAGATCGCGCGTCCCGGACTGGTCACTGATGGAGTTGATCCGTCCGGCAGTGTCGTAGCCGAATTCCTCGGTGATGGAGGAAACGCTGAAGGGACCTGAATTCAGCGCCGGGTAGTCAATCTTCCAGAGATCGAGGAACTGATCCGCGGTGTAGGCGTAGTTGATCTGTGCACCACGTCCCAGCGTGTGCTCGTCGAGCCGTCCTCCCGCCAACCAAGTGGTGGAGGTGTCGTCGGGGCCGGAATAGTCCTTGGCGTGAAGGCCGAAGACCGCTCCCATCAAGAGAAACCAAAGCGCGATCACGCACTGTCCGACTTTCAGCATTAGCCAGTTCTTACCAACCCGACTCGCCAATGGGAATTGACTTCCGCGCTCTATACGAAAAAATAAGCCCCATATTGTCGCGCAAGTCGCGCTTCTTACCGGTGTGAAGAACTGAGTCTCTGGCTGAAAGAAGCAATTCAAGGAATGGGTTCGGACTGGCCGGGACAGAGTTTGCAGTGGGTGGAGCCTGCTTTGGAGCGTTCGGAGAATATCTGCAACCGACCTGAGGGCGCTCTTGCAGAAAGAAGCTTGCGTGATTTCGAATTCCTAATCGGTTGGCACGGCCAATGCGTTTGGCTGCCACTATTTTGAAGAGGAGGTGTGTACGCATGCCACGGTCGCACTGAGACTACTCCGCAATGTCCAATCCTTCTGGCCCTTCCCGGCTCCCGGACATCGAATCCGGTCAGACGTTGAGCACATTCCTTAAAACCTGCTTCAGCTGCCCACCTTTGACACAATTATGTCATTCTCATCCGCAACCAAGCAGGTTACCAGCTGTGAATAACCAACCAGAGAGAGGACACCCATGCGGTCACTTGCACTCATGCCATATGCTAAGCTCCGGCCAGATCGAACTTCCTTCATCAGTTCGGGGAATTTCAGGGAGGATACATAGCGATTGTTTTCGATCTGGACATTAACATTTACCCGTTGAAAACAAATTCGGCAGGTTCGTAGCATAGCCTCGTCATCCACCGGAAGGTCAGTGCGCACAATGCTCGTCGGGATCCTTAGGTCCACGTCATCGTCCGATTCCCCAAGCACCAGGCGAATCGTCAAGATCCGACCATCGTATGACATCCCAAGAAAAGTGGAATCTCCGCTGAGCTCGATTGCTTCATCAAATGTCATCACGCGTTATAGTCCGAACATTCTCACAAAATCACTCCACTCTCCCCGATTTTCAATTTTATTCCCTAGATAGAGATGGCCAGTTTTGCCTCCGATTTCATAGTTCAAATGTGGGAAGGTTGATTTTCCAAGTCCCCCCCCCCCAGTCTCCATGACCCCAATGAACCTTGTCGCCCGAACTGTTTCGCCAACCTATCCATTTTCCCGAAGAATCATAGTAACGTGTGGCACCATGCCCCAATTGCTGCCGAGCCCAGTTCATCGCGGCATTTTTATCCTGGAAAAGATACTCGATTTTAATCTGGCCCCTTCTCGTCGTCGATGACCCGATTACTTGGCCAGCCTGTGGCATCTGACCAATCATTGGAGCGGTTTTTGGTCCCACGTACTGTGGAACTGGAACACCCATGTTGAACTGCCCCAACGGCATTCGGTAGTTGGCTGGATTAAGGACGTGCCAGTTAGCAGGGTTCGCTCGTGACCAGTTGATCGGCCTACTATCACCCACACGCCCCGAAAATGCCGTTATTGCGCCAGCCGCAACGGCGCTCCCTGGATCTTCACCATCGAGCAGCAGTGCACCTGTTGTAAGCACTCCTCCGGCCACAGGCAATCCCCACGGACTAAGCGTGATAGCCATTGAAGCCTCGCTTGCCGAGACGTAACCGGCTGCGTACAGGCTTCCGCCCCCATACGCTGTATACGCGGTAGCTGCAGGAACAGCCACCAGCGCAATGGAGTAAGCACCCATCGCCACCGTTCCAATTTTGGCGTGGGTCGAAAGGTGGAATCTATCCTCGGCTATGCGCGAGGCATCCACCACGACCTGATTTCCGGCACCTGCGACATACTGTCCATCGCCGCAATCAACCCACAGTTCGTCGTCGAAAAAGTGAGAACCAAAGGGGCGAGTAGTCCCCGGAACGGTTTGGTCGATGTAATCGTCGCCAAACCAACTGTCAACCCACCACACAAGATTGATAACGTTGCTGCCGTCGGCCAAAGCGGAAACTGGATTCTTCGGATCCGTTATCCATTTATCCTTCAACCCACGCACATCGACCTTGTTGATGCCGTCGTTCCCGCAATACGCATACAAATTCAGGCTCTCACCCTCCCCCAACGGCTCCCTGCTCATCCACTGCCCGGTGGTGGGATCGTAGTATCTGTGGCCAAAGTAGCTGAGGCCTGTCTCCACGTCGTGATACTTCGTCGCATAGCGCCAGGGGTTACTGTTGGCCATCGGGCCACTGGCCTCAATGAGTTCCCCGAACGGCCCCCACCAGTATTCGGCCAGCAGAGTGCCTGCGGTATTTGCCAGTCCGACGACATGTCCGCTACCATCATAAAGCGGGAGAACGGTAGTGCTGGTGCTTGAGACTCCGTTCCACTGAATTTCTTCGATGGCCAGCAGCCCTCCCGCTCCGCCGGCTCCCCCCCTAGTTCCACTGATGTCCAGACCCCAAGCGTATTTGCGTTCCAACAGAAGCTCTTGGTTGCTGTCCTCGTGGCGTTCGTAAACCAGATCCCAGCCGTCCCAGACGAAGGTGATGGTCTTGTCCTCCACGAGTTGCCCGCTCTCATAGCAACGCACGACTTTCTTGAAGCGACGCCCCTCGGCGTCGTAATCGAACTCCAGATCCCAACCTTTGGCCGCCGTGAGGTGGTCTTTTGTGCGAGCGGCAATGAGACGATTTCTGCCGTCCCAGCCGTAATCCCATTGCGCACTGCTTTGACGATTTCCGTCCGCGTCGTGGGTCATCGTCTCGCTCAGGGGCGGGATCCAGACGTAGCCTTCAAGCTCGGACTTTGCATCGGGGGCGGCACCGGGTTCGCCCGCTCCGGGCAGCACGGCGAGCAGGTTCCAATGTTCCCAGCCTCCTCCACTCGGGAAACCGGTGGTTTTCTCAAAGTAGTACGGAAAGGTCGGACTCGGCATTTGCTGCCCGTTGATCCAGAGATCCGCTCCGGCGGCCGCCTCAATGAAGAGACTGTATTGCTGGTCCCGGGGCAGGGTCTGGAATTGGCCGAGGTCATTGAGGGTCGAGTTGAGCGGTCCCGAACCGGGCACTTGGTAGGCGGTACGACGACCCGAGGCGTCGTAGGTGTATTGGAAGGTGCCGAGTGTGGCATTGCTCGCCGATTGTAGCTGGCCGTCGGAGTAGTCCCAATCCCAAGAACCGTTCGAGGTGGCACAAGTTTCGCGACGTCCATGCGAATCAAAATCACTGTAGTGAAAAGTAGGGGCAGAAGTCGTGCCATTGGAGTTGGCGTGGGTGATGCGCCCTCCGGCGTTCGTGTCCCGGGTGTATTGTTGCTGCACCGCACCCCGGGTGATGCGGGTCAGCAGGCGCGGTCCGGTCGCCGCTCCGCCATCCCGCTCAAACACCGAGGTGATACCTCCGCTGACAACTTGAGCGGGTTCCGACGAGTCCCCGCTGTAGCTGTAGGTGGCGGAATGAATCGCCACACCGTCCCGCTCCACCACCAGCCCGGTCTGACGTCCGACGCCGTCCGCGTAGAGGCGTTTGACGGTGTAGGGATTGAGCGCTCCGCCGGTGTAGTCGGTTTCCACCAGTCGGTCTTTTTCGTAGTCCAGATCGCGCGCCCCGGACTGGTCACTGATGGAGTTGATCCGTCCGGCAGTGTCGTAGCCGAATTCCTCAGTGATGGAGGAAACGCTGAAGGGACCTGAATTCAGCGCCGGGTAGTCAATCTTCCAGAGATCGAGGAACTGATCCGCAGTGTAGGCGTAGTTGATCTGAGCACCTCGTCCCAGCGTGTGCTCGTCGAGCCGTCCTCCCGCCAGCCAAGTGGTGGAGGTGTCGTCGGGGCCGGAATAGTCTTTGGCGATGGAGGCGCCTGCGGCGTTTGCGGTGTAGGTCGTGCCTGCCAGGCCGCCGCCTCCGGTGGGGGTGATTTGTTCAGTGATGGTGGCCGCAGTCAGAGTGGTCGTCCGGTCGTGGTCGAAGACGTTTTCGCCGGACTGCTCCACGGACAATCCATTACCCGAGACCGCGATCCGGTCCCCGTTGATGGTGAGGTCATCCCCGCCATTGGCAAACGAATGACTCACCGTCACTGCTCCGAGTTCGGGGGTCGTGAGGGCTGTCAACTTGCCTTCCACGTCGAAGGCCATGACGGTGTCCCCGCTGCCGTCGCTGAAGGTCAGTTGCTGGAGAGTGCCGTCCGCACGAAACACTGGATCAAGCCCCATTGCCGGGGCACCTGTTCCGCCCGGGGTGACCTCATCGAGTTGCCCATGTTCGTCCATCTGGGCTACCGAAGTCCAACCTCGGGAAGAGGAGGTGGTCATCGTCCGGGCGGTATAATCCGGAGTGCGCGTGATGGTTTGCTCTCCTTCCGTGATACTGAGCACGACCACTCCGGTCGAAGGAGTCAGGTTGCTTCGCATCACCTCGCGCAAGTCGGAATCTTCATTCTGGAAAAGGATGGTCTCCACAGTGGTGCCGGTGGCGGTGCTGCGGCTTTCCCAGTAGCGGTCCGCAGCGACAAATGCTCCGGTGCCGGTCTTTTTCAGCCCCCATCGCCGGACCGCACCATTGGCATCGTAGGGATCGGATTCCTGCACATGGACCCTGCCGGAGGGAGGCTCCACGGTCACCCGTTTCACGGCATCACCAGGGTTGGAATAGCTGTAGGTGGTGTCGGTGACCGCTCCGGAGTCGTCGGGAGCGGTGACCTTGCGGGTTCTCCCCCATCCATCGGTTTGAATGGTTGTGTCGGCTTCCAGACCATTCGAAGTGATGGTTCGGGTGAGCAGTCCTCCCTGCACGGCAAGGGCAGCACCAGTGTTCCCGGTCGTCACCGACCCCGCCTGACTGACCAAAGTATTGTCTTCCTGCCGCAGGACGCTGGTGATGTTGCGCCCCGCGACGGAGTCATTGAGGGTGGTGGTTACTTCCCCGCCAGACCGTCCCACGGAATAGCTCAGCGGACGACCACCCTCACGACTGGCTCCCGTGACATTGCCCAACCCGTCGAAACTCATGCTGCCGCCCCGATTACCGAGACCGGGCACGGTCAGGGTATCCACTACTCCGATCCCGGTTCCGTTGTAGGCCACAGCTCCTTCTTTGTCGTTGTCCCAAGTGTAAACGGTGAGCCGGTCCAGTGCGTCGTAGTTATCAAAGGTGGTCTCCACGCCGAACACATCCTCGCTTGTGGAGAGGCGCTGCCACTCGCCATCAAAATCCCATGAAGAAGTCAGGCTCTGGAGCTGGGACACCACTTCCTTGGGTGCTCCCCAGGATGTGAAATCTCCCCAGCTCAAACTGTCCAGGGTAACGCCTCCAATTTCCGAGACGATGCGAGAACTAGGCAATCCAACTTCGTTGACCGTGCTGTCGATTCTCAGTCCCACAGACACCGTGGCTCCGGTTTTCTGGCCCGCTTCGATGACGGTCTGCAAGGCTCCCGCAGTCAACGTATATCGATGAGTGGAGCCGGTCCCATCCTTGCGGGTGGTTTCTTTCGCGGCCCAGGGAATGGCCCCAGCAGCCGTATCATCGGCTTCATAATAGTCGATGGTGAGGGAATCCGCCTCGGTGGCATTCTTGGAGGTCACCGTGCCGTCAGGCGCGGAATAAACCACCTCCTGCTCACCCTGATTATTCCAGGTCGTCCAGGTCGTGGCATACCGGGCGGTGTTGTAGCGATGCTCCCCCTTCAAGTCTCCCGACTCCATCGTGTAAACCGTGTTCCAGTTTCCTGATGAAATGGTGGTGGGAAGCCCATCGATCCACGCATAGCTCTGATCGGGGTTAATCGGGTCGGTGACAGTGAGGCTCTCGGGATACCGCGCATTCGGCGTGAAGGCATGGATCAGATCCTGCCCTCCCGAGCTTCGGGTGATGGACTCCAACGCAAACCCGGGATCAAGCACATTATCCTCCGGAAGGGTCACTCCAAAAGGAGGTCCACCTCCGCCCCCAAAGGGATCAGGATAGCTGACATCGCCCTTGTCGAAAGTCACCGTAGTCATCGTCACCGACCCCTCCGTATCGGTGATCACGACCGTCCCGGCAGCATCGTCCGCAACGAAGGTTCTGCTCTTGATCGTGCTGGTCCCTTCGCGCCACTCGATGGTGTATTCATGCTCGTCGTAGTCCGAGGCCACGGACAGCGGATCAAAGAGCCACTCCCTCACGGTGGGTTCGCTGACCTTCAGGGAAAACCATGAATTCGGCAGGCCATCGGCATCAAAAGTGCTGTTCGGCTCAATCTTGTAGCTCGTCAAGGCGGTCATTTCGCTCACATCAACCGGAGCGGTTAGATCACCCAAGGCATCATCCGGCAAACGCCGGTAGAGAGCGATGGTCGTGGTGAAACGATCAGCCTGATAGGAAAAATCCGCAATGAGCGTCCGCCCGACAATCTGCCGGAGACGAGGTGCTTCCCAAGCCGAGGCGAAGTTTGCTGCAAACCAGCCCTTGTGCTTGTCGGTCACAAGCTCATCCCAATTCGGTGGATCGACTCGATCTCCTTCGTGAAACAGCACAAAATCTTCACTGGCCCCAATGAAGCGAACATCGGAAGCCAGGGACGGATAGCCGACCTGATACGCATTATACAGGCTGGGACCGGCAATCGCAGGGTCCAACTCCCCTTGAGTATTCAACAGGTATTGATCCGGTGAAGGAGCATCACGACGGTTGTTGAGGCCCGGATGGTAGACTCCGATGGCACCAGCAGTCCCACCGCGCTCACCCACTCCAAGATCAATTGCAAACATCAGCCCTGGATCCGGAGTCACCACCAGGGAACCGCTGGCAGGGGCACCCGGCGGCAAATCCTCCAAACGATCCAGAACATCATTGCCCGTAGCGTCCAATCCCCGGGAAAAGTCCGCTGCAAAGACAAGGGAATAGTCACGCCGGAACACATGCCACTCCACTTGTGCACCTCCGCCGCCATAAACCGCCGAATAATTCTTGTCTGCAAGGGCATCAGCCAGCGAACAGCCACTCGGGGTAAAACCAAGGTTCACATCGTGGACCCCCATCCGCGCCTGCCAGGTTCCCGTCACCGAGAATTCGGGCATGGAGGCATGCAGGGTGAGGTCATCGTCTCCCGTGAACTTGTGGACAACCAAGACGCTCTCCCAATCATCCGGGGAGGTCTCTGAATCAACCGCCACCTCATTGGCCGTTCGGTAGCGCCTCCTGCTCACCACATAGGAATCCCCGCTCACCGAGTCCGTCCAGCCGTCCGGGGCCTCCCGATAGGTCAGCTCTTTGACGACCTGAATCTCGGCACGCAGTTTCGTTTCCTTAAAACCTCCGCTGCCAGAATAATATTCCCCCGAGACCGACGCATATTCTCCCCAGCCTCCGGCCCCGTAGTAAATGACCTTCGGGGGACCACCATAGGTCTGTTGGGTTAAATTTTCGATATCAATGGTCAGGGGTTGATGCCCTGACCCGTTCGAGTCGATTGTTTTCAGGCCGTCCAGTTTCACCCATTCCCCGAGCACGGGCCAAGACACCACGCGCAGTTTGGAGGTCTTGAGGGCCAACTCCTGAAGCTTCTGTCGGTAGTTATCAGGGGTCACCAGTGAGGGGGAAGCCAGGTCAAACTCCGTGAAGTCACGGAACAATCCCAGTTCAATAACCCCGTTTGCATTCGCATCGGCCAGACGCTGCGAGCTGACATTGAGAAATCCCACCTTGAGTTCGTCGAATGCCTTCACCGCTTGATTGAGCAACTCCAGTCGCTGGGGGATCGTCAGACCGGAGGTGGCTGAATCGTCCGGGAAATCTGTCAGGGTGCCCCAGGTGATTAATTCCGGCGCGGGATAGCCCCCGGTCGGATTGCCCAGCGCGACATCAGACAGGTAGTCCACAACGTAGGACTTCTGCTCCAACAACAGCTTGCGCTCCTGCAGCGAACTCAGCACATCGGCCAGACTCTGGCCGCGGGCGGCAGGAGAAGAAAAAAGGCTCATGAACAGGGCCCCGCAAATGGTCAGGAAAATTCCGGTTCCCATGAAATGTGTGGATACGTTCTCAGTTTGCGGTCACCACGACGCCCAAGCTGAGGAGAGGGTTGTCCTTCTGTTGAATCAAGGTGCCCGCCGCCACCTCCGTGCCGTCCCCGGCTCCGTCCTCGTCGGTATCTGTAGAAAGCGGACTACCTCCCAGAGTGAGTTCCAACCCGTCATTAATCGTATCCCCATCGGTGTCCTCATCGAGCGGATCGGTCTCGTGGGACGTCAGCTCATCGATATTGCTGAGCCCGTCGTTGTCGAAATCCGCGTTGTCCGGATCGGCAGTAACGATGTCCGACCAACGAAGACGGTAGTAAGAATCGTCCGACGTGCAACTAAACCCGTAGCCATGCGCAAAATCAGTCACGCCCGGCTCAATGATATCGAAGTAAAACCAAGTCACCAGATCCTCGCTATATTGCACAAAATAGGTCCGGTCATCGACCCCGGTCCAGTCCAGATTGCAGGTGTTTCCCGTGCCAGCCGAGAGAACGGGATCGGATTGGGGCGTTGCTCCGGCAGAAGCGATCAAGGGAAGAATCAGAAGCAGGCGTTTCATTTGCTTTCGGAAGGCTCGGGGCTGCGGCTGCTGTTGCGGGGCCAAAAGTGAATGGTCGTGTCCTGCGGCCGGGGCGGATTGGCTTTCAGAAAGGCTTCGCGCTCCTTGCGGTGCTTGTCTCGCAACAGGCGTGCTTCTTTCAGGCGGGGACCTTCCGCTTCATAAAGATCATGAAGTGCATCCATGAACTTCAAGGCCACTTCGTTTTCTTCATTGCCGCTGACCAAGAGATACTTCGGCCCCTCGGAAAGCAGATCGGGAAGTTCGGGCAAGGTGAACTCCGGATCGTTCGCTTGATGCGCAGCAACCTTCCCGGCACCAACCCCCATGATCATGAGAAATCGCTGCCCTCTTCCCTCAAACTCATGAAATCCCGACATCACGTTCCAGTCCATGTTGGACCACGCCACGAATGGTTCATTTTTATGCCACCACATCACCCGCGTAATCCGTTCGTCGTAAACGGTAGCCGAAACGAAACAGAATTCCTTGGCCTCCCCAAGCTCTGGGGAACGTTCGAATTCATCAGAATTCCGGAAGGTTTCAATCGCTGCAAGTTCCTCCTCACTCAGCTCCCTCGGCTCCGACGGGGCAGGCAGCACAGGAGGAGCCGCAACTCTCCTCATCGTAATCGTCCGCCCCTTGTCCCGCACCACCTTGGTGCTGAGAATCTCCGACTCCGGAAATACTTTGGGAGCGGCTGGCTCGCTCGGGCTCCCATCCAAAATATCCCCAATCACCCGGGCCATCTGCCCCGTGGCCCCGCCATTCTCCTCTTGCGCCCCGAGAGGCAGCAGAAAGGAGACCAACAAAGTAATTCCAACAACAAATCTCATTCTTTAAATCCTTCTTTCAACTATTTTACCGACACCAAACCTCCTCTGGCCGTTCAAGGCTAGTTGATCCCCTAGGCATATCACCACAACTACCTCGGGCGGATTAGTACGGACTGAGGACGATCACTGCGCATAAAATCGCACCCTTTCTTCAAGAATACAACTGTCTCAAACACTCTGAGTGCTAGAATTCTAGCTGCTTCGCGGCAAGCGAAATCCGGGATTCTTGAAGGTGGTCGTGAATCTCGGAACAAAAAGCCGCAAGCTTGGCGAGAGTATCAGTCAGAGGCTCAAAACCGTCCGTCTCGAACGAAGCGTCTCACTAACCAAGCTGGCAGAGCTCACCGGCTTGAATCGCCAAACCATCAGTTTTATGGAATCTGGTGCAAATTCTCCTTCGATTGAAACGTTTGCCCGGATCCGCCTTGGCTCTTGAGCTTGATCCCTCTGAAGTATGGAAATCCGCCTTGATGGCGGTCGATACCGCCCGTTAGCAGAGAATTTGGCCTACTCCTGAAAAGTGTCGTGGAATCCCCCCACTCAACGGCGACCCTAAACCAGCATCAAAGCCGGGCTCTCGATGAGCTTCTTGATCTGCCCGAGCAACTCCGCACCCACTGCACCGTCCACCACCCGATGGTCGCAGGAGAGGCCCAGGTTCATGCGGAGGCCGATGGAAAGTTGGCCGTCCACCACCACGGGCTTCTCGATGATCGCTCCCACCGACAGGATGGCGGCCTGCGGGGGGTTGATGATGGCATCGAATGATTCGATGCCGTAGGCACCAAGATTGGAGACAGTGATGGTGCCACCATCGAATTCATCCGGCTTGAGTTTCTTGTCCCGGGCCCGGGTGGCGAGGTCCTTCACTTCCTTGGAGATCTGCAGGAGGGATTTGGCGGCGGCATTTTTGACGACCGGGGTGACCAGGCCGTCATCAATGGCCACCGCCACGGCGATGCCGATCTGCTCGAACTGCACGATGTGATCGCCGTTGAAGGAGGCGTTGGCGGCGGGCACGGCCTGCAGGGCATTGATCACGCTCTTCAGAATGAAATCGTTCACGGTGTACTTGTTACCGTGGGTCACTTCGGCCTGGGCATTGACCTGCTTGCGGATCGCCATGAGGGGAGCGGCGTCCACCTCGAGATGGAGATAGAAGTGGGGGATGGTCGTCTTGGAGGTCAGGAGGCGTTCGGCGATGATCCGGCGCATGCTGGAAAGCTCCACCCGTTGATCACCGTCACCCATGGTGGGGGCGATGGCGGCGGGGGCCGGCGCGGCTGGCTTTCCGGTGGCCGGGGCGGTAGGGCCAGCTTGCGAGGCGGCGACGACGTCGGCTTTCACGATCCGTCCCCCGGGTCCCGTCCCGGTCAGGCCGGCTAGGTCCACCCCTTGGTCGGCCGCGATTTTCCGTGCCAGTGGAGAAGATTTGATCCGCTCCCCTGAGCTCGGAGGGGTCGCCGCAGGTGCGGCGGCGGCCGGTGCCGGATCGGAAACGGGAGAAGAAGAGGCAGCTGGCGGAGCAGCGGCGGCTGGAGCGGCGGCAACGGGCGCAGCGGCGGCTGGCGCAGGGGTCGCTCCGGCGTCGTCCAACGACTCGCCTTCCGCCGTGATGACCGCCAGGACGCTGCCGATGGGAGCCTTGCCGCCCTCGGGGATGAGAATCTTCGCGAGGATGCCCTCGTCGAAGGCCTCCATGGCCATGGTCGCCTTATCGGTCTCGATCTCCGCCACTTCGTCCCCGATCTCGATCTGGTCTCCCTCCTTCTTGAGCCAGCGGACGACGGTGCCCTCCGTCATGGTGTCGGAGAGTTTGGGCATTTCGAGATTGATGGGCATGGGGACGGTCGGTGGAGATTGTGAACAGAAACCGTAGGGGACTTAGCAGAGGGACGGGCTTGGGCAAAAGCAATTTCGCCGCCCTGGCCGGTCGGGGCGACCAAGGTGGTGAGGGCAAATCCGCGAATGAACACGAATCGAGACGAACTTTCCATCAAACCTTCCTTTAGTGGGCTGCTATCGAGGGCTTCTTGATTGAAGAAGCCCTCATCCCACAAAATGTTCGCGTCCATTCGCGGTTAAGAGAGCTCGTTTAAAAAATTTCATCCCTCGCTTCATCACCCTGAGTGAGAGCCCGGAGACGAAACGGGCCCCACCATTGCTGGAGGGGCCCGCGAAATCTGATTTGCTTGATCGCTCAGGGAGCGAGCACTTTCATGGTCGGAATCTGTCCGATGTGAGGCTCGCCGGTGCCACCTTGCGCGGTGGCCCGCTTCAGCACTTCACGGCTGACGGTGTCGCAGCAGCCGGGGCTGGCACAATAGAAGGAACCGCAGGTGGTGCAGGTGATCGGCTTGGTGACAGTCCGCACGACCGGGCTCCGCACGATCACGGGGCCCTTGTCACCCATCACTTCTTCTTCGACCCAGGTGGTGATCTGCTCTTCGTAGGTCTCTTGATCACAGCAGGTGGCCTCATACTTCTTGCCCTTGAAACAGCTCGAGCAGCAGGAGTTGAGGGAGAAGAGGAGGACGAAAATCGCCGGGAGAATAGCAATGGATTTCATAGAGGTTCGGAATGGTAAGAGTGTGAGGGGGCGATGCAACCAGATTTTCAGGGGCCTTGTCCAGCCCGATCAGGCGATGGTGAGGACCTGCTGCACGATGCGGCGGGGGTTGGGGAGCTGCTCATCCTCCACATGAGGCGAGTAAATGGCCGGAGCGTCCAGCGAGCACACCCGCTTCACCGGAGCGTCCAGGGAATCAAAGGCGTGCTCCTGGATGAGAGTCGCCACCATCCCCGAGACCCCGCCAAAGGCCTTGGACTCATCAACGCAGACGGCCCGGTTGGTCTTCATGACCGATCTCAGGATAGTCTCCTGATCCAGGGGACGGATCGAGCGCAGGTCCACCACCTCCGCGGAGATATTGTGCTCATTCTGAAGGATTTCCGCCGCCTCGAGGGCCCGCAGGACCGAGCGGCCATGGGCGATCAGGGTGACATCGGAGCCCTCCCGCTTGATGTCGGCCTTGCCCAGCGGCACCAGATGATCCCCCTCGGAAGCCTCGGGGACCGGTCCCATGTTCCCATAAAGCATGGTGTTTTCCATGACGTAAACCGGGTCATTGTCCCGGATGGCGGTCTTCATGAGCCCTTTGGCGTCGGCGGGGGTGGCCGGGGCACAAACTTTCAGGCCGGGAAAGGCCGCAAAGAGCGCTTCCGGAACGTGGGAGTGGGTGGCGCCGACGTTGGTGCCGCCGTTGGCCGGACCCCGGACCACGATGGGGCAATTGATCAAGCCCCCCGACATGTAGCGGACGTTGGCGGCATTGTTGACGAGCTGATCGAAAGCCACGCTGTGGAAGGACCAGAACATCAGCTCCATCACCGGACGGAGGCCCAGCATGGAGGCCCCCAGGCCCATCCCGATGAAGCCGGCCTCGGATATGGGGGTGTCCACGATGCGCTTGTCCCCCCACTTCTCCCAAAGTCCCTCGGTCACCTTGTAGGCCCCGTTATACTGGGCGACCTCCTCGCCCAGCAGGACGACATTCTCGTCCCGGGCCAGTTCCTCGTCGAAGGCTTCACGCAGCGCGTGGCGGTAGGAAAGTTCTCGCATGTTGGTCTAAATACTAGATTGTCCGTAGATGGATCAGTCGTTGAAGAAATGGCGGCCGATCTTGCTGGCTTCGGTGTTGTTGTCGGTCTCCCAATAGACATCCTCCATGATGCTCTCCACGGTGGGCACCGGGGAAGCCTCCGCAAAGGCCACCGCCTGCTTGGCTTCGTCCTTGGCCGCTTCCTCGATCCCCTTGGCCGCTTCCTCGGTCATCACTCCCTCCTTGAGAAGGCGTTGCTTCCATAGGCTGAGGGGGTCATGGTTCGTCTTGTAGCGCTCGATCTCCTCCGGGGTCCGGTATTTCTGGGCATTCGCATCGGCCACGGAGTGTCCGTAGTAGCGATAGGTATCGATTTCTAGGAGGGTCGGTTGGCGCTCCTTGCGGGCCCGCTCCATGGCGATGTGGGTCTTGGCGCGGACTTCATAGACATCCTCGCCGTTCACCAGATCCCAGGCCATGTCGTAGGCCTCGGCCCGCTGGGCGAGGCATTCGCGGTAGGCACTGGAACGGCGCTGGGAGGTGCCCATGGAGTAGCCGTTGTTCTCGATGATGAAGACCACCGGAATCTCGAAGAGGGCGGCGAGGTTGAGGGACTCGTGGAAAGCCCCCTGGTTGATGGCGCCGTCGCCGAGGAAGGTCAGCGCACAGCCGGGCAGATCCTTGTACTTCAATCCAAAGCCCAGACCCAAACCCAGCGGGGTCTGGCCGGCCACAACGCCGTGTCCACCCCAGTAGTTCTTGTCCGGCGCGAAAAAGTGCATCGAGCCCCCCTTGCCCTTTGAGCAGCCCCCGGCCTTGCCGAAGAGCTCGGCCATGCACTCGTCCATGGACATGCCCACGGCGAGGGCGTGCCCGTGGTTCCGGTAAGCGGTGATGAGGTGATCGTGCTCGCCACAGAGGGAGACCGTTCCCACCGCCACCGACTCCTGCCCATTATAGAGGTGCAGGAAGCCTCCCATCTTCCCGGGCTTCTGATACTGGGCAAGGGCTTGGTGCTCGAAGCGCCGGATGCGGACCATGTCCCGATAGATCCCGGTCTTCTCCTCCGGGGTCAGGGAGCTGTTGATCGGTGAACTGGCGAAGTCCAAGTTGGCAAATTTGGTGTCGGCTGGTCCTGGCATGGTGGCGCGGCTGGGTGGCGGGGATAGCGAGGGGGGACGATTCGGGCAAGATTGTTTCTTTAGCGTCCCACCCGGGCGGGGTCCCGCTGCGGCTCCCTCCCGAAACCGAGGCTGCGCTGGCCGAGCATGAAGAGGGCCGTGAAGAGGACGTTGGCGAGGAGAGGGTTTCGAAGGAAGACCCAGGTCGGCTGAGTATGGTGCGGGGCACCGGTCCACTGGGCCTGGACAAAGCCGGCCAGATTCTTCGGATAGTCCGGCAAGCTCCACCAGCTCAAGGTATTCAGGACGAAGTAGCTGAGCACCGCGCAGAGCGCTGCGCCGCCCAAGAGCGGAAGCACGCCCCGCTGCTGACGCATGAACCACCCCACTCCCACGGTCAGTCCCAGACCAAGGGCCGCCACCAGCATCTCCGCACTCCAGCCGAACCCTTGCATTCCATTCGTGATCGGCAGGGTCACCAGCCAAGCCGCGGCGGGCACCCATAGAGCCCTCCACCCTAGAAACACGGTCGTACAAAAGAAGACCGCGGTCAGGAGCTGGAAGTTCGGAAAGGCCTCCGGCCACAGCGCCCCAAGAAGGCGGAATCCGACCAGAAGGACGAAGAGAAGGACGAGAGGAACCCGTTGCTGCATGGCGGAAGCCTAGGGGATTTTCCAGCCGACCACAGAAAAAAACCGCCCCGCTCCGGACTTCCTTGATCCGGCCTCACCCCTGATGAACGGGCTTGTAATCAACATAAGCTATTCATGGCCAGAGCCTTGTTGGTCGCCATCCCTCCCGGATCGTGAAACGAAGTTCACGCACCTTCCCTCCAGATCATCACTGGCGCAAGGTCCCTCAACATCCGCCCTATAGGCACGGGGCCTCCCCGCTTCGGTCGCCACCCCTCCCGGGCACCCTCCCGGCTCCGGCTCCTGCGGCCCACAGTGCACCGAAGAGGCCCCCTCGCGCTCCGGATTTAATTACTATGTCCATAGTATTTAGGGCCTGGGTCACTCCTTCGCCCGGCGGCCTTCGCGGGCGGAAGGAGCACCGCTCCCCTCCCCCGGCGGAGGATCCGCGGGCCCGGTCAGAGCGATTCCATTGTTCCACGTGGAACGCCGCGGAGGGTCTGCCGGGCCGGCCCGTGATCCACATCGGGCAAGCTTGTCATTAGGACCCGCTCTGCTAAGGTCTGCGGCCCCCAGACCCATGTTTCGCTACCCAAAGCAATACGATGTCATCGTCGTCGGTGCCGGCCACGCCGGGATCGAGGCCGCCCTTGCCGCCGCCCGGCTCGGGGCCAAGGTGGCCATGCTCACCCAGAACCTCGACACCATCGGCCAGATGAGCTGCAACCCGGCCATCGGTGGCCTCGGCAAGGGGCACATGGTTCGGGAGATCGATGCCCTGGGCGGCTTCATGGGTCTCAACACCGACGCCACCGCCATCCAGTGGCGCCTGCTCAACGCCGGCCGGGGACCCAGCGTGCAGGCCCCCCGCGCCCAGTGCGATAAGAAGGCCTACCAGTTCCGCGCCAAGGCCGAGATCGAAGCCTGCCCGGGCATCGACCTCCATCAAGGAAACGCCGCCGAGATCCTGGTCAGGGACGACCAAGTCCAAGGAGTGGTCACCTCCCTCCAGATGGAGCTGGCCGCCCCCACCGTGGTGGTCAGCGCCGGCACCTTCATGCGGGCCCTCATGCATGTCGGCTTGCAGAACCAACAGGGGGGGCGGATGGGCGACGGGATCTCCACCGTCAGCGACTCCCTCAAGGCTCTCGGCTTTGGAGTCGAGCGCTTCAAGACGGGGACCCCCTGCCGGATCAATGGACGCTCCATCGACTTCTCGCAATTGGAGCGCCAGGAGGGCGACACCCCCCCTCCCCTCTTCAGTTTCGAAGCCACGAGACTCCTCGCCGGCCCTGATGATCTGTTCACCCTGAATTCTTGGGGGAAGGAAGCGTTCCACGTGGAACAAGTCCCCTGCTGGCACACCTGGACCAATGAAGGGACGCACGAGTTGATTCGGGCCAATCTCGACCAGTCGCCCATGTATTGCGGGAAGATCGAAGGGATCGGCCCCCGCTACTGCCCTTCCATCGAGGACAAGGTGGTGCGCTTCGCGGAGAAGTCCCGGCATCAGGTCTTCCTCGAGCCGGAGGGCCGCCACACCACCGAGTATTACGTCAACGGAGTCTCCACCTCCCTCCCCTATGAAGTCCAACTGGCCTTCATCAGGAGCATCGCCGGTCTTGAGCACGCCGAGATCATTCGCCCGGGCTACGCGGTTGAGTATGATTACTGCCCCCCCACCCAGCTCTCCCCGACCCTGGAGACGAAGAGCGTTTCGGGCCTTTACTTCGCGGGACAGATCAATGGGACCTCCGGCTACGAGGAGGCGGCCGGACAGGGTCTCCTCGCAGGCACCAACGCCGCCCTCAAGGCGCAAGGCCGCCCCCCCTTCGTCCTCCGTCGCGACGAGGCTTACCTCGGTGTGATGATCGATGATCTCGTCACCAAGGGCTGCACCGAGCCCTACCGCATGTTCACCAGCCGCGCCGAGTTCCGCCTCCTGCTGCGCCACGACAATGCCGACCAACGCCTCACCCCCCGTGCCGAGGAGATCGGACTGGTCGATGAGGACCGGGCCGCCCACTGCCGCGAGAAGCTGGAAGTCCTTAAAGCCGCCACCACCTCCATTCCCAAAACCACCCACCAGGGACTAAAGTTGGACCACTGGTTCCGTCGGGAGACGAACCGATGGCAGGACCTCCCTACCGGGATTCGCGAAGCCTTTCCCGAGCGATACTGGCCGCTCATCGAGACCGACTTCCGCTACGCCGGCCATCTCGACCGCCAGCGCCTGCAGGTGGAGCGCGTCGCCAAGCGGGAAGCCTGGGCTCTCCCCCCCGATGCGGACTTCACCCTGATCACCGGTCTCAAGCGCGAGGCCCAACAACGCCTCATGGAGATCCGCCCCCTCACCCTCGGCCAAGCCGGGCGCATCAGCGGACTCACCCCCGCAGACGTCGCCCTGCTTGCCATCTGGCTCGAGAAACAACGCCGGCAATCGGTGCCGAAAGAATAGAACCGGATTTCGAGTTGCCATGGATGCCAACGTCCTCGATCTCGCTGGTTGGTTGCTGCTCCCCCTTCCCCCTTCTCCTGGTCTTCATCCTCTGGGCTCTCCAGGATTGCCTTCGAAGCAGTCGCCATCGCCCCCTGGCCCGCTTCTGCTTTGCTCTCCTGATCATCCTCCTTCCGCTCTGGGGCGCCTACCTCTGGTTCAGGCACAAGGCCGTGACCCGACTCGACCAAAGCGCTTTCGTGGACCCCGGCCGCCGTCAGCATTCTGACGATCGCGAGCTGCCGAGCTAGCAGATTGATCATGCGCTCCATTGGGGCTCGCCCTGCCCTTTACACATAAATCCGGCTGGACAAAGTCGACCGTTGGCATTCCGGGTATCATCTGTGCTGTGCAGGATTCCCGCGCTTCCAGAGGAGAAAATTTCCACGATCCAATTTCCAAATAAGTTCCAATATTCAAATTCCAAAAGCCAAACTGAGAACAGGAGCGTTTGTGATTTGAAGTTTGGTTCTGAGATTTATTTGGAAATTGGTTTGTGGAAATTTGGAAGAACCAGACTCCAGCGAAGAGTCTACTTTTAAGGCATTCTGTCTCCCGTAGCGAAACGGCTCCCCGTTCCGCCTCCCCATCACCGTTCACTTTGCTGTGTCCGATTTGTGTGTAAAGGGCAGGGC
>Ga0335396_10002254_pt1 | contig 23583 bp, 23 predicted proteins | sample FRY02_FD_205743 | JGI IMG/M metagenome (GOLD analysis project Ga0335396, IMG submission 205743) | Freshwater microbial communities from Lake Fryxell liftoff mats and glacier meltwater in Antarctica - FRY-02 (spades assembly) (version 2) | ecosystem: Environmental > Aquatic > Freshwater > Ice >... | reverse complement strand
GAAGGTCAAATCAACGTATGCTCAACGCGTGGCCGCATTGATGCGGTCTATTGCGGCTAGATTGACTTGGTCGGCGCCGGCTTCGGCCATTGCGTTCGCCTGATTTGAATATTGCAGGCCCGACTATGTAAATGAACATAAAATTGAGCCGTGTTAAATACTTCGCGGCTTTTGCGATCATCGCAGCTGTCCTGATTGTTGCCGGAGCACTGGTATTTACAAACTACGAAACAAAAAAGCACTTTGCCCAAACGGCTGCCGGGTCAGAGCTATATTCTCGGAATTGCGCTTCTTGCCACGGGGCCAATCTTGAGGGGCAGCCCAATTGGCGGGAACGCAAGCCGGACGGATCATTGCCGGCACCTCCCCATAATGAAGATGGACACACGTGGCACCATACTGATCAGCTATTATTTGATTACACAAAGTTGGGTGGAAGCGCCGCACTGGCTTTAATCGGAGTTACTGATTTCAACAGCGGGATGCCTGCTTTTGCAGAAGCTTTGAGCGATTCCGAAATCATATCTGTTTTGGCATTTATAAAATCCACATGGTCCGAACGAGCCAGGGTTTTGCAACAAGAACGTTCAAAAGCAGAAGAGGAAACATCCAAGTGAAAAAAACAATAATTGCGGTGCTCGTCACAATACTTGCATTTCCCTAATATCGTACAAGCACAGTCCTTTACCGAGGAACAAGAAGCCCGAATAATGGAATTGGCTTTGGAAGCCATCCTTACAAACCCGGAAATATTGCCCGAGGCTATCGAGATTCTGCAACTCAGAGAACAATAGGCGCAAGCTTCCTCAGTACAACATGTGATTGCGGCGCGTAAAGACGTATTGGAGCGCGATCAAAATGCGCCAGTGCTTGGAAATCCAGATGGCAATGTGACCGTAGTCGAATTTTTCGACTACAACTGCCCTTACTGTTGAACCTGACCCACAATACCTTTCATTGCCTGGCGCCGGTAAGCGTTGGTCAAAGCATGCCAGTCGCGACTGATGTTGACGCGATTACCAACCCGCTTAAAGGCATTGAACAGACTGCTGGGCTCATGCGGTTGGAACTCCTATGCTTAAAATAAGTCAGACGTCAGCTACACCTTTTCCAGCAATGCGGCTCATCGGGCACGTAGCGCCCTACGCGCCGACTTCAGCCGCACAAATATGTGCCCCTGATGGCATTTTTTCGAAGTTCCAAGCAACCCAATCAAAAGGCAATCCATGAGCACCACACTGATAGTCATTCTGGTCGTCATCGCGCTGGCGGCCTTTCTTCTGATCGCGATTTTCAACAAGCTGGTCATGCTGAGGAATCGGTACAAGAACGCCTTTGCCCAAATCGAAGTGCAGCTCAAGCGTCGTTATGACCTGATTCCCAATCTGGTTGAGACCGCCAAGGGGTACATCAAACATGAACGTGAAACGCTGGAGTCAGTCGTCAATGCGCGCAACGAGGCGTCCGGCATGTTGTCCAGCGCTGCGGCGGCGCCCGGTGATGCTGCCGCCATGAAAGGTCTGGTCGGCGCCGAAGGAAGGCTGTCTGGGGCCCTGATGAACATGAAGATGGTGATGGAGGCTTATCCGGACCTCAAGGCCAACCAGAACATGATGCAACTGAGCGAGGAACTCACGTCGACGGAGAACAAGGTATCGTTTTCGCGCCAGGCATTCAATGATCAGGTGATGGCCTACAACACCTACAAGCAGTCTTTCCCACCGGTAGTTTTCGCGCCCATGTTTGGCCACGCACAGGATGCAGCGTTGCTGGAGTTCGCAGACAGCGTCGCGATTCAGGCTGCGCCGAAAGTGTCGTTTTGACCGAAGCGCATAGTCTGGTGGTCGATCGATGAATTTTTTCGAATCTCAGGAACGCGCGCACAAGCACACGACGTTGCTGATCGTCTTGTTCGGTGTCGCGGTGATCGCATTGATTGTCATGACCAATGTGCTGGTTCTGGTGGTGTTCGGTGTCGTCAACAGCCAGCAAATGCGGGACGGTCAGTCCTTTGTCGCGCAGATGGACTGGAAGATGGCCGCCACCGTGGGCGCAGGCGTCAGCGTCGTGGTGCTGGTCGGCAGTCTGTACAAGATGATGGCCTTGTCCGCGGGGGGCAAGGTTGTTGCAGAGTCGCTGGGTGGGCAGTTGATTCCCCGCAATACCGAGGAGCCCAACCAACGCAAGCTGCTCAATATTGTGGATGAAATGGCCATCGCGTCAGGCACCCCGGCGCCTCCGGTCTATCTGCTTGCCAACGAGCCAGGCATCAATGCCTTCGCTGCGGGATTCTCGCCACGGGACGCGATACTCGGAATTACCCAGGGGGCGATTGAGCAGCTTGACCGCGATCAACTGCAGGGCGTCATCGCCCATGAGTTCAGCCACATATTCAATGGTGACATGCGGCTCAATATCCGCTTGATGGGTGCTTTGAATGGCATCCTGATTCTGGGTATTCTGGGCTACTACCTGATGTATTCGGCATCATTCTCTGGGCGCCGGCGCGGCAACGACAATAGTGGTGTCGCGATATTGGCGCTGGCGGTCGGGCTGATGGTGATCGGCTTTGCCGGTACATTTTTCGGCGGTCTGATCAAGGCCGCAGTCAGCCGGCAGAGGGAATACCTGGCTGACGCGTCGGCGGTCCAGTTCACCCGCAACGCGGATGGAATCGCAGGTGCATTGAAGAGGATTGGCGGGCTGAAGTCTGGCTCCATCGTGCGAAACCCGGGCGCACCTGAAGTTAGCCATGCGTTTTTCGCCCAGGGCATCACAGGCTTCACGCAGTGGCTGTCGTCCACGCATCCACCGCTTGCCAGTCGCATCTTGCGGATCGATCCCCAGTGGGATGGTAAGTTCGATGTTTCTGAACTGCCGCCACCCGTTGAAAGCCAACCGCCAGCGGGCGGCACATCGGCCATGCGACGCCCCGACATGGCCCGAAACATGGCGGCTGTCGCGGCAGAAGCCGCGGCGGCCGACGCAGTCGCAATAATGGATCAAATCGGTCAACCGACCCAGGAGTCGGTTCTGCTCGCCCGGTCGTTGCTGTCTGAAATGCCTGCGGCGATTCGCGAAGCAGCGCGTGAACCCTATGGCGCCCGGGCCGTGATGTATTGTCTGCTGCTCGACAAGGAGGCAGGGCTACGCGAACAACAACTCGCGCTGTTGCAAGATCGCGCCGACAAGGATGTATACGCCTTGACGATCAGTTTGATGCCACAGATGGATGCGCTGGAATTGAGATTCCGACTGCCGATCATCGACATTGCGATGCCTGCGCTCAAGCAGTTGTCACACATCCAGTACCCGCCGTTCCTGAAAAATCTGGCGGCGCTGATCAACATGGACTCCAAGGTTGATCTATTCGAATGGTCATTGCAGAAGATTTTGTCAAGGCATTTGGACGGGCACTTTCACAAACCATTGCCCGCTACGGCGCGATATCAGGATCTCGGACAACTCACTCGAGAACTTGGATTTATCTTGTCGGTGATGGCGCACGCCGGCGCGATGGATCAGAACCGTGCCCAGCGCGCATTTGATGCCTCTGCCCGCATGCTGGCTTCAACTGGACTGACGTTGTTGTCGAAGGACCAGATCAGGATTGCGGATCTGGATCAGGTCCTTGACAAGCTGGATCGATTGGCGCCTGCGGACAAATCGCGCTTGTTGACAGCCTGCGTCATCAGCACATGGCACGATCAGAAAGCCACCCCGGCAGAGGTGGAGTTGTTGCGTGCATTCGCCAGTGTTCTGGATTGCCCCATGCCGCCGGGCATGGCACCGGGAGGGCGGCGTGCCGCCTGATGGTAGTCAGACAGTTTTTGTCAACGGCAGCTTGATCTCAAAGCAGGTGAGTGAGTTCTCCGAGCGCACGCTGACCTCACCGTGGTGTGCTTCAACAATCGATTTGACTATGGCCAAGCCAAGCCCCGCGCCCTCTCCCGTACGCTGGCGGGACGGGTCGACACGGTAGAAGCGATCGAACAACTTGGGCAGGTGCTCATTGGGAATCGGTGGGCCAGGATTTTCAACTGCCAGCGTAACCGTCTGCTGTGCCTGAGAGAGTCTTACGGTGACTGCATGATCGCGTGGGGTGTAACGAATCGCATTCGAGAGCAGATTGCCCAGCGCGCGTCGAAGCATCAGATGATCTCCGCGAACCGGGTCGGCCTTACCGCTTAGTTGCAGTGAAACACCGCGCTCCTCGGCCCAAGCCTCAAAGTACTCGAAAAGCCCACGGGTTTCTTGTGCAAGATCTACGCTATCCGGTGTGAGATCCGGTTGCTCATTGTCGGTCTGGGCCAGAAACAGCATGTCGGCAATCATTTTGGACATGCGTTCGAATTCCTCCAGATTGGAGTAAAGAATTTCACGGTATTCCTCCACGCTGCGATCTTTGCTGAGTGCTACTTGGGTTTCAGTGGTCAGGTTCGTGACAGGTGTTCGGAGTTCGTGAGCGATGTCTGCGGAAAAATTTGACAAACGTTGAAACCCATCTTCCAGTTGACCGAGCATGTCGTTAAACGAGTCAACGAGGGCGATCAGCTCGATAGGTACATCCCTGGGCTGCAAGCGGACGTGTAATTGTGATGAGGTGATGCCGCGAATCCTGGCGCTGATGTTGCGCAGGGGGGCATGTCCCTGCCGCACTGCGAGCCAAGCAGAAAAAAGTGCGATCACCCAGACAAGGACCGTGGTCAGCCAGAGTGTTTCCTGGAATCGTTCAATGTAGTGAAGGTGCGCATCTATATTGCCGGCGACCGCAACGACGTAGTTGACCGGCGGATCACTGGGGGTTCCTTCGATTCTTAACGCTGTGGCCCGATAGGTCTTATTCTTGAGTTGCAGGACCTGCAGCGTTTCCGCGCTGATCCTGGAAGCTGGTGACGCTGTCTGGGCAAAGCGCTGCAGGTCAAGCTCAGGACTGCTGAAGATGCGACGTCCTGCGGTATCTGACACATAGAAGTAGACACCATGGTGGCCTGCCACAGCACTGGCGAGTCTGGTCGCCAGCTGTGCGTACCCACCGTCGCGCACGGGGTGAGTGCTGAGCACTTTCTGCACCGAATCAAGGACAACGGTCAACTCGCTGGCGTCCTGCTCGGCAAAATGGTGATGCAGCGACCGCACGACAAGCTGACCAAATGCAAAAAATACCAGGGTAGTGGCGATGCTGACAAACGCCGTCACCCTGAAGGCCAGGGAGGCTGTACGAAATCGCGACATATCAGCCTTCTTCCGGTACGTCCAGCATGTACCCCATACCGCGAACGGTGTGGATCAATTTGGGTTCGTAGTTGTCATCGATCTTGCCGCGCAGGCGCCGGATGGCCACATCGATGACGTTGGTGTCGCTGTCGAAGTTCATGTCCCAGATTTGCGAGGCGATCAGTGAGCGCGGCAGAACTTCGCCTTTGCGGCGAAGCAGCAGCTCCAGCAAGGCAAACTCCTTGTTGGTCAGGTTGATGCGTTGCCCTGACCGTGTGGCCCGTCGCCGCGGCAGGTCGACCACCAGATCCATGACTTCTATCAACTCGACATGGTTCGGCGCCTGGCCCCGGCGCAGCAGGGTGCGTACGCGAGCCAGCAGCTCGGTAAAGGCAAAGGGCTTGACAAGGTAGTCATCGGCGCCAAGCTCCAGGCCTTTGACCCGGTCGGCCACCGTGTCGCGTGCTGTCAGGAACAGCACCGGGACCTGCTTTTTCGCTTCGCGCAAGGCGCGCAGGATGCGCCAGCCGTCCACGTCGGGCAGCATCACGTCCAGGATGATCAAGTCATAGGCCTCACTCATGGCGAGGTGGTGCCCATCCAGCCCGGAGCGCGCGATATCCACGACAAAACCGGCCTCCATCAATCCCTGACGGAGGTAGTCCGCTGTCTTGGTCTCGTCTTCAACCACCAGAAGTTTCATGAGTGTTCACCATTGGATGTGTGAGCGCGCGTGATGTTGGTCATTCGCGCTGCAAGGGAGGTCTGCAGGGTGCAATTTACGCCCGCCATGCTGGCGGCAAGATGACATGAAGATGACATAAATGTAATGTGCGCGTCATCCCTGGGAAAGGGGTAGCTCTTTAAGCTGGGAACCAGTTGGCGTCTGTGTGCGTGCATGGTGATGAAAACCCTTTGCGAGCAGGACGTCCGTTTTTTAAACTGGAGGATTCCCTGATATGAAGCGTCAATCGCCATTTTCTCTTATGACCCCCAATCTTCCGCGCCGGCAATTTGTGCAAGGACTGGCTGCGGGGGGTGTCCTGCTGGGCATGTCGTCGATACCCGGACTCACCTGGGCACAAGAAAACAAGCCCGCTGGCGCCCCCATTTTGCGCGGTACCGAGTTTAACCTTGTCGTGGCCGAAACCCCGGTGAATTTCACGGGCAAGCCGCGCATGGCGACCAGCATCAACGGATCGATCCCGGCGCCCACCCTGCACTGGCGTGAGGGCGACACCGTCACCATCCGCGTGACCAACAAGCTGCGCGAAGCCACCTCGATCCACTGGCACGGCATCATCCTGCCTTACCAGATGGACGGCGTGCCGGGCATCAGCTTCGCGGGCATCCCGCCGGGCGAGACCTTTACCTACCAATTCAAGGTCGAACAAAGCGGCACCTACTGGTACCACTCGCACTCCGGCGTGCAGGAAATGCGCGGCATGTACGGCGCCATCGTCATCGAGCCCAGAGATGGCGAAGCCATCAAGGCAGATCGGGATCACGTGATCCTGCTGTCCGACTGGACCGACGAAGACCCCATGCACGTGTTCGCCAAGCTGAAGACGCAAAGCAGCTATTACAACTACAACCAGCCGACCGCCACGGAGTTCTTCCGCGAAGCCTCGCGCGATGGCCTCAAGGCGGCGATCGACAAGCGCAAGATGTGGAACCAGATGCGCATGAGCCCGGCCGATCTGGCGGACCTGTCAGCGGCAACCATGACCTTCCTGATGAACGGCACCACACCATCGGGCAACTGGAACGGCCTGTTCCGAGCGGGCGAGCGCGTACGGCTGCGTTTCATCAACGGATCGAGCAATTCCTTCTTTGACGTGCGCATTCCGGGCCTGAAGCTCAAGGTCGTGCAAGTTGATGGCGTGGACGTCGAGCCGGTCTCGGTGGACGAATTCCGCTTCGGCGCGGGCGAGACCTACGACGTGCTGGTGGAGCCCAAGGACGAGGCCTACACGGTTTTTTCCCAGTCCATGGACCGGACGGGTTATGCGCGGGGCACCCTGTCCGTGCGTGCCGGCCTGCAGGCGTCGGTACCTGAACTCGACAAGCCTGTCTGGCTGTCGATGTCGGACATGATGGGCGCCATGGGCGGCAGCATGGCCGGCGGTATGGCTGGCATGAACCACGGCGCCGCAACGCCTGGCATGGCAGGCATGAGTGGCATGAAGCACGGCGGTATGGCCATGGACCACAGCCAGCACGCGATGCCTGGCATGACGTCCGGCAATCCGCTCGCTGTGCCCAGCACCAAAGCACGCCACGCGCGCACGGAATACGGGCCCAGCACGGATGCACGTGTGGACATGGCCCGCACCAACTTGGATGATCCTGGCGTTGGCCTGCGCAACAACGGGCGGCGGGTGCTGACCTTGGCGGATCTGCACACCATCGGTGGGCCGATGGACCCTCGCGGCGCGGAGCGTGAGGTCGAGTTGCACCTCACGGGCAATATGGAGCGCTACACCTGGTCGTTTGACGGGCTTGAGTTTGGCCAGTCCACGCCGGTGCACTTCCGTTATGGCGAGCGGGTTCGCGTGATCCTGCACAACGACACCATGATGACGCACCCCATGCACTTGCACGGCATGTGGAGCGAACTGGAAACCCCGGAAGGGAAATTCCAGGCGCGTCGTCACACCATTCCCGTGCAACCAGCACAGCGCATCAGTTTCCTGGTGACTGCCGATGCGCTGGGCCGCTGGGCCTGGCACTGCCACCTGTTGTTCCACATGGATGCGGGGATGTTCCGCGAAGTGGTGGTCTCGTAAGTCATGCAAAGCAACCAAAGGAAAACCAAGATGAAGATCAGATTGAATACGCTGGCACTGACGCTGGCCAGCTTGAGTGTGATATCGGCTGGCGCGCAGACGTCCAACAGCATGCCGGCCATGGACCACGGCGGCATGACGACCACGGCACCGGCCCGGACGACCGCAGCACCCATGCCCGGGATGACAACCCAGGCCGCACCGGCAGCGGTGGACCACAGCAAGATGGACCATGGCGGCATGAACACCACAGCGCCAGCGAGCCAGTCCGGGGCGGATGCAGGCATGGCGGGCATGGATCATGGCAATATGGAGACGCAAGGCGGCACGGCGCCTGCCGATGCCCGCGATCCGCACGTTTATTCCGGCGGCTTCACGCTGGAATCCGGCCCCTATGCCTTGCCGGGAACGCGTCAACTCCGCTTGGCCGATGAACACAACTTCGGCGCGCTGACATTCAATCGGCTGGAGCGCGTCTACACCAAGGACGGCACCGCCGCGGCCTATGACGCGCAGGCCTGGTTCGGACGCGACTATGACCGCCTGGTGATCAAGGCCGAGGGTGAGGGGTCGCAGGGAAAATTGCATGAGGCCAGAACGGAAGTCTTGTGGGGGCATGCGATCGCACCGTTCTGGGACACGCAACTGGGCCTGCGCTACGACAGTGGTGGCACCGCACCGCAGCGGACCTGGCTGGCACTGGGGGTGCAGGGACTGGCACCTTACTGGTTTGAGGTCGATGCCGCAGCCTATATCGGCGACAACGGCCGTACGGCCTTCCGCCTGGGCGGTGAATATGAAATCCTACTGACCCAAAAACTGATTCTTCAGCCCCGTGCAGAGCTGAACTTTTATGGCCAGGACGATGCGGCTCGGGAGATCGGCAGCGGACTTTCCAACGGTGTGGCAGGCATCCGCTTGCGCTATGAGATCAACCGTCAGTTTGCACCGTACTTTGGTGTCGAGCGCAGCAGCAAGTTTGGCAAAACGGCCGCCATGGCACGCGCTGAAGGTGCCGCCACGTCCGAAACCCGTTGGGTTGCTGGTGTGCGTGTCTGGTTCTAAGGAACCGGTTGCGCAGACTGACCATGGCCTCGCATGAGGCATGACACATTACTTTTTTTCAACCACGCAAAGAGATTTTCATGAACAAGACTCTATCGATACTTTTGTTGGGCGCATTTCCCCTGCTGGCGCTGGCCGCCGGGGAACACACGGGGGGGCATGGCAAGCCCATGGCTGACATGCACAAGAATATGGCCGACACCCACAAGGACATGGCCGGCATGCATCACGCCGAGGAATCGCCAGCTGGCAAAGCCGGTGATCCGGCCAAGGTCAATCGGACCATCGCCATAGACATGAACGACACCATGCGTTTCACGCCGGGCCAGATATCCGTGAAGTCGGGGGAGACGATAAGGTTTTTCGTCAAGAACAGTGGCAAGATACCTCATGAGATGGTCATCGGCACCATGGGTGAACTCAAGGAGCATGCCGAGATGATGCGCAAGACGCCCGGCATGAAACATGCCGAATCCAATCAGATCAACCTCAATCCAGGCCAGCGGGGTGGCATCGTCTGGCAATTCGACAAGGCGGGTGATGTTGACTTCGCGTGCCTGATCCCAGGCCACATGGAAGCCGGCATGATGGGCAAGATTATGGTGAAGTAAGCTTTCGGCTGTCGGAGATAAGCAGGCATCGATGCTTCTGCGCCGTGGCGGTGATCGGGAATGTCTTGCATTTGCGGCAGGTCAAGATCTGATTCCACAGCTTGGTTTTCTCGTGACACTGGAAAAGGCGACGCGGGGCGATCAGTCAACAGTTGGAGAAGTCTCAGAATGAATGAAGACATTGGACATTCCGCCATTTGGGGCCTGGCCGCGATCATGATCGTGGTCGTATCCTGGGTCCTTTACCGTTACCTGGCTCCTAAAACCTGGCGTGAATGGGCCAGTGCGGGGCTGGTACAGGCGTTCATCATCGCCCTCTATGCGGAGATGTATGGATTCCCACTCACCATTTACCTGATGGTTCGATTTTTCGGAGTGGACAGTGCGAATCTCAGCGCCAGTCTCTGGTCCACGCTGCTCGGCGTGGGTGAGTTGGGCATGCTGATCTCCATGGTGATCGGCTACGCGCTGTTGTTTGTCGGCATCGGCCTTTTTATGCAGGGTTGGCGCGAACTCTACCGAGCACGCCAGCAGAACCGGCTCGCATCCGGGGGCTTGTACAGCCTGGTCAGGCACCCTCAGTACGTGGGCTTGTTCATCGGGCTCTTCGGGGAAGGTGTTGTGCATTGGCCGACACTGTTTTCCGTGGGTTTGTTTCCCATCATCGTTCTGGCCTACGGATTGCTGGCGCGCAGCGAGGAAAAAAAGGTGCTTGAACAGTTCGGCGACGAATACAGAGCTTATCAACGGCGGGTACCGATGTTCATTCCACGAATCACTCGGTGGCGGCAAGTTGTCGAGCAGTCAACTGGTGGTACGGACAATGGCGATCAGATGCCCCGTTAATCGCTGGCATTTCGCATGGCCCAGTGCTAGGCACTTTCCGGTGAGTAAGTCATTGTGATTTTGAGGCAAGACCAACAAACTGATGCACCGGGCATCATTCAGATTGCAGGAACGGGGCCAGCAGGTCATGATGTGCCAAGGCATACGCATAGTCTTTAAAGTAAGGAGTTTGATATGACATGGCTAGCAGAAAACTGGTTTTGGTTGCTTTTCGGTGGGCTCTTCGTGTTTATGCATCTGTCGGGACACGGCTGCCATGGCGGGCACGGATCGCATGGGCACGGCAACAATAACCCGGACGAATCGCCACCCCCTGGAAGTGCCGAAAAGCCCCGACCACCGGAGTCTGCGGACAAGAACAGTGCACATCACCACTAGGAGACCATCATGCTGAACATCAAAGTAGTTTCATGGGCCCTCGCCACCACGTCATTGATTTCGTTTCTTGTGTGTGTGAGCTATGGACTCGCCACCCCGGAAGTGCTGCACATGCACGCCTTTCTCGAACAGGTTCTGCCGGGATTCAAGTGGCTCACTCTGCCAGGATTTCTGATCGGCGCGGTTGAGAGCTTCCTATACGGCGCCTACGCCGGACTGGTGTACGTTCCTGTTTACAACTTTTTCTTGCGCCGCTTTGCACGCTGAGATTGCAACATTCCGGTCATCGCGCCAACGAGTATCAGTCACCTTCATCAACACGAGACTAGTTTGTGACCGCGTGCGACCGTTGATGAAGAATCGTAGCAACATGAATCAACCGGAGTGATCACCATGCCCAAATTTCTTGGGGCCCGGATGGAGGAGAATGACATCAGCCCAACGAATTGCCAGACAGATCCTTCATTCTCTAAACCCTGTTCATTTTTATGCTGTGCTTCTCCGCAACTGCAAGCTTCACTGCCGGAACCCCTTTGACGGTCCTGTGCGTTCCAGCTGCTGTGGGCGATGCTCTCCCTAAGGGCGCCCACTGTTCGGCGCGTGATGTTTCGCGCCGGCCTTGCAACTGCTGCCTTCGGTTTGTACTGGCGCTGTGTCTATGAGCATATTGGCTGGCGACACCGGCGTGCTGCAGAAATATCTTGATATTCAACAAACATAAGGGCTTCGGTCGTATGAACAAACCATCACACTCCCATCACGACGGCCATGACGCTCACGGTAACCATCCGTCAGCCGCATCATCCGCGCCAACGGGTCTGAAAGATCCGGTGTGTGGCATGGCGGTGACCGCACAGTCACAACACACGATGTCCTATGAACGTCGGCCGTATTACTTCTGCAGTGCCAAGTGCCTGGGAAAATTCTCTGCAAATCCACTGCAGTATGTAGCGCCATCTCGAACGGGTGAATCAACGCCACCTGAGAACGCGGCTCCAGCTGGCACCATCTACACCTGCCCCATGCACCCGGAAGTGCGGCAGGATCACCCGGGCAGCTGCCCCAAGTGCGGCATGGCCCTGGAGCCCGAGCTGCCCAGCTTGGACGATGACGACAACCCCGAGTTGCGCGACTTTTCACGCCGATTCTGGTGGACTTTGCCGCTGACTGTCAGCGTCGCGTTCCTCGCCATGTTCGGCCATCGTTTGCAGTTGATGGATACGACCATCCAGAGCTGGGTGGAGTTGGCGTTGACCACTCCTATCGCCCTTTGGGCTGGCATGCCTTTCTTTGTTCGTGGCTGGCAGTCGATTCTCACACGCAATCCCAATATGTGGACCCTGATCGGCCTTGGCACCGGCGCTGCCTTTGTCTACAGCGTGGTGGCAACCGTCGCGCCGCAGGTTTTTCCAGCTTCATTCTGGGTCATGGGCCGGGTAGAGGTCTACTTTGAAGCGGCAGCCGTGATCATCTCGCTGACCCTGCTGGGCCAGGTTCTGGAACTCAAGGCGCGCTCGCAGACCTCGGCGGCGATCAAGTCCCTGCTCGGCCTCGCCCCCAAGACGGCCAGGCGCATCAAGGCCGATGGGAGTGAGGAAGACGTGCCGCTGAGCCACGTCCATGTGGGCGACATGCTGCGAATTCGTCCTGGGGAGAAGGTGCCGGTCGATGGCAAGGTAGCTGAAGGCAGCAGTTCAGTGGATGAATCCATGATCACGGGTGAGCCCATGCCCGTGACCAAGCGAGTAGGTGACACGGTGATCGGAGCGACACTCAACACCACGGGTGCGCTGGTCATGCGCTCTGAACGGATCGGTTCAGACACCGTGCTGGCACAGATTGTCCAAATGGTCGCGCAAGCCCAGCGCTCCAGGGCCCCGATGCAGCGTATGGCCGACATGGTGGCGGGCTATTTCGTCGTCTCGGTGGTTACGATTGCCCTGCTGACTTTCTTCGCCTGGGGTCTGTTTGGTCCCGAGCCAAGCTGGGTCTTCGGCCTGATCAATGCGGTGGCGGTCCTGATCATCGCCTGCCCGTGTGCCCTCGGGCTGGCCACGCCGATGTCCATCATGGTCGCCACTGGTCGTGGCGCCACCCAGGGTGTGCTATTCCGCGACGCCGCCGCGATCGAGAATTTTCGCAAGGTGGACACGCTCATCATCGACAAGACCGGCACGCTGACCGAGGGCCGACCGGCCTATGACCGCGCGATCGCTGCCGCGGGCTACACGGCCGATGAGGTGCTGCGCTTGGCTGCCAGTCTGGACCAGGGCAGCGAACATCCGCTGGCAGACGCGATTGTGCGCGCGGCGCGCGAGCAGGGGTTGACGCTGGACAAGCCGGAAAACTTCGAGTCGGGCTCGGGCATCGGCGTGCGCGGCGTGGTGGCCGGGCGCCAACTGGCACTGGGAAATACAACGCTCATGCAACAAGTCGGCGTGAACGTGTCGCCCTTGTTGAGCCAGGCCGAGGCCTTGCGCGCCGAGGGTGCCAGTGTGATGCACCTGGCAGTGGATGGCCAATTGGCCGGCCTGCTGGCCGTGTCCGACCCCGTCAAGCAGAGCACGCCCGAAGCCCTGGCAACGCTCAGGGCAGCCGGCCTGCGCATCGTCATGGCCACCGGCGACGGCCTGACCACGGCCAAGGCCGTCGCGGCTCGCTTAGGCATAGACGAGGTGCACGGTGAAGTCAAGCCAGCAGACAAGCTGCTGCTGGTCGAGCGCTTGCAGAAAGAGGGGCGCATCGTGGCCATGGCGGGCGACGGTATCAACGATGCACCAGCGCTGGCCAAGGCCAATGTCGGCGTGGCCATGGGCACGGGCACCGACGTGGCGATGAACAGTGCGCAAGTCACTCTGGTCAAAGGTGACTTGCGCGGCATTGCGATTGCGCGCAAGCTCTCGCAAGAGACGGTGGCCAATATGAAGCAGAACCTGCTGTTCGCGTTTTTGTACAACTCATTGGGCATCCCCATCGCAGCCGGTGTGCTCTATCCATTCACCGGCTGGCTCTTGTCACCGCTCATCGCAGCGCTGGCCATGAGCTTGAGTTCGGTCTCGGTGATAGGGAATGCCTTGCGCCTGCGCCGAGACCGGGGATGATCCAGTCAAGCTGGTCCGAGGTGCTGAACCAGTATCAGCGCCGGGCTGATCTGGTGCCCAATCTGGTCAATACAGTCAAGGGTGCGTCCGGCTTCGAGTAGGACACCCTGCTGGCCGTGCTCGTTGGCGGCGTGTTGCGGGCGGCCACAGCGCCACGCGGCTTGATCCAGATCAAGGGCAGCATCCGGAAACCGGTTTTCACCAGTTTTTCTGCATAAAAAGCCTTGAGAGAGAATTGGAAAGAGAGTTGGGGGCAGACCCTCATGGCATTTTCGATTCAGGCATTGCTGAATCAAAAGCAAACAAACATTTAATTTACCTTACCTATTCATTTCCTTATATTTGCTTCAGCTTAGCTAGGGCGCTGTAGATCCGAAGAAATGAAAGCAGCTGCCTGCGCAAAAACATCTAGCCGAGAAACGAAAGTAAGGACGCAATATGAGCAAGAAATTCAACATTCTTATCCTTGGGGCCTCCTACGGCTCCCTGCTGGGTACCAAGCTGCTGATGGCCGGCCACTCGGTGAGCTTGGTATGCCGCCGCGAGACCGCCGATTTGATCAACCGTGAGGGCACCCGCGTGCGCATACCTGTCAAGGGCCGCGAGGGCTTGGTGGAAGTCGACTCACGGCAGTTGCCCGGCAAGCTCAATGCAGTGACCCCTAGCGACGCCAAGCCAAAATCCTATGACCTGGTCTGCCTGGCCATGCAGGAGCCACAGTACAGCGCTGACGGCGTCCGCCAATTGATGCGCGACATTGCTCTGGCTAAAGTGCCTTGCATGTCCATCATGAACATGCCGCCGCTGCCCTACCTGGCCCGAATTCCCGGCCTGTCGGCCAAAGAACTGCGCGCCTGTTACCACGACCCAGACGTATGGGAGCATTTCGAACCCGGCCTGATGACCCTGTGCAGCCCCGACCCACAGGCTTTTCGCCCACCGGAGGAAAAGCCCAATGTGCTACAGGTCGGGCTACCCACCAACTTCAAGGTGGCACGCTTCGACAAGCCCGAGCACACGACCATGCTGGAACAGCTTGATGCCGACATCGCCGCCGCCCGCCTGACGGTGGACGGCGAGGTGCTGGATTTACCGGTCAAGCTCAAGGTCTTCGACTCCATCTTCGTGCCGTTGGCCAAGTGGGCCATGCTGATGACAGGCAACTACCGTTGTGTGCAGGCCGAGGGCGTGCGTCCGATCAAGGAAGCCGTGCACGGCAATTTGGCGCAGTCGCGTGAGGTCTATGAGTGGGTGGCCGGTCTGTGCGTGCTGCTGGGTGCGTCACCTGATGACATGGTGCCCTTCGAGAAATACGCCGCAGCCGGCCTGGGCCTGCTCAAGCCGTCGTCGGCAGCTCGCGCCTTGGCTGCGGGTTCAACTGACATCGAGCGCATCGACCTGCTGGTCAAGCTGGTGGCCGAGCAGAAGGGCCTGAGCAACGACTCCGTCAGCGAAACCGTCAAGGTCGTCAACGGCTGGCTGGATCGCAATCGCAAGGTGGTCGCGGAAAAAAAGTCTGCTGAGGCGGTGACCGCCTGAGGTGGTGCTCGTTTTGCACGGCCGTAGAAGGGGGTGATTCCTTCCAGCGGCACAAGCCGTGTCCTGCGCAAAACGTGCCTGCTGGCACCCTAGGAGCCTGGCTTGCGGCTCTTTTGCTGAATCCTGCGGAAGGAACGATTCGGTAGTTGTCTTCTGGGATACTCAGGCATGAAAAACCCGATTCAAAACCGCATCGGCCAGCGTTTTGTGAACCATTGGCGCAGCCAGTGGAAAAGCCACCTCGGCACGCTGGCGCTAGAGGGTATCGAGGCGGTGGCGAATTCGCTGAGTCGGCACTTTTCCCGGCGTGAGTCCAGGGCCAACGAGTTGCCAGACGAGCCTGTCCTGTTCTAGGACTCTTTCTTTGATGTAGATCAAGAGATGACCCAGACCGCAGGGAACCATCCATGCTTTAGCGATTCATACTTCGGAAAGGAGAAACGACATGGGCCATCTGAATCAATGGATATGGGGAATCATCTTTTTCGGCAGTGGCGCGTGGGCGCATGCCGAACCGATGGCATTCATCCCTTTGGGCTCTGCCGATATGGTGATTGCCGTTGATGCGGCAAGCGGCAAGATCACGCGAAAATTTTCCGGCATAAAGAATCCGCATGGACTCGTCGCCACCCCCGACGGTGAATACCTGGTGGCTGGGAGTCTGAGTGAAACGCCCGTGCCCGCGGGCGCGCCGACTGATACACCCAACAGCAAACTGTATGTCATTCATCCGGTGCATGGGCACGTGATGACCGAGATCCCGGTTTCAGGGTGGACACACCACCAAGCGATTACCCCTGACGGGCGATATGTCATTTCGACCCATCCCACGCGCGGCGGAATCAGCGTTGCTGATTTGATCGGCAACAAGATCGTCAAGACTCTCAAAACCGGTCCGGCGCCCAACTACACGCTGGTGACGAAGGACGGAAAACGTGCCTATGTGAGCAACACGGGCAATGCAAGCATCAGCGAGATTGACATCGCCAGCTGGGCCGTGATCCGCTCCCTAGAGGCCGGGCCCTCGCCTGAGCATCTGGTTTTCTCCGCGGATGAACAGACCATTTTTGTCGCCAATGACCGTGCCGGTACCGTGTCAGCCGTGTCCCTGCAAAGTGGCAAGGTGACGCGGACTCACAAGATCGGCAAACGCGTGCATGGGCTTGATTTGGGCGATGACGGCAAGACGCTGTTTGTCAGCAGCCGCCTAGATGACAAACTCGTTGCACTGGACACGCTGGGTGGGGAGCAGCGTGTGTTGACGCTCTCACCCGAGCCCTATCACCTGGACAAGATCCCTGGCACCGGGAAAGTCTATGTTTCCAGCAGCAAGGCACCCAAGATCTGGGTCATCGATCAGAAGACCTTCACTTTGATCGACACGATAACGCTCCCCGGAGGGGAAGGACACCAGATTGCGGTGATCAGGTAGTCCGCAAGCAGGCCTGCAAGTCATGGCTGATGTCCTAGTACTGCGACTCGGAAATAAGGAAACATGAAATCGCGTCTTTTCCCACCCGGCGTTGTTGCTCGTCGTTGCCATAGCTACGGCTATGTCGCCTCCTCACGCCTAGCCGGACGGAAAAATCCATCGTTTTCATTTTGTTCCCCTATTTCCGAGTCGCAGTACTAGCGTAGCTGGCAGCAGGGTCACGGCGAAAGGCGAGCGCTGGCATTTTCAAATCTTTAATCGACAAGGAGCTTCAAATGATGGACGGATACGGTATGCCATTCGGTTTCGGTTTTGGCGGGATCTTCATGATCCTGTGGTGGGTGATCATCATTGTGGGCGTGGTCGCACTGGTGCGATGGCTGAGCCAGACATCAGGCACGTCTAGCCATGGTCACAACGCAGGCAGTTCACGCTCGGCCATGGACACCCTCAAGGAACGTTATGCGCGCGGCGAGATCGACGAGGCCGAATACCTCAAGATCAAGCGCGAGCTGACGCAGTAGGCAGGGGGCCACAGGCACCCTTCAGCCGGTGCGGCCTTTGCGTCGCGCCGGGTTCGCGCACAGAGTTCACAGGAGTCAGCTATGAGTCGCAAACATTGGTTCTGGATCGCCGGATGGGTGGTTCTTGTTGTCGTCATTGGTTTCCTCGCTTTTGGTCAGGGCCGCGGCGGCGGCGGCTACTATCGCGACGGATCCGGATGGGGGCATATGAGTGGCTGGGGATCCATGGGCAACCGGGGCGACGGTGGCCCGGGCTGGCGCGGCATGGGGCCGGGCATGATGGGCCGTGGCGGCTATGGTCCGGGCCGAGGCGCAGGCCAGGGCTGGGGCATGATGGGTTCTTATGCAGAGGGCATGCCGGGCCAGGCCTATGGCATGGGCATGTCGGGTGGCTTCTACGGCATGATGCCTTGGGCCCTGCCGGACCTCACGCCCGAGCAGGAACAAAAAATTGCGCAGTTGCACAATGATCCGCAAAGTCGCCAGCGCGCGCTCATGCAGCAGGTCTGGGCAGCCCAGGCCAGCCTGAGCCGTTTGTACGCTGCCGACAAGCGCGATTGGGGTGCGACCCGTGCGGCCGCGCTGGCCCTGCATGACTTGCAGCGCCAGCACATCGATGCGGCCATAGACCTGCAGCAGAAGACCGATGCCCTGTTGACCGAGAACCAGCGCAAGGAACTGGCGCGGGCACGGCGCAACCAGGGCTGGATGGGAGATCAATAAAAGAATTACGGCGAAACCGAACCTCTAAAGACACCTGTTAAACATAGCGGTTGAGTTTAACCCGCTGCCCGTTTTTGCAAAATCTCAAACGCTGGCAAGGTCTTGCCCTCCAGCACTTCCAGAAAAGCGCCGCCACCCGTCGAGATGTAATCGACCTGTTTTTCAATGCTGTATTTGGCAATCGCTGCAACGGTGTCGCCACCGCCCGCAATTGAAAACGCACTGCTCGCCGCGATGGCGCGGGCAATGCCCTCGGTGCCGTGCGAGAAGGCTTCAAACTCGAACACACCGACTGGGCCGTTCCAGACAATCGTGCCAGCGACCATCAGCTGCGCTGCGAGTTGCGCGGTGGTTTTAGGGCCGATGTCGAGGATGAGGTCGTCGTCAGTCACATCCGTTGCGGCTTTGGTGGTAGCCACAGCATCAGCTGCAAAAGTTTTGGCGGTGACAACATCAACCGGAATCGGCACTGCCGCGCCGCGTGCTTTCATCGCTTCAATCACCGCCGTGGCCTCGGGCAGCAAATCACGTTCGGCCAGGCTTTTGCCGATGTTCAAACCCGCTGCCAGCATGAAGGTGTTGGCAATGCCGCCGCCCACAATCAGTTGGTCAACATTGCCAGCCAGGGCTTTCAGTATCGTCAGCTTGGTAGACACTTTGCTGCCCGCCACAATCGCCACCAACGGACGGCGCGGGTGGCTCAAGGCTTTTAAAATTGCGTCCATCTCGGCAGCCAGCAGCGGTCCGGCACTGGCGACTTTGGCGAACTGCGCAATGCCGTAGGTTGAGGCTTCGACGCGGTGCGCGCTGCCAAACGCATCGTGCACAAAAATATCACACAGCGCCGCCAATTTTCGCGCCAGCACCTCGTCGTTTTTCTTCTCGCCCTGGTTGATGCGGCAGTTCTCTAACAGCACGACGTCGCCGGGTTTGACATCCACGCCATCGACCCAGTTTGAGCGCAGCGGCACGTCACGCTGCATCAATTCAGACAGGCGCTTGGCGACGGGTGCCAGTGAATTTTCAGGTTTGAACTGCCCTTCAACAGGCCGTCCAAGATGGGACGTGACCATGACCGCTGCGCCCGCATCAAGCGCCATCTGTATGCAGGGAATCGAGGCGCGGATGCGCGTGTCTTCGGTGATGTTGCCTTGCTCGTCTTGCGGCACATTGAGGTCGGCGCGAATAAAAACGCGCTTGCCAGCCACTTGGCCACTGGCGCATAAATCAGAAAAACGGATGAAGTTCATGAGAGGGTGGATGAGTTAAATCACGCAGGCTAAAAGCACAAATTGTAGGTGGCGGGTTTTATCAAGCCGGGGCCGCGGAACAGGCTTTGCCAGGCCGCAGGCGCAGCGGCCCCCTCGGGGGGCAGGGATCTACGCGACCGTGGGGGCCACACATCTACCAGCCTAGGCTCAGGTGCAACGGCAAGTACACAGCCATACCCGCAATGATGGTGCCGAGCACACCCTTGCGCCAGTAAAACCAAAGCACACCTGTAGCCACGGCAAACAGCCGTGCGTCTTTCCAGCTGTCAATCAGGTGGCCCTGGGTCATCACGATTTCAGGGATGACGACTGCCGACAGCGCGGCAATCGGGGCATAGTGCAGGCCGCGCTGCGCCCAGGCGGGCAGCTTCCAGGGTTTGCTGGAAATGTAAAAAAACGAGCGCGTGATGACCGTAACGCAGGCCATACCGATGATGGTGGCGATAGTCCACAAGTCGGTGCCGTTCATGGCTGCGCTCTCGGTCTGGACTTTTCAAGCAACAGGCACAGCGCAACCGCAGAAGCGATGGCGACCAGGATATTGAGCTTGAGTGGCAGCGCAAAAGCCGCGACTGCGGCAGCACCAGCTACGCCACCAGACACCATGCGCAGGCGCGTCGTTGCCAGCGAACAAAGTATGCCGACCAGCGCCAGAATGCCGGCAAAACCAAGACCCCATGACGACGGAACCGAGTTGGCAAGCGCAATGCCGACCAGGCCCATGCCCACCCATGACACCCAGTTGAGCACGCCATTACCGAAAGCATAAGCCTCTTGCGCCTGCCGCGTGGCATCGTCTTCACCGGGGTGCGGAAAGCGCGACGTAAACAGCACATAGCTCAGGTCCGCCATCAGGTAGCCGCCCAAAAGCCGCCGCCACAAGGGCAGGTGCATGACATAGGGCCGTATGTGGACACTGAAAACAACAAAGCGCAGGTTGACGCAAAACGCGGTAGCCAGAATCACCCACATGGGCGCGCCGGCAGCAATCAGCGGCATGGCAGCCAGTTGCGCGCTGCCGGCAAAAACCAGCACCGCCATGAGTGTGGCTTCAATCGTGCTCAAGCCCGACTTCACCATGGCCACGCCCGTCATCAAGCCCCAGGCCGCAATGCCTGGCAAGACCTGGGCACCGTCAAACATGCCACGGCGAAACTCTGGGTGTTTGAAAAGGGCGCGCACGGGCAACTTCAATCGTTTTTCGCAGGACTGGCAGCAGGCGCAGCAGCGCCAAACATCATGCCGGGCCGCAGCGTAAAGCCGCGCAAAAAGTCGGCGACATTCATCGCCTTGCCGCCTGATTTTTGAAGCTGCGTCACCCTAATAATCCGACTACCGGTTGCAATGTCTACACCGGCTGCGCTGGCCGCCAGCACCTGGCCAGGACTTGACGCCAGCGGTGCAGCTTGCAGCAGTGCAGTCGCTTCGTGCAGTTTGATGACCGCACCGCCCAGCGTGCTGCTGGCTATGGGGAAGGGCTTGAAAGCCCGTATACGCCGGGCAATGACTGCGGCGGTTTGTGACCAGTCGATGGGGGCTTCATGTTTTTCGATTTTGTGGGCGTAGGTGATGCCCTCAAGCGCTTGCGGCTGGGGGCGCAAACCACCACAGGCCGCCAGCTCCAGCGCTTCAACAATCAGACGCCCGCCGAGCGCAGCTACTTTGTCATGCAGCGATTCTGTGGAATCAACTGCATCAATGGTCAAGCGTTCCACCAGCAGCATGTCGCCCGTGTCCAGCCCTGCGTCCATCTGCATGATGGTGATGCCGGTCTCTGCATCGCCCGCTTCAATGGCCCGGTGAATCGGCGCTGCACCACGCCAGCGTGGCAACAAAGAAGCATGAATATTGAGGCAACCTTTTTCAGGTAAATCCAATACCCACTGCGGCAAGATCAAACCGTAAGCCGCAACCACCATCACATCAGCCCGCGTAGCCTCGATTGCTGTTTTTGCAGCCACAGCATCTTCAGGGTATTTACCATCGAGGCGCAGGCTTCGTGGTTGGCCGATTGCAACGCCATGGCTTTGCGCCCACTGCTTGACACTGGATGCCTGTAGCTTCATGCCGCGCCCGGCAGGCCGGTCGGGTTGGGTCAATACCAACGCGATTTCAAACCCTGCGGCGTGCAGGCGCTCTAGCGCAACGCGGGCAAACTCGGGCGTACCCGCAAAAATGACGCGCATCGGGTTAGGCCCTAACCCTAGTCTTGCTCAGCTTTTTGCTGCTTAATCATTTTGATCTTGATGCGCTTGCGTTTGAGGGGTGAAAGGTACTGCACAAACACCTTGCCCATCAAATGGTCCATCTCATGCTGGATGCATACGGCCAGCAGACCCTCGGCATCATGGGTTTGCAGTTTGCCGTCCAGGTCCAGCGCTTGCACCTTCACCGCGCTGGAACGCTCCACCCCGTCGTAAATACCGGGCACCGACAGACAGCCCTCGTCGTTAACCTGCGTATCAAGGCTGGCCCAGGTGATTTCAGGGTTAATCAGCACCAGCGGCTTGTCGCGCTCCTGGCTCACGTCAATCACGATCAGACGCTCATGCACATCCACCTGCGTTGCCGCCAGGCCTATGCCCTCGGCTTCGTACATGGTGTGTAGCATGTCATCGACCAGCGTTTGCAGGCGCGCATTAACCGCCGAAACGGGCTTGGCCACGGTGTTCAAGCGCGGGTCGGGGTAGCGAAGAATGGGCAATAAGTTCATAAGTTGGGCCAGCAGGTGTCGCTATTTTCGCAAATTTCCAGAACTTTTCTGGATGCAAGGGCTTATCAAGGTGCATTTTCGTTGCCTAATCAAAGGCTTAGTAGTCCGTTTCGCCAAAATGCTTACATGAAATCCTTTTGACGAAACGGACTACTAGGTAGAAAATCGCCAGTAAATTATCAAAATACAACAAGCCTAAAAAGGCCTTCAAGATGCAAATTATTTCTGCTCGAATGTGTGGTCAGTTGAGTGCGATATCAATAGCTGCGGGGGTTTTTGCCGCAACGCTGGCGGCAACACTCGGCACGGCATTTGACGCACATGCGCAAAACTTCCCCATCACTGCCAACCAAAGAGCCAGCGCAACCCAGGTCGCACAAACCGGCATTCCGGTAGAAGACCTGCTGCCCAACGCACCCGACAGCTACGTCGTCAAGCGTGGCGACACCCTGTGGGCGATATCTGGCATGTTCCTCAAAAGCGCCTGGCACTGGCCCGAGCTGTGGGGCATGAACCTGCAAGACATTAAAAAACCTCACCGCATCTACCCCGGCCAGCCGCTTTACCTCAACAAATCCAATGGTCGGGCCACGCTGCGTACCCGCCAGGCCGCCGCTGGCGACGGCCCGCCTACCGACACGGTCATCGTATCGCCCCGCATCCGCTCTGAAACACTCGCAGACGCATCCATACCGACGCTGGCATCCCATGTGATTGGGCCATTCCTGAACGAAGCCATCATCGTGGACGAAGCCGGATTATCGGGCGCACCACGCATCGTGGCGACGCAGGAAGGGCGCGTCCTGTTAAGCCGCGGCGACAGGGCTTACGCGCGCGGGCAATCCGGCAGCGCAAGCAGTGGCAAAGCCTTAAGCGATGCAAAAGGCGAGCCGTTCAAATACCGTATATTTCGCAACGCCACCCCCCTGAAAGACCCCACCACGCGCGCCATACTGGGATATGAAGCCCAGTATGTCGGCAGGGCCGAACTGGTACGCGGCGAGTCAGTCCAGCAAGTCACCGCCAGAGACGGGAAAATAACGACCGAGATCGTGCCCGCCACGATTGACATTGTGGCGGCCAAGGAAGAAATGCGTGTTGGTGACCGCCTGGTGGCCGAACCCGCCGCCATCTCGGAAAGTTACGTTCCTCACGCACCCACGGTGCCCATTTCAGGTCAGATTGTGTCGGTGTACGGCAGCGCCGTCACTTACGCCGCAGAAAACCAGGTGGTAGTGGTTAACCGGGGCAGCAAGGACGGACTGGAACGCGGCCACGTCATGGCCATCCTGAAAGACGGCCAAGTGCTGAATGACCGTACCGATTCAGCCCGCACGCAAATCAAGCTGCCGAACGAACGCAACGGCTTGCTGA